>ENA-OQDC01000728-OQDC01000728.1-human-gut-metagenome-genome-assembly--contig:-NODE-728-length-21202-cov-10.115967_pt1 | contig 21202 bp, 18 predicted proteins | sample MGYA00242770_ERZ504601 | MGnify/ENA primary metagenome ERZ504601 (study PRJEB26092, sample SAMD00036305) | human gut metagenome | host: Homo sapiens | study: EMG produced TPA metagenomics assembly of...
TACTCCTGCACCATGGGAAACCCTGCTCCGGTTCCACGGATGTAGCGCTTCATTTTGCTGTTTGCGCTGGTAACGCCAAAGTCGAAAGCGCGCTCCTTGTCGTCGATGCCGGGCCCCTGATCGGCAAATCGGATGGTGTCTCCGCCGTCCAGAATCGAGATGATGGGCTCGGCAAAGTGTGCGTGGATAAAGTTTTCGACAATCTCGCGGATGACCATGAGCGAGATATGGCCACCTTGTTCTTTCATGCACTGGTAGACGGTGTTGGTCGTCTCTTCCAAATACGTGCGGACATCTTGCGGATCAATGACGATCACACGTGGTGTCGACAGCATGTCGTCATAGACGGCGATGCGCGCGGCGTACATGGCTTTTGGCGCCTGCGTGGTCGTCTGCTCGCCTTCGTCGCGCTCTTCGCGCACGCCGGTGATGTGCTCGTTGTCGGGTGCCGGGTCTCCGGAATCGACCATGGTGTAAAAGTCGTCAGACATGCCGCTCGCAATCTTTCAAAAGGTTTCGGACAAATAGTAGCTCACCGTGCAATGTTTCTCATCTTTCGACAACTTTTCAAAACCTGTTGAAAACTTTGGAAAACGGACGAAAAGTTCTCAACATTGCCAACATGACCTGTTGAAAACTCAATGAAATATCGTGAAAAGTTGCCATGCACCGCTAAATCGAGCTCGGCTTATGGGGGAACCGTGTGAACTGCGCAACCTTTTACCTTTGATTTCTTGACATTTGAACATTGATTTCCCTACAATCTTCAAGCTCACGTGTCTATATCTGCGTCCGCGCCCCCGCGGACACTCGAAATGCAGCAGGAGGAACTTAAGATGAAGCGTACGTATCAGCCTAATAAGCGTAAGCGTGCCAAGACCCATGGCTTCCGTGCCCGTATGGCCACTAAGGGTGGTCGTGCCGTGCTCGCCCGTCGTCGCGCCAAGGGCCGCAAGCGTCTCACTGTCTAGCAGCGATACACACATCTCGCATGAAGACTATTAAGTCTCGGCAAGATTTCGAGCATGTGTTCAGTCAGGGGCGTCGTTTCAATCACCCTCTGATTCGAATGACCATATGTGAATCGGTTGGCGAAGGCGACTCCGGAAGGGTCGCCTTCGTTGGTGCTAAACGGCTCGGTTGTGCTGTCGTGCGCAACCGTTCTAAGCGTGTGATGCGCGAGGCCGCCCGCAGCTGTGGATTTCCCGTTGCGGGTTATGACATCATCTTGTTCGCAACTCCCAAGACGAGGGTTTCCTCGCCGCAGGAGATGGACAATGCATTGCGTTCGCTTATGAAACGCGCCGGCGTTGCCGGGGAGGAGCGATGAGCAATCACGTTTTGCGACGTGTTGCCATCGCTCCTATTCGCATATATCAACAGGTTATTTCGCCCTTATTGCCTGACGCCTGCATTTATTACCCAACGTGCTCGCAATACGCCGTCCAGGCGATTGAGAAGTACGGTGTTTTGAGAGGCTGCTGGCTTGCCGTGAGGCGCATCGCTCGCTGCAATCCCCTGCACGTCGGCGGTTATGACCCTGTGCCCTAGCGGGCACTCGCTATCGGAGGAAAACTTACATGTGGGATTGGATCGTTAACATCCTTTTCGAGCTGCTCAAGCTCATCCAGACCTTTGCGGTCGACTGGGGCCTGTCCATCATCATCCTGGTGGTCATCATCCGTCTGCTGCTGACGCCGCTTATGCTCAAGTCGACCAAGTCGACGGCTCGCATGCAGGTGCTGCAGCCCAAGATGCTCGAGATCCAGGAGCGCTATGCCGACGATCCCCAGCGTCAGGCCGAGGAAATGCAGAAGTTCTACAGCGAGAACAAGTTCAACCCGATGGCTGGTTGTCTGCCGCTGTTGATTCAGATGCCTGTCCTGTTCGCCCTATTTACGCTGCTGCGTAACCTGCCGGACTACTTTAACGACGGCACGTTCTCGTTCTTTAATATTCTGCCCGACCTGACCACCACGCCGAGTGCCTCCTTTGCCGATGGCTTTATGGTCGCGCTGCCTGCGCTGGTCTGCCTGATCCTGTTCGCTGTCCTGACCCTGATTCCGCAGCTCTATATGTCGCGCAACCAGACCGGCCAGCAGGCTCAGAGCATGCGTATGATGGCCGTCGTCATGACGGTCATGATGCTTTGGATGGGCTGGAGCCTTCCCGTTGGTGTTCTGCTGTACTACGACGTCTCGTCTGCTTGGCAGGTTATCCAGCAGATTTTTGTGACGCAGAAGGTCATCGACAAGGCGAAGGCCGATGAGGAGGAGCGCCTTAAGAACGCGCCGCTACAGGTTGAGGTCACTCGTCGCGAGAAGAAGCCGCGCCCGCACAAGAAGAAGTAGCGGGATATCAATCTTATTTAGGTACCTAACTTTTGGAGTACGTTATGTCTGAAGAGATCATCGAGGATATGCTTGAGGAGGTTGCCCCGCAGGTCGCGGGCGATTATCCCGAGATTGCACAGCGCTACAAGGCCGGTGAAGAGCTGACCGACGAGGAGCTCGACACCATTGCCGATGTCGCGATTTCCATCCTGCGTTCCATCCTTTCGCACTTCGATGCCGCCAACTCTCCTATCGATGAGTATGAGGGCGACGAGGGTGAGCTGATTCTGGATGTAACGGCTCCCGACCTTGCTGTTCTCATTGGCCGTCATGGTCGCACCCTTGATGCCCTTCAGGTTATGTTCTCATTGCTGGTGAGCCGCAAGCTCGGCTTTAGATATCCGGTTGTAGTGGACGTCGAGGGATACAAGAGCCGCCGTCAGGACAAGGTTGCCTCCATGGCTCAGTCTGCTGCCGAGCGTGCCATCCGCACTCATAAGAGTGTTTCGCTTCCGCCCATGAATGCCTACGAGCGCCGACTGGTTCACATTGCACTTCGTGGCAATGACGCCGTCGATACTCATTCTGAGGGTTCTGACCCCGATCGCCATGTGGTGATTGTTGCTCGATAATCTACTCGAGCTTATGCTTAAGGGGACGTGGTTTCCACGTCCCCTTTTTTTGTCAAAAGTTCTCGATACACTGATTTTTGTCAGAAAGGAGCTTTCGTTGTTAGTACTTACTGATCAGCAGGCTGACGAGATGTTGAATCGTCTAACTTCCTATTGCAAAGAGTATTCCTTGAGCGTAACTGATGTTGAGCTGAGGAAATGTATTCAGCATTTGGATTTGGTTCTGGAAACAAATAAGACAACCAATCTCACCCGTATTCTTAACATAGAAGATGCTGCGGTACTACATATCCTCGACTCTCTTGTTTTGCTCCCTTATATCAATAAGGCTCCTGAGGGAGCTTTGCTCGATATGGGAACAGGTGCGGGCTTCCCCGGTATTCCTTTAACCATAACCACGCATCGTAAAGCTACTTATATTGACTCCGTTGGCAAGAAGGTTGATGCTGTCAATTCTTTTGTCCATGCTCTTGGATTGAAACATGCTCATGCCGTTCATGATCGTCTTGAAGAATATGCTCGAAGCCATAAGAAGCAGTTCTCTGTCGTAACCGCCCGCGCACTGGCCCCTCTACCGATTCTTGTTGAGTATGCGGCTCCGTTCCTCAAGGATGGAGGTCTATTTGTTATCACCAAGGGTAATCCTTCGGATGAGGAGCTTGCTTCCGGCATGTCAGCAGCTAAGATTTGCGGCTTCACTTTGCTTCTGAATGACGCAATCGATTTGCCTGAGGGCTTGGGCCACAGGGAGTTCATTGTTCTTAAGAAGAGTCATCCAGCATCCGTTTCATTGCCTCGTGCAAATGGCATGGCAAAGAAGAATCCGCTTGCCTAGATGTTTCACGTGAAACATAATGGATACTAACAACTTGCAGTGTTTCACGTGAAACATGGCGGTTGATATCGAATCGGAATGTTTCACGTGAAACATCCTCCGTTTGACAGCTTTAATACACACCAGGAGGGACCGTGGGATTTCGCGACGTTAAGCGTTCTAAGAGCGCAAAAGACACGCGTATCATTGCAATCATCAATCAAAAAGGCGGCGTCGGTAAGTCAACGACGGCTGTAAACCTTGCAGCAGCACTGGGTGAGCAGGGTCGTAAGACACTGATTGTCGATTTTGATCCGCAGGGAAACAGCACCAGTGGATTTGGAATTGAAAAAGAAGACCTTGATCACTGCATCTATGATGCATTGTTGAATGATGTGCCGGCAGAATCGCTTATTCTTGATACAAATTGCAAAAAGGTATTCGTAATTCCAGCTACGATTCAGCTTGCAGGTGCCGAAATTGAGCTCGTAAGCGCAATTGCTCGTGAAACCCGCCTCAAAGATTTGCTTGAGCCGATTCAGGACGAGTTCGATTTTATTTTCATTGACTGTCCTCCTTCGCTCGGCCTGCTTACTATCAATGCCTTGACCGCAGCAGATAGCGTTTTGATTCCAATCCAGTGTGAGTATTACGCACTCGAGGGCGTTACGAAGCTGCTTGAGTCAATGAAGATGGTCAAATCACGTCTGAACAAGGGCTTAGACACCTATGGCGTGCTTATGACCATGTATGACTCACGTACTTCTTTGTCGAATCAGGTTGTTGAGGAAGTTCAATCGTACTTTGGTGATAAGGCGTTTAAGACACTGATTCCCCGTACGGTTAAAATCTCTGAAGCTCCGTCTTTTGGAGAACCGGTAATTACCTATGCACCTCAAAACAAGGGTGCAAAAGCGTATATGAACCTTGCAAAAGAGGTGATCAAGCGTGCCTAGTGCAAAGAAACGTGGTGGATTGGGACGCGGACTCAATGCTTTGGTCTCAGAGGCTGAGTATGAGACCGGTGGTTCTGCTGCATCTGCTTCAAATGCCGCATCTGAAACAAAACTACCTATTGAGGATATCGTTCCCAACCCTAATCAACCGCGAGTTCACTTTAATGAAACTGAACTTCGCGAGTTGAGCGAGTCAATCCAAGAACATGGCGTTTTGCAGCCGCTCTTGGTTCGCAAGCATGGAAACGGCTATGAGATCATCGCTGGTGAGCGTCGTTATCAGGCGTCAAAGCTTGCTGGTCTTGAGGAACTGCCTGTCATCATTAAAGATGTTAATGATGAAGAGATGCTGGCTCTTGCTCTTATCGAAAATCTTCAGCGTTCTGATCTGAATCCCGTCGAAGAGGCTAAGGGCTATCGCCAGCTCATCGATGCTAGCGGTATGACCCAGGAGGCGTTGTCGAAGGCCGTAAGCAAGTCACGCTCTGCAATTACAAACTCGCTGCGCCTTCTCGATCTCCCCGAAGTAGTTCAGCAGATGATTTTTGAGGGTAAACTTACTGCTGGTCACGCACGTGCGATTCTTGCAGTTCCCTATGAGGACGCGCGAATTCGACTTGCAGAGAAGGTTGTTGCAGAGGGCCTTTCCGTAAGAGCGACAGAAAATCTTGCTCCATTGTTTTCTGCCGGAGAGACACCTAAGACGCCGAGGCCTGCTACGCCTCAGTCTTTTAAAAAGGCTGCGCGTGTACTTCGTCAGGTATTTAATACCAACGTGCGCGTGAAGAGCTCGCGTGGAAAGAATAAGATTGAGATTGAGTTTAAAGACGAGGAAGAGCTCTCTCGTATTCTTGGTGAAATGATTCAGTTTGATCAAGGAGGCCAAGATGAGGAATAAGATTTTAACTGCGATTGCATTGGTGACGACTGTCGCGGCTGGTGCCTTTGCTGGCTATAAGATCGCGACAGACGATGAGCTTCGAGGTCGTTTGCTTCGTGGCGCGCAAGATATTGTCGATACTTCCAAGAAGAAAATGGATGTTATGACAGAAGATGTTGCCATGCGCACTGCTCAGGTAACGAAAAATCCTAAGATTAATCAAGGTTGGGTTAGCAACCAATGGGAAAATGTAGGCTATTAGGTACCTAACAATTACCCTGCATATTTTGAGGGGCCCTTGTCTGATTCATGAGACAAGGGCCGCCTATTTTGTCCGTAAAAAATGGGAAAGCTAGCAGCGGTCCAAAATTGAGGTCAATAAATGAAACGGCCCCTGTTGCATATCCTGCAACAGGGGCCGTTCGATGTTTCACATGAAACGTTTTGGAGTGCGACTCCCCTATGCGTTCTTCTGAACTTTGAAACGCTGTTTCAGCTGTCCGCAAGCGGCGTCAATATCGTTACCACGGGAGTTACGAATCGTGGTCTCGATGCCACGGGACTCAAGACGACGCTGAAGATCCTCAACCTTATGAATCGGCGACGGCTTGAGCGGGCTGCCCTCGATGTCGTTAAGTTGAATCAGGTTAACGTGGCACAGCGTTCCCTCGCAGAAGTCGCAGAGTGCCTGCATCTCGGGATTCGTATCGTTGACGCCTTCGATCATGGCATACTCGTAGGTCGGGCGGCGGCCAGTCTTCTCGGTGTAGAGCTGAAGCGCTTCGTGAAGGCGAAGCAGCGTGTACTTCTTAACACCGGGCATGAGCTTATTGCGCGTCGACTGGATGGCGGAATGCAGGGAAACGGCAAGCGTGAACTGCTCGGGGATGTCGGCAAATTTGCGAATACCGGGAATAACGCCGCTGGTAGAGACGGTGAGGTGACGAGCGCCGATACCGATACCATCGGGGTCGTTGAGGATACGCAATGCTTTGAGAACCTCGTCGTAGTTGGCAAACGGCTCGCCCTGGCCCATGAAGACAACGCTTGTGGCACGCTCGCCAAAGTCGTTGGATACATGAAGCACCTGGTCGACGATCTCTTGAGCAGTCAGAGAGCGCTTGAGGCCGTTGAGACCGGTAGCGCAAAAGGCGCAGCCCATGCCGCAGCCTGCCTGGGTGGAAACGCAGACGGAAAGTTTGTTACGACGGGGCATGCCGACAGTCTCGACGGAAATGCCATCGTGGTACTCGAGCAGATACTTGCGCGAGCCATCTTTGGAAACCTGCTTGGTGAGTTCAGTCGGCGTATCAAAGGCAAAAGCCTCTTTAAGCTGCTCACGGAAAGCCTTGGGAAGGTTGGTCATATCGTCAAACGAACAAACGTTCTTCTCAAAGACCCATTCGATGAGCTGCTTCGCGCGGAAGGCGGGCTGGCCAAGTTCGGCCACGAGCTCGCGAATATCGTTTTGGCTCAAGTCGCGAATGTCCTGAGATTTAGTCCTGGGATTCATGGAAGCCTTTCGATTTTGGGGAAACGTAGAGGGTATCGCTACAATATGGTATCAGCTGCAGAAATTATAGAGGAGGAGTCTGCCCATGCCGGGTAAAAGCCTAGAGAACATGCACGTAGCGGTCTTGGCGGGCGGTCATTCCGCCGAGCGCGAGATCTCGCTCAATTCGGGAAAGAACGTCGTGGTGGCCTTGAAGGAGGCCGGCTACACTTCGGTGGAGCTGCTCGACACAGCTGCCGATGATTTTATGGTAACCATGGCGACCGGTGGTTTCGACGTGGCGTTTATCGCCATGCACGGCGCCGGCGGTGAGGATGGTGCCATGCAGGGTGCCATGGAGACCCTGGGTATCCCCTACACGGCCTCGGGCGTGCTTGCCAGCGCCTGCGGTGCCGACAAGGAGGTCTCGAAGCTCCTGTACGCCAAGGCGGGCATTCCCGTTGCCCCCGGCATTGCGATCGAGTCGGGCGATGAAGTCGATATCGATCATATCGTCGAGGTTTGTGGCGAGCGCTGCTTTGTGAAACCGGCCGTAAACGGTTCCAGCTATGGCATTTCCCTGGTACATGAACCCTCCGAGCTGCCCGCGGCAATCGCCAAGGCATTTGAGTACGGCGACAAAGTGCTGGTCGAGAAGTGCATCGAGGGTACCGAGATCACCGTCGGCGTATATGGCGAGGATGACGTGCGCGCCCTGCCGATTGTTGAGATCCGTAAGCCCGAGGACTGCGAGTTCTACGATCTGGACGTGAAGTATGTCGACCCTACGGACATCCACCGCATTCCGGCGCAGATTTCACCCGAGAACTACGCTCGTGCTCAGGAGCTCGCCTGTGCTGCCCATAAGGCACTCGGCTGCCTGGGTATCTCGCGCAGCGACTTTATCGTGAGCGAGGATGGCCCCGTCATCCTCGAGACCAACACGATTCCCGGCATGACCGATACGTCGCTGTATCCGGATGAGATTCGCCACACCGATGACATGACGTTCCCGCAGGTCTGTGACAGTCTAATTCGTATGGGACTTCGTCGAGCGGGCGTTGCATGCTAATCGAGGACGCTGTTTCGTCGGGAACGCCGCAGTTTGTCATCGATTCCTATGCCACGCTTGCCGAGCGCGCCAAAACCCAATCGTTTGGTCTCATCGAGGAAGATGTTATCGTCCTCGATACCGAGACCACGGGTCTTTCGGTGCAGGACAACGAGCTTATCGAGATATCGGCTGCCCGCCTTTCGGGCCGCGAGATCGTCGACCGGTTCGATACCTTCGTGCATCCCAAACAGCTGATTCCCGCCGAGATTACCGAACTCACGAGCATTACAAACGCCGATGTGGTGGATGCCCCATCGGCCGTCGAGGCCGTGGCCGCTCTCGCCGATTTTGTCGGCGGCTGCCCGGTGATTGCGCATAACGCCACCTTCGACCGTTCGTTTATCGAGTCGGTCAAGGGCGGTGTCAACGTCAGCGACATCTGGATTGATTCGCTGGCACTGTCGCGCATCGCGCTTCCGCGCCTGGCCTCGCATAAGCTCTCTTTCATGGCCGACCTGTTTGGCTGCGACTCGGTGTCGCACCGCGCCAACGCCGATGTCGACGCCCTGTGTGGTGTGTGGCGCGTCTTGCTCGTGGCGCTCACTGACTTGCCTCAGGGCTTAATGGCGCGCCTGGCCGACATGCATCCCGACGTACCCTGGTCCTATCGTCCTATCTTCTCGTTCTTGGCGGGGCAGAACCCCGGTTCCATCTTCTCTCTCAGCGCCGCCCGCGCCGACGTACTCAAGGCCGATCGGGCCGATGATCGCGTTGATGCGGACGAGCTACCGGTCCTTAAGATGCCGAGCCGCGAGGAAATCGAGGCGGACTATGCCCCGGGCGGTCTGGTTAATCGCATGTACCCCACGTACGAGCCGCGCGATGAGCAGATCGCAATGGCGCTCGAGGTCCGTGACGCACTCGTTACGGGAACGCATCGCGTGATTGAGGCGGGCACAGGCGTCGGCAAATCGATGGCTTACCTGGTGCCTTTTGCCGAGGCCGCACGCCGCAACAACATCACGGTTGGTATCGCGACTAAATCGAATAATCTTGCGGACCAGCTCATGTATCATGAGCTGCCCAAACTTGCCGAGCAGCTGGACGGAGGCCTATCGTTTTGCGCCCTCAAGGGCTATGACCACTATCCATGCTTGCGCAAACTTGAGCGCATGAGCCGCGGCCAAGTCGAAATTACGACCAAGCGTGATCCTGCCGACACGCTTACGGCAGTCGCGGTCATCATGGCGTACGTGTGTCAGTCGGCTGATGGCGACCTCGACTCGCTCGGTATTCGCTGGCGCAGCGTCAACCGTCCCGACTTTACGACGGCGTCGCGCGAGTGCGCCCGCCGCCTATGCCCGTTTTTCCCCGATAAATGCCTGGTCCACGGCGCCCGCCGTCGCGCGGCGCATGCCGATGTGGTGGTCACCAACCATTCCCTGCTGTTCCGCAACGTTGCGGCCGAGGGCAGAATCTTGCCTCCGATTCGTCACTGGGTGATCGATGAGGCCCACTCCATCGAGCGCGAGGCACGCCGTCAATGGGCGCGCGTGGTGTCGGCGGACGAATCACGCGTTCTGTTTGAGCGTCTGGGTGGCTCGAGCACCGGTGCGCTGAGCCAGGTTTCCCGCGATTTGGCAACCTCGGAGGGCTCTACGCTCTACCTGGGTCTTACCGCCAAGGCGACGTCGACGGTTGCGCGCGCGAGCATGGCGATTGCCGATGTGTTCGACGGCATTCGCGAGCTCGGCCGCCGTGCGCGCGGGGGCTATGACAATGCGAACCTATGGATTGGCCCCGAGCTGCGCGAATCTGACGACTGGCATGATTTCTTACAATCGGCCTACACTGCCATCGACGCATTGGAGCAAGCGGACAAGAGCGTCGACGCGCTGGTACAAGCCGTCGCCGCCGACAAGCCCGAGGTTGTTGTCGACCTGGGTGATATCTCGCGCCGCCTGCATGAGCTGGTCGAGAACCTCAAGCTCATCATTGACGGTACCGACGAACACTACGTGTACTCGTTGCAAGTCAATCGCAGGCTGCGTGCCGGGGGCGAGTCGATGACTGCGGAGCGCATCGATATTGGCGAGGCCTTGGCAACCGAGTGGCTGCCCGAGGTCCACACGGCTATCTTCGCATCGGCGACCATGACGGTTTCCAAGAGCTTTGAGCACTTTAACCACGCCGTCGGCCTCGATCGCATCGGCGCCTCGACATCATCGTCGCTGCACTTGGATTCGAGCTACGACTTCGATTCGAATATGGCTGTAGTCGTTGCGGGCGATATCCCCGATCCGCGCGATCGTGAGAGCTATCTTTCGGCGCTCGAGCGTGTGCTGGTCGACGCTCATCTTGCCATGGGCGGCTCGGTGCTCACACTGTTCACCAACAGGCGTGACATGGAGGAGCTGTACGCTCGCGTCGAGCCCAAGATGGCTCGTGCGGGTCTGGAACTCAACTGCCAGCAGCGCAACTCGTCTCCTCGCCGTCTGCGCGATCGCTTCATCAACGAACCGACCTCGTCGCTCTTTGCGCTTAAGGCCTTTTGGGAAGGGTTTGACGCCAGCGGCGAGACGCTGCGCTGCGTCATCATCCCCAAGCTGCCGTTCTCGAGTCCTACAGACCCGCTCTCATGCGAGCGCAATCTGCGCGAAGACCGCGCTTGGGCGCGCTATTCGCTGCCCGAGGCCGTGCTCGAGGTCAAGCAGGCAGCCGGTCGCCTCATTCGCTCATCGACCGATTGTGGCGTACTTATCTTGGCCGACCCGCGCCTGGTGACGAAGGGCTACGGCAAGAAATTCTTAACGTCGCTGCCTACGAGTTCCTATCAGCGCATCGAGTCGGCACAAATCGGGCACTATCTACAGCTGTGGCGCGCCCGCCACGAGCGGCGCCACTAAAGCGGACAGACGAGGGATTTTGCCATATCGCGCAGACGCTCTGACAGGGCGGGGTCATCCAAGATGCGGATGGCCCCGCCCGCTGCGATTACCTGGCTAAACAGCCAGCGCTCGGAGCCGTAGCGCACGTTCACTGTTGAGCTGTCTGCCCCATTGGGTTCAATCGACATAATGCCGGGCCAGTCTAGGCGCTCTGCCAAGGCGCGCGGCATGAGAAGCTTCGCGCTCCGCTCCGCCTGGGCGAGGGAGTCGTGGAGGGTCGCGGGCTCCGGTGCGTGGCGCACGACGGAGTCGTCGGTCAAGACCAGGCTCTCGATTTTATCCATACGATAGGTACGCTGTTCGTCGACCGCGACATCCCAGGCAATCAGATACGTTTGGTCGCCGTTTGTTGTGATGCGCGAGGGGTCGACCAAACGCTCGCGCGCTTGTGTGTCATCCATCGAGCGATACGAGATGCGGCAGCGAACGCCGTCCCGAATGGCGCAGCTCAGCTGCTGCCAGTGCGATCCGTGGGCGACGGTGTCAAAGACGCGTTGGTTGTAGCCGAGCTCTTTGGGAAGAAGGGCGCGCCGTATTCGAGCCGCCGCTTGGGGTTCGATCCCCAATGATTCAAGTTCATGGTTGAGCACGGCGCCCTCGGCGGCACTCAGGCGCAGCGGTAGCACGCGCCCTGCGTCACCGGTGAGGACCACGCACTCGCCGCGGCGTTCGCAGATAATACGTGCTCCCGATTCTCGGTCCGCAAGCGTCGAGACGATCTCGAGAATCTCGTCGAGCGATGCCCCCGTGATATCAAAGCGGCTGCAAAGCTCGTCTCGTGTCATGCCATTCTCGCCGGCGGCGTAGAGGGCCTCCATGATGTCGATGGCGCGCGAGAGCCTCTGCTCGCTGGTGAGTTTACGCACGGGCATGCTCGTGCACCGTCCTTTCGATGAGGTTATTCCACGCCTGCCTGAGAGAATCGGGGGCGACGGGCCTCATGCCATCCATGGCATGGGCCATGCAAAATGAGGCTGCGGCTTCAAGGTCGCGCACGTTAACGGTCCAGGTCCACTCTGCTTCGGTGCGCGTGAGTTCGCCTCGTCCGCGTGTGAGACCGCTGACCATATCGGCCTGCGCCTCACGCGCGAACGAGAACGTAGCCGCAACGGGTGGACGGTCGGCAAAATCGAACTCAAAGAATAAGTAATCGTTGAGGTTGAAATCCGCAGGAATGGTGTAGGCTTTCGAAGGTCTCCAGGCGCGAATGATGCGGTCACAGCGGAATGTTCTGATATTGTCGGTGGCATTGTCGAGGCCGCAGAAGTATGCCGTACCCTCGCGCTCGAACATGCCGTAGACGCAAACGGTCCGCTCGCGTTGTTCGCCGCGCCCGTTTTGGTACAAAAAGCGCAGCGCACAGCGCTCGGCAAAGGCGCTCCATACCGCATCGACGGCGGGAGAGCGGCGGATCGGTGCCTCTCCTGTCGTCGACATGCCGGTGAGGTAGGCAATCTTGGAGCGAATGTCGGCAAGCGGCGCGGCAAAGGCGGATGAGCCTGCCGCGAGTGTCTGGTCGATGGCATTGAGCAGGATGTCGGCATCGTCTGCGGTGATGAGACCGCCCGCGGCAAACGTATGCTCGCGGTCGATCGTCCACGCGCTCTCCTCGGTTTCCTGTGCTCCGGCAGCACGAACCTCCCTGATAACGATGCCGCGTTCGAGCAGCTTGTCGCGATCGCGGCGGAACTTGCGTTTGTCCGAGTCGATATTGCCCGAGCCGTATCCCAAATCGGAATCCAGGACGATCTGCTCGGTCGTCAACGGTTCGGGAGAACTGTTGAGTACAAAGAAAAGGTTGAGGATGCGCTGAGCCGTTTTATCGAAACCGGGCTCGGGTGCCCCCTTTTTAATTGTCGCGGTCGCGTCGCTTGCCGTCATAGAATCCTCGCATGAGAAGGTCGTTTGATGCCATGATTTTAGTCCGATATGGAGATTAGGCTATATCCTTGTCCGCTCGCGGCGTTAAGATGGCCCGAATTCGGTCGTTTGCGCTCGCTCGGGGTATACTTTCGACTATATACGGTTCTAATGTGCATGCATTGGGCCTATTTGTCGGATTATGGATGTGGAGCGCACATGGCGAACACCCAGAACTATATTAACCACCTGCTGCAGAACACCGGCATTACGCCGGCGTGCAGTGAAGAAGAGCGCCTGGCTGCCGAGGATATCGCTCAGATTTTCCGCAACCACGGCTTTGACCCCGAGGTGCAGGAATTTAATGCTCCCGCGCCCAGCAGGTTGGCGTTTGCTGTTACCGGTATTCTGGCGTTTGCCGGCGCCCTGCTGATGGGCATCGGCGGCGGTATCGGCTTGGTCGGCACCTTGCTGGCCATTGTCGGCGCCGTGCTCTACGTGCTCGAGCGCACGGGGCATCCCGTGGTTTCGCGCCTGGGAAAGACCGGTGTGAGCCAAAATGTCATCGCCTATCACAAGGCCTCGGGCCCGCTTGCGTCTCCGCGCAACCGCCCGGTCGTCGTGGTGGCCCACTATGATTCCCCCCGTGCCGAGCTCCTTGCTCGCGAGCCCTACGCTCCGTATCGCGCGCTCATCGCTAAGCTCCTGCCTGTCGCCACGATCGCGCCCGCGGCTGTCGCCATCCTGCGTATCCTGCCGCTCCCCGGCGTGCTCAAGGTGCTGCTGTGGGTTGTCGCGATTTTGGCCTCCCTTGTGGCACTGGCCAATGCCGCCAATATCATCTCCAACCGTTTTGTGCTTCCCTACACGTCTGGCGCGGTGTGCAACAAGTCCTCTGTTGCCGCCATGCTCGGTGTCATGGACAACGTTGCCCCCTATCAGGGCGAAAACGAGTTCCCCGACGACATTCCGTTCGATACCTATTTTGGCGAGCAGAAGCGTCGCGCCGAGGAAATGGCGCGCGCGGCGGCCGAGTATGCCGCGGCCCAGCAGCAAAACGACTACGGCAACACCATTGAATATGAGGAACCTTCCTACGACGAGGACGAGTTTGGCCAGCCGGTGGCGTCTGTCGACGCACCCGAGCAGGACGAGGCTTTTGATGGACAGATCGATGGTTTTGAGGGTGCCTCTGCCGACGAGACGCTGATCGGCGTTATCGCGCCCGAGGCTCAAGACCAGACCGCCCAGGCCGAAGTGCCCACCGAGGAAACGTCCGCCGACGAGCCGGCGGAGGAGCCCGCGGTGGTCGAAGCCGCTGAGCCCAAGCCCAAGCTCTATCGCAATGCCGCCGGCAACATCCGCTTTGGTTCGGATGCCATCCGTGCGCTCGGCATGCTTTCCGAGTCCTGCGCGCTCGATTACGAAGAGGGCGAGGAGCCGACGTTTGAGCCGGAGCCTGCTCCCGTTGCACAGGAGCCTGCGCCCGCGGCCAATACGGCTGTTGCTCCCGCCGAGCCGGTCGCTGCCCCTGTTGCTGCCGCGGAGTCTGACGCAAAGCCCGCGCTCGATTCTGCAGCCGGTCTGGATATTCTGGCGCCTGCCGCTCCGGCACAGGTTGAAGCCGAGACCGCCGACGAAGACTATGACGAGTACCCGCAGCGCGTGTCCTATGAGAGTGACACCGATTTCTCGGCCGAGCTTCCCTCGACAACGCCCCATGCCGATATCGCTTCCGCGTTCTCCTCGATTGGTGCCAGCGCTTCTAGCTTCTTTAAGGGCGCCCTTGCGAAGGGCAAGAAGTTCGTCGACGACTTTGAGGAAAAGCGCGCCGCTGCCCGCGAGGCCGCCGAGCGGGAGGCCATCGCCCAGCAGCAGGCCGCCGAGGCCGAGCGTGAGCGTGCGGCACAGGAGTTCGAGCAGAGTGAGGCCGGGCAGCCGAAGCCTGTCGATGTCGCCGACGCCACGACGTCCTTCGAGGCTCCGCAGCCGACATCCGCAGACGTTGCCGAGGCTACGACGTCCTTTGAGGCGCAGCAGCCGGTCGATGGCACCATGTCATTCGATGCCACGATGACGTTTGAGAAGCAGGGCACCGCAATTGCCGAGCCCCTTCCCATCTCCGATGATGCCCAGGATGCCGCCGATGATTCGGTTGTCGACGAGGCCGATTCCGTTGAGGCCAGCGCACCCGAGCAGGCCGAGGCTCCTGCTATGGAGCAGGAGTCCCCTGCGATCGACGAGGCTCCCAAGACGGATGAGTCCAGGCCTTATTCTACGCAGATCTTTACCATGCCCGCGCCGAGCGACCCCGGTGCCACGGTGGCCAATGTCGCTCCCACGCAGGACGAGACAGTTGACTCCCTCATGGCGCAGATTTCGTCTCAGGTGCCTCCGCGCCAGCAAATGAATATCCCCGATCCGGCTTCCGCGCCTGCGCCCTCTTCGTCGCCGCTGGCCTCGGTCCCCGATCCGTCGCTGCCTTCGATGCAACAGGCCAACGTCGCATCCCGCACGTCGCTGTTCGATCTTCCCGATCCTTCGGCACAGACAAATGATCCCTTTGCGACGGCGCAGGGCCCCGAGCCCACGTCGGCACCGGTCGCGGCCCCCATGCCCATCTCCTCGGGCGCACAGCCGCTCGAGACCATCTCGGCTCCTGCTTCGACGGGCGCCAAGCCGCAGAAGCGTGGCCTGGGTGGCTTGTTCGGTCGCAAAAAGAAGAACGAGCAGGACAGCATGAGCGACTGGCTGGGCGTCGAGGACGATTACGATGCCAAGAAGTCTGGCCGCGGCATTGGCTCGTGGGATAACTTCGAGGATGACGACGACGGTTGGAAGGGCGGCGCCACCTCTTCCGATGGTGCTTCTGCCGAGGATATGCTCTCGGCCGTTGCCTCCATGGGTGACGATGAGCTGCTCGGCCACGATATCTGGTTCGTCGCAACGGGCGCGTCCGATTGCGACGGCGCCGGCATGAGGGCGTTTTTGGCCTCGCATCGTGACAAGCTCCGCGGTGTGTTCTTCATCAACCTCGAGTCTATCGGTGCCGGCAGGCTTTCGGTGGTAACGGTCGAGGGCGAGCAGCAGCTGTTTAAGGGCGATCGCCGCATCATGAACCTTGTCAGCAAGGTGTGTAAGTCGTTCCACGTCGATTGCGGCGCGTTCGAGATGCCCTATGCAAAAACCGATGCATCCGCAGCGCTCGAGGCGAGCCGTCGCGCCCTTACGATCGCCGGTGTGGACGGCCCGCGCCTTGCCTGCGCTCGCACCGAGGATGACCTGCCGTACAACGTCAATCCGACCAATATCGCTACGGTGTCCGAGGTCGTGACCGAGGTCATTCGTCGTTCGTAGACAGACCCGCTAAGGAGTCAGCGTGTTTTCGTACATCAAGCGCCATTGGCCCATCTATCTGATTTTGACCCTGATCGCTATCGCATTGGGTTTTGGGGCCGCGTATGTCGTTGGCGTTAAGGGCTCGACGCCCGAGACGACAATGAACGAAGAGGTGGAGCAAGAGCAAAGTTTGGGTGCCGACGGTATTTCCGAGTCCGATCAGGCAGCCATCGATGGCGGTTCGTCATCTGCTGAATAGCCGATTCATCGTTTATGCCCAAGGCGGGCGAGCCGGGAGACTGGCTCGCCCGCCTTTTCATCGTGCTAGCGCTTCTTTGAGGCTGACCTAAGGCGAGCGAACCATATGGCTGCCGTGCCCGAGGTCAGGAGTGCGGTGATGCATGCGGCGACGGTAGCAGATCCCGTTGCCGGCAGGTTCTGAGGCAGGGCGCATCGTTGGATGACGCGGTCCTCATCATGCGCCTCGAGTTTATCGCCACCGCCGTTGCGGCAAAGATCGACGCGCGCGCTGTTGGCAAGTGCGGTTTGGGGCGTATAGGACGACGTTGCCTGCATGTGCACGACTACGCCTCGGGCATCCGAGTTAAGGGCCGCCTTGGCATCGTCGAGATCGTCGTGTTCGTCTTTAAGGTCATCCCGGGTCCAAGAGCCCGCCTCGCTTCTGGTTGTAAAGTCGGCGGCTACCGCACCGTATTCAAAACGGATGCCCGTGATGACGGAGTCGTCCGTAAGATCAATCTCTTTCGTATCGAGCGTGACGGACTTGTCCGTCGGGATATCTGCTTTCCATAGGTGCCACCCGTCGTAATCGACGAGACGCACATCGTCGCCCAGCAGCTTTGTAACCTCTTCCGTTTCGAGCCAAGGATTGCGATGCCCGTCGTCAAGCGTTGCATTGACCTGCTTGCCCGTATCGCTTGTTCCTGCCGGAGACGTTCGATACCACACGTTGCACAGCCCGTTTAGATCACCGACCGCAATAGGGGTTTCAACGGCAACAAGTTTCGCTGCGCCATCTTTGGCACACTCAAGGTCGTCGGTGATGGTCAGCTCGTCGACCCAGGTGCTCGACTCATTTTTGGCGTCGATGGTATAGGAGAAGGCCCCTTGCGTATTGGCCCGTGCTTTGGCTCGGTTTTTTCCGTCGCCGTTGGCAACAAGTTTGCTTATGACTGGCTGTGTAATCTCTTGGCGCTTATCGACGCTCCCCCTGATCTCGATGGGGGCATCCTTCATGGCTACGGTTTGAACTTCTCCCGTGGCTTTTACTTCAAACGTTATCTCTTCGGCGAGGTCGTAGGTACGCGGAGACATCGTTTCGCGTAGGGTGTAGGTGCCGGGTGAAAGGTGCTCAATGCGGTGCGGTTTGCCGGATGAGGTCCAAGAATCGATTTCGTTGCCATTGGAGTCGCAGAGGACAAGCTCGGCGCCTGTCACTTCCTGACCTCCGCACGCGTCGACTTTGGAGACATCGATCTTGGTGTAGTCGTTGGAAACGTCAAGGCGCACTTCGATCACGGGCGTTTGCTGGTCAGCGTACGACAACTTCACAGTATGTGGGGTCGGGTTGAGCAGATAGCCTTCGGGCGCTTGTGTCTCGACAACCTCGTAGGTGGCGGTACCGCATCCCAGCGAAAGATGGTCGACTCGCGCATGCCCCCGTTCGTCGGTTGTAACGGTGGCGACGGTTTCGCCATCCAGGGCAACGATGCTGCCATCGGTTCGCACGATGTCGCCATCAGCGCGGATGTCAAACGTGGCTCCAGCGAGGGTGCGCCCATCTACAGCATCCGTCTTAATGATTTCGATGCTTCCGGTTGCTGCGTCGTCATAGAACGAGGCGACGGCGACTGGTGTCAGATTTCTGTCGGAGGGAATCGTTATCTCCAGGTCTTCTCCGCGCAGATACGGTTCCTTGGCCGATGCCTCGTGCACGTAGTATGTTCCGGGATGAAGTGATTCGGGCAGTGTGACGGCGCCGGCTGTATCGGTTGTGAAGGTATTCATTACATTGTGGGTCGGATACCAACATGTTTGCGAGACGGGCTCGTGGTGGCTATCGAGCAGCTGGAACGTAAAGCCGGCAAGCGGTACGGTGCCGCCGGTCTGAGCATCGCGCTTTACGATTTGAAGGTGTGTCGATAGGGCATGGTTGTCAATGATGTACTGAAGCTCGGCGCCGTCTGCGGACTGCTCTGCTGTGATGGTCCATTCCCCCGCTTGCTTAAATCCTTCAGGGACCGTTTCTGCAACCTCGCGAACGGTGTAGCCCGCGCGGTCGTAGGGAATGGAACCGTGAGTGCCGGCAGGTCGCTTGCCTGCGCCAAACCATGCTTCGGGCTGGTCTTTGGTGGAGGCAAAGCCATAAACGTTTGTGGTCAACGTGCCGACGACTTGTTGGGAGCTATTGCTGACAACTTCAAAGACGACGCCTTCCGCCGGCTGCTCAAGGCCGGACTCATCGTTGTCGCCATGGTCCTTAAACTTCGAGATTTCAAGGTCAAAGGCGATGGGGATGTTGGGAATGCGGCTTTCGAGCTCAACGATGCCCGTATCTCCAAGTTGCTCGGCACCGACGGTGTAGCTCCAGCAGTCGTTTGAAATCAGGTAGCCCTTGGGCGCTTTCGATTCGTAGATGGTAAAGGTGCCCAGGGGAACGTCATTGAGGATCGCCTGTCCGTTTTCGTTGGTCGTAAGGGTGCAAGTCCAGCCGGGAGTTGATTTGCGAGACGCAGGTGAATTCAGCGCCCGCAAGCGACGCTCCAACTTGGGCGCCGGCATCCGTGGCGGCATCGATTTTTGCAATACGCAAGGTGATGGTGCCGGGCTGCTCGTTGACAGTGACATGTCGCCGCTGTTTTGTGTGGTGAAGGCTATTCGGTCGCTTCGAGGGATATAGCCTGCCGGGGCTTTGGTTTCGACCAGGTAATATGCCGTGATTGGGCAAAAGCGTTGCTTGTGCACGCCCGTTTTCGTCCATCTGGATAGTGCCGACACGTGCATCGCCCGCACTTTCAAAGATATCGAAGGTTGCGCCGCCGAGTCTGTAGGTGTCGTTGCCGGCGGTGATGTCAGCCTGGGACGATTGTTTTTGGAAAGATACGGAGACGGCGGGCAGAACATAGAGCATGTCCTGGTGTCGACCCTCGCCCGAGACCGGGCCGTGATAACGCCTGGCTCGATGTGGGGCCGCCTTAATGGATCCGGACTTAGCGCTCTCGTAGAGCCAACGTGCAGACGCTACGGCCTCGGCGTTTTCGTAAAACCTACCGCTCCTGGCAACTCCCTTGCTGTTTGTATACGAATAGGTGCCGTCGGGGCGCGTGGTTCCGTTGAGCATCCACACGGCAATCTGGGTGGCGGCACGAGCGAGATCGGGCGACAGATTGTGGCCGCCAAAGGATGTATTGGAGGGGTATCCGTGACAGACGATGGCGGCAAATTCGTCATCGAGCCATGTCCAGCCCTGGTTATATGTACGCCATGGCCCTCCCGGCTTGCTGGGGCCGGGGCAGTCTTGGTTCATACAGTACGAAATCGAAGTGTCCTGTGCCTCGTATTTACCGACACCGAATGGGCCGCAGCCGTCGCTTATGGTGCGGAAATTAAGGGCATCACTCCCGTCGACGGCGAGTGCGGCCCCTGGGGCCAGACAGCCGATCAGAAAAAAGAGGAGCAGGAGCAGCGGACCTGTTGCGATTGCGCTGTGGACAGAGTGCGTGGGTGCGTTGGACATGGCTGCTCCTTATCCCTCGTGCGCCGCACGGGGAGGCCGCGGCGCTTGGGATGAGGCTACCGCCATGGTTCACGCGGGTAAGTACCGGAAGCTGACCAAAAGCTTGCCCGATTTCTAACAAATCGAACTCAATTACAACAATCAGATAAAATCGCAGGTAAAAGATGGTAAGAATAGAAAGACAAAGGTCCTCGTCTACACAATTGGCGCGGTTTTCAAACGATTCTTCACAGCTAAAACAAGCATCGACACCCTTGTATCGAACAAGACAACCGCGTTATACTAGCCAACACACAAGCGGGCATCGCCAAGTGGTAAGGCATCAGCTTCCCAAGCTGACACTCGCGGGTTCGAATCCCGTTGCCCGCTCCAGTAAAAAGCACAAGCACGGCAGCGTTACGTTGCCGTGCTTTTTTCTACCAAGTGCCGGGATTCGAACCCGCCAGGGTGCGAGCGTAAAGCAAACGCGAAGCGTTTGTAGCGAGCAGGCGAAGGCGCCGGCAGGCGCCTGAAGCCGGTGCGGATTTGCGAAGCAAATACGCGGACGTCCCGTTGCCCGCTCCATCAGCCAAGGGGGATGCTGGGACACTCGGCTCGATCTGGTATCCTTCGGCGGTTTCGTGGACCGGGGCATGCCGACCGCAGCCGGTGCGTTTTTGCAAAGCAAATACGCGGACGTCCCCATGGCCGCTCCTGTTTCAAAATGTTAGGTTAATGCCTGCTGCCCATACTCGCGCCCGCGCACGGTACAATGGTTGGGTTACGACCAACGTGCCAATAACCAAAAAGGAGCCGCTATGATCGATCGCTATACCCGCCCGGAGATGGGACATATCTTCTCCCTCGAGAACAAGTATGCCATTTGGCAGGAGATTGAGGTCCTGGCCTGCGAGGCTCAGGCGGAGCTCGGCAAGATCGGTATTTCCAAAGAAGAGGCCCAGTGGATTCGCGACCACGCCAACTTTGAGAAGGCGAAGGTTGACGAGATCGAGGAGGTCACGCGCCACGATGTCATCGCCTTCCTGACCAACATGAAGGAGTACATCGACGCCGATGTTCCCGAGGGCGACCCCAAGCCCAGCCGCTGGGTTCACTATGGCATGACCAGCTCCGATCTGGGCGACACGGCTCTGTGCT
>ENA-OQDC01000731-OQDC01000731.1-human-gut-metagenome-genome-assembly--contig:-NODE-731-length-21134-cov-12.857000_pt1 | contig 21134 bp, 25 predicted proteins | sample MGYA00242770_ERZ504601 | MGnify/ENA primary metagenome ERZ504601 (study PRJEB26092, sample SAMD00036305) | human gut metagenome | host: Homo sapiens | study: EMG produced TPA metagenomics assembly of...
CTATTTGTCGCAATGGAATTACTTGATTTATTAATTGACTTGCAGTGTAAGTATTTATTCCATCTTTAATTTTAAGTTTTACAGTACCGATCCTTTCCCGAACCATGAATACCACATACAACAATCATATTAATTTCTCCTTGTATTATAAACAAGAGCTGTCATTAAGGCAGCTCTTGTTTCATAGAACATTGATTAATGTTCAGCAATTATATTATTTATCTTCTGATTATTCAACCATTGATGATATAATAGTTCGTTAATAAATTGTTTAAAATCTTCTCCACCTAAAAGTAAAAATTGTTTCACTTCCTTTTCCAAGTTAATAATCTCAACATGGTTCAATATAAAATTTTTCTCTGGCAAGAATCCATTATAAACTAATTCTGTACTAAACAAGCGATAATATCCCCATCGTTTCTCTTCTAATTGAAAATTATAATGCTCAAACAACTTACTAAACTCTCGCTTTTTAGAATTATGTATTGTTATTAATGGTTTATCATCATTCAACCATTCAAATCCTAATTCCATCAAATGTCGCCCAATACCTTGTTTCTGAAAAGGCTTTGCAACTCTTAATGTACATATTTTTATTTTCAATATTATTGCGTTTTAAAATAATAACTCCTACTAATTGAAAATCATATTCACAGATAAAAATTTCTCTATCTTCACTTAATAAAGCATCTGAATCAAACAATCCACAAACCAACTATTAAAATTATTATATTCAAATATTAATTCCCTTAAAAAGTTCTTAATCTGCAAATAATATAATTTTCTTTTGAACTGGGGATAACTCTGAATATCGAATATAAAATTTATTATCAATAATTTCATCTAGCAATTCCCCCTTTCATTCATTTTTGCTAACACATTATACTATATGTCACAAAAAATGCAAGTCTTTTAATAAACTATTTTCTTTTTCCTAACACCCATCCAGCCAAGAGCATCAATACACCAAAAATCAAATCTAATATTAGATTGGGTAATACATATTGCCCGTTCTTCCATAAAAAAATAGAATTAAGTAATGGAGTTGCCGAAACAATAGTACTACCAATAACTCCTATTCCCAAAACTACCAGTACATATGCCAAAACTGTATTCAACTGCATTTTCTGATAATTTATTTTTGCAAAACAAGAAAAATCACCAATTTTATGATCATCTTCTGATTTCATTCTCCAATGATAAGCCAAAATGTGCCCTGCTTTAGAATCTAAATCAACTTTTAAATAATCATTCCAAAGATCTTTTTCCAATTCTCTACAAGTCATTTGGTTTTTCGTGTACGCAATCAGATCATAAGAAGAAGGCTCCATTACTAAAAAGTGTACTTGTGAAAACCTGATAAGAGTCTCCTCATCCAAATCCATTCTCGCTGTGATACTTTTATCAATATTTCTTTTTTCATTAATCTTGAAATCCAAAACTCGTGTACCAGAAAAAGCACTGTCAAGTGATTTATTAAAAGGTTCATTATCAAAATATAAAATATCTTGTAAATTAATATCTTTTATCCTAAAACGAATATATATATCTTTATACACTTCTAGTTCACTATTTTTACCAAGATATTTTTTAAAATTCTCAAATCGAATTACTATATAGGTTTTATCTCCACAATCTATGTATTCACAAATATTTTCAATGGCTTGTTCTAATGGAAATATTAAAAGTTTTTTGTCCGCTTTCTTTTCTTTATCTGGGATTTTAACAATTGTATATTCCTTTTGAGTTTCAATTTCACACGCTTCATTAAAAACCATCGAAGCATTCGTTTTATTACTCATCTTTGAGGATAAATCGATAACTTCATTTGAGTTTACATGGAAAGGAAAACTAAAAACAAAATTTGACAAACTTTGATAATTTTTAATTTTTATTCCAATATCCAAATACGGATATTTAATTTTTTGTTTTAAAATATCACCTAGAAACCAAAAATTTACGTGCAAATCAAAATCTGGAACTGGCGCTCTATTCTCTAACTTACTTGTATCATTTTCTTCAGTACAACTATTATTTTGTAGTTTATACCAGCATCCAAAACTTTCCACGTAGACTCCTCCCAAAAACATCTTTTTTTTATTATATTCCTTTTGATCTGCAAAAACAATTACAAATTTCTTTATTTTTTGAAAGCTTTATTTTAAAGTAATCTCTTCTATAATATTAAGTCCCATAAAATTCTGCAATCAGATACATCCACTAAACTATCCATGAACACCTCATGCAGCCGATCATTTATCGTTGCCTGCTGCTCACCACGGAGAGGTATGCGATTTTTAGCGCAGCGTAGGGAGCTTTTACTCCCGGTTTATTTATAGTTTTTTTAGAAACACTTCCTTTTTCCTTTAGGTGTCGAGTAGGTGCACCCCCTACGGTCGTACACCTCTCACAAAATTCCGGACGTGCGGCTTTCCCGCATCCGGCTCTTTGCGAAACGAATCGTTCACATTATCATTCGTATATATTGACATATATCCGGGGTCTTACCAAAGGATAGCTGTTATCTATCATATTCAGAAATTCTACCCAGTTGTAGCTTCTCTTTTGGCTCCTCCGGTTTAGACAGTAGAATAAACTTTTCATTACGCGATATCGAAATGCTATTATTCTTTCTGTGTTGTCTGTGATTCCATAGTAATGGTAATAACCAGTCAATATCCGGTTGAGTTTTGCAATAATCTCCTTCAGTTTCCATGTTTTCATGTGTCCCATCAGTTGATTTATTTCTCTGCATTTCTTCGCAAACTTCTTCTTACTGGTTTTCCTCTTCACTCTGAATCTTCCGTTCCTGCTTTTGGAACAATAGTGTGTAAAACCCAGGAAAGTAAAGGTGCCTGGCTTCGTTCCGCTTTTATTGCATCTTTTCTTTGCGTATCGTCCGAACTCTATCAGCCTGCTCTTTTCTTCCTCAAGGCTTAATCCAAAGTGTCCCATTCTATGTTTTAAGTGTTCATAAAACCATTCTGCATCTGATTTGTATTGGAATGTCACCACGAAGTAGGTAGACCCAAGGAACCTCCCCTTGAGTCCCCATCAGAACCGTACGTGAGCCTCTCGACTCATACGGCTCCCTCTCCAACAGATGGTAATATTCCAAATTCCCAGTGTGCAAACAAGTTTCTGTCTCTTCTGGCTACTGCACCAAGCCAGTGCTCGGCTCTGCTTCTCGTGTTCTTCTTTTTATAACTTCGTCGTACCCATTTAATCAGACATTGATTGATATAACGCAACACCTCATAAAATTCTGACTTATAATAGTGTGTGTAGTAGTTAATCCATCCTTGCACTACTTTGTTTATCATGTTCCCAATATCTTTTAATGAGAGATCCGCCTTTAACTGTATCTTCCATTCTCTGATTTTCTGTTTCATAGCAGTTTTGGCTTTTTCACTGACCGCAGGCGTAAAGCCTACAAAGAACTTTCCTTCTTTATTCTTATTTAGCCTTGGTCTGAACGTATATCCCAGATGTTGATTTATACTTAAAACTGACCCAGTTTTAACGAGGAAAATTGACCCACCTACAGCAGTGGCAATGAGTAAGTAGAACTGGTTTTGATTACACTGTACCTTGAAAATTTAATACTCAGAATTGACCCACCTGCCAGAGAACGATACACTTCTCTCTGTATGCACCAATACAAGAGAGGAGGTTTGAAAGAAGGTGTATGATTTGCAAGACTGGGCAGCTGTTCAGCGAGTTTATAAACAGACAAGATCAAAACGAGCAACTGCAAAAATACTTGGAATGTCCAGAAATACTGTCAGGAGTCTTTTAGAAGAAAAAGAGGCACCGGTGTATAAACGGACAGTTTATAAGAGTAAGATTGACGATTTCAAAGAACAGACCATCGAATGGCGATGCGAACCGTTTCTTTTCAATGGAACACGGATCTTTAGAGAATTGAAAGCAAGAGGTTATACGGGAAGCATTGGTCCTGTTTACCGGTATCTGTCAAAAATTGACGAGGATATCAAAGACCACATCAGTTCCAAAGCTACTGTAAGGCATGAAAGCCCTCCGGGAGATCAGGCCCAGTTCGACTGGTCACCTTATAATGTCCCTGTTGATGGCGTGATTACAACTGTTTACTGTTTTTCAATGATACTTTCAGCATCCAGAAAGAAAGCAGTCTGTTTTTCTTTGAAGGCAGATGCGGCAGCCATTTATGAAGCAATCCAGGAACTGTTTGAAGAACTTGGTGGAGTAACCCTGGAGCTTTTGATCGATAATCCAACAGCATTGGTCATCGAAAATAATCCAAGGAACGAAATGGAGATCCGTTATAATCCCCACGCCCTGCTTATGGCAAGACATCTGGGAACAGAACTTAATGCATGTCCCTGCTACTGGCCGCGCAAGAAAGGAAAGATTGAGAGACCCTTCAACTATATCGAAGAACAATTCATAAAGGGAAACCACTTTGCTTCAATGGAAGATCTGAATCGTCGTGGGAAGGATTTCGTTGAGTCCTGGTGTAATGAAACACACACAACGACCAAAAGAATTCCAAACATACATTATCTTCAGGAAGAACGGGATCTGTTGCTGCCATTGCCAGACCGCCGTTATCGACTGAAGGAATTGGAAAGCAGGATCATCAGTCCTGACTGCTATATCAGCATTGGTGGAAATAAGTATAGCGTTCCCGATATCTTTGCAGCCAAAACCATGTATTTCAGGATCATCTATGGGTTCAGGATCGAGCTTTATGACAGAAAGAAAAACTATGTCATGAAATTGGAAGCATCACGTAACAGGCATGAAATCCTGACGGATCCGGAGCACTATAAAAATGTAGCGCCAAAGGCTCCTACATCGATCCCGCAGATACGAAGGGAATTTACTGCCAGATACAGCAATGGTCTGGCTTATCTGGAAGCAGCCGGGAAAAAGTTTGACCAGCCCACGCATTATGCAAGAAAGATCATGCTGCTCGAAGAGCTTTATGATACAGATATCCTCAATCGTTTTATTGGATATGCAATACAGCATGATTCTTTGGACATCCTGTCATTTAAAGAACTGCTCAAAGCTTACAACACAGGTCAGCTGTCACTTCCCGAGGTATCGGAACAGGGACAGGAAGTTCTATGCAAAACCGGAGAATACCGTGATGATGATCCAGAACTATTACGAGATCTGGATTACTATGAACAGAATGTAGGAGGAACTGTAAATGCCTAGTGAGACAAGTGCTGTAAACGCAGCCTATATAGAAGCCAGAATGAAACAGTTTAAGCTGGTTGATATGCGCGAACAGTATCAGGAACTTATACGTGTAGCTTCAGAACAGTCTATGACTTATGAAGATTTCCTGATCATGCTGTTACGAACGGAAGAAACAGGAAAGAAACGCCGACAGGCTGAACGCCTGACAGATGCTGCCAATTTCGATTCTGATAAACGTCTGTCAGATATTGATTATCGCTTCAATCCAAACCTGGATGCGGCAAAGATCCAATCTTTGGGCAGGCTTGAATTTATGGATAACCATGAAAACATCATAATCATTGGGCCGCCGGGAGTCGGTAAAAGTATGATCGCCACCGGGATTGGCCGGAATGCATGCGAAGCCGGATATAAGGTTCTCTTTGTGAATGCAAAAAAACTGGTCGACCAGCTGTATGAGGATATGCAGAATGGATATCTGAAAGAAACACTGAAACAGATCAGTAAGATCCCGCTTTTGATCATCGATGAACTGTCGTATTTAAAAATGGATAAAGAAAGAGAGAGCCTCTTCTTCCAGATCATTCGCCAAAGATATGAAAAAAGCTCCCTCATTATCACCACAAACCTGCCCATGGGCAGATGGGATGAACTATTCACTGGCAAGCTGGCCGCTGCAGCGATCCTTGACCGCCTGGTCCATCATTGCCATGTTCTAAGTATAACGGGTGACAGCTATCGTGTCAAAGGTCCAAAAACTGAGTATTGAAAAGGAAGGCATAAAAATGAGTATAAAAATCACACCGGATAAATATCCGCAGATCATAGAAGTTTACAATACAGAGGGAAAAACAGCCGCATATGACCTAATGCGAAGCTGTTATGAGATCAAAAATCCAACTTGTGTTATGAAAAGGATGAAAGCAGACAAGAGTCTTGGATATAACTATGATACTGACCGTTTTGAATCAGACAGCCGTAAGGAAGATGATATCTTTTTAAATTTAGAGATGCTCTGTGAAAATAAAATCGAAACATCTGACCGATCTGAAGGAGCTATAAATCGAAATGATCGTATAAAAGCCATGGAGAACATGGTACATTCCCTGATCAGTGACCGATTAATGGAACTCAGTAAGTATGTATTGCTGGATCCAATCGGCAAAAGAATACTGATCGACAAAAGTTCAATGCAGACTGACGGATATCAGGTGCTCATTAACTAGGAGGCAGATATGAGATTTAGAAAAAATGTGCCTGCGGAGCACAGAGAATTCCTGCAGGAACAGTTAAAACAATACAAAAAAGAAATGCCAATGACGAAAGATGAGTTACGTGAATTGGAAAAATGGGTAGCCAGTGGACGAAGCCCATATGATAACGGCGACTATATTTATAGCGAAAACGGATGCCCAATGGACTTTGTCAGCGCAATGCGTTTCCAGGATGAAATGTATGAATGGTGGATGAGTCTTTCAGAAGAAGAACGAGAACAGGAATTAAGGGAGCTTCGCGGGGATTATGATACTGTTTCAGACAGCATAATAATAAACGCCGAATGGAGTGATCCGGCAATGGATTCGGATGCTGAACTTCCGTTCAGTTGATACACTGAGCGGGTCAATTCACAGTGTAAAAAATCAGATTTACATACAGAAATGACCCACTTGAAAATCAGGTGATTTTAGATTTCAGGTGGGTCAGAATTAAACGTAAAAGTGGGTCAATTTTACTTGACAATCAACATTTTAAGGAGATTGTAGCAGAATAAAAAATGAAAAAACAGATACGGATGATTACCTACTTACAAAAATCCTGCTGTTATCCAAAAATTTTACAGATAACAGCAGGATTTCTGTCACAATCATTTATTTTATAGCAATTCCAGAGTTGCACTTCATAGGGTCAGACCATGGAATACAAAGGCATTTCGATTATTACTGCTCGAAATGCCTTTGCGTCTCAACAAACCTTCCCTATTGCTGTTTTGTTTGAATAATATTCCTCTTTAGCAGTCTCCACTGCTTTTTTTCTGCTAAAGACAATATTTTTTTTCTCCATAGTATTCTGGTATATTCTTTGCAAATAATCTTTTTTATCAAACTGATAATAGAATACCATCTCTCCTTCTCCTGGAATTACACACTGCATCTCAGCTACTAATCCCTCTTCATTCGTAAAATACTTTACATAACTGTAATTTTCCAGCTTTGCATTTTCCAATAAATTATACGGTGATATGATTGGCGAGTACAGCATATCATATATCTTCTTAATGTAAGCATCCATGTTTCTTCCTCCTATCAATATTCCTCTTCATCTAAACGCAAATACTCAATTAGTATCTTTTCGACAAATTCCTCTGCAACCGCAAGTTTTTCAAATGCTATATCAAAATCTGATACTTTCCATTCTTCCCGTTTTTTTCCTATTTCACTTCGCAAATAAGTATTAAAATACATAGCCAGCATTGCACCATTATTAGTTGCCTTACTTTTTATCCACGCATATTTCCCATTAAACAATCGGCAATCTGCCAAAATTTTTTTCTGATTGATTAATATGAAACTTGGTTATTAGCTGCGGAACCAAAATTTCTCTTATCTGATCATCCAGATTTTTCTTCCTATTAGCAAAATACAGATCAGGTCTTTTAAATGCAGCCGTATCTTTTGTTCTTGTTTGATTATAAATAGCTAATGCCTGCTCATAGTCAATATGCAGCAGCTCCTGTAACTTATCAATACTCTCTTTTTGTTTCCGTTCTTCTTCCTTTTGCTTTTTTATCAGTTCAGTATTTAAATATGTATCTGTAGTTAAAGTCCCTGTTCCTTGTTCTTTTGCCAAGCCAAGAGGGATAATATCTGCTCCTGCTCCTGAAGATGCTCCATTAGATGATTCCCCACTGTCATCCGGCAAGTTCTCATCCTGAAGATGCTTAATTACTTCACTCTCCTGCAGCTCTATCTTGTATTTTTCCCAAAGTTCTGCTAATTGCAAGTTGTGATGTGAAACTACATCTGCAATGTTATCATCCGTTTTCTCAACTTCATTCTCAGGGATAACCCTTAAAACTCTACCTATAAACTGCTCATATGGAAGCTCATTTCTAAACGGTCTGAATATAGCAGCCACACTAAGATAAGGATGATCATATCCTTCTCCCAACATTGCAACATGAATAATAACATCTAAACGATGATTTTCTATATCTTGTTTTATTTCATTCTGTACTTCTGGTGTTTGCCTGCTGTGGATAACTTCTGCTCTATATCCTTTTTCTACGTACAACTGCTTAATTTGCTCTGCATGGTCAATACTACATGCAACTGCGATAATTTTATGAGGTACTTTTGAGCCATCTCTTCGTTTATTTTCCAACAACTTCAAGCTTTCTGTAACTACACTTTCAGAGCATTCTCTGGAATATGCTACCGAACGTCTTATCCAATCTTCATCACGCAGACCAAGTGCCAATAACTCTTCAACCGTATACTGCTTTGTTTCATCTTTGTCAATCGTCAGCAATAGTTGTTCCGGTACATACTCAATATTTCTAAGTGATTTCACATACCCTTTTGCCATAGCCTGACTCAGTTTATACTTATAAACTAATTCACCAGCCAATTCTACCCCATCTGTACGTATCGGTGTTCCAGTTAACTTAACGACCTTAGCTTTATCAAAATGATTTATGGTTTCAACCCACGTATTAGCTGTCGAATGATGAGCCTCGTCAATAATTATCATATCAAAATAATCTTTTGGTAAATAGTTTAACGGGGAGCTGTTCAATCTTGCCTGCAATTTATGGATATTCAAAACCACTATGTTAGCTACATCTAATATCTCCCTTTTTATACCACGTTCAAATTCCACCAAAGTCGGTGTTTCATGCATTCTGTTGAATATTTTTCTTTTGTACCAAAAACTTTCTGGGTTCTCCGGATCTAAAGAATCCACAACAGCGTCCTTAATAGTTAACTGTGGTGTAATAATCAATGCTCTTCCTTCGCAAATATGAAACGGCAGTAATCCCATCAACCCCGTTTTTCCAACTCCTGTTGGAAGCACTACAATTGCATGTGTACGTTTTTTATTACGCACAATAAAATGTTCATATACTTTGTAATATCCTTGTATTTGCGGCTCCCTTAATTGATTATTGTCATAAATACAAGGATTTGCCATTTCAAAATAGTGTTCATTATAATCTAATTTTCCCATAAAGTACCTCTTAATATTTCCTATTCCATTAATCCTGCAAAACTCAAAACATAAATACTCTGTTCTATACTTCTATTAATCAAAGTATGCTTTATATAATTTTGCCAAAGATCACGCACAAATACAAGAGACATTTTACACAAATCTTATAAAATATTCTTGTATTTTTGTCCTTAGCAATGCTGCTTACTGCGAACTTCCTATATTCACATTGACATTCACCGGAAAACACGTACAGATCGATTTCTTCCCGGATCACTTCTGTCCTCTCCCTTGCACATATGATCGTTCCATCATCCTCATATATTTCAAGTTTAAAATACTTCTTATATCCATCCCCTACGGTCGCTTTTTCTCCCTTTAAACTGTTAAGATATTTCGTCATCCGGTCTATTTTTGCCTCTATTTGTTCATGTTCCACACACGCTTTCTGGTCTGAATAATAAATATGAAAATATCTTTCTTTTTCATCTGATATATAGAGTTTTTTTCTTTATTGTCTTTCCAAATGTCTTGTACTTTTGTATTTACGAATGTTCTCAAATTCTCCTTTGTTTTCCAGGATCATCCGCCTGATAGATTCACCCATCCCCTTTACCATGATCACAAAATCATACCCGCATTCATCCATATACTGGATGTTTTCCCTGCCAAAATATCCCCTGTCCAGGATAAATCCGACCTTCTTATATCCGTATCCTTCTGCTTTTTTTAACATATACCGGAGCTGGGAAATATCTACGATACTTCCAGGATACTGCTCATAAAACAACGGTTCTTTATTATATGTATCATACGCAATGGAATAGTTAAAGACCGGCAGTCCACGGTCATCTTTCGGATGTCCAGACTCAACAAATCTCATATCCCCGGCCTGACAGTTCTTATTGGTCGAATCGTAAGATATATATATTTTCTCCCGGTGATCCCTGTTTTCGTTCCACGCCGCAACTGGCTGTTTGCCAAAAGCATACGAGGTGCAGATGCCAGTGCCCTTGTCTATAGTATTACAGAAACGGCACTTCTGAACCATCTGAAACCATACGCATATCTGACTTATATATTGGATGAACTCAGAAAAATGGGAGCTTTTCCTAAAGAGGAAGAATTAAAGAAACTGCTTCCATGGTCAAAGGATCTTCCGGAATACTGCCGTACTAAACTAAAAAAATAATACCAAGCCATCTGATAGAGAATCTGGCAGACAGCCAGGAACAGTATCAGATGGCTTTTATAAAATGTCAATATACAGATGATTATCTACTTACTCTTCAACTATAGCTTCATTCCTCTCTCTTATCTTCGTAATATGCACAGGAGCATATTATTTACATAAATAGTCTGCATATTCCTTAATTTCCAGCCCGAAATAGCCCTAAAAGCATCTCAGGCTGGAAATTTACGTGTTATTGGCACCTTGAATCTGTGCTTCCGTCATACACATATCTTGTTCTTTCGCAAATTTAAGAGCTGCCTTTAACCCTTTGGTTTTTTCTCCTTTCAAACCTTCGAATGCTACTTTTACATCTATCATGTAGCAGTATTCTAAAAATCTTTTCAATGTCTTTTCCTTCTGGCTGTTCTTAAATAATAATTCCCGTACAGACATCATATCTTCATGATAGAGAAGAATAATGATATCTCCATACCTGACTGCAAAATAGTATTCCGTTAACATTTGGTCACACCTCTTCAGATTTACTGTGCAGATTTTCTCTTTTCTCCTCTGCCGTATGTGCCTTTCCGAATGGCTTTAGCGCCACTGCCATTCCATGTTTGTATTGACAATAATCAAGATAATAATGCTTATGATACTGAATTAACCTTTTCAGATAATCCTGCATGAAAAGGACTGACTTTTTATACCCTTCAAACACATCTTGATGTTCTCCCCACGCTTCTGCATCGTCAAGGTCAAAAAATGGAAGTTTAAACTGCTCCATAAAATATTCTATATCATCATATTTAAAATTCTATATGTAATTTTTAACTTCGGTAGCCCTGTAGTTCACCACATTCTTGGCAAAATACGCAATGTCTGTGGAATTCTTTAGTAACGAAAACAAGTCCTCAATTGCCTGCTCACTCTGTGCCATCGCCTCATACAGCCAACCATTACGAATTTTGTTATTCACAACATCTTCGTCTTGGGTTATTTCTTCCGGTAAAATATCTGTGTAAAACTCATCAGCAGTTAAAATAATCTTCCTGATAGATTTTGCCGACACAATACGCCACATGAGATATTGATTGGACAAGAATGTTCCCATCTGTGATTTTCCAGCTTTATATCTTGCTTCATCTGTTAAAACATTTGACATATCCAAGTCACCTCATTCCACCAGTAAATCATTTATTGTATTTCCGTATGGCATCATTCTATATTTCCACACACTGTCAACCATCGGTCACCTATATAAAGCTGTCTATCATCCGCCACGCAGAGGTTGTTGACTTGGATGACTACCGCACATATCTTTAATCCCAACTACCTATCTAATGAAAAATTATATCCCATTACTTGAATAAGACCTTCTTGAATTTTTCTTTCATCAATACCCAATGCTTTTAATCTCATTGCGTACAAAAGAGTTTCAATTATTGCAAATCCAAAAATATGCCACTTATCAAACTGAATATCTAAATTTCCATGTGCCATGTCATTTCTAAGTGTATTCATCTTTGATGCAACATCTTCCAGCGGAGTAATTTCATCGACTGGAACATTATATCCTTTTCCTAATTCATAAATCAGAAACGGTTTCATTATTGTTTCGCAATCTTTTATCACAGACAATAATCTATCTGAAAGGCTATTTTCATCAGCTGCAACTCTTTTCCGGAAAGTAGACAGATACTTCTTCACCTTGCCTGTTTTTTGTTCAATCAGTCCATCCAATGCTTCCAACGCATTTTTTTTCGCTTCCAAGTATTTATCAGAACGTACATCCAGTTCCGGATAAAGATTTGCATATTCTCTTTCAAAAGCTACAAAATCAAATAACATCCTATCTGGTCCGAATTTGTTTACTTTATCAAGATTATCCGGCAAGTGATCAATATATATTATTCCTTCAAGAAAAGACTTCACCAATCCGGCAAATTGTTCTCCTATGCAATCATAAGTCAACACCCTCTGTTTCATTTTCTTATTTGTTTCTTTTTCCTTATGATGTCTCAGATCATAGTATCTTCCAAATTTATTTCGGAGATTTTTTTCATTTATATCAAATATTTCAATACTGTCAAATACAATATTATTTCTTCTAGTAATGTATCTAAATGTCTGAAACACCGAAGTATATATTTCTTTAACAAACTCCAACGATACCTCATTTCCAAATGTTACAACTATTTCACTTGAACTATGAAGTGGTGTCACGGAAAAAGACTGATTGACAGTATATTGAGCACTAAAAACAACTTCTGTTCCTTTCCACTCTATTTTTCCAAGTGGAACTTCAATGATTTTATTTACGCATACTGTCGATAAAATGTTGTCTTTTTTTGTATAATCTATCGAATAGGCTCTTTCGGGTGGATAGAATAAATCAATGTCTACTCCTCTTATTTTTATTCCTCTAATTGTTGTTTCTTTCATATGATACTTTTGTTTACCATCTTCTGTGTAGAACTGGTAATACAGTGAATCATATTCATAGATTGAATATACATTGAACGAAAGAAATCCTTCCTCATCCGAATATTGCTCGGATACTTCAAAAACAACCTTCTTACGATTTGCAGTGATTCCATTCAGTTCGATGTCTTTAATCGTATTTCCACGTTCAAAAGGAGCAAAAAATTCCTGTAAAGACTGTGAACTAAACTCATCTGGATATAACGCTAATCTTTCACCCGAAAAAGAAAAGGGGTATTTCTTGTCCTCAAATGTAACAAATCCCTTCATACTTTCCATAAGTTATCCCCCCATTCCTCTTAAAAAACATTGTACATTTATCGTTCAATTCTGTTTCTATCTTATCACATCCCCCTTAATTTGTACATTAACTTTATTCTAGTAAATCGTTACTATCTATATATCCGATTTCAAATGAAGCACAGGTGCTCCCTGCGCTCCATTTTCTACCTATAAAAAATTACACCCTCAAATAAACCTCGTCTCCCACACATCAACCCCGCTATCCTGGAACACCTCGTGAAGTCTCCTGCTTAACATCTGGCGTGTGACACCCTTTTTCATAATCACCTGAAGGAAACCACCGCCGCCAGCTCCTGAGATGAAACGGCCATCAATCAGATCTTCAATGGAAACAAATATCTGGTCGATACAGGTGTTTGTGGAGCCTTTATCCAGCTGCTTTGACAACTCCCAATGTGTGTTCAGAAGCTCTGCAAACCCGTCAATATTTCCGCACTGCAGCTCAAACTTCATCAGGACTGCTGTCTTTTCCATTTCGGCAAGTGCCTCCAGGGATTCCCTGCGGCTGCCGATATAATTGCCGACCACATCCCGGAGCAGGTTTCGGGCCAGACGTCTCTGTCCTGTATAAATCAACGCAAAACGCTCCTCAAGCTCCTGCAGAGTTTCCGACTCCAGTTCCACATGCTCCACCTGGATTTTCTGATCGATTCCCGGCTTGGTGGTGATGAACTTGATTCCCGGAGTGACACCGCCGACCTGATCCTGCCAGCCGCCTCCGGTACTCATGATCTGCTCCATGCAGAGCACGATATCATACAAGTCATCATCGGACACTTCCTGTCCGAAAAATTCAAAGATCGCTTTTACACAGGCTCCGGACAAAATACTGCTGGTTCCAAGACCTGATCCCTTTGGAACCCCAACAACCTGAAAATTCCCGGTGCCTGACCCCGTCTATTCCTTTAACTCCGGCTGTCTATCATCCGCCACGCAGAGGCTGTTGACTTGGATGACTACCGCACAGGTTGTGCGGCGTTTTTATAAAACTTTTAGGCTTTCTTTATGAAAAATCCCCGGTGCCTGACCCCAATGTGGTCATCAGAATTTGATTTCATCGTCAGACGATAAACACCAACCACAACTTCCTTCTCTTTACTTGCATCATAATCATCATTCGTCCCATAAGCCCCTGTCATTTCCAGCACACGCTCTGCAATATAATCCTTACATGTTCTGTTCGACTCCACAATTGCGGACATCATGTTCTGAGATACATCCGCATAATTAGCCAGAAGCTACTTCGTATCCTTCGGCAGGCAATATCCGCCATATCCAAAAGACGGATTATTATGTATCCAGTTCATTAAAATAAGACACACGCAAAGCCAGATATGTATTCGCAAACAGCTTCACAGCCTCAGCCTCTGTAAATCCCATGATCAAAGTATCAATATTTTTCTTAATAGCCTCTCCTGCAGAAGTGTCAAAATTTTTTCACATCATTTCTACTTCACGCCCATATTTCCTGCTATATTCTGCTGTTATCAACGCTCCGCTTCCTCTCCCTGCTTCAATTACAAATAGTTTATCCGACCAGCTGCCAATCAGGCGGTTTCTGCGTGGAAATCTGTATTTGTCAGGAGGAATTCCCGGCGGGTATTCTGAGATAAGCAGACCTTTTTCTTCTATACATTTCATCAATTTATTATGCTCACTTGGATAGCAGATATCTAATCCATTTCCCAGTATTGCCACTGTATAGCCGCCTGCATTCAGACAGGCAGTATGAGCATAGCTGTCAATTCCTTTTGCCATGCCGCTGACAACCGTAACCTGTTTCTGCGCATATTCTGAAGCAAGGGCTACTGTCTTTTGCTTTGATTCCTGACTGCATCTTCTTGCTCCTACTATCCCAACCGTCTGATTCATGTTCTTAAAATAACCTTTATAATATAATACTACGGGCGCATCGGACGGTTTCTTTGCACGTGCAGGATACCGCTTGTCATTCCAGCATAAAATAGAAATATTATTATTCTGGCAGTCTTCAAGAATTCTTTTGGTTTTTTCCAATGAATGATTCTGCAGAATGCTTCTTCTCTGCCGTTCAGATAATCCCGGCACCTCAGCCAGATACCCTGCATCTGCTTTGTAAACATTTTCTGCATCTTTCAATTCTTCAATTAAATATCTGGCTGTGACGGGTCCAATAACCGGAAGCTGTGTAAGCCATATCCAATAAATCATTTAACCACCACCATTTTACTGTTGCTCTTATCCAGTTCCCGGCATATCAGGACTTTTTCTATATCTTTCTGACGTATCTTTTCTTCTCCATCCAGATCCGCGCTGGTTCTGGCAAGTCTTAGCAGTTTATGTATTACTCTGGCACTATACCCATATTTCTCACTGGTCTCTCTTAAAATATTCAATGAATCTGGATCAAGAGCACAGTATTTCTGGATCATCTCTGTTGTCATCTGTGCATTACAGTTAATCCCGCTTTCCTGTGCATACCGTTCCTGTTGTATTTTCCTCGCCTTTTTTACCTTTAACCGCAATTCTTCTGAGGAACAGCATGGCTTCTGGTCTGCTATCGCAAAAAAATCCACTGGATGTACTTCTTTCTGTATATCTATCCTGTCCATAATCGGTCCGGAAATCTTTCCCCTGTATTTAACAATCTCATAATCTGTACATTTACATTTCGCGCTTGGATAATACCCACACGGGCATGGATTCATTGCCGTTATAAACATAAAATTCGAAGGGAATGTATGAGTACCATTTACTCTCGAAATAGATACTTTCTTATCCTCTATCGGCTGCCGCAGGGCATCAAGAGTCCTTCTTGAAAATTCAGCAAGTTCATCCAGAAACAGCACTCCATTATGTGCCAGAGATACTTCACCCGGCATTGCATTTGCTCCACCACCAATCAGTGCATTTAACGATGCATTATGATGCGGTGCACGGAACGGCCTGTATTTCATCAGGGTATGCCCATTTGGCAGTAGTCCGGAAATACTGTATATCTTTGTTACCTCAAGACATTCCTCTTCTGTCATTTCCGGAAGGATCGTAGGGATTCTCTGTGCAATCATCGTTTTTCCGCAGCCTGGTTCCCCTACCATCAACATATTGTGACCACCTGCTGCTGCAAGCACAACTGCCTCTATTAACTCATCCTGTCCCTTAACATCTTTAAAATCCAAAATCCTTTCTGATTCTTCCAGGATTTTTTCATTTTCTTCCATATGCATTTCTATCCCTGACGTCTTTCCCTCAAGATAGCGAACCACTCCAGTCAAATCATAGAATCCCAGAATCTCCACCCCATGCACCAGAGATGCCTCTTTAAAATTCGCTTCCGGAACTATGATCTTCTTTATTCCCCTTTTCTGTCCTGCTATGATTTTTCTCCGTTATCCTGTCATCTGAAAGCCCAATCATTGTCTGATAACTGCTCCATGGATAATCTTCCGGATAGTTTGTCATCTGTGCTTTTACCGGATTTAAATGGATGTACCGGCTGGTCTGCAAAAAGTATGCATCTTCTTTCACAAGACATGATTTATACCGGCTTTCAAATACATGACCCCTGTAGGAATACTTATGATTCAGGTACATAGCATAGCATTCTGACATATATTTCATAAATTTCCATATCTCCATGTCTCCAGTCTCAAGCAACAAATGGATATGGTTTGTCATCAGGCAGTATGCATGCAGGATACATTTGTACTTCTCCAATGAGTTTTTTAATACTTGCAAAAGCACCTGATAATCCATCTCTTCCTGAAATATCGCTTTTCTTCTCACTCCCCTGTGCATGATATGATAGACTGCTCCCGGAAACCAGGTTCTCAATTTTCTTGCTATATTCATTCCTCCAATATATTATTATCTTTTATTATATTATCATTTATGATTATACGAAATAAAAATCTGTTAGTTGTCACAGATCTTTATTTCAATATGTTTTCCCAAAGCATTCGCATATTTCTCCAATACAATCAGTGTCGGTACCCTGCCGCCGCTTTCAAAACGCGCCAGGTTTGACGGCTGTATCCCCGTAATATCTGAAAGCTCCTGCTGAGTCATTTTCTGGTTATGTCTTTCTTCTACCAACAAGCGGATTGTCTCTGCTGATTTGTTTAGTACTGTTTCCTGGATCTTTTCTGTGTAAACTGCCAGCCGTTTCTCACGGGCTTCTTTTTCTGTGAGATATTCCTGCATGTTTCCTTCCATATTCCATTTCCTTTTCCAGTAGTTATTTACCTTTATTTTTCAGGATTATATCATCAATGTTATATCTCGGCAAGAGAGTTTATGCTTCTTTTATAGATCTTTTAGAGCTGCTTTATCCTTTTTAGTTGTACTTCATAGGGTCAGACCCCGACATTCTACAGCCAGGCTTTCCTGTCCGCTGAATTTCTTTACAAGTCCCCCCTGCAAAATTATATTTAGGTCTGGAACACCCATTAGATTGGGAAAACGATAAACAACAATTTTCGCTTCGATATGTTGGTCAAAACAGTCTTTATGAATTTTTTAGAGAACCTTAAGGCCTAGTTTATTCATTTTATTCGTACCTCATAGGGTCTGACCCCAATGTGCATAGATACTAAGTGGCCGCATCTTCCCATTGTCCTTTGGTATTTCTACCAGTCTTGCTGGTTTAGGCTTATAGGATTTCTTCTTCAAACTTTCTATAAGGGCTTCTAGATTTTCTTCCAGATTTCTTCCGTATTCTTCTTTGGTAACTCCATCTATTCCTATGGCTTTCGTTCCATCCATCTGGACATGACAGTTCTCAAGCATCTCCTTATTGATAAGATACCCCAGTGATGTAAAGACCATGTCTGGGTTTTCTTTTGATAATTGTGATATTCTCGCCAATTTCGTTTCCATTAGTTCCCCTATCTCTGTGTATAGCTAATGTTTCCTCTTTGATATAGTTTCGCAGGCCAGAACTGCGAGGCACAGTTCTCTCTCGACTTCCCTCCGGTATTTATTTTGTTCATACCTTCACCGGTACTGTTCGGGCCTCCGACTACCTGCACTTCGTTTGTCTTTCTTCTTTTGGTTGGCGGACATACTTTTCATTTACACACTCTGAAAAGAAAATGCAGGTCCTCTCCAGTTGACATATAGTCCCTGTCTGACATGAATAGTTTCAACAACACCGCAGAGGCATGCAAAATCTTACCATAACGATAAGTGCATATATTGTCTTCCACCCTGACCACGGTGTCGACCCTCTGATACTTTGGGATTTCGGTGCTCCATAGCTATCCCTGCTATCTTGCTGTCTACGCTTAGCCTGCGCGTTACCGTAACAGACTCAAGACTCGCTTCAAATGCTGTGGTTAGCAGCTTATTTGATGGGGCTTCCACCCACCGGACTATATACCCTTTGCTGGACGCACGGTCAGACCCTGACATGCTGACCTGCACTATTGCATTGGAATACTCAAATTCACAATAAAATACATAAAAATATTAACAAAATAGATTGACAAAAAAGAGAAAAATAGTAACATATGACATATAAAATAAAAACAGATTTGATAAGCAAAATGGCGATAGTGCAAATGGCAAAAGCAGAACTGAATGTTCCAAACGGAGAGGAGGGGAAACGGATTTTGGGAAGTTACTTGTTGATGTAGTTTACTAAGACTGGCAGCCGGTCAGAACAGGAGGAAAAATGTTTGAATCAAAGAAAAAAATTAATGTATTAGCAATTTTATTAGCTATGATATTCGTATTTATCACTCCGCTTAATGTATCTGCGTATTCGAGAGATGGAAACAAGCTAAATCCAAATTATTCGTTAACTGGAAATGGAGCATCAGATATTGTTGCTGTAGCAAAGGCGCAATTGGGGAAAAAATATACAGATTTTTCCGGATTTCACTACAGGGCATGGTGTGCAGATTTTGTAAGTGCGTGTGCGGCAGCCGCAAATCAATCGAATGCTATACCAGGTAATGCCAGTGTTTCTGGTATGCGTTCATCAATTAAGAACGCCGGTGGTATTGAATATTCAAAAAGCATGATACAAAATAGAAAGTATGTGCCCAAAAAAGGTGACATCATTATTTTTAAAAGCAATGGAGACAGTCATATTGGTATAGTGGATTATACATCGGGTTCAAGAATTTATTATATTGATGGAAATAATACCAGCTACGGTAACGGAAATAAAGCCTGTGTTCATTATTCAAATAGAACCTTTAATTACAAAGGTTTTACCAGTGTTATTGTTCCAAACTATAAAACTCAGAATCTTACTCGTAATACTTATAATGATGTATTTGCTTCTGTAAGGGGGAAGGGATATAGTCTGAATCAGGCAAGGGAATCAGCATCTTCCACATTTAGAAAGGGAGAGTTTGTTTATGTGTGGGGATATCTCCACGATGCTGCCAATAATCTGTATAAGAGTTACGGATCCGGAACCTGTAATTTAACTCTTTCTATCTACAGGCCGGACGGATCCTGTGCTTATACTTACACCTATAACAATAGTGATAATAACTGGATTGGACAGAAACTGGATCGGACAGGTGTCTGGAAAATCCAGAGCAGGATTTCCGGGTCGCTCGTTGGAACAAATACTCAGACTATTAATGTGAAAGATACAAATCGCAGTACTTATAATGATGTATTTGCCTCTGTAAAAGGAAAAGGATATAGCCTGAACCAAGCAAGGGAATCAGCATCTTCCACATTTAGAAAGGGAGAGTTTGTTTATGTGTGGGGATATCTCCACGATGCTGCCAATAATCTGTATAAGAGTTACGGATCTGGAACCTGTAATTTAACTCTTTCTATCTACAGACCGGACGGCTCCTGCGCTCATACTTACACCTATAACAACAGTGATAATAATTGGATTGGCCGAAAATTGGACATGTCAGGAGTATGGAAAATTCAAAGTAAGATTTCTGGGTCACTCGTCGGGACGAACACTCAGACCATTATCGTTTGGTGAGCGATTTTGTAAAAGGAGTTTCACGCTTTTTAAATGTTAGGTTGAGCAGAAAAAAGTTTTAGGAAATTAACCTTGATTATTCACGACTGTGCAACGAACAATCAAGATTAATTATAGTGAATCTAAGGCTTCGGTAGGAATTGATGGCGAATTGCTTCCGCAGAAGCAATTCAGAATGCTTGTAGGATGGCTTGCTTACCCACTTACATATCATCAGTATCGTAAAAGCACTTGAAGCACTCAGCTCATATATAACATTGTAAATGAATCATGACCACCGGCTTAGCCGGTGGTTTGCTTTGACCCTATAATGTGAACTTCCAGTTTTTTTCCGCCTAAATCGAGTATCGCTATATCTGTGACTCAAAATAATTCTATTTTTCCGTCTTTTCTCTATCTGTTCCTGCATTCAAAAAGTTCATGATCTCCTCATATGACCGCCCACTTTTTACAACCGCTGACAGGATCTCTTCTTTTCTTATGGCATCCCGCTTGTCTAACAGTTCTTTCAGATTTGCTGTTGCCTGGTCATACTTTTTCTTCGCTGCGATCACATCAGCCTCTGCTTTTTCAATCTTTTCTTCCAGTGCTTCCTTACTTGTTTTTCTTGTTCTTGCCATCTTTATTTTCTTTCCTTATTCTGCTTTTTTCAGTTCCTTACTTAGCTCTGACGCAAAATATTTTATACCATTCGCATCCAATCCAAAGGCTTTCAATATTACTTTCTGGTTCGCTGTTACTGCATGATCCAGACGGTATATATTGTCTAACTGACGTACCATTTCTATTTTTTCCAGCTCTTTTATTGCCGCCGGTACAGTCATATAG
>ENA-OQDC01000732-OQDC01000732.1-human-gut-metagenome-genome-assembly--contig:-NODE-732-length-21127-cov-3.012286_pt1 | contig 21127 bp, 22 predicted proteins | sample MGYA00242770_ERZ504601 | MGnify/ENA primary metagenome ERZ504601 (study PRJEB26092, sample SAMD00036305) | human gut metagenome | host: Homo sapiens | study: EMG produced TPA metagenomics assembly of...
CCGACCTGGAGAAGAAAGAATTTCTTAACAGCTTTGTGGAACAGGTGGACATTTACGAGCAGGAGCAGCCAGATGGCAGATTCCTGAAGCACATAAAGTTCCGTTTTCCGGTGTATTTTGGAGACAGGGAAACACAGGAACTTTGTTGGGACAACGAAAGCACCGTTGAGACGGTTATTCGCCCCGACTAAAATAAAAGCAGGATGAATGCAGAGGGTATTTTTGAATTCACAGATAAAGAAAAAGTGCGGAGTTGAGGTTGGAAAAATACTTTTTACAAAGGAGAAAAATGAAATGAATATTACAGTATATCTTGGTGCAAATGAAGGTAACAATCCGTCGTTAAAAAGGGCAGTCAAAGAACTGGGAACCTGGATTGGAAAAAGTGGAAACGCACTTATTTACGGAGGCTCTAAAAGCGGTTTGATGGGAGCATTAGCCGATAGTGTATTGAATGCAGGCGGTAATGTTACGGGTGTTGAGCCACAATTTTTATGAAAATGATTTCAGCACGAAGGAATTACAAAACTGATCGTAACTAAGGATATGTCGGAACGAAAAAATCAAAATGATTGAACTTGGCAATGCATTTATTGCATTTCCTGGAGGAACAGGTACTTTGGAAGAAATAACTGAGATTATGTCAAAAGTATCACTGAAGCAGTTAAATGCACCGTGTATTGTATATAATCTTAATGGTTACTATGATGGCTTAAAAGCAATGCTTAAACATATGATTGACATGGGATTGTCATCAGAGGAAAGACAAAAAGGAATATATTTTGCAGAAAGCCTGGAGCAAATAACAGACATTTTATGCTCTTTGAAAGAGGATTAGCAGAAACCAGATTCAAATGTTGGGATAGAAATAAAAGCAACAGCAACGGATTCTTTAAGCCCCTTCCAATCTAAATCATAGAAAGGAAGGGGGAAGTGCATATGTACTTATCGGTATTCAACAATATCTGTGAATGGCTTCCGTGGTCTTTTAGCTGGAGCTTCATTTGCAAATCCAACAGCAACAATTCCGGTTAACTGGTTGTCTGTTTTGATAAAATCTACAAGTTCATTATACGCAAAACATGTATTTGCAATCCATAATGTACCTAATCCAAGTTCTGTTGCTGTCAATATCATGTTTTCAATAGCAGCGCCTATGGATAGTGAATCGCAAATTTCCACGATGCGTTTTTCATTTTCAATACCTTCAAATGGAGTTTTCTGATTTGTGTTAAGCACTGCTATAAGACATGGCGACTCTTCCATAATTCTGACAGTATTCTCAGCATCTGGTATGGCAAACGCCCATTCTTTCATAAGTGCATGCGTGATTTTTTCTGAATTTATGCCCTGGCGCATAACATCAACCAATTTCTCTTTTTCTTTGCCTTGATATACAATAAACTTCCAAGGCTGCCTGTTTTTGGCAGACGGAGCAAGAGTCGCACTATATATCATATCTTCAATTAATTCCTTGTTAATCTTATCCACTTTATATTTTCTTATACTTCTTCTGTTCTCAATTTCCTGAATCATAGATATCCTCCTGCAATTTATCATCTCTACGCCTTTTGGCAATATCTACATTATAGCCTCTGAACTATCTTTTTCCACCCAGTATCACTTGCCGTTTCCATGAGTTTTGTGTGAAAAGATGCACTATATGACTTGCGCATATGGTATACTTAAATAGTATGAAACTATTGAGAAAGGTGATGAGTAAAAATGTGCAAAAAAGATGAGTTGCTGGAATATGTGATACAGGATATAAATAGCATTTACAGTGACTATTCCTTGCAGAAAAGCACCTAAAGGTGCTTTTCTGGTGAAGGATGAACATACAATGTAGTCCGTTACAAGATTTAGATTTCCTTTAAGTCCAACGTGTCCCGAAAGATAGAGATGCTCCGGTTTAAGATTCCGTTCATATAAGCAATCGCAGTTCCATAGTTTGTCATAGGAATGTGTGCATCTTCGGCACATTTTAGACGATATTTCATTTCTCGTTCATTTAACATACAGCCTCCGCAGTGGATAATGAGCTGATATTCGGAAAGATTCAGTGGAAATTCAGTTCCGCTTGTAAATTCAAATTCAAAATCTTTTTTTGTGTATCGGCGAATCAGATTTGGAAGTTTGACTGTTCCGATATCACCACATTGGCGGTGATGTGTGCATCCTTCGCTGATCAGAATTTTGTTACCTTTTTTTAATTTGTCCAGTGTATATGCGCCATGCACTACTGTTTTCAGGTTTCCTTTATATCTTGCAAATAGTATGGAAAATGAAGTTAATGGTACATGTTCAGGAACAATGGCAGATACTTGTTTGAAGGCCTGACTGTCTGTAATGACCAGATCTGGATCGCGACCGAGTTTTTTTTAATGTATCAGCCAGTTCTGTTTCTCTTACAACAATGGAAACGGCACCGGACTCCAGAATATCACGGATGGTCTGCTGCTGTGGAAGAATCAGTCTGCCTTTTGGTGCAGCAGAATCGATTGGCACAACAAGAACAATCAGGTCCATTGGCCGGATCAGGTCGCGTACGATATACCGGTCATTATCAGAAGAAGGAATGAGCTTTCCGATTAATTCCTTCAGTTCCTGGATATTGCTGTGGTTCTGTGCACTGACCCACAAAATTGTGTTCAGAAGGAATTTGGCAGGATTCGACAATAGAATCAGACAGGTTGCCTGGACAGACGTTGGAGACAGCCAGATCTGCTTTATTCAATACAACAATATAAGGAATCTTCTTATCCTGAATGTGGGTAAGAATTTTTTTATCTTCTTCAGTCATACCGACAGTCCCGTCTATAACAAGAATTGCAATATCTGTTTTATTTAGCATCTGATAAGCTTTTTGAATACGCAGTGTGCCAAGAACATCGGCATCATCATCAAGTCCCGGAGTATCGATGATGACGACTGGACCCAAAGGTAAAGCTCCATAGATTTTAAGACTGGATCTGTCGTTGTGCCTTTGATATCAGACACAATGGCAAGATTCTGCCCAGTCAAAGCATTGATAACGCTGGATTTTCCAGCATTTCGTTTTCCAAAGATACCGATATGAAGCCGCTCGGCAGACGGTGTATTATTTAAGCTCATAATGGAACTCCTTATAACAAAGAATGTGCCAAAGCACATTCTTGAATAGATATAAAATAGTGACGTTGTAAATAATTTTGCACGTGTGTTCAACTTTAAATATTAAGTGAGTCTCCTCTGGAAGTCACCACCTGGTATCCGACAGATGCCATGCGGCGTTCCAGACAGTGCCGGCATTGTGCCGATTCGTCACCGGTACAGATTTTATTATCGTAAAGAAGATAATCCTTTCGTACTTCTGTCGGTGACAGGTTCGGCATAACAACATTTGCACCTGCAAGGATTCCAAGCTCACGGCCTTTCGGGTGAATGGTTCCAAGCGCGGTCGTAGCCGGAAGCAGGACCTTCGGCAGCATTAGCCGGATCAGGCCAAGCATAAAGAGCGTAAGCTCTAGTGTACCGGCAGGCTGGTCAGCAAATGGCGTATCATGATGCGGAATGAAAGGTCCGATTCCTACCATATGAGGATTAAGTTCCTTTAAGAATAACATATCTTCCGCCAGATATTCTGGTGTCTGATAAGGAGCTCCAACCATAAATCCGGTTCCGACCTGATATCCGATATCTTTCAAATCCCAGAGACACTGCTGTCTGTGAGCAGCACTTAAGATTGGCGGGTGGAGCTTAGCGTAATGTTCAGGATTGTAAGTCTCATGGCGCAAGAGATAACGGTCTGCGCCAGCATCAAAGAATGCCTGATAACTGTCTTTTTTCCACTCTCCAATGGAAAGAGTGATCGCACATTGTGGAAAATGTTCTCGGATTCGTCTGACAATGTGGATAATCCGCTCTTCTGTAAAATATCCATCTTCTCCACCTTGCAGGACAAATGTGCGAAATCCCAGATCATAGCCTTCCTGGCAGCAGCGAAGAATGGTATCCTCGTCCAGACGATACCGGTGTGCTGCTGCATTACTTTTTCGAATACCACAATAGAGGCAATCGTTTCGACAATAGTTTGTAAACTCTATCAGACCACGGACATAAACGTCATGCCCATAGTATTTGTGGCGTTCTTCTCTGGCAAGTTCGAAAAGGTACTCGGAAAGTTCCGGCGTGCGATTCTTAATCAGTTCGGTCCACTCTTCAAGTGAAAGCTCTTGATTTTTATGTAATTTGTCAATAAGTTCCTTCGGTCCGGTCATAGTACCTCCTGCATGTAATTACCATATTTGTAAAAACTGCCATATAGCTGATGTGGGTTGATAAAGAATGCTTCTGCAACGTTATTTTCCACCATCTTGTAGCAGCATAAAAGTTTATTTCAAAGTCTATTTATTTTTCTGCGCTTCCAGATAATCATTCAACTCAGAATTCAGGATATCTGTAATAAACATATGTCCCGGTGCATGTGTGATTACGATTGGAAGTTTTGCATTTTCGATGGCAGCCTGAGGTGTAACTCCGCATGGCCAGAATACAGGGATTTCACCTTCGTAGATATCAACGGCTTCGCCGTAATCCGGTTTCATGACATCCATAACACCGACTTCTTCCGGATTGCCCATCTGTACCGGAGCACCGTGTACATTTGGCATCTTCACTGTAATATCATAAGCTTTCTGTGCATTTTCCGGAGTCATCGGGCGCATGGAGCACACCATAGGACCGGAAAATGGTCCAACAGGAACGGTTTGGATATTCGTCTTAAACATGGGTACGTTACGTCCCTGGGAAATGTGACGGATTTCGATTCCTTCTTTGATCAATGTCTCTTCAAAAGAGAAAGAGCAGCCAATCAGGAAGCCGACATAGCCTTCTTTCCAATAAGAAGATACGTCAGTCAGTTCTTTTGTAAATACGCCGTTTTCGTAGATACGGTATCTTGGAATATCAGTGCAGATATTACCGCCTTCGCCCATGGCGTGTGTGTCGGGCGTTCCTTTGATGATTTCAAGAATCGGACAAGGAAATGGATTCTTTTTTGCAAATTCTTCGAAATCTGTTGCGTATTCCGGAGGCAGGATTACAAGGTTTGCCTGTGCGTAACCACGGCACATTCCTGCGGTCGGGAAGTCAATAACTCCATCTCGGCAGAGTGCCCGAACCTCCGCTGGTGTCTTGTCTACATAAGGTGTGATGTCAAATGCCATGATGATAGTCTCCTTTCAATTTTGCAAAATTATTATATAAGATTCAGCATCTTAATTCTGTTCCACTATATCTTCTATTGTAACAAAATAAAGACATGGGAGCAATAAAAAGAGGAGATTGATATTTTATAGATATTCTTTTATTTCGTCCATTAACAGATGTCAATTTCATGGTAAAATGATAGTGGGACAAGGAATGATTTATGTATTTAAACTTGAAGTTGTAAAGGAGAACGAAGATGTTGGAATGTGATTATATTGTAAAACAGATTGATGGAGATTATGCACATTTGCAGAGAGTAGACCAGCCGGAGGCAGAACTCAAGCTTGTGGCGAGAGCACTACTGCCGGCTGATATATATGAAGGCTGTGAACTGCATTATGCGATGATGCAGTATTCTATGAAGTAGTATTTATCCTCTCAAGGTCGCGACCAGTCTCTTCGGCAGCATCAGAAGATCCAGTGCATCGGCTATGGAAGTTGTGCAGACATCGCATTCTGAAAGCAACTTTCCGTAAGCCCCTTCGGTACCCATCACTGCGATACTTAAGGCAGCGACCTGACACATTGGTACGTCATTCCGTCCGTTGCCGATGGCGATACAGTGTTCGGCACCCAGTGAGCTTAGAATACGAAGCTTCTCATCCATGGCGGAACCGGAAGGAAATGTCATAATTTCCAAAGGAAGTCCGTCGCACATGGCAGCCGCAGTGCCGTGAGTGTCTGCAGTCAGTACATAGATTTTAAATGAATCTCCGAGCAGGAGCAGCCGCTCTTTGATTGCAGGTGGAATCAGCCCGTCAACGGCAATGGTTCCGTTGTAGTCAAGGACCAGATAGTCAAGGTCCAGTGTTTTATAGCCTGGAATTTCGATGATCATATAAGTTTCCCCTTACATATATTGAATTTGTTCGCGGGCAAGTTCTGTAGCCGGTGAGTCAAAGAAAGTTTCTTTGTCAGTAACTTCCAGTATCTTTCCCTGATCCATGAAAATAATCTGGTCAGCGATGCGCTTTGCCTGTCCAAGATTATGTGTAACAATGACAAATGTGTACTGACCTTTGAGTTCCATAAGGGTTTCTTCAATTGCGATTGTATTTTTCATATCCAGCGCGGAGCAAGGCTCGTCGAGAAGAAGGATTTCAGGATTTACACAGAGACTTCTGGCAATCGCAAGGCGCTGCTTCTGTCCGCCGGATAACTTAAGGGCAGATTTTTTTAACTGATCCTTTACTTCCTCATATAATTTTGCTTTCTTCAGACTTTCCTCTACTTTTTCAGACAGAACTTTTTTATCCCTGATACCATAATATTTTAACACATAAGTCAGATTCTTCTCAATACTGTGTGGAAAAGCAATCGGCTGTTGGAAGACCATGCCGATGCGGCTTCTTAAAGTTTCTTTCGAAATAGATTTGATATCTGTGTTACCAAGAGAAACCTTTCCGGTTGTATATCCTTGTTCCTCTTCCACCATACGATTTAAAGTTTTTAAAAATGTTGTCTTTCCGCAGCCGGATTGTCCGACGATGGCAGTAATCTTTTTATCTGGAATCGTCACAGAAATATCATGAAGAATTTCATGCTGTCCATATCCGCAATTTAAATGTTCGATTGTTAACATATTAGTTTCCCTTTCTCATGTAAGTAACAAATTTGCAGATCAGTTGAATGATCAATAGTAAAAGCATCAATACAAATGCTGTGCCGTAGGCATAGTCCAGAGAGAATCCGTTGTTTACCAAAGTATATAAGTGATATGGCAGGGACATGAACGGATCTGTCAGTTTCGAAGGAACGCCAGCCTGTATCACTGCACCTGTGTACAGAATCGGGGCAACTGCGCCCATTCCGTATGCCATTCCAAGTGCAACTGTTCCGAGAAGTTCAGGGAAGCAGACCGGAAGAATCATTTTTCTAAGAGCATATTCTCTAGAAAGTCCAAGACCGATGGAATTAGTCATATAGGAAATTCCTTTTTCTTCAAAGACTTTGCGGGCGCGGATCGCAACAAATGGCACAATCATGGCAGAGACGCAAAGTGATGCACACAAAAAGACTCCGGCTGATGCCAAAACCATAGATCAGGAGTGTGTAACCCACCAGACCAAATAAAATAGACGGGATACCAGACAGTCCTGTGATTGCAAAAATTTACAATGCCGGACACATATTTGTTTCTATGGTAAAAAACAAGGTATGCGGAAGCACCGATCCCAAGGATTCCTCCAATCAGTGCGGCAAGTGCACCGAGATAAAGAGATCCCATAAGAGCCGGGAAAATTCCACCAGCAGTTCCGATTGGTACACCGGCAGGCTTGTCCAGAATAAAAGAAAGGCTCATGACATTTTTCCCTTTCCAGAATACATATAGGAAGAGGAACAGTGTAACGCCAATGACACTTAGCCCAAGCAAGATCAGAACAATGCGGGTCAAATATTTGGATATCTTAGAATTCATGTTTGCGAACCTCCTCTTCAAAAGATAGCCGATTCCCAGTACGGCCAGCAAGATGACCAGTAACACAACATTTGCAACATAAAGTGCGGACAGATGGAGACTGCCGTACTCGATACTTCCCATTTCCAGTGCAGTCAGGGAAGGTAAGGTCTGACCACGACCGAGAAGTTTCGGGAAGATCGGAGAATTTCCAATGACCATCATAACTGCCATAGTTTCGCCAAGTGCACGCCCGAAAGCCATCATAGCTCCGGCAACGATGCCTGGGCGGATTGCCGGAAAAATGATTTTGACCAGAGTTATTTCCCGGGAAAAGCCGAGTGCAAGTGCTGTCATTTCATATTGTGTACGTGCAACGCGAATAGATTCGTGACAGGTCGAGATAACGAATGGCAGCAGCATGATTGCCAGTACAATCCCGGCAGCGAGAATACATTGTCCGGCTGCCATATGAAATTGTGTGGCAAAACTTTTTACCAGGACAGTAAGTCCGATAAATCCAAAGATCACGGAAGGAATTCCGGCAACCAGGTCGATAAAAGCCAGAAAGACAGCGGCTATTTTTTCTGGAAGATAAAAATTCAGAAAGCATGCGCAGGCAACACCGAAAATCAGAGCCAGGACTACTGCGATAAATGATACGTATAAAGTTCCTGTAATTGCAGGCAGCAGTCCGAATTGTGGATTTGCACTGACAGGGCGCCATTCCGTAGAAGGGAGAAACATTTTTATTCCCAGTTCTGAAAAAGCGGGAATGCTTTCTTTTATGATATGGATCAGCATAATAGCCATCAGTGCGCTAACTCCAAACGCAGTGAGGTAAATAAGGAATCTGCTGATTTTATCTGGTAGTTTTCTTAACATAAGATGTCCTTTCTAATTTGTATAGAGAATAGACCTTGGCATATTAAAACGCCTGTGATTGATACCTGTAACATTTTCATTATAAGATGTTGGGGCGGACCTCAAGGTCTTTCATCCACTTATGAGCAAGCTCATGTGGATTTAGACCTTTTGACTCTGGTATCATTATAAGCTACAATGCGTGTTATGCAAGAGACATTCATATATAAAGAAGAGGGTGTGCATGTGACACACCCTCTTTGGATTGAATTCAAGTCGAAAATCTTAGTTCATAGGAATGAATCCCATATCTTCTACAGTTTTCTGACCTTCGTCTCCAAGAACTACGTCTAAGAATGCCTGCTGAACAGCTGTAGGTTCACCGGAACCAACTAACAGCAGAGGTCTCTGAATGATGTAAGAACCATTGATGATATTCTCTTTTGTAGGCTCAACACCATTTACTTTCATAGTAACAACTTTTCCGGCATTCTGGTTAGCAACACCGAATGATGCATAACCGATTGCATATGGATTGTCGATGATATCCTGAACAAGTTCACCCATGGAAGAAGCCTGGATAGCATCAGATTTCACTTCTGTATCGCCCATGATGTTCTTCTGGAATACTTCATGGGCACCACCGTTAATGTCACGAGTGATAACTACGACTTCCTCATCTGGAAGAGAAGCATCAAGATCTTTCCATGTTTTATATTCACCGGAGAACAGGCTTACAATCTGCTCTGTAGAAAGGTCATCAATAATTTTAGTTACAGGGTTCTCAGGGTTTACAGCGATTGTAAGAGCATCGATACCAACCTGATATTCTTTCTCGTCTTTGATCGCCTTTTTCTCTTCATCTTTTACACTTCTTGCTACCATACCGAAAGTAGATGTACCATCGATAACAGCTTTTGTTCCTTGTCCGGAACCACCTGCGGAAACATAAATTGCAATATCTTCATCTGGAAGAGAGGAATCATAAGCTTTCCACGTTCCATATGTATCGAAGAAATTCGTTGCGATAGAAGTAATAACCGGTGCCAGTGTAGAAGAACCATTGAACAGAATCTGGTTGCTTTCCCCATCAGCAGATGCCTCTGTTTTTGTGTCGTCTTTTGCGTCTGTGGACGCTGATTTGTTAGAGCCGCATCCTACAGCCATGGACATTACCATAGCGGCTGTAAGGAGAATTGATAATACTTTCTTTTTCATTAGAAATACCTCCCGATCACTTTTTAAAGTTTACGTGGATATTATAGCTTTTTTACAAAACTTTACAAATAGATAAAGTTAATAATAAACATATAATTATAGACTAAAATCGATTGAAATGTAGAATTAATTAGAAAATATGCGAAAAAATGTGGAAACATTCTCAATTAATGCATTCTAAAATAAAGAAAAATTAATAAAAATAAAATACTTGACTATATGATTGCTTATATCGTTTATTGATAAACTCATGGTTCAATAGATAGCAGCAGGACTATGAAAGACTAGCTGTGTTTGATACGTGAACAAAAACTAAACCGATGATTATGAAAGGATTGAAAATCAACAATGAACAAAGTCAAGGTATTGAGTAACGCGGTATTGATGTCTGCACTTATGAGTACAAGTGTAGTATGGGGTACAACAGCGTTTGCTGCTGAAAACACTCCGGAATAATTTTTTGGATACGATGGTTGTTACGGCAACAAGAACTCCGGTAGAAGCATTTAAAACTAATGCAAATGTAAGTGTTATCACAAGTAAGGAAATTAAGGAAAGACATTATAGTGATTTATCTGAAGCCTTGCGCATGGTTCCTGGTGTTTATATCGGCAACTACGCTCCTGCCGGCTATGATAACAGTAATGCTCTGAAAATTAACGGCGCTGATGAAATCGTTGTTTTGGTAGATGGTGTTAAGATTAACAATGTAAGTAATCGTGTTTCTGCAGTAATGCTCAAAAACATGGACAATGTTGATCGTATTGAGGTACTGAAGGGTTCTGCTTCTACTCTTTACGGTTCTGATGCAAAGGGCGGCGTTATCAATATTATTACCAAAAAACCGGAAAAAATTTCTACTTATTTCCGTGTAGACGGCGGCAGTAATAGCGTAACCAACTACTATATGGGTCAGTCCGGCAAAGAAAAAGACTGGTCATGGGATGCTAACGTAAGCAGAAACCTCAGTGGAGATTTCAAAGATGGCGATGGTATAACCACTCCGTCTTCTTCCAAGTCTACAAGCACTAATTTCAAAATCACTAAAAAGCTGAGCGATAAGCATGAGCTGACAGCTACTTATGATTCCTATAAAGCAGATTATAAATATACTGCTTTGTGGGAGCCTGCTTTGAAGAATGGTAAAGTAGACAATCAAAACTATAAATTTATTTTGAACAGTAATTTTGATGGTAATACGACAAATGTTTTATCTTTCGTAAATCTTGATAATGATACTGATTTTAATGCTTACAAGACAAAAACCAATACCAAACGTATTACTGACCAGCTGTCTACACAGTTAGGTAATCATTTACTGACTGCAGGCTTTGAGTTCAGCCATGATAAAGTTATTACCTTTAATGGCAAGAAGATGATGAACAGAGCCTTCTTCCTGCAGGATCAGTTTGATATTACCGACCAGCTGAAGCTGACTGCCGGTGTGCGTCATGATAATAACTCCGGCTTTGGCAAGCACACTACTCCCAGTGCTAATCTGGGATATACCTTTAATAATGACAGAACCAATGTATATGTAAGCTACAGCGAGTATTTTATTCCGCCTTCTCCAAGCAACCTTTACAGTGCAGCATACGGCAATCCGAATATCAAGCCAGAAACAGGTAATACTAAGGAAATAGGCATTAACCATAAATTTGATGATACCTTTGTATTATCTGCACATGCATTTAAACGTTATTCTGAGAATAGAATTGGTTATGTATCTCCTAAGTATACGAATGTTGGTGATGAAAAAGCGCGCGGTTGGGATATCCAACTGAAAAAAACAATTTACACCGCAATTCTCTACTTATGTCGGCTATACACATTCAGTTATTGATGCGACTGCTCAACGTGCAAAAAATGTTGACGGCTATGTACCGAAAGGCGCATGGGATATTGGCCTGGATTATGATAACAAGGACTTTAATGCCAGCCTGATCGGTAAGGGTGTTATTGACCGTATGGGACCTCAGTCTGCAGATGCCGTAGATGCTTTCTTCCCGGCAACAACCTACTTTGTTTGGGATGCATCTATGAACTACAACGTTAATAAGAATGCGAAGATTTATTTCAAAGTTAATAATATCTTTGATAAATTCTATGCAGAGCATTCTAATGCCCGTTATAACTGGAGCGCAGACCCGGACGGACAATGGTGGCGTGCTCCCGGCCGTTCCTTCCTTGTAGGCATGGAATATGCATTCTAAGTATATTTGGCATAACTAAACCTTTTCATAACTCACACTCCCGAAAAAGTGGGGCGGACATATTCCGTCCTGCTTTTTCATATAACAGGAAAATGAGGTGAAAAAATGTGGAAGAATTTACTGCTGCTTTTACTGCTGCTGACATTTTGTACAGCAGGCTGTCAAAAGCAGTATGTTGAAAAAACAAGCGGAGCAGCCTATCAGGTAGTTGATTCGCAGGGGAATGTAATAAAATTTGCCCAAAAGCCCCAGCGGATTATGACAACACATTTTAATCTGGACAATATTGTAATGGGACTTGTTGATGAAGAGCGTGTTATTGCTCTCTCTAAATCAATGTATGATGCTTCGGCATCTTATATCAGTACTGAGGCAATCAAAAAGCCTACAAAATTAAACTATGATTTTTCTTCAGAGCAGGTTCTGGCGCTCAAGCCGGATTTAATCATCGCCCGAGAGAGCACAGGTGAAAACCGCATACAGACCTATCGCGCCATGGGGATACCTGTATACGTGGTGAGCAATGCGAATAATGTGGAAGAGATAAAAAAAGCAGATTCAGGAGATAGGTCAGGCTGTGGGGGAATCAGAGCGTGCGGAAAAGCTACAGCAGAGAATGCAGACACAGCTTGACTATATCAAAAGCAAGGTTGATAGCGCTAGCATGAAGCCAAAAAGTATGATGCTTGTTTTCTAAAATGAACCATAATTACGGTGGTAAGGGCTCTTTTTTTGATGATATGTGCCACTTTGCGGGGGTGAAAAATGCACCTGCAGAGATAGGGGTGCTCAACGGTCAGCTGATGGACAAAGAAGTAATGCTACGTGCTAACCCAGATTACTTTCTGCTTTCACTGTCCTGGGAGCTTAAGCATGATAATAAGGATGGGTATAAAAAGGAATTTTTAGAGGATCCTGCGCTGGCTAATATGGAAGCGGTCAAGAATAATCGTGTCTGCTATTTGAAGGACAAGTATTTATATGCTTCAAATCAAAACTGCGTATGGGCGATTAAGAAGATTGCCAATCTTGCTTATGGAAATATATTTACTGATGAAGAGGAAGTTTTTCTTAAGGGATATTAGCAAATAAGTCTGAAGTGCTTGACTGTATGAGAACTATATAGCGTAATATTATTTTATTGTGAGGGCGATGGTTGTTCGTCCTCATTTTTATGAAAGAATAGGAGTATCGATAATTTTCGGAGGTGAAAGAATGCATAAAATTTTATTTCTCACCAATATGGAGCAAACTGCAGCCTATCTGCAGGACGCATTGAAGCTGGCGCAGCAGACGCAGGATGCTGTAGCAGGACAGGTGCTGTATGTCCCAAGCGATACAGAATGGACGAGGGATATGGAAAAGCAGCTGCAGCAGGCGGAGGTTGTCATTTTCCCCTGGATGGGAACTGGCCTGAGCACTAAGTTTCTGTCGGAATCTTCATCCTATCTGCTGGCCAACAAAAAGAAGCACGTCTATCTGATGACCGGTAATCCGGAGGATATACTGCACGGCGGTCTGTCTGAGGAGGAGCTGAAGCGGATAAATGATTATTATAAATTCGGAGGTTTGCAGAACTGGACAAATTTGTGGCTGTGGCTGGCGCAGCAGTTTTTGCAGGCAGGATGTAATGTGCCTGCTCCCGAGCTTTTGCCGTGGGATGGTATTTATCATCCGCAAGCAGCCAAAATTTATCATGATGTGGAGGAATATCGCCGTGATTTTTGCAAGGCGGACAGACCTACGCTGGCTGTTGTTTTCTTCCGCAGTGACTGGCTGTGGGGCAATACCGTTTTTGCAGATGCGGTAGTCAGAGAGATTGAAGCGCTGGGGTGCAACGCCTTATGCTTCTTCTCTACAAGCTCGCCTGACGCCGCAAGCGGCTGCGGCGGCTTTAAAGAAGCTTTAAGCAAGTATGTTTGCGCGGACGGCAAATGCTATGCCGATGTTTTCATCAACACTATAAAATTTTCACTGTTTAGCATCCGTGCCTGCGCACTTGATGATTTGACCAAGCTCAATATCACGGTACTGCAGGCCTATACCTTGTATCGTTCGTATCAGGAATGGTATGAAAACTTTGACGGCATGAGTGCCGTAGAGGTAGCGTATAGTGTGAGTCTGCCGGAGTTTGACGGTATTATCCATAGCTGCCCGGCGACTACGATGGAGCGTGATGCTGAGGGCAAGCAGGTTACGCAGACGATTGCTGAGCGCATGAATATGCTGGTGCGCAAGGCGAAAAAGCTGGCACTTTTGCGCATCAAGCCGAACGCAGAAAAGAAAATCGCCATTGTTTTTCACAACCATCCGTCGACTAATTCCAACATTGGCAGCTGTTCGGCGATAGATAGTATTGAAAGCGTGCGCCTGCTGCTGCAGGATTTGCGTGATGCAGGTTATGTCATTGACCATATTCCGGCGGACAGGCAGGAATTTATTAACGAGCTTATTGCCGGTGCGACGAATGACAGGGACTACATGAGCGAAAAGCAGATTGATAATGCCGATGCCAAGCTCCTCGTCAGTGCATACCGCGATTATTATAAGACACTGCCGGAAAAGGTACAGCAACGCTTGGAGCAGGATTGGGGCGAAGCGCCAGGTGATGTTTTCTTTTATGATGATTTTCTGTTGATTCCCGGCATGATGAATGGCAATATTTTTATTACGATGCAACCGCCGCGCGGATTTGGCGAGGATCCGGATAAAATCTATCATTCGCCAGACTGCGCGCCGACACATCATTATTTGGGCTTTTATCACTGGCTGCGCGATATCTGGGGCGCAGATGCTATGATGCATATCGGTACGCACGGCAGTTTAGAATGGCTTCCGGGTAAGGGTGTAGCGATGGGTGATGAATGCTATCCCGATATCTGTACCGGCGATTTACCTAATGTTTATCCCTATTGGGTTGTGGATACAGGCGAGGGCATACAGGCCAAACGCCGCAGTGCGGCCTGCCTCATCAGTTATCTCTCGGCGCCGCTTAGCATCAGCGGTGTGTATGATGAGCTGGCGGAGCTGGAAAAGGCTTTGGAGGAATATGTGCACTTTAAGGCTGATAAGGATGCCGATTTGAGCGAGCCGATGGCACAAATCAGAGAGAAAGCTGCTGCTGCCGACCTTACAGACGAGGTACGTGAGGAGGATGCCGCTGATTTTGACGATTATGTAGGTCATCTGCACACATATCTGACGGATTTGAAGAATATGCAGATGACTACCGGCCTGCATATCATGGGTAATCCGCCGCAGGGCGAAAAACTTACGGAATATCTTTATGCGTTGGTGCGCATGGAAAATCCTGATATGCCGTCACTGCCCAAAACCTTGGCGCAGGCTTACGGCTACGATTATTACAAACTGATTGACAACAGCAGCAAGCTGTTGCCGGACGGTATTTTGAGCTATGGTATGCTGCTTGATAAAATCAACGGTCAATGTCTGGAAATTATCCGTCTGCTGCAAAATGATGGTTTCGTAGTCCACGAAGATAAATTGCGGGCGTTGGAGTGCGTAAAGTGTTGGGATGAGACTGTGCAGCAGGATATTATAAAAATTTGCCGGCTTCATCTGCGACAAGCTGTATCCCAGCCTGGCGCATACTACCTGGGAACGCAGCAACTGTATCCGTGCGCTGCAGTCAGAATATATTGAGCCCAGCGCCGGCGGTGCGCCTACAAGCGGCGGTGCCGAAATTTTGCCGACAGGACGAAATTTTTACGGTGTTGACCCGCAGCTGCTGCCTACTCCCGTAGCGTGGAAAATCGGTTCGCAGATGGCAGAGGACGTAATCAACAAGTTTGTGGCGGAGGAAGGGCGTTATCCCGAAAGTGTTGGTATTTTGCTGTGGGCGACCTATAACATGCGCTCTAATGGTCAGTGTATGGCGGAATTTATGCGCCTGATGGGCGTGCGTCCTGTTTGGCAGAAGGGAACCTTGAAGGTGACAGGCATCGAGATTATTCCGCTTGATGAGCTGAAGCGTCCACGTGTTGATGTTACCGGACGCATCAGTAGTCTGTTCCGTGATACGCTGCCGGGAGCAGTTTGCTGGCTGGATAAGGCAGTGCAGCAGGTGGCAGCACTGGATGAGAGCTTTGAAGACAACTTTGTGCGCAAGCATGTGGTGGAGGAATCTCAGCGATTAGAAAGCGAGGGCGTGGATAAGGAGCTGGCTTGGAGGCAGGCATCCTACCGCATTTTCGGCGATCCGCCGGGAGCGCATGGCGCGGGCGTGAGCGCACTTTTGGCTTCCCGCAATTGGGATGACCTGGGCGATATTGCTGATGTGTATGTGCGTTGGGGTGCACATGTCTATGGCGAGGGCGAAAAAGGTCAGTACAGGCCGCAGCTGTTTACAGAGCGGATGGCAAAGCTGGAGGTTACTGTAAGCAATATTGATAACCGCGAGTCTAACTTGTTGAATTCCGATGATTATAACGCTTACCGTGGCGGCATGATTGCTGCAGTGCGTAATTTCAGCGGCAAGATGCCGAAAAACTATTGCAGTGACAGCTCTGACCGTCAGCATGTCGTGATTCGCACGCTGGCAGAGGAGGTCAAGCGTCTGTTCCGCGGTGAGGCGATTAATCCCAAATATATACGGGGCATGAAGGAGTTTGGTTATAAGGGAGCAGGCGATTTGGCAACCTATGTTGACAATTGCTTCCAATGGGATGCTACCAGCGCTGTTATGGAGGACTGGATGTATGAAAAGTTTGCGGAAAAGTACGCTTTGGACAAAGATATGCAAAAATGGTTTGCTGAGGTTAATCCTTGGGCTTTGCGCAGACTGACGGAGGTTTTACTGGAGGCGGAGCAGCGCCAGCTGTGGAACGCCAAGCCGCAGACTAAGCAGTCACTGCAGGAGTTGTTGCTGAATATCGAAGGCGAAATCGAAGAACGCGGCGATGAATAAAAATTTTCACTAAATCGCTTGCGTGTATACCTAGTAGACACTGTATAATTAGATACATATTTTATTGATAGCTCTTTTTAATAAATGGAGGAATATAAATGAAACGTACTGCTGTATATCCTTTTACTGCGATTGTAGGACAGGAGGAAATGAAGCTGTCCCTGATTTTAAATGTTATTAACCCGGCTTTGGGCGGTGTTTTGATTAAAGGTGAAAAGGGCACGGCCAAATCCACTGCTGTACGCGCTCTCGCCGAGCTGCTGCCGCCGATGGCGGCTGTGCACGGCTGTCGCTTCCACTGTGACCCGCACAGCAGCCAGCTGTGTGATGACTGTACTGCCAAGCTGCAGGCAGAAGGCACCTTGCCGGAGGAAACCATCAACATGCGCGTAGTTGAACTGCCTGTAAGTGCTACAGAGGACCGCGTTGTCGGTACATTGGACATTGAGCATGCGATTAAGCATGGCGAGAAAAGTTGACAGGTATTTGGCGCAGGCTAACCGCAATATTTATATGTAGATGAAATCAACCTGTTGGATGACCACGTTGTAGACGTGCTGCTGGACGCCGCTGCTATGGGCGTAAACACTGTTGAGCGTGAGGGTGTTTCCTATTCTCACCCCGCACGCTTTGTGCTGGTAGGAACTATGAACCCTGAAGAGGGTGACATCCGCCCGCAGCTTTTGGACCGCTTGGTCTGAGCGTTGTTGTTACCGGCGAGCATGACCCGCTGCAGCGCGTAGAGGTAATCAAACGCCGTCTGGCTTATGAAAACGATGCTGAGAGCTTCATTGCAGGCTACAAGGAAGCGCAGGAGGAGCTGGCGGAAAAAATTATTGCTGCCGGCAAGCTGCTGCCGGAGGTGACCATTGACGACAAGCTGCTGGAAACCGTAGCTAAGCTTTCTGTTGAGCTGGGTGTAGACGGTCACCGTGCGGATATTACTGTGATCAAAACAGCGCTGACCTTGGCTGCCTTCAACGGCCGCAAGCAGGCTAACCTTGATGACCTGAAGGAAGCAGCTAAGCTGGTGCTGCCGCACCGTATGCGCCGCCGTCCGTTTGAAGAGGGCGAGCTGGATTGGAATAAGGTAGAAAGCTTTTTGGCTGCCGAAGCCTAAGGAGCGTTGACTATGCTTAAAAATAATCTTTATCCCTTTGCTGCGGTCGTGGGGCAGGAGGAGGCAAAAAAGGCCTTGCTCATTGCTCTGGTCAACCGCAGAGCAGGCGGCCTGCTCATAGGCGGTGCCAAGGGTACGGCAAAATCCGTGCTGGCCCGCAGTGTGCAGAGTTTGATTGGTGCGCAAAGGATGCTGACGTTGCCGCTGAATGTAACAGAGGATATGCTTTTTGGCAGCATTGACCTGGAGGCTGCCGTAAGCTTGGGTGAAAAACGTTTTTCACCGGGCATTCTGGCACGTGCTACGGATAACATTCTTTATATTGATGAAGCTAATCTGCTGCGTCAGGAGCTGCTGACTGCGGCATTGGATGCCAACAGCGCAGGTATCAACAATGTAGAGCGTGACGGCATCAGCTGCAGCCATGAGGTGCGCACGACCGTTATTGCTACGATGAATCCGGAGGAGGGAACTCTGCCGGGACATATCTTAGACCGCTTCGGTATGTACGCAGATATGCAGGCACTGCAGGATATCGGTCAGCGCGTGGAGGTTATCCAACGTGCCTTAGCATATAGTAACAATACCCTTGCGTTTTGTGAGCAGTATGCGGAAGAAAACCGCTGCCCTGGCAGCGAAGGTTAAGGCAGCGCGTGAGCTGCTGCCGCAGGTTGAGGTGAGCGATGCGATGCTGATGCTTGCCGCTCAGCTGTGCTCGCAGGCTTTTTTGTGCCGGCCATCGTGCGGAAATTTATCTGCTCGAGGCTGCGCGCGCTATCGCCGCCCTGGCGGGGCGCGCTTACGTGCTGCCGAAGGACGTGGAGGAGGCAGCGCAGTTCGTGCTGCCGCACCGTATGCGCAAGCCGCCCGAGCAACAGCCCGAGGAGCAGGAGCAGCAGGACGATAACCAAAACGAAGAAGAAAACCGAGCAGGATAACGAAGATAATCCTGACGATGAAAATAACGACGAGGACAACGAAGATAACCAGCTGCCGCCGCCACCGCCCTTGGATAACGGCGAGGATGACGAAGATGACGATGCTTCCGACGATGATGACGAGGACGACGCAAGCGACGAGGACGAGCAGCAGCAGGAGCACAATAACAGTAATCTGGCGCCGGAGGAACAGCTTGCCGATATCGACAAGAGCTTCCGCCTGCCGAAGATGCTGCTGGATTTGGGCAAGGACCGCAATGTGCGCCGTGGCAGCGGCAAACGCAGCGTGACCAAGACCGACCTGAAGCAGGGACGTTATGTGCGCGCCGAACAGCCTAAAAGCAAGGTTACGGACTTGGCCTTTGACGCAACCATCCGTGCTGCAGCGCCGTTTCAGCGTTTGCGTGAGGATAACGGCTGTGCGCTGAACATCAAGGAGGAGGATTTACGCCAGAAAGGTGCGCGAAAAAACGCATCGGCAACACCTTCCTGTTTTGCAGTGGATGCTAGCGGCTCTATGGGTGCACGTGAGCGTATGCGCGCTGTTAAGGGTGCCATTTTCTACATGCTGCAGGAGGCGTACCAAAAGCGTGACCGCGTAGGTATGATTGCTTTCCGCCGTGATAAGGCGGATATGCTGCTGCCGATTACCCGCAGCGTGGACCTGGCGCAGAAGCGTCTGGCAGAAATGCCGACCGGTGGTAAAACGCCGCTGGCAGATGGCTTGGCGCTGTCGCTGCAGACTTTGGCGCTTTTGAATAAGCGTGACAGCGAGCTGGAGCCGATTCTGATTGTCGTAACCGACGGACGTGCGAATGCCGTGCATGAGGGTGAAAAGGATCCTGTAGCTGCAGCGATAAGTATTGCCGAAAAAATCGCTAAGGCTAAAATTACTTCAGTAGTGATTGATACGGAAAGCGATTTTATCAAGCTGGGCTTGGCAAAGAAGGTTGCCGCCGCTATGCAGGCCAATTATTATACGCTGCAGAAGCTGTCTAAGGAAAATATAATTCGTATTGTAAGAAATTTGAATTAAAGATAAGAGTATAGTATACTAATAGATATATTAGAATACAAAGGAGTGGAGTTTTCATGAAAAAACTGCTTATTTTATTAATGACCTTATTTTGCTGTGCAACCGCATTTGCTGCGGATGCAGACAAGAAGCCTGCAACTCAGGAGGGTATGAACTGGGAAATCAGCATGATGCCTAAACCGAGCGAAGAAGAACAGGAGCAGGCACGTTGGTCTATCGTTGTAGAAAATAACGTAGGTATTTATGCTTACGATATGGATTCTCTGACCTTCAGCAAGGTTACTAACGGTGTAGCAGATAAAAATATTATCACTGTGCTGACCAAAACCGTCTTCACTGATAAGGATATACTGAAAAAGCTCAATGAAAAATACAAGGCTTCTCTGGCTAAAAAAGAGAAGGTGCAGTACTGCGAAATCGTTATGACCTTTAATCTGCAGGATAAAACCTACGGCGTAGAGGGCATGGATGTATATGGCAGCAAGAAAACTCTGCTGAGCCATCAGGCCAAAGAGCTGAAGTTTGTTCCGGTTCCGGCAGGCAGCTTTGCTGAGGCTATGCTGGAAGTCTGCCAACAGGCCGTAGCTGCTGATGCGCAAGCAGCAGCGAAATAATGCTGCGCCCCGATTTTACTCAGGCAAAAAACTATATATTACAACACAAACTCCTTAGTCTGCTTGCTATCTGTGTGATAGGCATTACCTTGACACTGGGCCTCAGGCATCTCTCCAACCAGTCTACGTCAAAAAAAGCAGTAATGAAACCTATTGTGCACACGCAGGTAGTGAGCAGGCGACCATTGTATAAAAGCATTAATCTTTTTGGACAGCTCAAGGCCAAGGCACAGATTGATATCGTCAATAAGTATGCCGGTATCGTCGATGAGATTAATGTGGATTTGGGCAGCAAGGTGCAGGCCGGAGATATCCTCCTGATGCAGCATCTTGATGATGCCCGCGCCGAAATGCTCAAGGCCCAGGCACGCTATGCCGAGGCCGGAGCAATGCGGCAACAACGGACGTGAGCTACAGCACCAGCCTTACTCGCTATGAGGCAGATTATAAGCTGGCGCAGGTCAACGCGGAGCGTTACCGCAAGCTGTATGCGCAGGGCGCTGTTTCCAAGTCCGAGCTGGACAGCATGGAGCAGACGCTGGCTAATAA
>ENA-OQDC01000735-OQDC01000735.1-human-gut-metagenome-genome-assembly--contig:-NODE-735-length-21089-cov-7.637535_pt1 | contig 21089 bp, 26 predicted proteins | sample MGYA00242770_ERZ504601 | MGnify/ENA primary metagenome ERZ504601 (study PRJEB26092, sample SAMD00036305) | human gut metagenome | host: Homo sapiens | study: EMG produced TPA metagenomics assembly of...
ATTTTGGTTTATGGTTCGTACATTATGCGTTATATGCATTGATTCCGATTTTTTGCAGTATTGATTTGGTTCGGATGCTGTTCAGCGTATTCTGGAAATGATACCGGATGTAATTATGAACGGTCTGACGGTAGCGGGAAATATGCTTCCTGCAGTTGGTATGGCAATGCTTCTGCAGATGCTCTGGGATAATAAGATTGCAATCTATTTCCTACTGGGATTTATTCTCGTAGCATATTTGGATCTTCCACTGATCGCAATTGCAGTATTGGGAACAATTATTGCGGTTGTGACAGCACAGCGTGATATGCAGTTAAAGAACAATCAGGCGGCACCGGTGGCAGCGGTAGAAAAAATGAGTGAAGAGGAGGACTTTTTCGCATGAAATTAATGAATAATGTCAGTAAGGAAGAGAAAAAATTAATAAGAAAAATGTTCTGGAGATCCGGAGCAATGTATGCATCAGTAAATCCGGTTACCATGGGAGGAGGTGGTTTCTGCTATTCCATGATTCCGTTTATCAATCATTTTTATAAAGATAACGAAGAAAAAAGAAGAGAAGCATTGGTACGTCATGTGAAATATTTCAGTACGACAATTCCGATGGCATCTTTTGTAATGGGAATTGCAGGCTCCATGGAAAAAGAGAACAGTGAAAAACCAGATTTTGACGCAGGATCCATTAACTCAATCAAGCTGAGTCTGATGGGACCGCTGGCCGGAATCGGCGATTCCTTATTCTGGGGCGTATGGCGTGTTGTTGCAGCCGGACTTGCAATTGGACTTGCCAATGCAGGAAACGTGCTTGCACCATTGATTTTCCTTCTTGCATTTAATATTCCGAACTATCTGTGCCGTTACTATGGAGCGTTTTTAGGATATTCTCTTGGCGCAAAATACATAGAAAAGATTTATTCTAACGGAATGATGGAGATTCTGACGAAGGCAGCGGGCATTGTCGGACTGATCATGGTCGGAGCGATGACGAGTAAAACGGTTCTGTTTAAGACAATTCTTGATTTTACGATGAAAGGAAAATCCGTAATGGATGTACAGTCTTCTCTTGACAGTATTTTTATCGGAATTGTACCGCTTTTGCTTACATTTGGATGTTTTAAACTGTTAAAGAAGAAAGTAAATATCATTGTTTTGATCTTTGGAATTGTTGCATTGGGAATTATATTATCCGTTCTCGGAATCTGCTAAGGCAGGAGGAAAAGTTATGACAGGAAATCGTATCAGAGACAGTAAAAGAAATCCGTTTTTTTCAGGTAAAAGTAAAAGACGGGAAATACAGCACGGAAAATCAGGTGAGTTATTATGGAAAAAAACTACCGGATGATACATTTTCCTTTGATATTTCCAATCAGAAAGTACAGGCGAATCTGGATGAATTCGGAACGATAAGACATATTACATTTTTTCACGGAAATTATCTGATGGAAAGTAAGCCGGGGGTGTGGGTGGCAAAGGATTTTGTGCAGGAACATCAGTTGTCTATTTCTGTAAAATGGAATGGACAGACAGAAAAATTATGTGAACATACAAAATATGTGGAGACGGATCTGGCAGAAAATCTGTTTCCACGCTGCAGGCATTATTTTCCGTGGGGAGAAGTCACGATTCTTGCCACAGCACCGATTACAGCAAAAGGAGAACGGCTGAGTTGTCTTCTTTATGAAGTAACGGTAAAAAATAAAGGCAGAGAGGCGGCAGAGATGACGGTCTGTCTCCCTGCTTTGTATGAAAAGAAATATTCGGATACAAGAAATGTGTTGATGATAACAGCGGAGAGTGGAACGTATCAGGATGTTTCCTTTACACTGCAGCCAATGGAGCAGAAACGGGTTTCACTTCTGTTTGGAGATCCGAACCGGTATCAGGATATAGAAATGTTTTTAAGTAAAGATACGGATTTCTGGATGGAACAGACGTTACAGTATTTCCAGTCATTGACAGGAGAACTGAAGATGGAAGAAGATGCGATGGCAGGAATGCTTTTGCAGAGAGCATACCAGCAGGCGTTTGGTGCGTTTGCAATGTCAGGCGAGAATGAAATTCTGGGTTCCAACTGGGGAACGTATCCGGTCACACCACATGTATGGAATAAAGACATGTACTACTCCAGTCTGCCGTTTACACTGACAGAGCCAGAACTTTGTAAAAAATGTATTCTCTGGTTTGCAAAATATGGAATCAAATATAAAGGAACTAAATTCGAAGGCGGCGTCTTTCATTCATTGAGCAATTCGTTGTCTGTGATCATGCTTTCCGGTGCATATTATGAGTATTTCGGTGAGAAAGAATTTTTCCAACAGCATCCAAAGCTCTATAAGAAAATGAAAGCAATTCTTCAGACGGTTCTTGAAAGCCGTGAGGAAAATGAGCCTTATCTGTATCGTACAACGTGGATTTCCGATGCGTATGCACTGGGAAAGTATCATACAGGAACCAATCTCTGTGTGTACCGCAGTTTTATGGCATTAGCAAGAATTGCGGAAGAAGTTTTCGGAGAGAAAAGTTATGCGGAAATGTTGAGAAGTGAAGCAGGAAAGACAAGAAAAGATATCGAACGGTATATGACTGTGAAGGGGCTCTTTGGAACACAGTATCTGGAAGGAATCAGTGGAATCGCAGAGGAAAAGAAGGAATGTGATTCTGCAGAAAAGTATCAGAAAGAGATGTTGGACCAGGGGCTTCAGTTTATAACAGATGTGAACCATGACGGAGAAATTTGTCTCAGAATGCATGATGGGGAAGAATCGGATACAACCCTGATGAAATACTACAAATATCAAAGTGAAGAGCAGGATACTTTGAAGCAGTATGGTCAGTTTACAGGAAGCAGAGAAAATCCTACTTACAGTGAACTGAGCAGAGGAATCAAGTGGGGAAATCAGTCCGGGGCAACATTTCCGGGATATATTTCGATTTTAAACGGTGCGGCAGAGAAAGAAAGCTGGTCAGGAGACGAAGGTAGATTTCGTGAGTTAGAAAGACTGATAGACCTGGATGGTTCCTGGTGGTGGTGGCCGTATAAGATCGGAGCACAGACCGGTGATGTTGTGAGAATGAACAGCTGCGGAAAATGTGGATGGGGTGCAGGAATCTTTTTTATCCTTTTTATCACGGAATTTCTCGGAATTGAATACGATGCGCCGAAGGCAGTGTTCAGAATCCATCCTAAGCGGTTTATCGGCGGATTCTACTGGAAAAATATGCGGATAGGAAATGCCCGATTTGATATTTCGGTTCGGTATGAGCATCATATGGCAGAGTTTTCTATGAAAAATAGAAGTACATTTCCGGTTTATGTAGAAATGAAAAAAAATCAAAAGAAATTAATTCACCCAAACAACGAAGAGAAATGGAGTCAGGATTATGAATTTATTAAATAATATCACAACCTTTAAGGGCGAGCGGTCAAGAGCAGTATCTCCGGAAAATCCGACGGGAGAAAAGGGAAGAGCATGCATGGAAGACAGTGCACTCGGACCGCAGAGAAAAGGAAGAGGAAGTATCCGTCTTCCAATGGGAGAAGAGACGGTTATTGCAGATATAAAAGGACCGGGAATCATTCGTCATATCTGGATGACGATTCGTGAAAATACAGAAAAGGGAAGTTTTGTTATGCGTGATGTTGTACTCAGAATCTATTGGGACAATAGCAGCACTCCGGCGGTAGAAGCTCCACTGGGAGATTTCTTCTGCAACGGATTCGGCGAACGATGTGACATTGCGTCTCTGCCGATCGTAGTAAATCCAACGGGCGGTATGAACAGCTATTTTGAAATGCCGTTTCGTGAGAGAGCAAGAATTACCATTACAAATGAACATCCGAAAGACATTACTTCATTTTTCTATACAGTAAATTATGCGGAGACAGACAGTCTGCCGGAAAACACTCTGTATTTCCACGCATACTGGAAACGGGAAAGACAAACAGAACTGGCAAAAGATTACGTGATACTGGATAAGATTAAAGGAAAAGGCTATTATGTAGGAACATTTCTTGCGTTGACTGCACTGGAAAGATATTGGTGGGGAGAGGGTGAATTTAAGTTCTATCTGGATGGAGATGAAGAATTCCCGACCGTATCCTCCACAGGTTCTGAAGACTATTTCGGAGGTGCGTGGGCATTTCATCAGAAAGATGAGCTGGGAAGACCTTCCGTTAAGAACTATTCCACACTGTTTCTAGGTTATCCGTTTTATGAGACAAAGGACAAGACACGTGTACGGTTTGAAACAGGAAAATTAAATGCAGTACATGCATTTGGCGATGACAGTCTGCCGCGCCATGGTCTGTACCGCTGGCATATTCTGGATCCAATCGCATTTTCAGAAGATATCAAAGTAACTTTGCAGCAGATTGGAAATGATGATCTGTCATTGTTTGAACGTTCGGACGATGTGGCAACAGTGGCTTATTGGTATCAGGATTCTGCAGAAGGATTTGACCGGGCATTTCCGGACAGAAGAGCACGTCTGCCGAGGTAAGAATGCCGGGAGTTACTGCTCACAGGTTAACATGTGAACAGTAATCCCCGGGACAAAAAGCCATGAGATGGAAAAGAAAAGTGTTGTAGAGAAATTCAAAATTTATTACAATAGGGGTATGAAAAAGCAGAAAAACCGGGAGGTACTTTTTATGGAAGCAAAAGACAGGGTATATCAGGCGCTGTGCAGGATGTCGAAGAGTGATTGTCAGATTACGGCGGCAGCACTTGCAGAAGAACTGAATTTAAGCCGACAGGTAGTCAGCCATTATCTGAACCGTCTTTTGGAAGAAGGCTGTGTGGAAAAGACACTTACCCGGCCGGTATGCTGGAATATCAGGAAACAACAGAGAGAGAACGTGCAGGGTTCCGTCAGTGAAGAAAGAAAAGAAATAGAAGAAGTGCTGCCGGAAGTACGCCGGGAAGATGTCTTTGATGCAATGATCGGTGCTGACGGCAGCCAGAAAAATGTAATTGAAAGATGCAAAGCGGCGGTGTCATATCCGCCGGACGGACTGCCGATATTGATTACAGGAGAAAGTGGAGTCGGAAAAAGCTTTCTGGCAAGACTGATCCATCAATATGCAATTTCCAGAGCCGTTATCAGGGAGAGTGCTCCGTTGGTAGTGCTGAATTGTGCAGATTATGCGAACAATCCAGAACTATTGTCGGCAGCACTTTTAGGGTATAAAAAGGGAAGCTTTACCGGAGCGGATACAGATAAAGAGGGGCTTTTGCAGGAAGCAGACGGCGGTTATCTCTTTCTGGACGAGGTTCACCGGTTGTCTTATGAAAACCAGGAAAAGCTTTTTGTTTTCATGGACACAGGAAGATATCGGCCGCTTGGTGACAAAAACTGGAAAGCAGCGAAGGTAAGGTTTATTTTTGCGACGACGGAGGTACCGGAAAAAGTCCTTCTGGAAACATTTCGCCGTAGAATTACCGTGCAGACTTCAATCGGAAGTATTGCAGAAAGGCCGCTGATGGAACGGCTTCAGTTGATTTATCGGTTTTATCAGAAAGAAGCGGTAAAGATCAACAAGGATATATTGATTGAAAAGGATGCGATGCAGTATCTGTGTTTTTCAAAGTTACCCGGAAATATCGGAAAACTGGAAAATCTTGTGCAGGTAAGCTGTGCGGAAGCATATTTTTGGCAGCAGGAGAAGGAACTGTTGAAAATCTCTTCAAGAGAGCTGCAGAATGAGTCACCGGACAAGGACGATTCCTTGGAAGAAATTGTCTGCCCGATGAAAGTTTTGTGCAGTCAGGAATGTGAATCTGCGTATGAAGCATGTGTCACGGAGCATACTGTGAATGTTTCAACACTTTGGGAAGAGGTAGTGAAGGCATCCTGGGATGAGACCGATATGTTATATCTGCGGTATAAACATCAGATGAAGACTTGGGAAAAATACGTCACGGTGAGTTCTTCGGTGTTTGAAAATACGGCAAAGAAGATGTTTGAAAGCAGCTGCAGATTGGTGCTGAAACGCTATGGAATCCGTGTAACAGACCAATGTCTGAAGGAACTGTACCTGAGTTATAAGATGTTCTCGCAAATGGAATTGGATGCAGAGATGGAGTGGAAATTGTCTGTTTATTTTGAACAGGCTCTTTCAAGGGCACATTATATTGCAAAACGCCTTTTTGAGAAAGCGGCATCGTTGGAACAAGGCTGTGGAAAGCATGTTCTGTTTTTGTTTACACTTGCTTTGCATGAATATGTTGCAGAGTGTGTTGAACTGGCAGGTCTGATTGCTGCGCACGGAGATACCACGGCAAGCAGTATTGCAAAAGTGGTGAACCAGGCATGTGAAACCTTTGTGTTTGAAGCAATTGATATGCCGATGGATTCTTCTTTTGATGCGACGATCGAGAAAGTAAAGAGTTATCTGGAAGATATCCCGGGGGGAAGAGGACTGATTCTGCTGGTAGATACAGGTTCTCTCAGCAGAATGTATACATTGATCAAAAACAGTCTGTCAGGGGATCTGATGATTATCAATAATGTTTCCACGGCAATTGCACTCGATATCGGAATTAAAATGCTGGGACATAGTTCCTTTACGGAAATTACACAGAGTACAAAGAAACTCTGTAGTTTTGATGTACAGTTTTTTGAAGGCCTTTCACAAGGAAAAAATATTGTCATATCCTGTATGTCCGGAGTGGGAATTGCGGAGAAGATTCAGGAAATGATGAAAAGCGTGTTCGGAGACTGTGGGCTTGATTTTATTACGATGGATTATAAGAAACTGATTCGGGTTTTGGATGAAAATGATGAAAAATCCTTTGAGCAGACACTGTTGATTTTGACGACTTCTTCACTTTCAGAAGGAGTAAAAACTCCATGGCTGAGTATGTATGACGTGTTGGATGGAAGTGGAGAACAGGTGCTGTGGGATTCTTTAAAGACAGTGATCAATCCGGAGCGGTTTGAAGTGCTCAAAAGAGAATTTGTAAAGTTTTTCTCAATGGAAGGTATCGTAAGCCGTCTGCAGTTTTTGAACCCTGCGGTTGTAGTTCAGGAAGTAGAACTGATTTTGATGCGGTATGAACAGTATTATACATTGGAAATGTCGGGGTATGTGAGACTAAATTTGTATATGCACATTGCATTTATGTTTGAACGTCTGATGATCGCACAGGATGATTATGAGGAAGAACAACGGGAATTATCTGAGCAAGAGCAGGAGTTCTATCGGATTTCACGGATTGTATTTGCAGAAGCAGAAAAAAAATACAGAATCAGACTGGATGAATATGAATTGTCGATGCTATACGAATTGTTTAAAAGACTGATTAAGTAGCAAAGAGGAAATTCGATGGGACTGGAACTGAAGGTTGAGCAGAAACAAAGGGTATATCAGAAGCAGATTGAGCAGGCACGCATCCTGCAAATGAATGCACAGGAACTCGCTGTGTGTATTCAGGAGGCAGCATTGGAGAATCCGTTGATTGAACTGGAAGAAATGATGGATGTGCCGATAGAAGAACTGGTGAAGAAGGATGTGCGAGAAACTGATGAAGCAGAGGTATCGGAGGATACCGACTGGAGATATACCGGCGGGCATCAGTCGCCAGAAGACTGGTGGACTCCACAGGGAGGAAAATCGGAAAGTCTTGTTGATATGATACATCAACAGCTGCTGACGATGTCAATTGGGGAAAAAGAAAAGGAAATTGTGGAAAAGTTGGCGGGAGCGTTGGACAGCAGAGGATATCTGGAGATTCCGGTGAAAAAACTGGCAAAATATATACCATGTTCGGTGCAGGAACTTCGGAGTGCATTAGAGATACTCAAATCATTGGAACCGGCAGGAATCGGCGCGGCAGATTTGAAGGAATGTCTGATTCTGCAGTTGAGACGGCAGAAAGACTCCCGGCTTGCGGTTACATTGGTCAAAAATTATCTGGAAGACTTGCCGAAGCATAGAATTTCAGCAATTGCAAAGGAACTGGGAGAGAACGAGGCTGCGGTAAAAGATGCATTTGCCAGAATCAGAACCTTGAACCCAAAACCGGGAAGTATTTTCGGGGAAGGAACAACGGTGCTCTATGTGATACCAGATATTATTGTGTCGGAAGAACATGGAGAATACACAGCGGCATTGAACGAGGATGTGTACCGGAAACTGCGGCTGAATGAATCCTATGTGAAGCTGAAGGATTCTGAGGAATCAGAGGTAAGAGAATATATTATTCAAAAACAGGCGCAGGCAAAGTGGCTGAAAACATGTATTGAACAGAGAAGTCATACACTGCTGAGAATCGCAGATATATTGATAGATTTCCAAAGGACATTTTTAGAGACGGGAAAGGATATGAAACCGCTCAGACAGAAGGACGTTGCACAGATCATGGAAGTGCATGAATCGACGGTCAGCAGGGCTGTAAAAGGAAAATATCTACAGTGTGGCAGAGGTGTCTACGCACTGTCGGATTTTATGCCGAAAGGAATGGAAGAAGTCAGCGGTGATTCTGTAAAGCAGATGCTGAAGAAATTCATTCAAAATGAAGATAAGAAAAAACCACTGAGTGATCAGAAACTGGTAAAGAAACTGGAAGAAGAGGGTGTACAAATATCAAGAAGAACAGTGGCAAAATACAGGATGCAGATGGAAATTCCAGATGCATCCGGCAGAAAAGCAGAGTGAGCTGCGAATCCGAGCTGTTGGCTGAACTGATACCATTTTTTAGGAGTTGTGACATCGGATACTGTCTCCCATGCTTATAATAGTTTCTCGGAATCTCTAGCCCGCTATTTATCTAACTTCTGAGATTCCTTTTTTATTTTTTTCCGTTACTATTCACAGTTGATTATAAATAAGGACACCAACAAATGCAATTGAAATTCGTATTGAAGATTCAAGAGTTGCTCCTGTAATCTCATTTGTAGGTGTATACTAAAATAGAACAAGAAATTTTTAACGAACGAATCCCAAAAATCTTTTTTGGGATTTGTTTGGAAAGGAAAGAGTACCACAGAGGAGCTTACAGCATGGAGGCAACCGGAGCAGAAAAAGGAATGTTTTCAGAAGAAGAACAGTTTTATGCGTATACGGAGCAGTCAGAGGAGTCGGAGGTATCGACAGCTGGCAAAGTGATGTGGAAGACGAATATCATATCAGTGCGGAAGAAGACATCAGATATTCATTTACCATTTGTTAGTTGCAATGAAGATACACAGGATGTATCGATAAATATTGAACTAGAGGAGTAAAAAATATAGAGCAGCTCAAGATTAGTGAATAGTTTTTCATATGATGTTTGTGTTTGCATAATTTGTTCTTACAACAACTATTTTCACATCTAAAAGAAATAGAGGATAATAAAGTAAGAGAGGTTCATGATGTTAAATGTCATGGACCGCTCTTTCTTTAGGGGAAAATTATAAATGTTTCAAATAATTTTCTACATTCTGATACTCAACGCCATTTTCCATGACGGAATCTTCACCACGATAGAGCACACATCGCTTGGTAATCTGACCAAATCTATGACTTGTTTGATTCAGTTTTTCTTCGTCAACTAAGAAGCGAGCTTGCATTGGAACAATTTTCGAGCTGTGTTTTATTTCGTAGCATTCACATGTATTGAGTTTAGCATCGTAAATTACCATATCGTATTCGCCGACAGCAAATTGCAATTTGAAAACACGTTGATGTCTTTTAGTCGATTTGAATGTTTCTAAAAGTACGATGTCTTCCATCATACGACCACGCACTTCTTCCAAAATACGTTCAGAAACTAACATTTTTTCGTGCTCGCTCAATGTAGAGAATAATTCATCTTTTGTCAAAGAATGAACCAATGCCTGTGCCTGGCAATAACGCATGCCTGGTTGCGTGAATAAAATATTCTCTAGTGGTTCAGCACTTGGAATTACCGTTTCTCGTGGAACGTCAACAATCAGGTCAAGTGCTTTCAAATATTCTTTGATTTCCTCTATGTGAGCATTTGTAATACCAATAGATTGTTCTTCTTTGTTGCGAATCTCCAACATATCCATTAATCGTTTGGTTACTGCTTCTGTATCGATTTTATCCAAAATATCTGTACGCTGTTCTGGATTACGATCTCTTCGCAAAACATCAGCAGCTGAACCCAAATCATGAGATTTGAATTTGTCGGTCAGAATACGAATAAGGAAACGATGATTCATATCCTCAATGATTCGATTGATAGCACCTGTTAGTTCACCTGCCTCATAGAGTGATTGGAGATGACGGAAATATCCTCCATCTTGACAACAACTCAGGGAGTGCTGGATATTTTTACAGATTGCGGTATCGATATAACGCCGTGTGGATTCGTCATCACGGAACGAAGCATCCTCTGCAATAACGTCTTTATCATCAAAATCTAGTTCTCCTGCACGAAGTGTGCCGCCATAGCGAATGTACTCGTCAATACTGTCGATACCGAGTAAACGACTATGTTCACGGAATGGAATAAAGGTAGTGTGAATCGTAACAGCTCGATCATAAAGTTCCTGATGAAGCGCAAACCAAAAGCCAAGAGAATCTGTTCCGGATAAAACAATTTTCATACCTTGTGCAGCGTAGATATCAGAGAATAGTGCTGCTGAATCAATAAAGTCGGGCATCAGGGTTACTTCGTCAATAAAAACATATTCATATCCCAGATCAAGGAGTTTGCCCAAATCACGATTCATCGCTGCCATGGTATCGCTCCCTTTCGCTTTGATGTATGCTGATTTTGCGGACTGTGATGGAGTCATTCCTAAAACAGCCTGACGCAGCATTGTTGTCTTTCCTGTTCGTCGCAGACCAAATACCAAGCATACACGATCTGTTTCCTCACTGTTTAAATATGCCTGTAACTGTCTGAAACAATCACGTTTTCCCCAGTTTTTTACACCTTTTGTCAGTGCCAGAAGACGTTCTCCGATAATGACAGAAGTTTCAAAATCTGTAGATTTAGGTGGAACAATAGAACTGTGTTGTTTCAGTTCTTTCAATTCTTCTTGAAGCTGTTTGCGCCTTTCAACACCTGCAAAAACTTCTTCGCGTTCGTTCTTTTTAATGTACTTGCTTTTGCTTTTTCCATTCTCTGTCCATTGCAGATAAGGCTGCTCTTTGCCGTAAATTTTCTTCATGTTGATAGAACCTTGTGGTAAGGATGCTATTTCGTTTTCTAATTCATAAATTCGTTTGTAGATATCCATAATATCACCCCGTTTCTTACAATCTATTATAACCCATTTTAAGAAAAATATCAATGGGTTATAATGGGTTATAACGTTGAAAAATGTGGAAGTGAAACGATCACTTTCGTTGGCTATTCTTGATTACACTTCACAAATCATCTTCCGATAATCTCTCGGAGACATTTTATAAGTATTTAGAAATGTGCGATTGAAAGTTCTCAGACTTCCAAACCCGGCACTGTGGCAGATATCCGTAATGCTACGGTCGGAATGTTGAAGCAGATTACAAGAATAATCCAAACGGATATTGTTTAAGTAAGTATTAAAATTGCAATGGAAAGTAGAAGAGAAGACTCTAGAAAGCGCATAAGGACTGTAGCCCAGATCTTCTGCCATCTGTGTTAACGAAAAATCTTCTCTAAAATGAGCAGCCATATAGGCAACGCTTCGATAAATAATGTCATCGCTGCCTACGGAATTCTTTTCTACCATTTCAAAACAAGGAAGAGTTCTTGCTAAAATCATCTGTGTATAGACCAGCCAAAGAACCTCGCGATGTGGTGTGTCAGGGGCAAGATTCTGCAAAGTACGAAGAAATCCACCAGAGAGTGATGGGGCGCCAATAAATAAACAGCGTGACAAGTATCGGAATCAAACACTTGATAATGGTGAATCAATTCAGGAAATACAATAGCGAAAAGTTGGAAAGGATATGCATGGAGCTTTTCTGAAAAAAACTTTGGAGAAAGAAAAGATAGGTGTTTTAAACTTGATTGAGGATGAGCACTATTTTACCACGTTAGCATTTATTGCAATTGATGAAAATGGTGAGCGAGAGTTTTCTTTTTCAAGAAAACCAGGTGCAGATACCAAATTACAGGCGGATGAATTGAATTTGGAGTTATTACAGAACTGTAAAATTTTTCACTTTGGTTCCTTATCTTTGACAGCACAGCCTGCACATGAGGCAACAGTAACAGCAGTCTCACATGCGAAAGCAGAAGGGGCATTGATTTCTTACGATCCGAATTATCGAGCTTCTCTTTGGAGCAGCGAAGATGTTGCTATAGAAACAATGAAATCGATGATTTGTTATGCAGATGTGATGAAGATATCAGATGAAGAAAGTTTGCTTCTGACTGGAGAAAAAAACTTATGAAGCTGCAGCAGATCAATTCTTACAGATGGGACCGAAGTTAGTTGCTGTTACGCTTGGTAGCGAAGGCGTTTTAATAGCATTTGGAGAACGAAAAGAACGTATTGCAGGATTTCAAGTGAAGTCAGTAGATACTACAGGTGCAGGAGATTCTTTTTGGGGTGGTTTTTTGAGTGCTTACTTGGAATTTAGAAAACCTGTTGAGGAACTATCTTGGAAAGAAATAAAATATTGTGCAGAATACGGAAATGCTACGGCGGCACTTTGTGTGCAGAAACGAGGTGGTATCCCAGCTATTCCGAAAAAAGAAGAAGTAAGTCGAATGATTCGGCGTTAAAATAATGATGATAAACGCCCATCTTTGACAGTTGTAAGGTAACAAAACGGCTACAAACCCAGTAAATGGGTATTGTGGCCGTTTTTCTTTTTGCATCGATATGTACTATATTATTCTTACTTTGATTTTATCTGTTTTGTATTCTTGATGAGGGTTCGCATATCTGATTTACTAATGAATTCATTATCCGTTCTAAAATCAAATATTTTATGTAAGGCATCGGTTAGTTCGGTTCTTGTATAAGAGGGTATATATCCGCTCGCTGTGTTCAGTAGAGTCATTTGCATAGAGCGTAATGTTTCCAATATCTGGTCTGCTGTACAAAAATTGTTGTCTATGATTATGAAGGCAATCAGCTTTTGAAACTAGGTGGAGATGACATATTCGGTGTCAGCTATCCATGGCTGGAAGACATGCAGCTTTTAGATGACGGCTCTCTGTTAATTATGGTGACACAGGAACGAGACGACGGATCAGCAAATGAATTAATGTTTTTTTGTTGCCTGCATTTTCAGACATATGGGACTTGTGGAGGAATTTGGGGAATTTGCATTTTGCATTTAAAAGATATAAAATGAATGTCTACGGAAAGAAAATAAGCGAATTTATGAAGGAGTTAGCGAATGTCAAAAGATGAATATTTAATTACAGATGCGCCTCTTAAAGCGCTGACTGTTTTTGCAATGCCTATGATTTTAGGCAGCTTTTTCAACAAGTATATAATATGGCTGATTCTATTATCGTTGGTCAGTTTGTTGGCTCATCTGCACTTGCGGCAGTCGGTGCCTGTGCTGCACTTACGAATGTCTTCATTTGTATAGCATTGGGTGCCGGTGTAGGTGCAGGTGTACTTGTGAGCCGTTATTTTGGAGCCAGAGATTATAGTAAAATGAAAACAATTGTGTCAACATCATTGATCAGTTTCCTGATTCTAAGCATATTTCTGGGTGTCTTTGGATTTTGTTTTTCCCATTCGATGATGAGTTTATTACAGACACCTGCGGATATACTGGAGGAAGCAGTACTGTATCTCCGTGTTTATTTTGTGGGATTTCCATTTCTGTTTATGTATAACATCCTTTCAACAATGTTCACTTCGATCGGTGAATCCAAGATTCCACTGGGACTTTTGATATTTTCTTCTGTTTTGAACATTTTTATGGATTTCTGGATGGTGGCGGGACTTGGTTTGGGAGTGTTTGGTGCAGCACTTGCAACGCTCATCGCACAGGGGATTTCGGCAGTGTTTTCACTTTTGATCTTCTTTAGCAGGATGCGCCGGTATCAAAGTCATTTTGACTGGTTTGACAGGCATGAATTGTATTCCATGCTGCGGATTGCTGTACCTTCGGTTCTGCAGCAGTCTACAGTGTCAATCGGTATGATGATCGTACAGGCAGTTGTAAATCCATTCGGTACACAGGCACTTGCAGGTTATGCGGCAACGATGAGAGTAGAGAATGTTTTTTCCTTGATATTTGTATCTATCGGAAATGCAGTCTCACCGTATGTTTCCCAGAATCTTGGCGCAAAGAAAATGGATCGTATCAAAAAGGGATATCACGCGGCACTGGTGTTAGATCTGTGTTTTGCAGTCCTTGCTTTTGTAGTCATTGAAACACTGCATACGCAGATTTCTTCGTTATTTCTGGGCAAAGATGGATCTGCCTTGGCATATCAGGTGTCAGGGGATTATATGAGATGGCTCGGTTACTTTTTCATTTTCATGGGTATCAAGATGGCAACCGATGGAGTACTTCGTGGACTTGGAATCATGCGTCCGTTTCTCATCGCCAATATGGTAAACCTTGCGATCCGTTTGGCAGTTGCTTTGATTTTTGCGCCTCGGTTTGGCATTGCATTTGTCTGGCTTGCTGTGCCGGCTGGCTGGTTTGCAAATTTTCTGATTTCCTATGTGGCACTTAACGGATGTAAAGTGTTCTCACCATGAGCACAGCCATGAGGAAGGGCATACATGTGGCGGGCATGGATGCAGTATTTAAAATAAGTCAGACAATATACAGAGATAGAAAAATAAGGGCAAAAAATTCGGTTAAAGAATTTTTTGCCCTTATTTTCGTCTTGCGGCATACGATTTAATGCGCAGAGGACGGGAGGTAATTTTATACCCCACCTGATGTTATAAACTATAGACATAAAAGGGAAAACAGATCATTTATTTTCAAAGAAATGGAGGAACTGGCAATGAAAGGTTTTAACACAGGTGACGGTTATATGGGAATGGTAGATGGTGAATATATCTTATTTGCCAGCGAAGCGGATTATTATGATTATGTGAATGATTAGAGATGTGATTAATGGTGCTTAAAATGTGTAAAGAAAATTCCCATGTGTGCTATACTTTACTCATATCACGAAAAGGGGAATACTTATATGCCAAAAGGAACAAATCAAAAGCTAAAATTATACCGTCTTGCACAGATCATGCTGGAAAATACAGATGACGAACACTATATTACCATGCCGGAAATCATGGAAGAACTGGGAAAATACGAAGTGACCGCAGACCGCAAAACAATCTATGCAGATCTGCGTGATCTGTCTGTGCTCGGGATCGAGGTAGAGGGCGAACCCATCGGCAACCGCTATCATTACCGCGTAGTCAACCGCCCGTTCGAACTGCCGGAATTAAAGCTTCTGGTAGATTCCATCCAGTCTTCCAAATTCATCACAGAGAAGAAGACCAACATACTGATAAAAAAGCTGGAAAAGCTGGTCAGTAAATACGATGCACAGAGGCTGCAGCGACAGGTGTATGTATCCGGAAGAATTAAGACGATGAATGAAAGCATCTATTATACTGTCGATGCAATCCACAATGCGATTTCTGAAAATAAGAAGATCAAGTTCCAGTATTTCCAGTGGAATGTGAAGAAAGAGATGGAGCTGCGTCACGGAGGAGCATGGTATCATATCAGCCCATGGGGATTGTCCTGGGATGATGAGAATTATTATATGATCGGATATGATGCAGAGGCGCAGCTGATCAAGCATTACCGGGTGGACAAGATGCTGCATATCCGGATGTCGGATGAATCCCGTGAGGGAAAAGAACACTTCAAGAAGCTGGATATGGCGGATTATGCCAAGAAGAGTTTCGGAATGTTCAGGGGAAAGGAAACGTCTGTAAAGATGCTGGTAAATAACAGCCTTGCGGGCGTGATCATTGACCGGTTTGGGAAAGATGTGATGATGATTCCGGAAGACGAGGATCATTTCCGGGTGAATGTGGATGTGCATGTGAGCAAACAGTTCCTGGGATGGGTATTCTCGCTGGGGGAAGCAGTTAAGATCATTGGACCGGATGAGGTTGTGGAGCAGATGCGGGGAGAGGCCCGGAGGCTTATGGAGCAGTATGGGGAGTAGGAAATGGATTCTGAATTAGCAAAACAAGAATATGATTGTAAACTAGCACGAAAAATAAGTTGACAATCAAAGCGAAATACGATAAATTGTTAACCATAAACTGAAAGGAAGGTTGACAATTTAATGAACACAAAAACAAAAAAATTATCCACCGTAAGTATGGTATTATGCGGAATGTTCGCGGCGCTGGTTGCCATAGGAGCATTTATCCAGATCCCGGTTCCATATATGGATTATTTCACACTTCAGTTCTTTTTCGTACTGCTTGCAGGATTGATTCTGGGGGCTGATAAGGGAGCAATATCTGTAGGATGTTATGTATTACTGGGACTTGTCGGAGTACCAATCTTTGCAGCAGGCGGAGGAATCGGATACATATTCCGGCCAAGCTTTGGTTATCTGGTCGGATTCATTGTAAGCGCATATGTAACCGGAAAAGTATGCGAAAAGCTGAAAGCAAGTTACAAGAACTATCTGCTTGCCTGTCTTGCAGGATTTGTTGTGACATATGCAATCGGAATCGTGTATAAATTCATAATCTTGAACTTTTATGCACATACACCGGCAACGCTGGGCGTGATCTTTTTGTCCTGCTTCCCATTAGATATGCCTGGAGATTTTGTATTATGTCTGCTGGCAGCCGGTGTGGGACTTAGAATGCGAAAAAGCGGATTTTATCTGAGTTAATAAAAAAAGGGGCATGAGATTATGGCAAAAGGAATATTTGTGACGGGCACCGGCACAGATGTAGGAAAGACGTATGTCACAGCATTAATCGTGAAAAAGCTGGCGGATGCAGGAATCCATGCAGGCTATTATAAGGCCGCCTTATCAGGCGCAGAGTCCATAGAAGAAAGTGACGCAGGCTATGTAAAGAAGATTGCCGGTATCACACAGGAAGACAGCAGCTTACTGTCATATCTGTATCAAAACGCAGTGTCTCCGCATCTGGCTGCCAGAATAGAAGGGAATCCGGTTGATCCGGAAACGGTAAAAGCAGATTTTGACAGGGTAAAGAGAGAGTACGATTATGTCACGGTAGAAGGAAGCGGCGGCATTGTATGTCCGATCCGCTGGGATGAAGAGCATGAGATCCTGCTGGAAGATATTGTGAAAATGCTGCATCTGAATACTTTGGTGATCGCAGATGCCGGACTTGGCACGATCAATGCGGTTGTCCTGACGGTAGAATACATCCGGAATCACGGAATGGATGTAAAAGGAATCATTCTGAATCATTACTCGGGTGGGGCGATGCAGGAAGATAATGAGAAAATGATCGAGAGATTAACGGGGGTACCGGTGATTGCTAAGGTAAGAGATGGTGACAGGGAGCTTGAGGTTGATCTGGAAGTGTTGAAAAGGGTGTATGATTGATGATGAGAAGAGGGAATTGACTGCGGTTGATTTCCTTTTTTGATGTATGGAAATAAAAAAGGGGAGAATATTATACCCCACCATCTGAATTATACTATACACATCAAAGGGAATAAAACAGAATTCCGGGAGATAAAAGTAATTATAAGACAACAAATCAAATTCAGATGAACACGTTTTCAAAGCGAAAGGAGCAGACACAATGGCAAAAATATTTATCACCCTGACAGGAACAAAACACTACTTCGGAAATGATTTTCTGGAAAAAGGTATGAAGATCAGATTAGAAAAAGAACCGGATAATGAATATGACAAGGAAGCAATCAAAGTGACGTATGAAGGACTTGGGAAGATCGGTTATGTAGCAAATAGTTCGTATACAGTCATCGGTGAATCTATGAGTGCAGGCCGCCTGTATGACAAGATAGGTGACACGGCATATGCGAAGGTGGTATTGGTTACACCGGCAGGAACAATCTGCAAGATCTGTAAAAAGAGTCTGAAAAGTGAACAGGAGGAAACAGCATGAATTACCTTGTGATAGATTTAGAAATGAATTTTTGGAATTCGATGAATATAAAAAAGAAACGAGCACCCCGCTTGAGCAACAGCTGTACGGTAACAAACCCATTTCTTTGTATAGAATATTACTTTATTTGATGATAAATGTCAATTGTATTAGAAGAAGTCGTAGAAATATGACTTCTTCTTGTACGTCAATGGTTAGCGAAGTATAATGAATATAAGAGATTTTCAGTAAATACATCGAAGAGGAAAATTGAAATGACAGAAGAAACAATCAAAGAAATATTAAAATTTCGAGACGACAGAGACTGGAAACAATTCCACAACCCGAAAGATCTGGCAATCTCCATTTCACTGGAGGCAGCAGAACTTCTGGAAGTATTCCAGTGGAGTGGCGCAGATGTCTTAAATGAAGGAAAACAGGAGAAAATAAAAGAAGAACTGGCGGATGTTGTGAATTATTGTGTCTTGCTGGCAGATGCTTGCGGACTGGATCTGGATGAGATCGTGCGGGAGAAGATCAGGGTGAATGCAGAGAAGTATCCGGTGGAGAAGGCTAAGGGGAAGAGTGCGAAGTATGATAAACTGTGATGGAATAGGGGGGGCATAGAAAATAGTCATTGACAGACATTTATACATGAATTATTATTTTATTAACGCAATGCGTCTGGAAGGTGATCTAATGAGTCGAGGAAAAGAAGTAAAAGAATTACGGGAAAAAATGGGAATGAACAGGAGAGAGTTTAGTGATTATTATGGTATACCGTATCGTACTGTTCAAGATTGGGAAGCTGAGAAGAGAGAACTTCCGGAATATCTTTTACGTTTGATGAAATATCGGGCGGAAGTGGAAGATATGATGAAAAATAAGTCGTAAGACTTATTTTTTTGGATAAAGAATAACGCAATGCGTGTAGCGCGTATGAAAGTTGGAGAGGTTAAATGAAAAGAAAGTAAATGTAATAGAAGATTTAGATGGAAAGAAAAGCGGTTTTATTCAATGATATTCTTTTCAAAGGGAAGCGGGCGGTGAAATGGGATGAGGTCGAAAAGTATTTAAGGCAATATGTTGGTGACATTTGTACTATTGATGATAGTAATGAAGTTATTTACATAGGAGCAGACTTGCCAGATGAATATGCACATTCCAACTACACACATATTTTAAAAGGAGCAAATGCCAAAGCAAAGGCCAATGCTGCGCAGGGATTGCCAGAGCTTATTAAAATAGCTGATGGAAAGAAATTTACTGAGAATTATAAAGTAAAACATAATGTAGATGCCATGTATGGTTGGTATCGTTATTCATCGAGATTTGCTTTACCATGTGTTTGGTGAAGATGGAGAAATTACACGATATAATGTGTTTAATGTAATTATGATCATCAGACATGCCAGAGATGGGAAAAAGTACCTTTATGATATAATAAATATAAAAAAAGAAACGAGCACCCTTTTCCAGTCCGAAGAACATTACTCAGTAAAAAACCCATTTCTTATATATAATATTAACCTGTTTGTTAATGAAAGTCAACTACAAAAAATGAAAAGATGAAAGTTGTATAGGCAGGCACGGTACAGTATAATTAATATATCGCTTTAACTCAAAAACATAATGTAAGGAGCACCCCTATGTCCACACCCCATAAAGAAAAAATAATCCGCGTCCTTCAACTTTTCCAGACCACCGATGAGAAGACGCCGATGAATGCAGTGCAGATAAGCCAGAAACTGGAAGAAGAATACGGAATGGAAAATGTACACCGTACATCCATTTATGACGATGTGCGTTTGTTGCAAAGCTGCGGTTATCCGATTAAGCAGGCAGAAAATTCACATAAAGGATGGTATATGGAGAAACATTTGCTGGAAGACTGGGAAATTAAGCTGATGTTAGATTCGGTGCAACAGGCAAGGTGTGTGTCCGTTCATGAAGCGAATGAGATTCGAAATAAGCTGTTAAATCTGACGAGTCAGAGAGGACGAAGCAGATTTTCGCATATGATTATGCCGCTGCCCGGAAATGTCAGGGGTGTCGGTCAGATCGGTGAATATATAGAGATTATGCTGGAAGCAATGTATTTGCATAAGAAGATTCGGTTTCAGTATACAGAGATCAATAATGCAATGGAGAAAGTTTTGCGAAAAAAAGGCAAGATGTATCAGTTGAATCTGTATACGATATATTGGTCGGATAATAATTATTATCTGATCGGTTCTCATGATAATCATGACGGGTTGACGAATTACCGGTTGGACCGGATTGAAAATATGAGTATGTCCAGTGAAGAAACCATTCCGGCAGAAGAAAAGATTGGTGTGAATCCGGAGCTTGTGATTCAGGACTATATTAAGAAGAGTGTGAATCATTTTAGCGGAGATACGGTCAGAATCGAAGTGGAATATAAGCCGGCGCCGATTACCAATGCTATATTATATGATTTTGCAGGGGATGGAATAAGGGTCAGACCGTTAGAAAAAGGAAAGTATAAAGCGGTATTTAAAAAGATGGACAGCGTGACATTGGTTGGCTGGTTTGTACAATATGCGAATCGATTTAAAGTCATATCACCGGAGAGTCTGAAAGGTAAAATTATAGAAAATTTAGAACAGGCACAAAGCATATATAGTGAGTAAGAAAAGTCCTACATATAATATGTGGGATTTTTTTGAAGTAAGATACATAAGTGTTGCGATATTACGACAGTAGATTTGCTAAAATGATAATAACTATGAATGATACGACGAGAAATAGATTTTATAAATGTAAATGCATGTGGAGTTTTTGAAGATGGGAGTAGATGAATGGAAGAAATAGTGACAATTTTATCAACAAGAGAATGGGCAATTGCCATATGGGGTACAGGATTCTTTGTATGGATGTTGACTCAAAGGGAAATCCGTAAAAGTTTATGGAACGTTATTAAAATCCTCTTAGGCAAAAATTTAAGACACTTTTTTCTGATAATTGCTTTATATGTGGCGGGAATAACCATGATATTTTATCAGTTACCATTCTGGAATAATATATATTTAAAAGATATTATATTATGGTTGATCTTTTCTGGAATATCATATTGTGTGAATTCTATTATAAAGGGTGATGCAGAGCATTTGAAAAGCACAGTGAAA
>ENA-OQDC01000736-OQDC01000736.1-human-gut-metagenome-genome-assembly--contig:-NODE-736-length-21068-cov-6.160594_pt1 | contig 21068 bp, 14 predicted proteins | sample MGYA00242770_ERZ504601 | MGnify/ENA primary metagenome ERZ504601 (study PRJEB26092, sample SAMD00036305) | human gut metagenome | host: Homo sapiens | study: EMG produced TPA metagenomics assembly of...
TCCTGGGGACGTAGCTCAGTTGGGAGAGCGCTGCCGTCGCATGGCAGAGGCCGAGGGTTCGACTCCCTTCGTCTCCACCCTTGGATTTGATAAGCCGCTGACATTGTGTCGGCGGCTTTTTTTAAAAGAAAGGGCTGTACCATGGCCAAGCTTGAGTCCCAACCACTGTCTGCCGAGGAACGCGCCGAGTTGGAAGAGCTCCGCGCCGAGAAAGCTCGTCGCGAGGCCCAGGAAGAGGCACGCCGCGAGCGTGAGGAGCTGGCCGCCCTGCGTGCCGAGCGCGAGAAGGCCGAGGAGGCCGCCGCGAACGTCGCCCCCGCGCCCAAGCCCGCCGCCGCGAAGCCCGCGCCCACCGCACCTAAACCTCAGCCTAAAAAGGTCGCTCGTTCCAAGTCCGTCGAGCCCAAGCCGAGCCGTGACGAGATGACCTTTGCCCAGCGCATGGTCACCTCCAAGGAGCCTACGGGCGAGAACGAGATCCCTGGCATGGCGCCGGCTCTAAAAAAATCATCATTGTCCTTGCCCTCATCGCGTTTGTCATCTTTATGGGCTACACGATCCTGACCAGCATGGGCCTGCTCTAGCCCATTCGCGCTGGGTGCCATGCCCGAACACTCTGCCCTTTTCCAACCCTCAACCTCTGCACAACGCATCCGAAAGGTCGCCCCATGGCTTTGACCGACATCTCGCATCCCACCGACATTGCAATGCTCACCGATCTGTACGAGCTCACTATGGCCCAGGGCCTGTGGGAGAGCGGCAAGGCCAATGAGCAGGGTTGTTTTACCGCGTTTTACCGCGACCATCCCTTTGGCAGCGCCTATGCCGTCATGTGCGGCACCGCCGAGCTGCCCGAGCTGGTCGAGAACCTGCGCTTTACGCCCGAGGATATCGACTACCTCGCCTCACTCCAGGCCCCGGCCGGCGGCGCGATGTTCAAGCCTGCATTCCTCGACTACCTGCGCGATTTTCATGCACATGTAAACATCGACGCCGTCCCCGAGGGCGAGCTCGTCTTTCCGCGCGAACCCATGGTTCGCGTCACCGGTCCCGCGCTGGAGTGCCAGCTGCTCGAAACGGCGCTGCTCAACATCGTCGGCTTCCAGACGCTTGTCGCCACCAAGACGGCGCGCGTGGTGCTGGCGGCGGACGGCCGTCCCGTTGCCGAGTTTGGCCTGCGCCGCGCCCAGGGTCCCGATGGCGGGCTGGCCGTCGCGCGCGCGAGCTACGTTGCCGGCTGCTCCTCTACGTCCAATGTGCTCGCCGGCCGCCGCTACGGTATTCCCGTCTTTGGCACGCATGCGCACAGCTGGGTCATGAGCTTCGACTCCGAGCTCGAGGCCTTCCGCGCCTTTGCCAAGTCGAGCCCCAAGAATTGCACGCTGCTCATCGACACCTACGACGTACGCGAGGGTTGCGAGCATGCCATTACGGTTGCCAAGGAGATGGAAGCGGTGGGCGAGCGCCTGTCGGCCATTCGCATCGACTCCGGCGACCTCGCCAAGCTCTCCAAGTATGTGCGCGGCCGTTTTGATGCCGAGGGCCTGCCCTATGTGGGGATCTCGGTTTCTAACGATTTGGATGAGTACACGATTCAGTCACTGCTCGACCAGGGCGCGCCCATCGACAGCTTTGGCGTGGGTACCAAGCTTGCGACCTGCTACGATCAGCCGGCGCTGGGCGGCGTGTACAAGCTCGCCGCCCGCCGTGCGAGTGAGACGGACCCGTGGACGCCGGTGGTCAAGCTCTCCGAGCAGCCCTACAAGCGCACGATCCCGGGTGTGCAACGCGTGCGCCGTTATTACGACGGCTTTGGCGGCCCAGTCTGCGACATGATCTACGACGAGGACCATCTGGCGGGGGAGGGCGCCGCGCGCGGCAATACCCTCGTGGCCGTGAATGATGCCGCTCTGGTGACCGACGTGTCCGAACTTGAGTATCGCGAGCTGCTGGTGCCGATCGTGCGCGATGGCAGTGCGGTGGCTCCGCGTGAGAGCATCCAGGACGCGCGCGAGCGTTGCGCCTGGGCACTTGACCATCTGGACGCAGCTTTCAAGCGCTTCCTGTACCCGCAGACCTATGTGGTGGGCATGGAGCAGGGCCTGGCTCAGGTGCGCGACGAGCTCGTGCGCAAGAACATGGCTGCGGCTTCGGCCTTCCCCTGGGCAAAATGATCCGAAGGGGACGGAGGAAAACGGATCATTTTCGTCCGTTCCGCACCAGGCGCCCCGACTGCCCCAGCTCGCCCGAACGCTCGACATTCGATTGGTTTGACGTATGACGACTTCTTATAAAACGATGGTGGTAAAGATCGGTTCGTCCACGGTGGTGGGCGCCGACGGCAAGGTCAACCGCGCCTTTATCGGCGGGCTTGCCGACCAGGCCGCAGCGCTGCGCGAGCTTGGCTGGCGCCTGGTCGTGGTGAGCTCGGGTGCCATTGCCTGCGGCTATCCCGTGCTGGGCTTCGACCGCAAGCCGGTCGGTGACCTGCCGAGCCTGCAGGCCTGCGCCTCGGCCGGTCAGTGCATCATCTCGTCGGCCTACGACGAGGAGTTCCATGCGCGCGACCTGCTCACCTCGCTCGTGCTGCTCACGCGTCACGACACGGCGCGCCGCACGTCCTACCTGCACGCGCGCGACGCCCTGCTGCGCCTGGTGGAGCTGGGCGTGGTGCCGGTCGTCAACGAGAACGACACCGTTACCGTCGATGAGATCAAGTTCGGCGACAACGACACGCTGGCGGCGCTTGTGAGCTGCCTGGTTTCTGCCGATCTGTGCGTGACGCTCTCGGACATCGATGGCCTCTACACCGCCAATCCGCATGAGGATCCGACGGCCGAGTTTATCCCGGTCGTGCATAAGATCGATGCCAAGATTATCGCCTTGGCGGGCGATTCTTCCACATCGGTGGGTACGGGCGGCATGATCACCAAGATTCGCGCGAGCCGCATTCTCATGACGGCGGGCATTCAAAGCGTGATTTGCTCGGGCGAGGAGCCCGATGCGCTCGTGCGTCTGGCCCGCGGCGAGAGCGTGGGCACGCTGTTCGACCCGCCGGCGGAGCGCCTGGACATTGCGCCGCGCAAGTTGTGGATCGCACTGGGTGACAAGGCGCATGGCTCGGTGACGGTCGATGATGGCGCCGCGAAGGCGCTGGTCAGCCGCGGATCGTCGCTGCTCGCGGTGGGTATTCGCGAGGTCGATGGCCAGTTTGCCGAGGGCGATGTGCTCGACGTGTGCGACCCGAGCGGCATGGTTGTCGCCCGTGGTATCGCCGAGGCCGATTCGGACGTGCTGGAGCTTGCAGCCGGCCGCCGCCAGGACCAGATTGCCAGCAACCGCCTGCTCGCAGACCTGGCCGAGAAGCCCGCGATCCATAGGGACAACTTGATAGTGTTCGCCTAACCAATTGACGCTGCAAACGCCCCTAAGCGGCAATCTGACGTTCAATCGTCGGGCATGACCAAAAGGTCAATGCCCTCCTCTTTCACGTCACCTTGCTCGCTTAGGGGCGTTTTCGCTTTCTGTCCTCTACCAGCGGCATTGTCGTTGCCGGCACTTGGGGACGTTCCTATTGTGCCGGCAGACGGGGACACTCCTTTGCTAGAAGATCTGGCGCAGGTCTCCGCGGTTGAGGGCTTCGTCGAAGAGGTGCTTGAACACCACGCTGCCGTGCAAGCCGTCGTGCTCGAACTCGTTGGTCACCCAGGCATGCGAGTTGCCCACGCGACTGAGCGTATCGAGCTGCATGCCCGAGTCCACGTACATGTCATCGAAGTACACCGCGGCCTGCAGGGGCACCTCGTTGCACGCCAGGCGCTGCGGGTCGTAGATCTTGTCCCAGCTTGTGTCTTCCATAAGCAGATCCATCGCCGGCTTGAAGGGCTTAAGTTCGGGCATCTGCTCAAACATCCACGGGAACATGGCCTCGCCGGTAAACATGAGCGGTCGCGTGAGCGTGTCGAACTCGGCACGACGGGCCTTCTCTTCTGCCGCGGCCCAGCGAATGGGCATGGTGTCGCCGTCGGCGTAGATGAACTCCTGAAGCGTCCAGTACAGCGGATTCGTGCGCGTGTTGGTGCGCTCGAAGGCGCGCATCAAAAAGCTGTCAGATACCGAGGCGCCGCAGGCCAGCGTGCCGTCGCCGTCAACAAAAGCATGATCGATAATCCAATGCATGCGCTCAAAGCTCGGCTTCATGCCAAAGTCGCTGCCCATGAGCTGTAGGCGTTCGACCGTCATCGGCGAGCCGTCGGGTAGCACGGGCTTTTGCTCCTCGAGGGCATCTGCCAGGGCCGCCACGCGCTCGACGTCGGCGGGGTAGCGGTTGTAATACTGCTGCGTCTTGGCGGCCATGCGCGGGAAGGTGTGCGCGTAGACCTCGCTTGCGCTCGCCGGTACGTGGGGGATGCCGCCGCAGGTAAAGCTTGCCGCCACGCCCTCGGGGAAGAGCGACAGGTAGCTCAGCGTCAAAAAGCCGCCGTAGCTCTGCCCGAGCGTGACCCAGGGCCTGCCGCCAAAGCCCACCAGGCGCAGGTACTCAAAATCGCGCACGATGGAGCTGGCGAGGTGGCGCTTGAGGAAGTCCGCCTGCGAGCGGGCAGCATCGGAGCCGGCCGCCTCGGCGCGCTCGCCCAGTGCGGCAATCGTGCGCCCGTCTACACAGCTGCTGCGCCCGGTACCGCGCTGGTCGGGCAGCACGACGCGGAAATGCTTGACGGCCTCTTCGATCCAGCCATCGCTTGTGGGCGACAGCGGACGCGGGCTCTCGCCACCGGGGCCACCCTGCAAAAAGAGAAGGAGCGGCAGGTCGTCGTTGATGCGGTCGGGTGCGCAAACCACGCGGTAGAAGAGCTTGATGCTCTCGGGCGCGCCGGCGATGGGTGTCGGTATAGCGCCGCGGCGCATGGTGCTGCCGACGGCCAGGAGCATCGGCTCCAGGCCGCGCCAGTCGAGGGGGACGTCGATGCTGTGGTCCTCGACATACAGGCCGGGGACGTGGTACGAAGTGATGAGGGCCATGTGAGTCTTCCGTTCGTTGCGGTGTTTCGGGTTGACCAATTCTACCGCCGCGGGCGAGGCCATGCGCAAATCGGCTACCATGGTTGCAAACTTCTAGGAGAAAGGGCCGCCCATGTCGGTCGATATAGCCACGTATGTCCACGATCTTGCCGTTGCCGCCAAGGCAGCGTCGGCCTCGCTTGCCACGGCGAGCGATGAGCAGCGCCAGGAGGCCGTGCGCGCCATGGCCGCATCACTGCGCAACGGTGTCGACTCCATCGTCGCCGCCAACGAGCTCGATATGTCCGCCGCGCGCGATGCGGGGACCTCGGCGGGGCTCCTCGATCGCCTGTTGCTGACGCCCGAGCGCGTCGAGGGCATGGCCGCCGGCCTGGAGAAGCTCGCCGAGCTGCCCGATCCTGTCGGCCGCGTGCTCGACCATCGCGTGCTTGCAAGTGGCGTGGACCTCACCCGCGTGAGCGTGCCGCTGGGTTTGGTCGCCATGGTCTACGAGGCGCGCCCCAACGTGACGGCCGACGCCGCGGGCATCTGCATCCGCACCGGAAACGCCTGCATTCTGCGCGGCGGTTCGCTGGCCTATCACTCGTGCGCCATGATTGCCGAGCTGCTGGCCGATGCGCTCGAGGCCAAGGGCTTCCCGCGCGAGGCCGTGTCGATGATCGAGTCTACCGACCGCGAGGCCACCGGCGAGCTCATGAAGCTCCGCGGCGTCGTCGATGTGCTCATTCCGCGTGGCGGTGCGGGCCTGATCCAGCGCTGCGCGCGCGAGTCGCTCGTTCCGGTGATCGAGACGGGCACGGGTAACTGCCACATCTACGTGCATGAATCCGCCGACTTCGATAAAGCGCTCAATATTATCATCAACGCTAAGACGCAGCGCGTGGGCGTGTGCAATGCCGCCGAGTCGCTGCTGGTCGACCGTGCCGTGGCCGATGCGTTTTTGCCCGCGGTCGTGGCCGTGCTGCATGACCACGGCGTGCTCATTCACGGCGACGAGGCCACGTGCGCCGCATGCGCCGACGCCGGGCTTGCCGAGGGCGATGACTACGTTGCCGCGACTGAGGAGGACTGGGGTCGCGAGTATCTGGCGCTCGAGATGAGCGTGAAGGTCGTGGCGAACGAGGACGAGGCCATCGCGCACATCAACCGCTACGGCACGATGCACTCCGAGGCCATCGTTGCAGAGGACACGGATGCTTGCGAGCGCTTCCTGGACGAGGTCGATGCCTCGGCCGTGTATGCCAACGCCAGCACGCGCTTTACCGACGGCGGCGAGTTTGGCCTGGGCGCCGAGATTGGCATCTCGACCCAAAAGCTCCACGCCCGCGGCCCCTTTGCCGCCGAGGCCCTCACCACCTACAAATACAAGCTCCGAGGCACCGGCCAGGTCCGCCCCTAACGCCCGCGCAAACAAAAACCACCACAAAGGTGCCTGTCCCCTTTGTGATGGTTTTGGAATTAAGCCTGAAAGGTGTCGCGGTCGGGGGCGAAGGACTGCATGGCCGCGATGGTACGGTCGAAGAGCTCGGGGAGCTCCCAGCCCAGCATCTCGGCACCCTGCGTAATCACGTCGCGAGAGCACCCGGCGGCAAAGCGCTTGTCCTTGAACTTTTCTTGAGCGACTTGGTCGTAAAGTCCATGACGCTCTTACTCGGACGCATGATGACGGCAGCACCGATCAAGCCGGTGAGCTCGTCGCAGGCAAACAGGATCTTTTCCATCTGCAGCTCGGGCTTGGGCAGCGAGGTGTTGAAGTCCGACGTGTGCGTCTGAATGGCGCGAATGAGATCGGGAGAGGCGCCCTCGCCTTCAAGGATCTCGGCCGCATAGATGGTGTGGTTCATGGGGTCGTCCTCATGCTCCTCCCAATCTAGGTCGTGCAGCAGACCGACGATGCCCCAAAACTCCTCGTTCTCGGGGTCGAACTCGCGCGCAAAGTAGCGCATGGTGCCCTCGACCGTTTCGCCGTGGGTGATGTGGAACGGGTCCTTATTGTGCTCGTTGAGCAGTTCGAACGCGCGATCGCGGGTGATTCCGGCGGAAAGTGGCTCTGCCATAAAAGACTCCTTGTGCTCGCAGGTATCGCTAAGAATGAATACTACTAGAACGACTAGAACGAAAAAACCACCACAAAGGTGCCTGTCCCCTTTGTGGTGGTTTTTGGCGCGGATGGGTTAGTTGAGGGCGGCTTGGGCTAGGCGGGCTTCGGCGGCCTCCTCGGTGACGCCCAATGCCACGGCGAACTCCTCGATGGAGCGGCGCTTGGCTTCCTTGAGTACACGCATATAGTAAGAGCTGGGCTTTTTATCGGCTTCCTCGGCCTGGCGAATGCGGTGCATCATGGTCTTTGCCACGCGGACCGTCTCGGGCGCGCCCAGCTTGAGCTGCTGCTTAAAGTGCGTCTCCTCAAGCGAGCTGTTGCGCTCGGTAAAGGTGTCGCACTCCAGCTCGTCGTAGTGGCTCAGCAGGTGCTCGGCATCTTGCTGCGAGATGGCAGCGTGCAAACGGTCGGCCTGCGCCACGGGGTACATAAGGATCGTCTGCGCATGTCCCTGCTTGGTCTCGAGCAACAGCATGGGCTGCGGCGTGTCGTCCCTAAAACCGACGACGGTGCAGACTCCCTGACCCGGATGAATGACGTGTTGACCGATTGAGAACATGCTACCTCCAACTTATACGAATTTACGTATGTCTAGAATAACACGCTGACGTGCGCAAATCCTCACTTTATGCAGGAAAAGCACACAACTCTGATAGGTAAGAGTATTCGATAAAAGACACAGCTCATCCACACCTTTATGCATTTTCAACGCGTGCATAATCTGCAGGCAGACCGGCATCTTTGAGTGAGTCCATACAAGCTGTAGTCAATTTTGTGCATATGCAATTTCGATTGGCTTTACCCTGCGACAGTGTCCGTCGCTTGTGATAGAGTGCTACAAACTCTGGCTTTTGCCCTACGAGTGACCAAGAGCTCGGGGGCTTTAACACAAGGAGGATCTATGCCCGAGAAGATTGAAGAGCTGGTACGCGCTGCGCTTGCTGCGGCCCAGGAGGCCGGCGACCTTTCCGCATTTGAACTTGACGATTGCGCTATCGAGCGACCGGCTGACACTTCTCATGGCGAGTGGACCTCTACCATGGCCCTGAAGTCCGCCAAGCTGGCCCACTGCGCCCCGCGCAAGATCGCCGAGGCCATCGTTGCCCATATGCCCGAGGATCCCGCGATCGAGAAGGTTGAGATCGCAGGCCCCGGTTTCATCAACTTCTACCTCTCCGTTGCCGTCAAGAATGCCATCTTTGGCGAGGCTCGCGAGAAGGGCATGGACTTCGCTAAGTCCAACGTCGGTGGTGGCCTGAAGACCCAGGTCGAGTTCGTTTCCGCCAACCCCGTCGGCCCCATGCACATCGGCCACGGCCGCTGGGCCGCGCTGGGCGATTCCCTTTGCCGCGTCATGGACCACGCCGGTTACGACATCCAGCGTGAGTTCTACATCAATGACCACGGCTCTCAGATGAACACCTTCGGCAACTCCATCAGCACGCGCTATATGCAGCTTGCCGACATCATCGCCAAGCAGGGCGTTGATATCGACGAGGCTCACAAGCTGCTGATCGCCGACCGTGACGCCTTTGTTGCCGACGAGAACGACGAGCATCCCGAGACCCATCCGTATCAGGACAACTTTGCCGAGACTCTGGGCAAGGACTCCTACGGCGGCGACTACATCATCGACGAGGCCGCCGAGTTCTGGCGCACCGACGGCGACAAGTGGGTCGACGCCGATCCGCAGGAGCGTATGGAGAGCTTCCGTGAGCGCGGCTATGTGAAGATGGTCGACAACATGCGCGACCTCTGCCATGCCGTCAACTGCGACTTCGATCGTTGGTACTCCGAGCGCTCGCTGTATGTGAAGGACACCGAGGGCGAGACCGCCGGCACCTCCGCCGTCGACCGCGCTTTTGAGAAGCTCGACAAGATGGGCTACCTCTACACCAAGGACGGCGCCCTGTGGTTCCGCTCCACCGATCTGGGCGACGACAAGGACCGCGTCCTGATCAAGTCCGACGGCGAGTACACCTACTTCGCCTCCGACGTCGCCTATCACTGGGATAAGTTCCAGCGCGTCGATCACGTCATCGACATCTGGGGCGCCGACCACCACGGTTACATCGAGCGCGTCCGCTGCGTCTGCGACGCTCTGGGTTACCCCGGCAAGTTCGAGGTTCTACTGGGCCAGCTCGTCAACCTGCTGCGTAACGGCAAGCCCGTCCGTATGTCCAAGCGCAAGGGCACCATGGTGACCCTGCAGGAGCTCGTCGACGAGGTCGGCTCCGATGCCGCTCGCTACACGCTCATCTCCAAGAGCTCCAACCAGATGGTCGACTTCGACATTGAGGCCGTTAAGAAGCGCGACAACTCCAACCCGGTCTATTACGTGCAGTACGCTCACGCTCGCGTCTGCTCCATCCTGCGCCGTGCCGCTGACGTAACGCCTGAGCAGGCCGACGAGATGGGCATGAAGGCCGTTGCCGCCAAGGCCATCGGTGAGAACGTCGATTACTCGCTGCTGACCGACCCGACCGAGCTCGCCCTTTCGCGCAAGCTTAACGAGCTTACCGAGCTGATCGCCAGCTGCGCTCGCGACCGCGCTCCGTTCCGTCTGACGCACTTTGCCGAGGAGCTCGCCGGTGACTTCCACAGCTTCTACGCTGCCTGCCAGGTTCTGCCGAGCGAGGGTCGTCCCGTCGACCCCGAGCTTTCGCGTGCCCGTCTGGCCGCTTGCGATGCCGTCCGCGTGACGCTCGCCCTGGTGCTCACCCTCGTTGGTGTTTCCGCGCCCGAGCAGATGTAACCTGCGGGTCATTTGACCGTGTAGGTTTGGTTTAACTGAGCCCTATAAGCCCGATCTCCCACGGAGGTCGGGCTTTTTTCGCAAACGCCGACGTATTGATGAATTTGGAACTGCTGGAAATACGAAACTATGCCGGTTTACTACGATGAATTGAGGAATTCTAACCACGCCGGCGTTTTGCTAAAAAGTGCAAGGCGTCTACCTGCGGTTTTAGTTCAACAAGTTTCGGAGTGGTCGCGGCTGAGCGATTCATCGTAGTAAACCGCCATAGTTTTGGCGGAGGCAGTCGGATTTGTGGGTGGCAAACAAAGAGTGTCCCTTTTGACTAGTCGTTTATGAACGTCCCCGATGACTAAGTTGCAGGTGACGGCGGTTGTGTTACACTAACGCTGCGTAGTTGACGCAATCATCTCGATACAGATCAATGATGTTCGTTGTTTTGAACGGAACTAGACTGTTTAGCCGCCCTGAAGGTTTATGCAGGGAGCATGTGATCACAGGGCTTGAAAAGAAAGTTGAGCAAACACTGTGTCTGATCAACAGCAAGAAAACGAAATAACGACGACGCAGGCCGCTCCCGCTGCACCGGTTGCGTCGGACCAGGTCGCGGCGCCCGCGCAAGCCTCGGCTCCTGAGACGCCTAAGGCTGCTTCGACGCCTATGCCTGTGGCGGCTGAGAAGGCCGTGCCTGCAACTGGTGAGGAGGCTGCTCCGGCAAAGCCCAAGCTCACGCGCCACACGGCCGAGCCTGCCACTGACGGCGAGGAGGTCACCAAGCCCAAGCGCCGTACCACGCGCACGACGCGCGCCAAGCGCACCGTTGCAGCTGACTCCTCGGCGCCGATTTCCGATGAGGTCGCGCAGGCACGTGCGTTGGCGCAGATTAGCGAGGCTCAGGTGGTGCGCGCCCGCCGTCGTGCTGCCGAGCGCGAGGCCGCGGCTCTGACCGAGCTTGCAGCTCCGTCTGTGCCCGAGACCCCTGCCGCCGACCTGCCGACCGAGAAGCCGGCACCGCGCACACGCCGCCGCACGGCTGCTAAGGCCGAGCAGGTTGCGGAACAGGTAGCCCCCGAGCTCACTGAGGCTTCGGTCCGTTCCGCGGCAGGGGAGGGCGCATCGCCTGCTGAGCCCGCTGTGCCTGTCGAGGCCAGCGAAGTTCCCGTTGTCGATCCGGCTTTGCGCCCGCACCGTCGCGGTCGCAAGCCCAAGGCCTTCGTCGAGGCAGAGAAGGCCGCAGCCGCAGCTGCAGCCGCTCGGGATGCTGCGGCGACCGCCGAGTCTGCAACCGCTGCCGATGCACCCGTCCAGGATGCTACGACTTCCGAGGCCGCTCCCGCCGATGCCGAGCCCGCCGACGTCCGTCCCGGTCGCAGCCGTCGTACTGCTGCTAAGCGCACGTCCAAGGCCAAGGCTGCCAAGAAGGGTGCGTCCGAGGATTCCGCCGAGACGACCGCCGATGCATCGACTGATGCCGTCGAGCCCCAGGACGTCGAACAGCCTGCATCCGAGAAGCCCAAGCGCGGTCGCAAGAAGTCCATTAAGGCCAAGGCCGCCGAGCAGCAGGCTGATGTCGAAGCGCAGGTTAATTCTGGCGCCGAGACCAATGACACCGCTGCGGCCAATGTTGACACCGCCGCAACCGATGGTGCCGCCCCCGCCGAGGGCGAAGACGGCGCTCGCCCCAACCGTCGCCAGCACAAGCGCAACGAGGAGCGCAACGAGCACAAGGACGAGCGCAACAACGACCGCCGCAACCGCCAGCGCGATCGCAAACAGCGCAACAAGGAGCGTAATGCCGCTCCCACCGAGCCCACGCTTTCGCGCGAGGAGCTCGCTGCCATGAAGGTCGCTGAGCTGCGCGAGAAGGCCAAGGAGTTCGAGATCGAGACGACCGGCAAGAAGAAAGCCGAGCTCGTCGAGGAGATCTACGTCACCGCCGCGAAGGCCGAGGGCTTCCGCGACATCAAGGGCATTCTGCAGATTCGCCCGGATAGCTTCGGCATCATTCATGCCCACGGCTACATGAAGTCCAGCGATGACGCCTTTGTTCCCGCATATCTCATTCGCTCCGCACGCCTGCGCACGGGCGATGTCATCGAGGGCTCGCTGCGCCCCTCGCGCGGCGGCGACAAGCGCGCCGGCCTCGCCAAGATCACGACCGTTAACGGCATGGATCCCGAGCAGATCCGCAACCGCCCCAAGTTCGGCGACCTTACCCCGGTCTATCCCAACGAGCCGCTGCGCATGGAGCACGGCAAGGATTCCATCACCGGTCGCGCCATCGACATCGTGTCACCGATCGGCAAGGGCCAGCGCGGCCTGATCGTGTCCCCGCCCAAGGCCGGCAAGACTACGATCCTCAAGAAGATCTGCCAGTCCATCTCGATTAACAACCCCGAGGTGCACCTCATCTGCCTGCTCGTCGACGAGCGCCCCGAAGAGGTCACCGATATGCAGCGTTCCATCAAGGGTGAGGTTGTGGCGTCGACCTTCGATATGCCTGCCGACAACCACACTCGCGTGGCAGAGCTCGTCATCGAGCGCGCCAAGCGCATCGTAGAGCTGGGTGGCGACGTCGTGGTGGTGCTCGACTCCATCACGCGCCTCGCCCGCGCCTACAACTTGGCGGCGCCCGCCTCGGGCCGCATCCTTTCGGGCGGCGTCGATTCGGCGGCCCTATATCCGCCCAAGCGCTTCCTGGGTGCAGCCCGCAATATCGAGAACGGTGGCTCGCTTACCATCCTGGCCTCTGCCCTCATCGACACCGGTTCCAAGATGGACGAGGTCATCTTTGAGGAGTTCAAGGGCACCGGCAACATGGAGCTTAAGCTCGACCGCGACCTGGCCGACCGCCGCATCTTCCCGGCTATCGACCCCGTTGCCTCCGGTACGCGTAACGAGGACCTGTTGGTCGACGAGCAGATGCGTCCGTTTGTCTTTGGCCTGCGTCGCATTCTTGCCGGCATGAACAACACCGAGCGCGCAGCCGCATCGTTTATCAAGGGTCTTAAGGGCACCAACACCAACCAGGAGTTCCTGGTGCGTTCGGCCAAAAAACACAGCGACTACGAGCAGACGTTCTAGGTTGTCATCCGCGCGCAGCGATAGTCATCAATGCGATAAAGGGTCGGGGCTTTGAGCCTCGGCCCTTTTCCATAGCGCCGCTCCACGCTTATTTTTGACTGTAAGACTGACGAACAGCAGGTTTCCCGTTTCAATCCGACATCGTCGCTTGCAATCGGCAGGGCGGTTTCGCATAATAGCTTTTAAGCTTCGCGACGGAAAACGCAGATGAAACGAACCATATACCGTTGCTTTGGGGCATAGCCCCGCTTCATCTTCTCTCGCGCAGCCAACTGAATGATGCGATTTGGGTGCTGGAAGATGGGGAGAGCTCATGGCTTCTTCTGATGCAACACAACGAGCAGTCCTTGCTGGACTTTCCTGCGGAATCGGCCTTGCCGCTCCCGTGGTGATGTATGCTGCCACGCTGCCGTTTTCGTCGGTGAACGAGACGGTCGTCGCGGGCGCTGTTCCCTTTGCCGTGGGTGCGGTGACGGGCGTGGGTATCTATGCCGCCTCGCTCGGCATTTCTGAATATCGCGCGCAGCATGCCGAGCGCCTGTTCCAGCCCGACGCCATGGGTGGCGCCGCGAACGTCAACCAGCATCAAAATGAGTTCCAGACCGCCTCGATGCCCGCTCAACAGCAGTGGGCTGCTCCTCAGGGCGTTGCTACTGCGGCTCCTGCCGTTCAGGCAAACGCCGTGCAGCCCTCTTCGGTTTTCTCCGGCCTGACCGGTGCCTTCCAGCGCCGTCGTGCCGACGATGGCGTCCCCACCATCGCCCGCGCCGCAGACGCCATGAGCGAGGCCGACGCCTGGTCCATGATCGATAGCATGCTCGACGACGATTCGCCGGTTAGCTGCGACCCTGCACGCTCGCGCGACGTCTATCAAGTCGCCATCGACGAGCTCACCAACGGCGGGCAGACCGGCTCCTTCAATCGCGATGATATCGCCGCCGCGGCACGCGCCGTGTCGGGCTCCCAGGCCGCCCCTGCGGGCAGCACGGCGGCTTTCGTGGCACTCGTTGCCAACGCGGCAGTCAATAACGCCTACAGCGCTACCTCGGCGGACGCGAACGCTTCTGCCGATAATTCGTACGTTGATGAAGCCATGACCGCGGACGAGGAGGCCGTTGCCGCCCGCCGTGCCGCCGAAAGCTCGCTTTGGGGCGCTCCTGCCCAGCAGCAGGCGGCTGAGGCTGCGCCGTACAACGCAAACCTCGCCAGCATGCCTATCATTTCCGGTGCCGCGGACATCGATCTCGATGACCTCGATGAGCCTGCAGCCATCACCGCATCGATTGATGCCCAAGATCGCATCGACACCGGCGACCTTCCGGATGCCTCGCTCGAGGTTGATGTCCCCATGGCCGATTACTCGGGCCACGAGGACATGTGGGCCGCTGCCACCGCGATTCTGGACGAGATCGACGAGCCTGCTCCTGTTGCAGCTCCCGCTCCCGTCGCTGCCCCTCAGCCTGCTGCACCCGCCTATGTCGGCCGTCACAGCGCTGTGTTCCCCGAGGATACCGCCCGTATCTCGCGCGAGGGCATCGAGCGAGCCGAGGCTATTGCCGCCGGCATTATGGAAAATCGTCGTCACGAGCGCGTCAATCAGATCCTCGAGGAAGAGATCGAGCGCCTGCAGTCCTCTACCGCCAAGCGTACGGGCCGTGCCTATCTGAGCGTTATCGAGGGCGGTACCGCCAGCTTCGCGCCGCTCCGCGCGGAGGCATAACTTCTGCATGGTTAAGATCAATCGAAAATGGGCGGTCGTGACCTGCCTGATGGCGCTCTTGATCTGGGGCAATTCGCTGGTTCCCGGCTCGGGGTCGGGTTCGCTGAGCCTAACGGTCATGGAAGCTATCCGCGGTTTCCTGCGCGGCGTGGGACTCCCATATGCATGGGTGACCAACTTTGTTGTTCGCAAGTGCGCGCATTTTACCGAGTATATGGTGCTCGGCATCTTGGCAACGCACGCCTTTGATTTTGAGGGCCGGCGCACCTTTGACGTGCTGCTGCCCACGGCGGTGTTCCTGCTGCTGATTCCCTCGATCGACGAGACGATTCAGCTCTTTGTGCCGGGACGCGCCGGCATGATCACCGATGTGATGATCGACTGCTGTGGTGCGGCAACGGGCGTTGTGCTCCGATATCTCTTACGGTCGCTGATGTGCGCCAAAAAGGCCGCCTAGGACGTATTGTTTGGTCCTAGGCGGCCTTTTTTATTTGAGAGCTTATATGAGGCGTGGTGGCGTCGTTCCGTAGGTCGGATTTGCCGGGCGCGCCACGTCCTGTGGGTGCGTCTGCTACTGAAGCGCCTGTGCGCCCAGGGCCAGGCAGCCCATAATGCCCTGCTTGCCCTCGAGGCTGTTGTTGACGATGTAGCTATCGATGTCGGCCATCTCGGGCGTGACGATGTAGCCGTTGAGCATCTCGGCGCACTTCTTGCGTGCGAGCGGCACGATGGGGGTGTGGTCGGCCACGCCGCCACCGATGACGATCTTCTGCGGTGCGTAGCACAGGATGTAGGTCATGAGCGCCTGCGCCAGATAGCCGGCGAGCAGGTCCATGGCCTCCGAGTCATCGGCCATCTCTCCGGCGCTCTTGCCACCCCAGCGCTTTTTAACGCCGGGGCCAGCGATGAGGCCCTCGAGGCAGTTGTCGTGGAAGGGGCAGCCGCTGTGCTCGCCAATGGTGTCGCGCGGGTCGCGCGTGACCAGGATGTGACCGGCCTCGGGGTGCATCATGCCGTGCACGAGCTGGCCGCCCGAAAGCACGCCGGCGCCCACGCCGGTGCCGATGGTCAGATACACCACGTCCGTGAGGCCTTGGGCGCAACCAAAGGTGACCTCGCCCAAGCAGGCGACGTTGACGTCGGTATCGTAGCCGCAGGGAATGTCGAGCTCGTTTTGAATGGTGCCCAGCAGGTCAAAGTAGCGCCATGCCGTCTTGGGGGTCTCCAAGATCTTGCCGTACTGGGGCGAGGCGGGGTTGACTGCGGTGGGGCCAAAAGCTCCGATGCCCAGGGCGGCGATGCCTTTGTCTGCAAACCATGCGTTGACGGCCTCAACGGTCTCCTGCGGGGTTGTGGTCGCAATCTGCTCGCGCTCCAGGACCGTGCCGTCCGCATAGCCCGTGGCGCACACCATCTTTGTGCCGCCGGCCTCGAGCGCTCCGATAAGCTGCTGCTCTGCCATAGCGTCCCTCTCTATTGGGCGAGTTACTTCACCTCTAAAGTATAGCGCCCTAAAAAACTAAGAAAGCGCTATAAAAAGAAACCTTGCAGCCCAACGGACGATGCGAGGTTTCTTTGGTGCTTTTAGTTGTTGGGCCGTCTCTACCCGCGCGGCTTGATTTTATCTCGCAGGGACTTGAGGTTCTCGAGTGCTGCGTTGAGCGTTTCGTCTCGCTTGGCAAAGTGGAAACGGACCAGATGGTTGACAGGCTCGCGGAAGAAGCTCGAGCCGGGCACGGCGCCCACGCCCACCTTTGAGGCTAGGTCCTCGCAGAAGTCGAGGTCGCTGTCATAGCAAAACTCAGAGATGTCCATCATCACGTAGTAGGCGCCCTGCGGCACGTTGTGCGTGAGGCCGATGCTGTCGAGTCCCTGACAGAATAGGTCGCGCTTGGCGGTGTAGAGGTCGAGGACCTCCTGGTAATAACTGTCGTCGAAGTTGAGGGCGGTGACGACGGCCTCTTGCAGGGGAGCGGCGGCGCCTACGGTGAGGAAGTCGTGGACCTTTTTGATGCGCTCGGTGATTTCGGCGGGAGCGATGGTGTAGCCTAGGCGCCAGCCGGTGATGGAGTAGGTCTTGGACAGCGAGCTGCAGCTGATGGTTCGATCGAACATGCCGGGCAGCGTGGCCATATAGACGTGCTCGTGGGGCGCGTAGACGATGTGCTCGTATACCTCGTCGGTAATGCAGTAGGCGTCGTACTTTTTGCAGAGGTCGGCGATAAAGGTGAGCTCCTCGCGCGTAAAGACCTTGCCGCAGGGGTTGGAAGGGTTGCACAGGACGATGGCCTTGGGATCGTTGTCGCGGAAGGCCGCCTCGAGTGTCTCGCGGTCAAAGTCGAACGCAGGTGGGTTAAGCGGCACGTAGATGGGCTCGGCACCCGAGAGGATCGTGTCGGCGCCGTAGTTCTCGTAGAATGGCGAGAAGATGACGACCTTGTCGCCGGGGTTTGTGACCGTCATCATGGCGGCCATCATGGCCTCGGTGGAGCCGCAGGTGACCACGATGTTCTCGTTGGGGTTGATCGGCATGCCCATAAAGTGCTCCTGCTTGGCGGCAAGCGCCTCACGCATGGCCTGGGAGCCCCAGGTGATGGAGTACTGGTGATAGAGCGGCTTGGGGTCGCTGGCGATGGCGCTCAGGCTGTTGAGCAGCTGCGCCGGGGGATCGAAGTCGGGGAAGCCCTGCGACAGGTTGACGGCGCCATACTTATTGGAGATGCGCGTCATGCGGCGGATGACCGAATCGGTAAACGTTGCCGTACGGTTGGAGAGTTCTTTCATGCTGGTCCTTTCGAGCATTTGCAGTGGGGCAAGTTTACTCCTATGAAACCGGTGGGAATTGCTCGAAACGCGCTCGAAAAACTCTTTTCAAAATTCTTGAAAATTGGGGCTTGCATCGCGTGGCGTTCCTTGCAATAATAGTCGAGCGCGAAGCGCACAGGACACGGTGGGTGTAGCTCAGTTGGCTAGAGCGACGGGTTGTGGTCCCGTAGGTCGAGGGTTCGAGTCCCTTTACCCACCCCAGTTCTTGCTTCGTGTTGATATCGGGTCGTTAGCTCAGTTGGTAGAGCAGGGGACTCTTAATCCCAAGGTCCAGGGTTCGACCCCCTGACGGCCCACCACACGATATCTCCTCTAAAGTCCGCCACAACGGACTTTAGCTTTGGGTCGTTAGCTCAGTTGGTAGAGCAGGGGACTCTTAATCCCAAGGTCCAGGGTTCGACCCCCTGACGGCCCACCAAAGATTGTTAAGACGGTCAACTTCGGTTGGCCGTCTTTTTTATTAACCTCGCATGGGGCCGAACCCGTAAGGGCACAGACGCTTTACAAGTCGAGCCTGCCCTGGGGGTCGGTGAATCCGTCTGTACCCTCCTTGAGCTTTTTCTCGTCTGCTTTCACGCGACGTTCGAGCTTCTTTGTATCTTCGGCAGGCGGTAGGTTCTCGGGTACAATTCCGCGGTCGATGAGGCTGCCACGCACGCTTGTGTTGTTCTCGACGTGCTCTTGCTTGATCTGGTCCAGACCGTACAGGTCGTGTTCCTCGGCGTTGAAGGCCGTCATCGAGTTCGTAAGGTCCTTTGCTTTGATGAGAACATCGGCTAGCCTGTCCGCCAATGCCGAGCTCTTGGATACGCCGAGCTGTTGTTTCATTTCCGCCGTGCTTCTGCCGCCGAATAACGCTTCGTCGCCCTTCGACTTGATGATCGCGAATCCTTTGGAGTCCACGCCGCGTTTGAACGCAATACCCGAGAGCTGTTTCTCTGAATCGGATAGCGAGTGGCGCGCCTGTAAGCGCTGAATCTCTGCGAAGCGCTGCTCTATGAGCTCTTGGCGGCGCGTCTGCACGGCAAAGTATGCCTGGGCGAGCGCGATCTCTGGCTTGTTTGAATCTCCGTTTTGGGCGATTAATAGCATGCATAGCGCGTAAGCTTGTAGTCTTTAACCGCGCGAGCGGCGACACCGGCAGTTATCATTTTCGTGGTGTCACGAAAATGGGAATCAACTGGAGTTTTGTTTGTTTCGCACGAGACTTTTGCCCTCTTAACAACTTCGGCGAAGTTCTCCCATCGAGTGTATCCCATGGGTTCCATTAAATCGCGTGCGAGTCAATACTCAACGCCGTCTTCCACATTGGCGTAGCTATCAAGTTCGACACGCCACTTCTCGATATCACTACTGTCCATATCTCCTCCTCGCTGATCTATTGTCTATGCGCGCTTTGCCCGCTCTGTACTCAGAATAAGGATACGCTGCCGTGCGGACACGAATGGGCCCCGTGCCACTTCGAGGTCACGGGGCCCATAGATATCGATTAGTTGTGCTCTGCTCTAGATAGGTGTCCAGTTTAATTCGATCGATAGTGCGAACCCAGGCTTTCGGTCCGCTTGCGCATGGCTTTGACCATCTCCGTTGCCAGCTGATTCTGCGATTGCAGGCGGGCGAGGGCTGCGATCTCGCTGTCTTTGGCATGCGGCTTGCTCAGCGCCGTTGCCTCGTCTTTCAGGCTTTCAAGCTGTTGCAGGGCCTTGGATAGACCTGCTTCGGTCCTGTTGATCATGCAATAGGTACTCATCGTGTGCTTAAGGCTGTGTGTCAGGCGTTCGGCATCTGTTGTGGCAATGCCATACTGAGGGAGGGCGATATCCATCGGAGCGGCCGCCTCGGGAGCGTCCAGCGCTGCTTGGGCTGCCGATGCGCCCGCGATGCGCCCAAACACGATGCCGTTGGCGCTTGACAAGCCGCCGATGCGGTCGGCGCCGTGCATGCCGCCTGTTGCCTCACCGCAGGCGAAGAGGCCCTCAATGCCCGTGTACGCGGTCATGTCGATCTTGATGCCGCCGTTAGCGGCGTGGGCATACATCGCAACGCGCATCTCGTCAGTCGGGGCGATGCCGTGCTCGTCTTGCAGCCAGGTGGCAAAGGTCTGCACAAACTCTGGGACATCCTCGCGAGGGAAGTCGTAGTGGAGTGCCAGGCCTTCGACACTTGTCTGATCGATGACGAGATCGATAGCGCGGGAGGCCAAGCGTGACGTGAAGGGACCATATCCAGAGCGCTGCTCGAGCAGGTCGTCCAGCTTGTCGTCGGCAATATCTACCGGCTGGTCTACATGTACGTAGCGCCAGGTTTTCTCGTTGAAGACCAGGTTGCGCTTGGGCTCGATGAAGCCGGGCATCATCTGCATGAACTCTATATTAGTAAGTGTTGCGCCGTGCGCCAGCGCGATGGCCTGCGAGGAGCTGAGCACATCAGCCGACGTAAGGCTGCGCTCGAACAGGCCGCTTGTGCCACCGGCTGCGATGATCGTGGCCTTGGCGGCAAAGGGCACGATTCGATTTTCGGTGAGGTCGTAGAGCACGGTTCCGGTTATTCTGCCGTTCGTGTCCTCAACAAGGTCGATAAGCTCATGGCGGGGGAGCAGGCGAATGCCGAGCGACTCGATCCGGGCTGTCAGAGCGTCCTCAAGGGGTTTGCGGGTGAGGCCGCGCCACATGCGCGTCTTGTGGTCAAAGCAGGGGATAAACTGCTTTTGCTGGGCGCTCTCGGCGCTTTGCGGACGCTGGAGCTCAACGCCCAGGTCTTGCTCGAGCCATTCAATTGCCTGGGGAATGCCGTGGACAAACGTCTGGACAAGCTCGGGGTCGGCGACGCCGCCACCAACGGTCTGGATGGTATCGATGAGGTCTTGTTCGTCGTCTTCGTTAACGGGTCCGATAAGCCCCAGGCCCCAGGTTCCGGGGAAGAAGCTCGATCCACTCATAGTCTTGCCGGCGCTTGCCACAGCGACGGTTGCGCCCGTGCGTGCCGCTTCGATGGCGGCGCAAAGGCCCGCAATGCCAGATCCAATTACCAGTACATCAGTCGATTCCATCGGATTCCTTTCTCGTCCGGCGCATTGTCGCATGGGTGATCGGCAATGGGGCCGCAAAGACTCGGCAAATCGGTAAAGGGCAAATATGGCAGGTGGGCGTCATGGACGTTCTGACGCTCCGTCTCATCACATCTCGTATTTCGCCCCAACTGATATATCGGCATTAGCTGCCCTGCGACAGCGTAAACAAAAAGAGCCGCTACCCCGAAAGGTAGCGGCTCCAAAGCTCAACTATGTGAGCATCGCGCGGGCGCGACTAGGCCTTGAGGGCCTCCTCGACGGCGACAGCGCAGGCGACGGTGGCACCGACCATGGGGTTATTGCCCATGCCGATGAGACCCATCATGTCGACGTGCGCAGGCACGGAGGAAGAACCGGCGAACTGGGCGTCGGAGTGCATGCGGCCCATGGTGTCGGTCATGCCGTAAGAGGCAGGGCCGGCGCCCATGTTGTCCGGGTGCAGGGTACGGCCAGTGCCGCCACCAGAAGCGACGGAGAAGTACTTCTTGCC
>ENA-OQDC01000737-OQDC01000737.1-human-gut-metagenome-genome-assembly--contig:-NODE-737-length-21054-cov-6.970278_pt1 | contig 21054 bp, 21 predicted proteins | sample MGYA00242770_ERZ504601 | MGnify/ENA primary metagenome ERZ504601 (study PRJEB26092, sample SAMD00036305) | human gut metagenome | host: Homo sapiens | study: EMG produced TPA metagenomics assembly of...
GGATTACATTTATGTAGATCATGGAAATGATGTCGGGAGATCTGATCGAAGCATTCAAGAGTGTCAAAGACAGCAGGAAACCGGTCGTTGTTCATATTAATACCTTAAAGGGAAAAGGATATGCACCGGCAGAAAAGAACAAGAAGCATGGCATTATAATGGTCCGTTCAAGATTGAGACAGGCGAGCCGTTATACGAAATGACAGAAGAAGACTATTCAGATATTTCTTTAAATTATCTTCTGGATAAGATGAAAAAAGATCCTGCAGTGGTAGCAATTACATCCGGAACACCGACTGTTATGGGATTCACAGAGGATAAGAGAAAAGAAGCCGGAAAGCAGTTCGTAGATGTCGGTATCGCAGAAGAGACAGCCGTAGCACTTGCTTCCGGAATCGCCGCAAATGGCGGAAAACCGGTTTATGGTGTCTATAGTACATTTGTACAGAGAACTTATGACCAGATTGCACAGGATCTCTGCATTAATAACAGTCCTGCAACGATCGTCACATTCTGTGGAAGCGTATATGGAATGAACGATGTGACACATCTTGGATTATATGACATCCCGATGATGGCAAATATCCCGAATCTGGTATACCTTGCTCCAACAACGAAGGAAGAATATCTGGCAATGCTTGACTGGAGTATCGAACAGAATGAACATCCGGTAGCAATCAGACTTCCGGGTGGCAGCGTGATCTCAGCCGGAAAAGAGATCACAAAAAACTTCGGAGATCTGAACAAATACGAAGTAACACAGAAAGGTTCTAAGGTTGCAGTGATCGGACTTGGAACATTCTACGGACTTGGGAAAGAAGTTGCAGAAGAGCTTAAGAAAGTAACCGGAACAGATGCAACCGTGATCAATCCATATTATATTACCGGTATTGATGCAGAACTTCTGGAAGAGCTTAAGAAAGACCATGATGTTGTGATCACTTTGGAAGATGGAATTCTTGATGGTGGATTCGGTGAAAAGATCGCAAGATTCTATGGAAATTCTGACATGAAAGTCCTGAACTTCGGACTGAAGAAAGAATTCCTGGACCGTTATGATGTGGTAGAAGTTCTGAAAGAGAATCATCTGACGAAAGAGCAGATTGTGGAAGATGTTAAGAGCGTACTGTAAAAAAGTGTATTAGAGAGGCGGAGATCTCTCTCTTTTTGGGGCTTGTTGTGCAAAGCGTCGCAAACAATGTGCTGAATAATGTGAGAAACGTCACAGAAAAGGTATAAAATATATTGAAAAACGTCGTAAAAGTATAATTTGTTGGTATGCCAACAGCTAAAATCATGTAAAATAAGATAGAATAATGCTATCAACAATTCTAAAAATACATGCGAAAAGAAAGCGAGGACACACACATGGATCATATATATGACGTAATCATCCTTGGCGCCGGTCCGGCGGGATTAAGCGCAGGCTTATATGCAGGCAGAAGCAGATTGGCCACCCTGATCATCGAAAAAGGACAGGCCGGCGGCCAGATTATCAACACAGACGAAATAGAAAACTATCCGGGACAGATTGTAGAAGGAGAGACGGGAGTTTCTCTTGTACGCAGAATGTACGAACAGACGGAACAGTTCGGCGCAGAACATGTCCGTGATACGATCACAAATGCAGAACTGAGCGGAGACATCAAAGTCCTGACAGGCGAAAAAGATACCTATCAGGCGAAAAATATCATCATTGCAACCGGTGCATATGCAAGACCGATCGGATGCAAAGGCGAGCAGGAGTACAAGGGACGCGGAATCTCTTACTGTGCAACCTGTGATGCGAACTTCTTTACTGACCTGGAAGTCTATGTAGCGGGCGGCGGGGATGCAGCGGTGGAAGAAGCGCTGTATCTTACAAAATTTGCCAGAAAAGTTACGATCATTCACAGAAGGGCCGAACTGCGTGCGGCAAAGTCTATTCAGGAGAAAGCATTTGCCAATCCGAAGATCACATTTCTGTGGGATTCGGTAGTCGAAGAAGTGGGCGGCGACGGACTGCTCCAGACGATGACTGTGAAGAATGTGAAGACAGGCGAGCTTACAAAGATAGAAGCTGATCAAAAAGACGGTCTGTTCGGTCTCTTTGGATTCATCGGTATGATTCCGAACACAGGTGTGTTTGCCGATAAGGTAGAGACGGATGACAAGGGGTACATTAAGACGGATGAGGACATGCACACCAATGTACCGGGCGTGTATGCGGCAGGAGATGTGAGAGTCAAGAGTCTGCGCCAGGTAGTGACTGCAGTAGCAGATGGTGCGATCGCAGCAGTGCAGGTGGAGAGAAGTATGTCGGATTATTAGAAGAATATGGAAAATGAGGATCCGCCGGATAAAAAAATGTCCGGTGGATTTTTGCGTATAACGATGTATTCGAAGTAGGTGTCAGGGCTTCGGTGTTGTTATAGATGAAAAAGTGGATGCATATTCGGAGAAAATGGAATAATATATAATGAAATATGGAAAATATACTTGATAAACGGAATAATATATAATAAAATATGGAGAACAATATTAGAAATATAGATTGTTATGCGTTCAGAAGAAGGAGATGAGCCCATGACCGTTGAAGAGATGAAAAAGAAGAAATCAGAATTAGGTTTCAGCTGTGAGCAGATATCAGCTCGCTCCGGGGTACCGTTGGGAACGGTGCAAAAGATATTCAGCGGAATAACCAAAAGACCAAGATATGATACAATTTGTCAGTTGGAAAAAGCATTTCCGATGGAACCTGATTCTAATCCATATCCTGGTATGATGAAAGAAAGCGTATCGGCTTATCTCATCTATGGAGATGGCACAGATCATGAAAGTGATATCTGGAAAAGTTTTCGTGGAAAAAAGCAAGGCGAATACACACTAAAGGAGTATGAAGCAATTCCGGACGAATATAGAGTAGAATTGATTGACGGAGTCATCTACGACCTGAATACGCCAACCACGATTCATCAGCAGCTTGCATTTGAAATCAGTATCAGATTAAGAGAGCACATTAGGCAGAACAAAGGATTATGTATGGTACTGCCGTCACCGGTCAGCGTACAACTAGATGAAGATGACCGGACAATGATGCAGCCGGACGGCGTTATATGCTGTGACAGAGATAAAATCCTTCGAAGTCATGTCTATGGAGCTCCGGATATGGTAATCGAGATATTATCACCATCTACAAGAAAAAAAGATATGGGATTAAAACTGAAAAAATATATCACTGCAAGAGTCAGAGAATACTGGATGGTTGACCCGGATAAGAAAAAAGTTGTAGTATATGACTTGGAACATAATGAGTTACCGGCCATCTATGGCTTTGAAGACCAGGTACCGGTGAATATATTTGCAGGAAAATGTCGGATTGACTTTTCGGAAATATACAGCTATATAGAATTTTTATTTGAAAAAGAATAGAAAAAACGGAGGAACATAACATGTTAAACATCGTACTACACGAACCAGAGATCCCGGCAAACACAGGCAATATTGGAAGAACCTGCGTAGCCACCAACACTAGATTACACCTGATCGAGCCACTCGGCTTCCGTTTAAATGAGAAGAACTTGAAGCGTGCCGGCATGGATTACTGGGAGCATCTGGATGTCAGAACTTATATTGACTACAATGATTTCCTGGAGAAGAACCCGGGAGCCAGGATCTATATGGCAACCACAAAAGCACCGAAGGTATATACAGAAGTGAACTATGAACCGGACTGCTACATCATGTTTGGAAAAGAAAGTGCCGGAATCCCGGAAGAGATTCTGGTAGATCATAAAGAAGACTGCGTGCGTATCCCGATGGTGGGAGACATTCGTTCGCTGAACCTTGGTAATTCGGTTGCAATTGTGCTTTATGAAGCACTCAGACAGAACGGATTTGCAGGAATGAATCTGGAGGGACATCTTCACGAATTACATTGGTAGAAAAAGAATCTGATGGTATAAATTCCATATTATTTAGACAAAATAAGGATATTGTCCGTTTTCGTTGAGAAAATGAGATAATATCCTTATTTTCGTACCAGGTATATGAAAAAATACAGGAGGCGCTGGCAGGCGTTTCTACTTATTAATAAGTGCACAAATATAAAACGACAAAATGATAAAAATGTATCAAAGTGACATACAATTTACAACAAATGTAATAAATGTATGGTAAAATTGCAGAAATAAGATTATAATTTAAACTAGATTTTGTATTTTTTTGAAGGAGAGGTGGTAGATGAATGGTAGAAGAAACCATTAAGACCATCAAGGAAACGGAGAATGAAGCAGATGAGATCATAAGAAAAGCAGATGCAACGTGTACCGAGATCCTTGAAAAAGCTGTCAGAGAGGCAAAAGAGATAAAAGAGCAGGCTGTAGCAAATGCAAAGAAACAGGCAGAAGCAGATCTTTTGCAGGCGAAAGAAGAAGGAGAAGTCTTAAAGAAACAGGCTTCCGAGAAGACGGAACAGGAGACAGAAGCATTAAAAGCACTGGCTCAGGGAAAAGAAGAGGAGGCGGTATCCGCAGTCATCAAAGCATTGCTCTGATGATATGGGAAGAGTAAGAACGTGAAAAAATAAAAAAGGAGGGATGCAGTTATGGCAGTATTGCAGATGCAGCGAATCAGTATCTGCGCATTGAAACATGACCGGAAAGCGATTCTGGAAAAACTGCAGTCCATGGGCATGATAGAGATGCATCAGGTCGCACAGGACGAAGCCGGATTCGAGAAGATGGATACGCAGAGTGCGAAATCAAGCTTTGAGAAACGGGTGCAGATCACGGAAAACGCACTGGATGTATTGAATCAGTATACACCGGAGAAAAAATCCATGTTCGCCAGTCTGGAAGGAAATGAGCTGATCGATAAAAAGACGATGGAAGCTGCCGCAGCGAAGCAGGAAGCAGTCATGGAAGTGGCGGGACTTCTGATCGCTGATCATAAGAAAATTGCGGAAGCACAGGCTGAGATCGTGAAGCGGAATACCCAGATAGAAGCACTTACACCATGGATGAGTCTGGAAGTTGCGATGAATTATCCGGGCACGAAAAAGACGGCAATGCTTCTTGGAACCATGGCGGCGGAGACGACACTGGAAATGATCTACGGAAAGCTTGCTGAAGATCATCCGGAGATCGAAGCCGTAGATATATCGGTTATAAGTCAGGATAAAGATGCCGTGTACTTAAGCGTGTTCTGTATGAAGGACCAGGCAGCAGATGTGGAGAATACACTCCGCACTGCAGGATTCTCAAGACCGGTTGTATCGACAGAGCAGATTCCGGCAAAGCAGAAAGAAGAACTGGAAGAACAGATCAGACAGATCGAACAGACAATTGCAGATATCCGGGGAGAGATCATATCTTACGCAGAAGACCGGGAGGAACTGAAGATCATCGGTGACTATTACCGGATGCGTGCAGAAAAGTACGAAGTACTGGGAACACTTCCGCAGTCCAGACGTACATTTATTATCAGTGGTTACGCAGCAAAAGAAGCGATACCGGCGATCCAGAAAGGAATCGGGGATGCGTATGACTGTGTGATCGATGTAGAAGAGTTAAAAGAAGACGAAGAACCACCGGTGATCCTTAAGAATAACGGATTTTCGGAAAGTGTGGAAGGAGTCCTGGAGTCTTACGGACTTCCGCATAAAGGAGAGATCGATCCGACCGCGATCATGTCATTCTTCTATGTATTTTTCTTTGGAATGATGTTATCAGATGCAGCATATGGTGCGATCATCGCAATCGTGTGTCTGGTCGTTCTTAAGAAATTCCCGCGCATGAGCGCAGGTATGAGAAAATCCATGAAAATGTTCATGTATTGTGGAATTTCTACTATGGTATGGGGAATTTTGTTCGGTGGATATTTTGGAGATGTCGTAGATGTTGTATCGAGCACATTCTTTGGAAAAGAGCTGACGATCAAACCGCTCTGGTTTGCACCGTTAAATGATCCGATGAGACTTCTGATCTATTCAATGGCATTCGGACTGGTTCATCTGTTCGTGGGTCTTGGAATCAAAGGATATATGTTGTTAAAAGACGGAAAGATACTGGATTTCTTCTGCGATATCGTATTGTGGTACATTTTCCTGATCGGACTGATCCTGATGCTGCTTCCGTCAGAGATATTTGCTTCAATCGCACAGACGAAGATCGTGTTCCCTGCAGCACTGATTACATTGTCGAAAGCAATGGCAATCATCGGGGCACTCGGACTGTTATTGATGTCCGGAAGATCGAGCAAGAATCCGGCACTCCGGCTGGCACTTGGAGCATATGATATCTACAACATTACCGGATGGTTAAGTGATGTATTATCATACTCCAGACTTCTGGCACTGGGACTTGCGACAGGCGTTATCGCATCCGTTGTCAACCAGATGGGAAGTATGCTTGGTAAGAGTGTATTCGGGGTCATCTTATTTATCGTAGTATTTATAGTCGGACATGCAATGAACCTGGCAATCAACCTGCTTGGTGCATATGTCCACACCAACCGACTTCAATTTGTGGAATTCTTTGGAAAATTCTACGAAGGCGGTGGAAAACCTTTCGAACCGTTTCATGCGGAGACAAAATATGTAGATATTAAGGAGGAAAAATAGATATGAGTATTTGGAATGATATGGGAATGGTATATGCACTTCTTGGTGCGGCAGTGGCAGTATTCCTGGCAGGTGCAGGATCTGCGATCGGAGTAGGTATTGCAGGACAGGCAGCGTCCGGAGTTGTAACAGAAGACCCAAGCAAATTCGCAAAAGTATTGATCATGCAGCTGCTTCCTGGTACACAGGGAATCTACGGATTGCTGGTTGGATTTATTACATTATCTAAGATCGGACTTCTTGGCGGCGGCGCAGCAGATCTGGATCCGAAGACCGGACTTCTGATTCTTGCAGCTTGCCTTCCAATCGGAATTGTAGGTCTGATTTCAGGAAAAGCACAGGGACAGACAGCAGCGGCAGCAATCGGAATCGTAGCAAAGAAGCCGGACCAGTTCGGTAAAGCAATGCTGTTCCCTGCAATGGTTGAGACATATGCCATCCTTGCACTTCTGATTTCTATCCTTTCCGTAACAGCAATTCAGGTATAGAAGGAGTGTGAAGGAAAATGGCTGGATTAGAGAAGATCAAAAGTCAGATCCTTGACGAGGCAAAAGAGACGGCAAATGTAAAGAACGAAGATGCGAAAGCGCAGGCAGAACAGATGAAGACTCAGGCGCAGGCAGAAGGAGCCGCACAGGCAGAACAGATCCTGAAGAAGTCTGAAGCGGAAGTTGCCGCACAGAAAGAGCGTGTGAAGTCAGCCATCGATCTTCAGAGAAGAACGAGACTTCTGGAAGCAAAGCAGGAGATGATCGCAGAGATCATCGAGAAGGCGTATGAAAAGGTTATAAGTCTTGCGCCGGATGAGTATTATCAGATGCTCCTGTCTATTCTGGAAGCATACGTACTTCCGCAGGAGGGAGAGATCTATTTCTCCGTAAAAGACCTGGAAAATATGCCGGTAGGATTTGGCAAAGAAATTGAAGAAATAGCTCTGGCAAAGGGAGGAAAACTTACCGTGGCCGGAGCGGGCAGAGATAATATTGACAATGGATTCATTCTTGCGTACGGTGGAATTGAAGAGAACTGTACGATCAGGGCAATGTTCGATGCGAAGCGGGATGAACTTGCGGACATCGTTCACCGGATGCTCTTTGTATGATATGGAGGGACAACATGAGTGAACAATATACCTATGCGGTCGCAAGAATCCGTGCCCTGGAAGTATCCCTGTTCTCTGACAGTACCATCGACCAGCTGATCGCGTGCCAGAGTTATGATCAGGCATTGCAGTTCTTAGAAGAGAAAGGCTGGGGAGATACTGAAAGCAGCGGGAATGCAGAAGAAATTCTGACGAGAGAAGAAGAAAAGACATGGGAAGTAGTCAAAGACCTGTCGATCGGAATGGAACATTTCGATGTGCTTTCTTATCCGAAGCTTTTTCATAATTTAAAGGCAGCGGTCAAGGAAGTATGCACCGGAGATAAGAACCGGCATATCTATTATGAAGATGTTCGGATTCCCGGGGAAGAGATGCGAAAGATCGTAGAAGACAGAGATTTCGGAAAGCTTCCGGACAGTATGCGGATCGCAGGAGAAGAAGCATACGAGACACTTCTTCATACCGGAGACGGGCAGCTCTGTGATGTGATCATAGACCGGGCGGCACTGGATGCTATTTATCAGGCGGGAAAAGAGTCACCGGATAAGATCATACAGGATTATGCAGAATCCACAGTGGCAGTGGCGGATATCAAGATTGCCGTCCGGTCACAGAAGACCGCAAAATCAACGGAATTTATGAAACGGGCAATGGCAGAATGTGATTCTTTAAGTGTGAGCCAGTTATCGAAAGCAGCACTTAGCGGCATGGACGCCATCTGCGAATACTTAAGAGGAACGGCTTATGCAGAAGGTGCGGAAGCACTGGCAGAGTCGCCGTCAGCATTCGAAAGATGGTGTGACAATCGGATCATCCAGACGATAAGCCCGGAGAAATATCATGCATTTACGATAGGACCGGTAATTGCCTATGTAATTGCAAGACAGAATGAGATTAAAACGGTACGAATCATTTTATCCGGAAAGCAGAATGAACTGCCGGATGATTCGATCCGGGAAAGGGTAAGGGAAATGTATGTATAAGATTGCAGTATTAGGCGATTACGACAGCATCTTCGGATTCGCAGCACTGGGCCTTGATACATTTGCCGTCCAGACCCGTGAGGAAGCCGCAGAGAAATTACATCAGCTGGCACAGGGCGGATATGGAATTATCTATATCACAGAGAAACTTGCCGCTGAGTTAACGCATGAGATAGAAAAATATCAGGAACAGGTCACACCGGCGATCATTCAGATTCCGGGTATTGCCGGAAATACAGGCGCCGGAGTTGCAGGTGTGAAGAAATCGGTAGAGCAGGCTGTCGGTTCCGATATTATATTTGGCAGTTAAAGGAGGTTGATTCGTCCGTATGAGTACAGGAACGATTAAAAAAGTAGCAGGACCGCTGGTCATTGCAGAAGGAATGCGTGACGCCAACATGTTTGACGTGGTACGTGTAAGCAGCCAGCGTCTGATCGGAGAGATCATAGAGATTCACGGAGATGAGGCATCCATCCAGGTATACGAGGAGACATCGGGACTCGGACCTGGAGAGCCGGTAGAGTCTATGGGAGTACCAATGTCGGTAGAACTTGGACCCGGACTGATCACAAGCATATACGATGGAATCCAGAGACCGCTGGATGACATTATGAAAATCTCCGGAAATAACTTAAAGCGAGGCGTGGAAGTTGCTTCGTTAAAACGTGATAAGAAATGGGAATTTGTACCGGTCGCAAAAGCCGGCGATGAGGTCGAAGCAGGTGACGTACTCGGAACTGTGCAGGAGACCATCGTTGTACAGCAGAAGATCATGGTTCCTTATGGAGTAAAAGGAACGGTAAAAGAGATCAAAGCCGGAACATTTACCGTAGAAGAAGTGGTAGCAGTGATCGCTACCGAAAAAGGTGACAAAGAACTGACGATGATGCAGAGATGGCCGGTTCGAAAAGGCCGTCCGTATCAGAAGAAGCTGCCGCCGGTAAAACCACTGGTAACCGGACAGCGTGTTATCGATACATTCTTCCCAATCGCCAAAGGTGGTGTGGCAGCTGTTCCGGGACCTTTCGGAAGCGGTAAGACAGTTATCCAACACCAGTTGGCTAAGTGGGCAGAGGCGGATATCGTGGTTTATATCGGATGCGGAGAACGTGGTAATGAGATGACAGATGTTCTGAACGAATTTCCGGAACTGAAAGACCCGAAGACCGGACAGTCCCTGATGGAAAGAACCGTACTGATCGCAAATACATCGGATATGCCGGTTGCAGCCCGTGAGGCTTCCATCTATACCGGAATCACGATCGCAGAATATTTCCGTGATATGGGATATTCTGTAGCGCTGATGGCAGATTCTACATCCCGTTGGGCAGAGGCACTTCGAGAGATGTCGGGACGTCTGGAAGAGATGCCTGGTGAGGAAGGTTACCCGGCATACTTAGGTTCCCGTTTGGCACAGTTCTATGAAAGAGCCGGACATGTGGTATCCCTTGGTAAAGAAGGAAGAGAAGGCGCACTTTCCGTTATCGGAGCCGTATCTCCTCCGGGTGGTGATATCTCCGAACCGGTATCACAGGCAACCCTTCGTATCGTAAAGGTATTCTGGGGACTGGATTCTGCATTGGCGTATAAGAGACATTTCCCGGCGATCAACTGGCTGACCAGTTATTCACTGTATGTAGACAACATGGCAAACTGGTTCAACGATGAAGTGGCAGCGGACTGGATGGAAGACCGTCAGAAGATGATGACGATCCTTCAGGAAGAAGCTGAGTTAAATGAGATCGTGCAGATGGTAGGTATGGATGCTCTTTCACCTACAGATCGTCTGAAGATGGAAGCGGCAAGATCTATCCGTGAGGACTTCTTACATCAGAACTCCTTCCATGAGATCGACACTTACACGCCGCTTCGTAAGCAGTATCTGATGATGAAACTGGTACTGGCATTTTATGAGAAATCTGTCGACGCACTGAACAAGGGTGCGGACATGAATACACTGATCGCTATGCCGGTAAGAGAAAAGATCGGACGTTATAAATATACAACAGACGCTGATATCGAGAGTGAATATAAGAATGTAGAAGAAGAACTGGACAAAGAAGTCGCAGCTGCATTCGGGAAGGAGGACTTCTAAATTATGCCAAAAGAATATAGAACCATACAGGAAGTTGCCGGACCTCTGATGCTGGTACGCGGCGTTGAAAATGTAGCCTATGACGAATTGGGTGAGATTGAGCTTGCAAGCGGTGAGAAGCGCCGCTGCAAGGTTCTGGAGATCAATGGAAGTGATGCACTGGTGCAGTTATTCGAAAGTGCCACGGGTATCAACTTAAGTAACAGTAAAGTACGTTTTCTGGGACGAAGCATGGAGCTTGGTGTATCGGAAGATATGCTTGGACGTGTCTTCGACGGACTGGGCCGCCCGATCGATGGGGGACCGGAGATCCTGCCGGATGAAAGACGTGATATCAACGGTCTGCCTATGAACCCGGCGGCAAGAAGCTATCCGGAAGAGTTTATCCAGACAGGTGTATCGGCTATTGACGGACTGAACACATTGGTTCGTGGGCAGAAACTTCCAATCTTCTCGGCATCCGGACTTCCACATGCCAACCTGGCAGCACAGATTGCAAAGCAGGCAAAGGTACGCGGAAGCAATGAGAAGTTCGCCGTAGTATTTGCCGCTATGGGTATCACATTCGAAGAGTCGAACTTCTTCGTAGAATCTTTCAAAGAGACAGGTGCCATCGACAGAACCGTACTGTTCGTCAACCTGGCAAATGACCCGGCGATCGAACGTATTTCCACACCTCGAATGGCGCTGACGGCAGCCGAGTATCTTGCATTCGAAAAAGACATGCATGTACTGGTAATTATGACAGATATTACCAACTATGCAGATGCGCTCCGAGAAGTATCTGCCGCACGTAAGGAAGTACCGGGACGCCGTGGATATCCTGGATATATGTACACCGACCTTGCAACGTTATATGAAAGAGCCGGGAGACAGAATGGCAAGAAGGGAAGTATCACACTGATTCCGATCCTGACCATGCCGGAAGATGACAAGACGCATCCAATCCCGGACCTTACCGGCTACATCACCGAAGGACAGATCATCTTAAGCCGTGACTTGTACCGCAAAGGTATCAAGCCTCCGATCGATGTATTGCCATCCCTGTCCCGTCTGAAAGATAAAGGAATCGGAGAAGGTAAGACAAGAGCCGACCATGCAAATACCATGAACCAGTTATTTGCGGCATATGCGCGAGGAAAAGATGCGAAAGAATTAATGACTATCTTAGGAGAGGCAGCTCTTACCGATATTGACCTGGTATATGCGAAATTCGCAGATGCATTTGAAAAAGAATATGTATCACAAGGATACGATACCGACAGACCGATTGAAGAGACACTGGAGATCGGATGGAAGCTGTTGTCTATGCTGCCAAGATCAGAGTTGAAACGAATTGATGATAAGTTCTTGGACGAGTATTATGGTAAGCAGTAAGCTATGCGGATTCGAGCCGGCATGGCGTCCAATATATAAAGTATAGAAAGGAGTGATACTATGGCGTCAACCCAGGTAACCCCTACCCGTATGGAACTGACCAGAACTAAGAAGAAACTGGTCACAGCCATAAAAGGTCACAAACTTCTGAAAGATAAACGAGACGAACTGATGCGTCAGTTCCTGGATCTGGTAAAAGTGAACATGGAACTTCGGGAAAAGGTAGAAGCGGGGATTCGTTCAGCTAATAAGAACTTCGTCATAGCCAAAGCCGGCATGGATGAAGCAACCCTGAACACGGCACTGATGGCACCGAAGCAGGAAGTAGATCTGGAAGTCGGACAGAAGAATGTCATGAGTGTAGACATTCCTGTATTCGAGACGAAGACCAGAACGGCAGATGCGAATGATATCTATTCGTATGGATTCGCATTTACATCGAGTGATCTGGACGGAGCCGTAAAATCTCTGGCAGATATCCTACCGGATATGCTGAAGCTTGCAGAGACAGAAAAAGCCTGCCAGCTTATGGCAGCTGAGATTGAGAAGACCAGAAGACGTGTCAACGCCCTGGAGCATGTGATCATTCCGGAGGCACAGAAGAATATCAAGTATATTACGATGAAACTGGATGAGAATGAACGAAGCACCCAGATCCGTCTGATGAAGGTGAAAGATATGATGCTGGAGGATGCGCATCATTACAAAGAAAAGGAGTAGGAATACTGAGAAATTCTCAGATGAAAAATCCGCAGATATAAGTTGAAAAGCTTAAATCTGTGGATTTTTTTATGTCAGAATAAGCCGGAAAAATAGTTAGAACCCCATTCTTATTGTACGCAAATTCATTGACAAACTACTACTGTGTGATACAATATAGTTAAGAACTACTATAGTATACAAGGTAGGTGAAAATATGTATGATAAATCACAATTAATGAAGGGAACTTTAGAAGGATGTATCTTGCAGATTTTATCTGAGACGGTTACATACGGATATGAGATTGTAACGACATTGACAGAGTTCGGATTTGAAGATGTAAAAGAGGGAAGTATTTATCCATTACTCGTACGATTGGAAAAGAAAGGGATGATTTCTTCAGAACTACGACCATCGCCGCTTGGACCAAAACGAAAGTATTATTCATTAACGGATGAAGGAGAGGCATATTTGCAGGAGTTTATTAAATGCTGGACGGAAGTACAATCATCAGTAAATAGAATTTTGAAAAAGGAGGAGTAGATTATGTTGACGAAGAAAAATAAAAGAATGGTCAGGAAGATGCGAAAGTATATAAAGACGTTCCCGCTTACGGAAAAAGAAATAAATCAGAGGGTTGAGGACATTACGGGAATGGTAGAAGAAGCACAGGAGCGCAATGAAGATTTGAAATGTGACGGGTGAACGATGCGACGCGATCTGTGGCGGATTTCAGAGATTTCTCCGCCTGCTGGGCTTTGAGCCGGGCTTCGGTGCGTTTGGCGGATTCCTGGTCGACGAGTCGAGCCGCTTCATCGCGCTTGGTTTTGGCCTCGGCCACTTGCTCAGCCATTCCGCCGTCTTGGGCGGTCAACTGTTTGACCTGTGCCAATGCTTTGTCTCGGCGGGCGGCCAAAGACAGGTCCGATTGAGAGATGGAAGAGCCGCCGACCGCCGCCACGCCGTGCGCAAAGGTCTCACCGTTCTTGCTGACGGCCCGCATGGCTTCGCCGAATGCCACAATCTGCTGGGCTTCGTCGGCGGTGCCGGCCGCGGCTACATCAGCCAGCAGGAGACGCACGGTGCGCACGACCGCTTCGGCCTGTGCCGGGTTCTCGGCATCCGGGTTCGCGGTGACGAGTGCTGCCAGCGCGTTGCCCGATTGCGGGGCGTCCCCCGCGTTCTCGGCGCTACTCTCCTCCGACTCCGTGCCCGGCTCTGTGGCGGAATCGCCGGCAATGCTCGCGGTCAGCACCACGGCTTTGCCGAGCTTATCTTCCCGAGCGCGTTCGAGGGCGTGCAACATGTTGCCTGCCTCGGGCACCACGATGGCGCTGGCATACTGGTCGAGCGCGTGGGCCACGGCATCTTCCCAGCCTTCGGCCACATGGATGAAGTCGGTGAGTCGGCCAAGCGAGGCCACGTCCGTATCACGCTCCAACGATCCGGAAGCATTGCGGCTGCCTAGCGTGTCGGCAAGCGCATCGGCCTTGGCTTTGAGCGAGATGATCTTGGACTGTATCTCGCGCTGCTTATCGGCGCGTTCATCAGTCGTTCGCGGCATTCGGCGAGCGTCGCACGTGCGGCGTCCAATGCGGCACCGTCATCGTCGGCAATGGAGTCCGCTTCGCTGCGCAATGCGTCCAGCTGTTGCTGGGCATCGTCGCGCTGGGAAGTCAGCGAGTCACGTTGGGAGGCGTAATCCTTGGCGCGGCTGGTCGCCAGTTGCACGGCGGATTCCTCGCGGGCGATGAGTTCGCGCAATCGAGCGATTTGCGCATCGCGCTCCTGTGCGGTTTTGCGCAGTTCCGTCAAGGTCTGACGGACTGAAGCAAGCTTCTTCTCGTCGTCGGCGCGTTCCTCGGTGGCCTTGTCGAGTGCGATGCGCGCATCGGCCACGGCCTTGGTCTGTGCCGCGGCCTGAGACTCCAGTTCCTCGGCTCGTTTGACAAGCATGCCGGGATCCTCACCGAAGTTGGTGACGATCTGGCCGGCGAGTGACCGGCTGCGCTCTTCGGCCAACTGGGCGAGCGCGTTCAGTCGTTCACGGGTCTGCGAGAATTCATGCCAGTATTGGTTGGCCTTGGCGATGGCCGGACTGGATTCAGAGCTCAACGCCTCGACCTGTTCGATGCGTACTTTGACTTGGACGAGTTCACGCTGGGCGACGGCCAGCTGGTTACGCACATCGCCAAGCTCTTGACGTACCGTGTCGCGACGGCTCATCGAGCGTTGAGCGTCTTCGGCGTACAGGCGGGCTTGGGCGTCGCGTACGGATATCTGAATCGCGTCGGCGCGCCGGGAGATACGTGCCTGGCGTCCGAGGGGGCCGAGCTGGCGGTGAATCTCCCCCAGCAAATCGTCGAGTCGGCTCAGGTTCGTTTCGGTATTGGCCAGCTTGCGCAACGCGCGTTCCTTGCGCTTGCGGTGCTTCAGGATGCCGGCGGCCTCTTCGATGAACGCACGGTGGCCGGACGGGTCGGCCTTCAGAATCGCATCCAATCGTCCCTGGCCTACGATCACATGCATCTGCTGGCCAAGACCGGTATCGGAGAGGAGTTCCTGAATGTCGAGCAGACGGCATTGCGAGCCGTTGATCGCGTATTCGGAGCCGCCGTTGCGGAAGATGGTGCGGGATATGGTGACTTCCGTGTAATCGATATCGAGCGTGTGATCGGAATTATCGATGGTCAGGCTCACCTGTGCACGGCCTAATGGCGGGCGAGAGGACGTGCCTGCGAAAATCACGTCCTCCATCGAAGTGCCGCGCAGGTTTTTGGCGCCCTGCTCACCCATCACCCAGATCAGGGCGTCGACGATGTTCGACTTGCCCGAACCGTTGGGGCCGACGACCGCCGTGATGCCGGGCTCGAAGCGCAGCGTGGTGGCGGAGGCGAAGGATTTGAATCCGCGGAGGGTGAGTTCCTTGAGATACATGGCGTGAGACTGTTTTCCGTATGCCGGGTGTCCGGGTATCCGATATGCCTTGGATGCGGGTTACCGGACGTCGGCGGAATCGTCGGTGACGGCGCCTGTGTCGGCGCTGGCCGTGCCGGTGCCGGCGTTACCGGCGTCACTGGCCTGTTCCTTGCCGAGGCCGAGGACGTCGAACACGTCGAAGTCGTCCGGGCTCACCGAATCCTCGAGGTTGTCGGCGGCCTCATCCTCGGCCTTGTCTGCCGGCTGATCCGAATCGTCCGGGTCAACTGCCGGCTGATGAACGGCCATAGCCTGCCTCATCGTGGGGCTGGCATGCTCCTCAAGCATCAGGCGTGCGTCGCCGGCGGTGACGAAGCTGCCGCAGATAAGCACGCCGTGGCCGTAGCCCACGCCCAGCTCGTCCTCGGCATCGACCATATTGACGGCGGTCTGAATCGCGTCAGGCAGGTTCGCTTCCTTGATCACACGGTCACGACCGAACACGTCCACGGCAATCTTCTCAAGCTCGTCGGCCGGCATCACACGCTCGCGCCACGAATTCTCGGTGACCACCACGGAGCTCAGGATCGGCTCCAGAACACCCAGATATTCCTCGACCTGCTTGTCGCGCATCATGGCGACCACACCGACCAGCTGCTTGAAGTCGTAGCTTTCCTCGATGGCCTTGCGCAGGGCTTCGGCGGCATTCACGTTGTGTCCGCCATCCAGAATGATGGTCGGTGAGGTGCGGATCTGTTCGATGCGTCCGGGAATCTTGACCGAGCTCAACGCCTCGCCCACCAAGTCGCCGTCCAGCGGACCGTTGACCGGAATCACCACTTCAGAGGCGGCAAGCGCGGCAAGCGCGTTGTGGGCCTGATGCTCGCCGAACTTGGCGATCGGCACGCCCTCGTAAGTGCCGTTGGGCGTGGTCAGGGTGGCGACCTGGCCGCCGACTGCGGCCATACGGTCGGACACGGTCATTTCGTAGCCGTCGCGCACGAGCATGGCGTGGTTGCGTTCGGCGGCTTCGGCGAGAATCGGCATGACGGCTTCCTCATGCGGCTGAGGCCCGATGATGGCGGTGCAGTTCGGCTTGATGATGCCGGCCTTCTCGGTGGCGATCTGTTCGACGGTGTCGCCCAGCCACTGCATGTGGTCCATGTCCACCGGGCCGATGATGGCCGCGTCCGCGTCGAGCACGTTGGTGGCGTCCCACAGGCCTCCCATGCCGACCTCGACGATGGCCACGTCCACGGGCGTGTCGGCGAACTTCCAGATGGCCATGGCGGTGAGCACTTCGAAGAAGCTCATCTTCGGCTTGCCTTGCTCCTCCATCTTGGCGTCCACCAGGGCCACGAGATCCTTGGTCTGGTCCCAGATGTCGATGAAATCGTCATCGGACAGCTGCTGGCCGTCGATGGCGATACGCTCGTTGATCTTCTCCAGATGCGGCGACGTGTACAGGCCGGTGCGCATACCGTAGGCGCGGCAGATGGCCTCGGCCATGCGTGCGGTGGAGCCTTTGCCGTTGGTGCCGGTGATATGAATCACGCGGAACGACTGCTCCGGGTGGCCCAGGATGTCGAGCATCAGGTTCATCCGGTCGAGATCCAGATTGGTGGTGTTATGCTCCGGCGGGCGGCTCATGATGTCCAGTTCGACGTCCCGCATGCTCTCATTGTTCCGATTCGGATGCTCGAATGACATATCCTCTTCTAACCTCTGCTCGTGTTGCTGTTGCGCCGTTCGGAGTGCGTATGCCACTTACGTGTTCGCGCCATTCTCGTCATGTCTACGCATGCCCGCATATATTCCGCTTCCGCATGCGCAGGAAGCTCCCCTTGCACAGGTTTGCCCCGCATGGTTCGGGATTCTTGCCTTCACGCGTGGAGCCGCACTCCCTCAATTCCCTCTATCCTAGCCGCCGGGGTGGTTTATCGTGCGCGCACAGTGAAACCGTCTCATATGTCGCCGCCGCGCGGGCAGTCTCTACCTGCAGCCACGCACAGTGAAGCCGTCTCATATAGTTGCAATGCGGCTCTTGCCGTCGGCATCTCATTCTTAGTCGGCTGCAATCCAAAACTTGTATGTCCGGCGACGCTGATGCTATTCAGCGTCGGTACAGTGCCAGCTTCTGGCGGTACACCGACGCTATGATGCTCTTGCGAGTCGGTGGCTGGCCAAAACCTGGATTAATCCCGACTCCATCGCCTCTCAGTGTCGTCTCCTCGCCAAGGCATGCCATTCTGCCGTCGTTGAGAAATTTCAACGTCGTCAATCGACCATGTCTTGCCCCGGAAACGACTCTCACAAACGTCCTCTACATCATCTTTTGAACTCGCAGAGGCTCATTCACTGTTATGACTGCTCTCACCGTCGGCAGCCGTCCAAGCCCTGGATCTATGCCGCCAATAAATTGCAGCAAATCGTCGGCCCCGATACAACCATTGGACTCACGCCGACGCTAGATTCCACACTCAGACAGAAGCCAGCCAATATCTGAACCAGCACCGACGGCGTACAAAGCATAAGCACCGTTAACCGTCAATTCGCCGCCCTCTACCAGCTACATCCGCCTTCGCCGATGATATCTTGTTCGAATCCCCAAAGCACGTTGTTCGAATGACATTACTGATGGTGGATAAGTTTTGTGTGTTATCCACTATTCCGAATTAGCGGCCTAATACCTTGAAATTATCGGGAGTATCTCGCTCCAAGACAGCCAAGCTCCGAGGCTAGAACCACAATGGCTGAAATTCATACTTACGCTGCTTCGTTCCGGCTACGCTCGACGTCATGAAGACACACAAAGCAGTGGCCTCGCTCATATCAGCCGCGCAGAATGAGCTGAGATGCGTCTATTCAAGAAATGAAGCGGAACAGACCGCTCTACGCCGCCGTGCCCAGAGTGGTGAGTTGTTGAAAGTGTATGACGGCATTCCCAGTCTTTATGCAAATACTGCATACTGGGATGGTTTGACGCCGCCGGAGCGAACGTTGCATATAGCCCGCGCTCTTGCGCAAGAGCATCCTCAGTGGGTTTTTGGCGGCTTGGTGGCAGTAAGTGCCTATGGATTCGAACATCAATGGCATTTGCATGATGACTGCATAACCATCGTGACTTCCGATCATGGATCTCGTCAATGCCATCAGCGCTTACGACATGTCTATATGCCCGATATGAACAATCCGAAGACACATTACGAGGCCTCCGGCCTATCCCTGATATCACCGGCTAGAACCTTGGTCGAGGCCGCTATAGACCTTGATTTTCGGTTTGCGTTACCGATCTTTGACTCGGCCCTTGCCAAGGGAATAACCAAGGAAGAGATAGCCGCCGACTGCGTTCAATGGAGAATCGATTATGCCCGAGTATTCCGCCTGCTGCGCTATGCAAACGAAAGGAGCGAGAATGGTGGAGAATCCCTCGCGCGAGGCACCATCATCGAAGATCGCTTCCTCACGCCGCGTATTCAGGTAACGGTGACCGACCCACAGACGAATACCGAGTACCGCGTTGATTTCGTATGGAAGCTCGATGACGGGCGCGTGATAGTGGCCGAATACGACGGCACACAAAAATACGTGGACCCAGCCATGACCGATAACCGCAGCATTCAGGAGGTGGTGGCCAAGGAACGCGCACGCGACGAGGGACTGAAACGAGCCGGTGCCACCGAAATCGTCCATTTCACATACGCCGACGTCATCGAACGTACTCCGCTGCGGGTAAAACTGATCAAAGCCGGGGTGCCTCAGGTGGAGACCTCCGCATAGCAGTGAGTCCCGCGACGCGATAAACCTTCATCGCATGGGTTCACATGGATTCAGCCCACAGAATATGTCAATATCAATCGGCAAGCTCCAGCCCAAGCCCATGCCCCTCTCCTTCCCTACCGAGAACAATAAACGGGCCCGCATTCCAGCCCGCCGCACTCGCCATATGGGCATGTCCGGAAGACCGTCCAAATTCCGTACTTGGTTTTACCGTCAGCCGTCAATCGTGGCACATCGCATAAAGCCGACTAATATGAGGTGGGAATCGATGATTCGACAACAACTACATACAGGAGAGTGGCAATGGGTGAAGTGATCACCGCCAAGGACAAAGAATATGAGGCCGAGGAGCGCGCTACGGCGCCGGGCGCGAACCAGTCGATGAGCGACCGTGTGAACAACCGCTCGCTGCGCCCGCAGTCGGCTGCATTCAAGGAGTTTATGAAGTCCGGCTGGGCCGACGATGATCCGGAGATCAAGCCTCTCGAATCCTCCAAGTTCACGCCAGCCCGCCTTGAGGCGCTGGGCAAGGCCTTCCCGGGCGAGCGTCTGGTCATTCCGGCCGGCCAGCCGAAGGTGCGCAACAATGATTGCGATTACATGTTCCGCCCGGACACCACGTTCGCCTACTACACCGGTCTGGGTTCCGATTACGAGGCCGGCGCCGTGCTGGTCCTGAACCCGGTCGACCCCGACTCCCCCGAAGCCGCCGCCGGCAAGACGCACACTCCGGAACTGTTCGTGGCACCTCGCGCCGACAACTCCACCGAGGACTTCTTCATGTCCGCCCACTACGGCGAATACTGGGTTGGCCCGCGTGCTGGCCTCAAGGAGATGCAGGCGATGACCGGCATCGAGACCCACGACATCGCCCAGCTGGCCGACGCCCTGTCCAAGGACGTGGGTGCCGAGGCCGGCGCCGTGCGTGTGCGCGTGGTCAGCGAGACCGATCCCGAAATCACCTCGATGGTCGAGTCCATCCGCGAGGCCAACGGTTTCGCCGATCCGGACAAGAACTCCGCATCCGACGACAAGCTGCACGAGTTCGCCGCCGAGGCACGCATGGTCAAAGACGGCTACGAAATCAACGAGATGCGCAAGGCCGTGGACGCCACCAAGCACGGCTTCGACCGTCTGCTCTCCGCACTGCCGGCCGCGCTCGACAAGCCGCGTTCCGAGCGTATCCTCGAAGGCGCGTTCAACGCCGTGTCCCGTGAGCTGGGCAACGCCATCGGTTACGACTCCATCGTGGCTCCGGCCCCCACGCCCCGATTCTGCACTGGATGCGCAATACCGGTGTGGTGAAGACCGGCGACATGCTGCTGGTGGATGCCGGCGTTGAGGTCGATTCCCTGTACACGGCCGACATCACCCGCACCTTCCCGACCAACGGCAAGTTCACCGACTTCCAGAAGCGTCTGTACCAGGCCGTGCTGGACTCGCAGCAGGCCGGTTTCGAAGCCGCCAAGCCGGGTGCCACCTATTCCGACATCCAC
>ENA-OQDC01000738-OQDC01000738.1-human-gut-metagenome-genome-assembly--contig:-NODE-738-length-21013-cov-5.657570_pt1 | contig 21013 bp, 20 predicted proteins | sample MGYA00242770_ERZ504601 | MGnify/ENA primary metagenome ERZ504601 (study PRJEB26092, sample SAMD00036305) | human gut metagenome | host: Homo sapiens | study: EMG produced TPA metagenomics assembly of...
CCCCTTTCATCCAGAGGTTCATCGTAATATCGTCCTTATCGGGCATCTGGATGGTAAATCCGGCTTTCACGTCTTTGTTTGTCACCGCCCGCTTCTTATTATATATATAGGAGTAAGCATACAGATGGGCTCCGGCAAAGGCCAGTTCCTGCGTAGGCTGAAGTCCGAGTTCACTGCCGTCGGCCGCCGTCAGCGTCATGTGCTGTCCTAAGTTGTGATAGAAATAGTCGTGCATCTTGTCACCGCCTTCTACTTTCCGGCTACGGAATATATCGATATAATAACCTGAAGAATCGCCCACATTGACAATGCCGTTAAGACGGGTCTGGTCGGCAAAAGTTTCCGGCTCGCGGAAGTAGACTTCACTATAAGAAATCGGCTGGTAAGGAATCCGTTCGCCTGCCGCAGGATACAGGGCGCGCAGCTTGAAGGAATGGTTGCTCTTCATGACGGGATAAGAAGAAATACCGTCTACGCAGACCGTATTATGCGAAGGGAACTGGCTGTAGTACTCCAGGTAATCCAGTCCTTGATACAAGGTTTTACCGATGCCGGCATCCGGACCGAGCACGTAGCCCTTGCCATACAGTTCCATACTGATGCCGTTGGCATGCATGTGATTGCCTTCACTTCCATTCAGTGACACCATCAGACTGTGACGGGGATTCATCCCATTGCGTTGTACCAGCCAGCTCACGTTCGGGGCATAGAAGGTAGGAGTTACATAGTCATCAATCTGGCCAGCCTTCACTTTTTCATCCAACACGAGCGGTTTCCCGGCAAAGAAAGAAGTAATGGCTACCGGTGCTTTTCCCCTTTCTGCCACCGGAAGAGAAGAAGACGGATCGAACAGTTTCAGCATGGCTGTAAACTTACGCTCCTCTTCAGGCTTTCCATGGGTACGGGCATTCTGAATCATATAACGGAAAATATCCGTCCGCAATGTGGAAGGATGCGTATCGCCAAACCCGCAGACCATACGGTTCGGGAAGAGGTATTGCGGCATGGCTTCTACGGCCTTCGAAAGTACCGGAATCTCCTTGGTCAGGTCCATGCCCAGATTCTCATCGAACAGGCTGACAAAGCTGGCATAATCACCTACCACCACACTGCTGTAGCCGGGGCACTCTGCCCAGACACCCGTGACTGCATCGAATCCGTAGTCAGCCAGTTTTTTCAATGACCACTGACGGATGGACGACTGGTTCACGAGATAATCGATATAGTACTGGCGTCCTTTACCGTCAGCATACTTCGCATCATCTTCCAGTATCAGAGCAATGTTCATGATATAATGTGCCTGCAGCAGGTTCCAGTTGTTGTGAGGTACCCGTTGGCAATGATGTTATCGGCACATTTCTTGAAAGCATCGGCATAGATGGTCATTTTTTCTGGCTTTTCTTTCTGCAAGTACGCATAAAGGAAATCATAAAGCGGCACTAAGGAATTTATGACATCTTCATGAATCACCTCAAAGGAAGTCATCCCTACCAATGTCTGCTGGTGACCGTAATTCAAGTCGACAGGCACATTGCGGTAGTACAACCCCGTCATGTACACATCGAAAACGGAAGCAGCTGCCGTGGCATACTTCTGCTCGCCGGTCAGCCACCAGAGGAATGCGGCATCGCGGGCTATACCCACGATTTCATTATTGATGCTTTCAATCATTCTTCCGGTTTTGCTGATGCTCACCCATTCGTAAGGATTACCTTCCAGGGTTTTATTAGACAGGTATAATCCTCTGGCATCTTCCTGATAAGGCTTCAAGTCTTCCAGACGCGGACGGTTGTAATTGGTGGCATGGCTGCGCGCACCGGTAAACACCACTGTAGGAGCCGGTGCCTTCTCACCTCCGGCATAGTCGTAGTACTCACCTTTTATATATACGTCGGTGGCATGTGTGTTCCAGTACATCAGCAAACGGGAGGACAGCCAGTCTGTTCCCCGGTCTACGTATTTATCTGTCCGTTGCCGAAGCCGCTCATACACATCTTTTGCCCACGGAGCCTTTTTAATCAGCTCCTGAGTTTCTTTCTTCCCCTCCTGTGTGGTCAGATAGCGGGGATGTCCTTGCGGAAGTTTCAAGTCCAGCCGCCCGGTTTGTGCATGTACCGCCCCTATAACCACAGACAGGCACAGCAAAAGAATCAGTCTTTTCATATCTTCTAACTTTTATTTCACATATAACTAATACGAACGAACATGTAAAAATACTCAAAAGTTGACAGAAGTTTTTTGCATTCGCTATCCGTTGAAATGTTAAAAACGAAGGAGGACGAGAAAAAAGGAGGAAACATGCTCTAAAACATGAGTTTTTATTAGTGTAATTTTACACTTATCCGTAATATTGCACTCGAATTAGTGTTACTAATACACTTTGAAAAACAAACGACATAAAACCAGTTTTTGATAACCGCGAAATCAATACACAAATAATTAAAATAATACTATTATGAATTGGAATTCAACTGAATTTATTTGGCTTGACTGGCTGGTTCTCGCCGTCGGAGTCATGGCTATTGTATGGGCTGTTTACCGTGCAATAAAGAAAGATCAGGAAAAGATGAAAGGTGCCGACAGTCAGGACTACCTTTTCGGAAAAGGGGAACCTTGGTACATTATCGGTGCTGCTATCTTCGCAGCAAACATCGGTTCTGAACACCTTGTAGGATTGGCCGGTACAGGTGCAAAAGACGGTGTGGGAATGGCACACTGGGAAATGCAAGGATGGATGATCCTTATTTTAGGATGGTTGTTCGTTCCTTTCTATCAGTTATTAAACAACAAAATGGGCAAGATTATCACCATGCCCGACTTCCTGAAATTCCGCTACACGCAACGTACTGGTTCATGGTTGTCTATCATTACACTGATTGCATACGTATTGACAAAGGTATCTGTAACCGCATTCACCGGCGGTATCTTCTTTGAATACCTGCTCGGTCTTCCATTCTGGTGGGGAGCGCTCGGCCTTATCTTCATCACGGCTATCTTCACTGTCTTCGGAGGTATGAAAGGTGTAATGACACTTTCTGCCATCCAGACTCCTATTCTTATCATTGGTTCATTCTTAGTTTTGTTCTTAGGCTTGAATATGCTGGGTGATGGCAGCATCTCAGAAGGATGGTCACAGATGATGGCTGTTTGTAATGCTGCACACGATGGTTTTGGTACAACTCACATGTTCCACACTGACCCAGCAGACCCTATGTATCCGCAATTCCCGGGCTATGTGGTATTCCTCGGAGCATCTATCATCGGTTTCTGGTACTGGTGTACTGACCAGCACATCGTACAGCGTGTACTCGGACAGACTAAGGGAGAAGATAACCGTAAAGTCATGGCACGTGCACGCCGCGGTACAATCGCAGCTGGTTATTTCAAACTGTTGCCTGTATTCATGTTCCTGATTCCGGGTATGGTGGCATTCGCACTCTCACAGAAAACCGGCAGCAACATCGTAATGGACATCACCAACACACATGACACAGACGGTGCTTTTGCCATGATGGTAAAGAACATCTTGCCTGCAGGTGTGAAAGGTATTGTAACCATCGGTTTCATCTGCGCCCTCGTGGCTTCTTTGGCTGCATTCTTTAACAGCTGTGCAACATTGTTTACAGAAGACTTCTACAAACCTATGAAGAAAGGTATGAGCGAAAGCCACTACGTAATGGTAGGCCGTATAGCTACAGTAGTTGTCGTACTGTTGGGATTGGCTTGGATGCCTATCATGATGAACATGGGTAACCTGTATTCTTATCTTCAAGATATTCAGTCTCTGATTGCTCCTGCCATGGTAGCCGTATTTACCCTGGGTATCTTCTCTAAGCGCATCACACCGAAAGCTGGAGAATGGGGACTTATCGGAGGATTCCTTATTGGTATGTTGCGTCTGTTGACTAACGTATTTACCGACTCTGGTAAAGCAGTCATGGACGGAGCGTTCTGGGAATACACTTCCTGGTTCTGGCAGACCAACTGGCTTATCTTCGAAGTATGGTTGCTCGTATTCATCGTTATCATGATGTACGTAGTATCTATGTTTACTGCCAAACCGACATCTGAACAAATCGCAGCCATCACTTTCACTGGTGACTACAAGAAAGCTATCCGCGAAAGCTGGAATATGTGGGATGTAATTGCTACATTGGGAGTTGTCGTTCTCTGCGCATTGTTCTATTCATACTTCTGGTAATCCATAAAAACTTACTTATAAAGAAAGAGGATATGTAGAAAACCTGCATATCCTTTTCTTTTTTTATAAGATAGAAACTACTGAAAAACGCTCATTCTATGTTGAAAAACATCTGAAAAAATGAACAAGCAATCGTTTTAAGTGTTACTTTTACACCATAGATAAAAACATCAATAATTTCACATGAAAAGCATGAACAAATCTTTTTTAGGGGCAAGTATCATCCTTGCAGTAATGAGCGGTTGTGCTTCCAAGCAAGCTCAGCAACCGGAGCTGACATTATCAGGCTTGAACCCTGCTAATTTTGAGGTTTCAGCTGAAAATGCCAAACCTATCAAACTTTATACTTTGAAGAACAGTCAGGGTATGGAAGTTTGTGTAACCAATTTTGGCGGACGAATCGTATCGGTCATGGTTCCCGATAAAAACGGAAAGATGACGGATGTAGTTTTAGGTTTTGACAGCATTGCTGACTATCAGAATATTCCAAGTGACTTCGGAGCTTCTATCGGCCGCTATGCCAACCGAATCAATAAAGGAAAAATCACTATCGACGGACAGGAAAATCCAGCTTCCGACCAATAACTTCGGACACTGTCTGCACGGCGGTCCTACCGGATGGCAGTATCAGGTATACGAAGCCAACCAGGCTAATGACAGCACCATCGTACTGACGATGAAATCTCCTGATGGAGACAATAACTTCCCGGGAAATGTGACTGCCAATGTGACTTATTCATTGACTGCTGACAATGCCATCGACATTAAATACGATGCCACTACTGACAAGACAACAGTCATTAACATGACCAACCATTCTTATTTCAACCTGAATGGTGACCCATCTAAACCTGCTACAGATCACCTGCTCTACGTTGCTTCCGACAGTATTACACCGGTAGACAGCACCTTCATGACAACTGGTGAAATGATGGCTGTAAAAGATACTCCGTTTGACTTCAACACACCGAAAGCCATCAGCGAAGGAGTAACAGACTTCTCTAACGAACAAGTAAAATTCGGAAACGGATTTGACCATAACTGGGTACTGAAAACCAAAGGTGACATCAATCAGGTAGCTGCCAAACTGACAAGCCCGACAACCGGTATCAGCCTGGAAGTGTATACAGACGAACCGGGTATTCAGGTGTATACCGGAAACTTCCTGGATGGTACAGTGAAGGGTAAAAAAGGTATTGTTTACCCGCAACGTGCATCTGTATGTTTGGAAACACAGCACTATCCTGACAGCCCTAACAAACCACAATGGCCTTCTGTTATCCTGACTCCGGGACAGACTTACCACAGTCACTGTATCTTCAAGTTTACAGTAGAAAAATAACAGAGACCCAAGAAACCAAGTTGTAAAGAACCAAAAGTCACGAACTTCATGACCACATATTATAATCATAATCCCAAATTTTATGTCGGAATCGACTGCATTATCTTCGGATTCGACAAAGGCGAACTGAATTTATTGCTGCTCAAAAGAAATTTCGAACCTGCAATGGGACAATGGTCGCTGATGGGAGGCTTCATCCAGGAAAACGAAAGTGCCGATGATGCTGCCAAACGCGTTTTGAGCGAACTGACCGGACTGGAAAATGTGTATATGGACCAGATCGGTGCATTCGGAGCTGTAGACCGCGATCCGGGCGAACGAGTTATCTCACTGGCTTATTATGCCTTAATTAATATCAACGAATATGACCGTGAGCTGGTGCAACAGCACAACGCATACTGGGTAAACATCAATAAGTTACCCGACCTGATTTTCGACCACAATGAAATGGTTGAGAAGGCTCGTGCCATTATGAAGCAAAAAGCTTCAAGAGCCCCTATCGGCTTCAACCTCTTGCCGGAGTTATTCACCCTGACACAGCTCCAGAGTCTCTACGAAGCAATTTACGGTGAACCGATGGACAAACGAAATTTCCGCAAGCGTATTGCAGAAATGGGATTTATAGAGAAAACAGATAAAATTGATAAAACAGGATCACGAAGAGGAGCCTCTCTTTACAAATTCAACGACAAGGCTTATCAGAAAGATCCGAAATTCAAACTTTAAGAATATGTTAGAAGCACTGAAAGAAAAAGTGTTCCATGCCAACCTGGATTTGGTGAAACACGGACTGGTTATTTTCACGTGGGGAAACGTATCGGCCATCGACCGTGAAAGCGGACTGGTGGTTATCAAACCCAGTGGAGTGTCTTACGATGAAATGAAAGCCGAAGACATGGTAGTAGTCGACCTGGAAGGAAACGTGGTAGAAGGAAACTTGCGTCCTTCAAGCGACACACCGACTCACCTTGTACTGTACAAAGCCTTCCCTGAAATCGGCGGCGTGGTACATACACATTCTACATACGCTACTGCATGGGCACAGGCTGGCTGCGATATTCCGAACATCGGAACTACTCACGCCGACTATTTCCACGAAGCTATTCCCTGCACTGCCGACATGACGGAAGAAGAAGTGAAGGGCGCCTACGAAATGGAAACAGGAAACGTAATCGTGAAACGCTTTGAAGGTATGAATCCGGTACATACTCCGGGTGTACTCGTAAAGAACCACGGTCCTTTCTCATGGGGTAAGGATGCACACGATGCTGTTCACAATGCCGTAGTCATGGAGCAGGTTGCCAAAATGGCCAGCATTGCTTACGCTGTCAATCCGAACCTGACCATGAATCCGCTGCTGGTAGAAAAACACTTCAGCCGCAAGCACGGTCCGAACGCTTATTATGGACAGAAAAAATAACATAAAAACAAATATCCAACCAATTAAAAACATAAAATCACTATGAACGCATTTGATCAATATGAAGTATGGTTCGTAACCGGAGCTCAGCTCCTTTACGGAGGCGATGCAGTTATCGCAGTAGACGCACACAGTAACGAAATGGTAGCAGGTTTGAATGCCAGCGGCAAATTGCCTGTGAAAGTAGTATATAAAGGAACTGCCAACTCTTCTAAAGAAGTAGAAGCAGTGTTCAAAGCAGCTAACAACGAAGAAAAATGTATCGGTGTCATCACTTGGATGCACACTTTCTCTCCTGCTAAAATGTGGATTCACGGCTTGCAGCAATTGAAGAAACCGTTGCTCCACCTGCACACTCAGTTCAACAAGGAAATTCCTTGGGATACCATGGATATGGACTTCATGAACTTGAACCAGTCAGCTCACGGTGACCGTGAATTTGGTCACATCTGCGCTCGTATGCGTGTACGCCGCAAAGTAGTAGTTGGTTACTGGAAAGACGAAAACACTTTGTCTAAGATTGCTGTATGGATGCGCGTATGTGCTGCATGGGCAGATTCTCAAGACATGCTGATTCTGCGTTTCGGCGACCAGATGAACAACGTAGCCGTTACTGACGGTGACAAGGTAGAAGCTGAACAGCGCATGGGTTACCACGTAGACTACTGTCCGGTTAGCGAACTGATGAGCTATCACAAAGAAGTAAAAGATGAAGAAGTAGAAGCTCTTGTAAAAACTTACTTCAATGAATACGATCACGATGCTGAACTGGAAGACAAAGCTTCTGAAGCATACCAGAAAGTATGGAATGCCGCTAAAGCTGAATTGGCTCTGCGTGCTATCCTGAAAGCTAAAGGTGCCAAAGGTTTCACAACTAACTTCGATGACCTGGGTCAGACTGACGGAAGCTACTTCGACCAGATTCCGGGATTGGCTTCACAGCGCCTGATGGCAGAAGGATATGGTTTCGGTGCAGAAGGTGACTGGAAATCAGCCGCTTTGTATCGTACAGTATGGGTAATGAACCAGGGATTGCCTAACGGATGTTCTTTCCTGGAAGACTACACACTGAACTTCGACGGTGAAAACAGCTCTATCCTTCAGGCTCACATGCTGGAAGTTTGTCCGATGATTGCTGCCAAGAAGCCTCGTCTGGAAGTACACTTCCTCGGTATCGGTGTACGCAAGAGCCAGACTGCACGTCTTGTCTTCACTTCTAAGGTAGGTACAGGATGTACTGCTACTGTAGTAGACATGGGCAACCGTTTCCGTCTGATTGTAAACGACGTAGAATGTATCGAACCGAAACCGCTGCCGAAATTGCCGGTTGCTTCTGCACTTTGGAAACCGATGCCTAACTTCGAAATCGGTGCAGGTGCATGGATTTTGGCTGGTGGTACTCACCACTCTTGCTTCTCATACGACCTGACTGCAGAATACTGGGAAGACTATGCTGAAATCGCTGGAATCGAAATGGTACATATCAACAAGGATACTACCATCGACGGATTCAAGAAAGAACTTCGCATGAACGAAGTATACTATATGCTGAACAAAGCTCTTTGCTAATACTTAACCAAGTATATCTTAAAAGTGCTGGACAGAAGATTTCTTTCTGGCAGCACTTTTATTTTTTAATATTGCCTTATTTTTCACTTTAACTAATCGATTTTTAATATGAAAGATGCAAAGTCAACCATTGAGGCAGGTAAAGCCATTTTGGGTATTGAATTCGGTTCTACCCGAATCAAAGCTGTCCTGATTGACCAGGAAAATAAACCTATTGCTCAGGGAAGTCACACCTGGGAAAACCAGTTGGAAGACGGACTCTGGACCTACAGCATTGAAGCCATCTGGGCTGGAGTACAGGACTGCTATGCTGACCTTCGCGCAAACGTAAAAAGCCAGTACGGCATCGAAATAGAAAACTTGGCAGCCATCGGTATCAGTGCCATGATGCACGGTTACATGGCTTTCAACGATAAAGAAGAAATCCTCGTACCGTTCCGTACCTGGAGAAATACCAATACAGGTAAAGCAGCTGCCGAATTGTCTGAACTCTTTGTCTATAACATTCCGTTAAGATGGAGTATCTCTCACCTTTATCAGGCTATCCTGAACAAGGAAGAACACGTGAAGGACATTACTTTCTTCACTACACTGGCAGGTTACGTACACTGGCAGATTACCGGCGAAAAGTTCTGGGTATCGGTGATGCTTCAGGTATGCTTCCTATCGACCCTGAAACAAAGAACTACTCTGCCGAAATGATTGAAAAGTTCGACAAGTTAGTAGCTCCTTACGGATACAGCTGGAAACTGACAGACATTCTGCCGAAAGTATTGCTGGCAGGAGAAAATGCCGGTTGCCTGACCGAAGAAGGTGCCAAGAGACTCGACGTATCAGGCCATCTGAAAGCTGGTGTACCTGTTTGTCCGCCGGAAGGTGATGCAGGAACAGGTATGGTGGCTACCAATGCCGTAAAACAGCGCACAGGTAATGTATCGGCTGGTACTTCTTCTTTCTCTATGATTGTACTGGAAAAAGACCTGTCAAAGCCTTACGAAATGATTGACATGGTGACTACTCCTGACGGAAGCCTGGTAGCCATGGTACACTGCAACAACTGTACTTCCGACCTGAACGCATGGGTAAATCTGTTCAAGGAATACCAGGAACTGATGGGTATGCCGGTAGATATGGACGAAATCTTCGGCAAGCTGTACAACAATGCACTGACAGGTGATGCAGACTGCGGCGGACTGATTTCGTACAACTACTTCTCGGGCGAACCTGTAACCGGTTTGACAGAAGGACGCCCGTTGTTCGTACGTACAGCAGGCGATAAATTCAACCTGGCCAACTTCATGCGTGCACACTTGTATGCATCGGTAGGCGTACTGAAGATTGGAAATGACATTCTCTTCAACGAAGAAAAGATTAAAGTAGACCGCATCACCGGTCATGGAGGTTTGTTCCGCACCAAAGGCGTAGGTCAGAGAGTTCTTGCTGCAGCCATCAATTCTCCGATTTCTGTCATGGAAACCGCAGGAGAAGGTGGTGCATGGGGTATTGCACTGTTAGGTTCTTATCTGGTGAACAATGACAAGAAGCAGTCACTGGCTGACTTCCTCGACGAAAAAGTGTTTGCCGGAAATGCGGGCGTAGAAGTATCTCCTACTGCAGAAGACGTTGCCGGATTCAATGCATATATTGAAAATTATAAGGCTTGTCTGCCGGTAGAAGAGGCTGCAGTAAAATACAAGAAGTAAAAAAATGTGAAATAAATAAGTTATTTCCACTTTGTAATTTACATATAAATGTCATACCTTTGCTCATAATTTCAAAAAGCGGGTGACGTATGCCACTCGCATTTTATGTAGCATACAAATCAAAATTTAGTTATATGAACAGCAAACAAGTAATGAACCACGCTGCTGATAATATTCGTATTTTGGCTGCTTCAATGGTTGAAAAAGCAAAGTCTGGACACCCCGGAGGTGCAATGGGTGGAGCCGATTTCATCAATGTCTTGTATGCAGAGTATCTGCAGTATGACCCTCAGAATCCGAAATGGGAAGGTCGTGACCGTTTCTTCCTGGATCCGGGCCACATGTCACCGATGTTGTACTCACAGTTGGCTCTTATCGGTAAATTTACATTAGACGAATTAAAACAATTACGCCAGTGGGGCTCTCCTACTCCAGGACATCCTGAAGTAGACGTAATGCGCGGCATTGAAAACACTTCTGGCCCGCTGGGACAGGGACACGTATTCGCTGTAGGTGCTGCCATCGCTGCTAAATTCCTTGCAGCTCGTACAGGTAACCCTACTTTCAATAAAGAAACTATCTACGCTTATATCTCTGACGGTGGTATTCAGGAAGAAATTTCTCAGGGTGCAGGCCGTATTGCCGGACACCTGGGTCTGGACAACCTGATTATGTTCTATGACTCAAATGACATCCAGCTTTCTACAGAAACAAAGGATGTTATCTCTGAAGATACAGCCATGAAATACCGCGCATGGGGATGGAACGTAATCGAAATCAACGGTAACGACTGCGAACAAATCCGTACCGCTCTGGATGCTGCAAAAGCTGAAAGCAAACGTCCGACACTGATTATCGGTAAATGTATCATGGGTAAGGGTGCCCGCAAGGACGACAACTCTTCATACGAACATAACTGTAAGACTCACGGTGCTCCTCTGGGTGGCGACGCTTACAAGAACACTATGATCAACTTGGGTGCTGACCCTGAAAATCCGTTCGTTATCTTCGACGACGTAAAAGAAATTTACGCAAAACGTGAAGAAGAACTGAAAGCTATCGTAGCTGCACGTTATGAAGAAGAAGCTGCATGGGCTGCAGCCAATCCGGAAAAAGCAGCTCAGCTGAAAGAATGGTTCAGCGGAGTAGCTCCGAAAGTAGACTGGGCAGGTATCCAGCAGAAAGCAAACGATGCAACTCGTAACGCATCTGCTACTGTATTGGGCGCATTAGCACAGCAGGTTCCTAACATGATCTGTGCTTCTGCCGACTTGTCTAACTCTGACAAGACAGACGGTTTCTTGAAAAAGACTCACGCATTTGTGAACGGTGACTTCAGCGGTGCCTTCTTCCAGGCCGGAGTAGCCGAGCTGACTATGGCTTGCTGCTGTATCGGTATGGCACTGCACGGTGGTGTAATCGCTGCCTGCGGTACATTCTTCGTATTCTCAGACTACATGAAACCAGCTGTACGTATGGCTGCCCTCATGCAGTTGCCAGTGAAGTTCATCTGGACTCACGATGCATTCCGTGTAGGTGAAGACGGTCCTACTCACGAACCGGTAGAACAGGAAGCACAAATCCGCCTGATGGAAAAACTGAAAAACCACCACGGTAAGAACTCTATGCTGGTACTTCGTCCGGCTGATGCAGAAGAAACTACTGTATGCTGGAAACTGGCAATGGAAAATACCGATACTCCGTCAGCTCTGATTCTGTCTCGCCAGAACATCACTCTGCTGCCGGAAGGTACAGATTACTCACAGGCTGCCAAGGGAGCTTACATCGTAGCTGGTTCTGACGAAAATCCGGATGTTATCATGGTAGCTTCTGGTTCTGAAGTTTCTACACTGGTAGCTGGTGCTGAACTGCTTCACAAAGACGGCGTGAAGACTCGTATCGTGTCTGTTCCGTCAGAAGGTTTGTTCCGCAGCCAGAGCAAGGAATACCAGGAAAGCATTCTTCCGGCTGGCGCCAAGGTATTTGGTCTGACAGCTGGTCTGCCAGTCAACCTGTTAGGTCTGGTAGGTGCCAACGGTAAGATTTGGGGATTGGAATCATTCGGTTTCTCTGCTCCTTACAAAGTGCTGGATGAAAAACTGGGCTTCACTGCTGAAAATGTATATAACCAAGTAAAAGAAATGCTCTGATGAAAACAATAGGACTTGCATCCGACCATGCCGGATTTGAATTGAAACAATACGTGAAAAAATGGCTGGAAGCCAAAGGATGGGAATACAAGGATTTCGGAACTTACACAACCGACAGTTGTGACTATCCCGACTTTGCTCACCCGCTGGCTTTGGCAGTAGAAAACGGAGAATGCTATCCGGGAATTGCCATCTGCGGAAGCGGTGAAGGAATCGGTATCACCCTGAACAAACACCAGGGTATCCGTGCCGCACTTTGCTGGATTCCGGAAATCGCACATCTGGCCCGTCAGCACAACAATGCCAACGTACTGGTAATGCCGGGACGTTTCATTGATGAATCAATGGCCGACAAGATTATGACGGAATTCTTCACTACCGATTTTGAAGGCGGACGCCATCAGGCACGCATCGACAAAATTCCCGTTCGATAATCCCCTACTCCTGCTTCGGAGAGGTTCTATTTGATAGAAATACGTACAAAGCCTGTTTTCCTGAAAAGGGAAACGGGCTTTGTTGTTTTTACTGAAATGTATAATTGTTTCACAAAAAAATAATAAGAAATCCTATTCCTACACCGCAGTAAAAAAAAATACCTATCTTTACACATGCTATCTTTAAGAAATAATATTTCATACTATAAAAAACGTTGATACGAATCATGAAAAAACTATTGTTCATCTTATTGGCTTGTCTGCCTTTGTTCGGAATGGCCAAAGATAAAAAAGACAACTCCAACCCGAAGTATCTGGCCGGAGCTATTACAATGGAGGACGGAAAGGTAACCTTCAATCATGAAATCAAGGCTCCTTCGCTCTCGAAAGAGCAACTCTACCAGCAAATGCTGGACTGGGCCAACAACCGTTTCAAATCTGACGGAAAGCTGCAGAGCCGCGTGGTCTACACCAACGAAGAAGAAGGCGACATTGCCGCCTCTGCCGAAGAATACATCGTGTTCTCTTCTTCAGCCCTGTCACTGGACCGTACCCGCATCTACTACCAATATCTTATCAATGTGACTGATGGGGTATGCCGCATGACCATGACCCGCATCCGCTACTGGTATGACGAGAACCGCGATGGTGGAGAAAAATATACTGCCGAAGAATGGATTACCGACGACATGGCACTGAACAAGAAGAAAACCAAACTGGCTCCTATCTGCGGAAAATTCCGTCGTGAAACTATCGACCTGAAGGACCAGCTCTTCCAGTCGGCTACCGATGCGCTGGGACAAAAGGTACTGGCTAACGAAACTGCTCCTGCTGTAGTTCCGGCAACTCCTCTGACTCCAGCCATGACCCTGACAGGCGAGCTGAAAGAAGTGCCTGTTGCACAATTCTCGGACAACTGGAACAGCCAGCTGCAGAACGGACGCATTACCCTGACTGCCAACGATGAAGAAATAGAAATCAAGGCCGAAAACTGGGGAGGTTTTGGTAAGTTGTTCAACAAGAACGTGGCTTACCTGCTGATTGCACAAGACCGCATCGCTCTTAGTGCCCTGATGGAACAGTGCAGCGAATATAAGATTTCATTCTATGCACAGGGAGACTCTAAGCCGGCAGCAGTTATTGAATGTAAGAAGTCAATGAACCAGAAGATGACGGCTGAAGACTTGAAATCACTTAACATTAAAGCAGATAGCAACAAGTCATACACCATGTATACAGGCGAAATCACACGCACTCAGCTGCGTCAGTAACCACATAGGAAAGAGACTGTTTCAAAATCGAATTGAAAAATAAAAATCTTATAGATTAAAACTCAGAAATAGAAATCTCCTGCTTTAGCTTTTGTTTGACAGGGCTAAAGTCAGGAGATTTTTATATTCTCACTTATAGATTGATTATAAGTAAACTTATCTCTGTTTTTCATTTTGAAACAGCCTCTTTGTTTCAGCAAAGATTGGGATACACACACTTAAATATAAATCAGAAAGAAGATTTCCAACTATCTATCTTTTGACCAGAACTTAGAGTAATAAAATAAGAATCAACCACTGAATGTACTATGGCCGAGCCATATTTTTGTTATGTTTAGTTTATTTTATCGGACAACAATATTTTGCAATAAAATACATCATCAAACCGTTCCAAGAATTATCGGGCAGAGAGGTCATGAGGTAAGGCATACCAGAATGATTGTGGCTGTAATAATGGCAAGATAAGCGATTATTCTTCTTTTTCAATATCCGAAACGTCTATTGATTTCTTTCCTCGCTTCGGCGCATATTTCTATATAGCTTATCTGATAGGGTACTACAATGCCCATACCGATAAGTGCCCATCCTATCAGCGCGAACATAATAACGTGATGATAACAGTTAGGCGGGTCTGGTATGGTAAACACTACCGTAAAAATCAATGCACAATATGGTATATCGACAATGCCCGTTGCCCTGCGTTCCACCCAGTTTCGTACACCTTTTCTCTTTAGCATTTCAAGACTGAGCGTAAAAGCAATTTTGTGCATCATCGTAAAAGCCCACAAAAAGCGTCTTATGCCCGAAATCATATTTCTCTCGTTTTTAATATATCTCTTTATACCTTATATGTTACCGCATAAACTGCAAATCCTATCGTAAGTACAAGATAAATACCTACCAGAACCTTGCATCTTAACGGATGAAAATAAAGCTCGCGAATGACTTCTTCAAGAGTCTGTTCGGTGTTGAAAATAGCTTTGTTGTTTACAGTAATAGCAATATTCATTAAAGATAAGACGAACACACCGTAGCCTATGAGAAAGTCTATAAGGTTTTCGCCCAGTATGGTTGTACCATTCTTTACACACAAGTTAAGTGAAGACAGCAGCCATACTATCTTGGGAAACAACACACCTGCAAATCCAACTGTACCAGGATTGTGCAGCTTCCCTTGCAGCAATCGGTATATGTGGATAAAAATTACCTTGTCTATAATCATATCCGTATTCGTTTTTGAATACTCCGACCGGTTACCCAGACGGAGGCATTAATAGGTTATTATGTTAATAACTAATTGTAATCATTATCGAACCAACACACGTTTATTCGGATTAAAACTCCAGATTTTCCGTCCATTCCAAAGAATCCACCAGACAAAGTCTGGCATCTCTCACCTCATACCACCCAGTCAGCAATATCCTTATGCTGTCTGTCGTATATCCTTTAATCCATGTGCACTCTATAAACTTTCGTCTGCCATCTTGGATTTCATCAATCGTGACATGGTTCAACAGCCCTACACGAAACTCTCCATCCATATCTCCCGCAGTTGTCCGTACCTGCATGATATAGACTGGTTGTCCGTAGCGGGACGTGCGAGCGTCTTGATTTATCAGGCGTTGTAAAGCTTCATGTGGCACTTCCTGACGGGCTCCTACCTTGAAATGTAGTGAAAGATAATCCCTCCACCTTTGGGGAACTTCAACCTGTGTATTCTCTACCTCAGCCTTGCTCCTACCTATCTGCATCAGTGCGCTTGGCAACAGATATATTTCGGAAATAAGCAGAAAAGCGAGAGAGAACAGAAAAAAGTAACATCTGAAGGGGCTAAACCTGCGTCCTTCATAGTGCTGCATAACTGCTTTCCTTCGTGAAAACGGGTATATCCGACCGCGCCAGATACAGTGTTGAGTTACGAGGAGTCCAACTATCATGACCACTGTAAACCAATCGAATACCGAGGAATCATAAAGAGAGTAAAGGAAATGACCGACAGTAAAGAATATCGGGGCATAGATAAATGTCATGATGCAAAACATCAGCACGGATTCCCCGTCGGGGCGTCTTGGCTCACCCTTGTAATGCCACTGTGCCATTTCTCCCAACCAGAACAGATAATCAAAGAAGTAGTATTTACGTTCTTTAGATGATTGCCTCCTCATATGATTGTTATATTTTTAATAAGTCGTGAAATCAATTAAAGCTAGAATGAGGATGATAAATACCACAAATACACCTTTCCAAAAACGGTATATTTTTTCTCCAAGCGTGTTTGCCAGGTTCCACCCGACAGAAGTACAGGGTTCCCAAGCCCATTTTCAGCTGAGTATGCTTCCCAAAAGCAAGAACAGGGACATCCCATTATCCATATCAAGGCACTATTTCGTAAACGGTTCGGTCGTTGTTCCTGAAAATGGTATGTTCAATCTGTTTTCCGACCTTCACGATACTGTCTATGTCCGCATTAATTTTCAGACTAAGAACAGGAGCGTATTGCAGATGGTCATAATCGACCGGAGTATTGTTATAGGTCGTTTCAACTATAGGATAGCCATGTTCCTTTGCAAACTGTTTCAGTGAATCCAGATAAGGAAGTTGTTCCTTGCTCATGGCTTCAAAGTCTATATAGAATTTCCCATTTTCCTGCATGAAGTAGATACAGTCCGTACCATTTCCACAGATACCCGTAAAGTCAAGCTGAGTCCGCCCGGCTTGCACGTTTTTCAGTATCTCGGGCAGCCTGTCAATTGTGATACGTGCAGCTTTCGGAACGGCAAGCCCGATGCTTCGCAATTGTGGTGATGTGTGCTTGCCCGTATTCCAGCATCCCGACGCTCCCAAAGCGAGTGATAACAGCCCTAATATTAAAATGTTGTTGTTCATACACAATGCTATTTAGTGTTATTGTATTCGCGTGTCGTATCATTGCTTGTTTCAACTTTCAACTGCTCATTTAAAATGGCTCTGTCTGTTGCATTGCTTATTTTTCGGGGTATTGACCGAGTATCTTCTATATATTCTTTCACCACTTCTCCAAACACCTTGTACATATAAGACAGCACAATCAGAACAGCCAGCACTGCCAAAATCTTTCTTATCGGATTATAGCGTCTAAACAGGAATATGACAAGTGCAGAGAGGATATAGGAAATATACAGACATACCGTGTAGCGTGTCCTGATACTGTATTCATTGGCGAGTTCACGTATCTCTGCTTGCGTGTCCCATGCCTCGTCTGCATATTGGTACAGTAATACTTTTTGTATATATATCAGGCTGTCCTTGCTTGTTGTCGGTTGCGATGCGCAGGTAAATTCTATTCCCATGCTGCCAAGCTGATATTTGTTGGATGCCTCCACCGCCATCGTATCGGGCAGCATGGAGAGGTACATACTACAAGTGTCCGTAGCTGCGTCGAAAATGTTTTTCAGGGAGTCCAGTTTGTATGTAAGTCTGGCTTTCGATATGAGCATGGGCATATCGTTTTTGATGGTATTAAAGTAGACATGATACGTACTGTTATCGTCAATATCTCTTGGAACATTGTCAGTCATTTCCAGTTTCAAGCATACATACTCCTTCTTCATTTGTGGATAGACAAACCAGTCAAAATAATAGACCATAGCGGACAACGGGATGACAAGCAGCAGTCCAGTTGCCAGCTTAGGGGCAAATTCTTTCCAAGTCTGTACTTTCAGTTTGTTAAAGGCGAACAGAGCGGCAATTCCTATGCTGTATGCTACCGAAGCCGTAAAAGCTGTTGTTCCCAGTATGAAGAAGTATTTCAAAGCCTTGTATGTTTCCAAGACACCGAATACATTGTTTTCTACTTTGTAGAATTTATCGACAAGCACAACAAAGGAGCATACAAACATAATGGCGAGTGTGATGATGAAATATTTGCTCAGTTTTTTCAATATATCCATTTTGCCAGAGGTTTAATTGTTATTTTATCGTTCTCTGGATAAAGTTACCTAATTTCATTGAATTACAGCAATATATCCTATATTTTTCGTTTTATTTCATATTCGATGAAAACTCCTATGGCATATCCCGGAATGAATGCCGGCAGAATAGACACGCTTAATACGATAAGCAGAAGCAGTCCCCATAGCCAAAGTATCAGTATGGTACTTATAATCTTGCTTTCATACAAGATGAATAAGTTTGTCAGCAAAAACAGAACTCCCATATATGCTTCTATGATGAACAGGATGATGTCGGATACGGCAGAACCTGATATTTCCCACAAAAATGAAGAACCGAATACGATTTGAATTATCGCATCCGACAGTAGGATTTGCAGAAGGGTTACCAGTATGGAGATAATAACTTTTTTCATCTTGTCATTTCTTCTTTAGAGGATAAATGAACGGTAAAGACAGTTCTTCTGCAAATGAAATTGTCGCTCTACTGTAATCATGACTGACTCTTATTGACAAAGAGAAATCTTCATCTTCATACCAATATTCAATAACCGGATACAGCTTGCCATTTTCCGATACGTCTGTTTCCGAAGCCAAGTAAGCGTAATCGGATATGGAAGCATAGCCTTTATATTCCTCTTTTCCTTCCAGACCTGTCTTTTGCGAGGATAAGACGAAATATATTCTTCGTTCATCTATTTTTCTGATTATGAGTTCTTAGTATATGGTATCATTTCTATAATACAACGTATCTGTCTTATTCCTGACCGCACACGACGAAAATGCAGATAACATCATCGGCTTTTCAGGCAAACCATAGTTAATAATCCTGTTCTTCAAGTCGGGATTTTGCCTGTTGATGATTTCTTCATTATAAGCAGCCAGAACGAAATCATCATGCTTATTTGAATAGACAAACCGGGCTTTGCCAAGGCGGAACAGGCAGCCTTCGCAGTAAGGGATTCTGATTGTAAATCCATTATCAAAGCTTTCAATGTGTATATCTTTTTCAATTGGACATCTTCCGGTTAAAGGGATAATCTTTTCGTTTATAACCTTCCCATTTTTTGCAAGTTCTAAATGAAAGGAGGTATCGTCCCGGTTGGTGTTGGCTGTTAATATATATGCCTCTTGATTGGCATAAAATGTTATAATCTCTTTATCTTTTTCTTGCCCATAAAGGATTATTGGCAAGAACAGAAATAGCATAAATACTTTTCTCATGTCGCACGTCTATTTTGAGGAGTTTATCGTTTCCTGATAGTGTTCCGGATAAAATTATCCAACTCCTTAGAGGTATAGAACTTTCAGACGGAATATCCTATCATATTCCCGTCTGGCTCTTGCGGTACGCTTCAATATTTCATACATTCTTTATCAACATATTGCTTGATTTCGATAATTTCATCAAGCGATAAATGACTAAGCTGAACAAAATATCCGGTCGAATAATCCTTGTTTATGACGGAGAGGCTGTCGATAGACTTGTTCATGCAGGCTATACAAGCGGTCAAAGCATACCCTTTCGCTTCGCCCAGCCGCGCCTAGTACATCGCTTTATGCGTGCTGCAACCGAATGTCGTACAAAGCACCGTGATTGTGATTGTCATTGGCAGATGTTTTTTTCTCATATTACTGGTCTGTTTATGAACCTATTTATCTGTTCTTGATTGTAAAAAATGTCGTAATCCATAACCGTATTCTGTTTTCTTATGACTTAGATAGAAATTATTTTCATCCAAATATATGTCCAGTTTCCAAAAATCCAAACTCTCTTTGTGGATGACAGCCCCATAATTGTTTATGAAAACAGCCACTTCATCATCTTTCTGCCACTTCCATTATACGGCAGTCTGTATTTTATAATATGGTTATTAATGTATAGATTTACAATGTTGCTGTTTATTCCTGATACCTTTCCCCAATATTTGTTTTCTTGTGGGATATGAAAGATAATTATCGGATGAAGTTCCCGATACAGCCATCCAGACAATACAAGAGCCATTATAACAGCTGTTATTATCAATCCTTTATGTCGCCTCAATTTTGCAGTCATATTTTTACTTTCTTGCTTTATGGTTGTAATGCCATAAAATAGATATGTATATAAGATAAATCAGGATAGATATTCCCATATAAATAAATGACCGATAAGGAAATAGTTTTATATAAGAGCCCCATAATAGAATAGGTATGATTAAGGGAATTATTGTTAAATATTTCCTTTTGGTGGATTGTGCCATTAGCATCCCAATTAATAATGTTAAGAACATGACTATTATACTCAACCGCAAAAGAACTCCTATTGAAATATCCATGTGTGTAATAGGCCTGTATGTATTAACCTGACTTATGCAAAAGCAATAAGCCATACTGAATATTATATTTAGTATGATAGGGATATATATTTTCATTATATGACACAGTTATTGAAGTAATATCATCCATACATTTATGTTTTGCCGAAAAGACAATCTCATCTTGAGGTAAAATTACTTTGCCACATAAACCATATCCAGAATTAGATTGGTCTGAATACTCAAAATTAATATGAATCCATATCCGGTTTGATATGTACTTATCCACAAAAATTAGAAAAAAGTATTGAAAATCAAGTGATAGCGACGAATTAAAAACCTATCTTTATCACATAAAAAAATCAGAATGGCGGCTAATGAAAATTTGGACATATATTGATTAAATCTTTCCTATCCTGCAATAACAGGCAAACCTCAGTAGCAAAAATGTCATTGCACCAAAAATCGCAAGTGCGTTTAATCTAAAATCGTAAGTGCAATTTGAAGTAAAACGCAAGGACGTTCGACCTTAAACACAAGTGCGTTTGGGATTAAACGTAAGGGCGTTTTAAAAGAGAAGGAAAAAATCAACTGAAGTGTACTGAAAATAGTTGTCAGTTTAAAGATTAATTCCTGACAAAGTTGACAGGTTAAACATTATATTCCTAAAAAAGGGTTTGTCAGTTCTGCAAAACTA
>ENA-OQDC01000739-OQDC01000739.1-human-gut-metagenome-genome-assembly--contig:-NODE-739-length-20959-cov-3.941484_pt1 | contig 20959 bp, 19 predicted proteins | sample MGYA00242770_ERZ504601 | MGnify/ENA primary metagenome ERZ504601 (study PRJEB26092, sample SAMD00036305) | human gut metagenome | host: Homo sapiens | study: EMG produced TPA metagenomics assembly of...
CAGGCTGATGGTGCATGGCAAGCCTATTACGACGGTGGTCCGCAAGCACCATGTATCAAACTCGGACATGGCACTGGTTCAACGCCTACACTTATGGGCTTTGGCCAAGACAAGGACAAGCTGGTAGTTATTACCGATGGCTCTAAGCGTATGAAACTGGTAGCTTTCTGGCGTGACGAAATCCCCTCAGACGCACAGCAAGTGGTAGGATACGACAAGCGTATAGCCGGAGTGCACGAGGTTACATGTGGTCTTGGAACATCAACAGAGTGGATACAGTCTGAGCAGTCTGTTGTAGTAGGCGGCTATGACGCCTTTGTTGTAAACAATATTAATGTTACCAATCAGGAAATAAACGACAAGATTATTGGTGTAATCGCTATTGGTCCTATTGTCAAAGGCCCTCAAGGTGCCGAGTGTGTACGTTGGAATACAAAGGAGAAAAAGTGGGAGAGTAAGTGGACGCGCAGCGATGTAAGTTCTGTAAGTATGATTCCTGCCGTAAGTATCAAGTCAGAGATGGTATTTGTATGTGGCTGGAACGATGCTTCGGGCTGGGAAGTTACAGGACTTGACTGGAAGAGTGGTGCCACACGTCACCGCAGCATATTGGGCAAGAACAACCGAGCCAATGGTGCCTACGCCATCATTCAGTATCTTGCTAACGGCGACCTTTTATTCAACTCTGTTGCCGGACCAATCCGCGTAAAATATTGAGATAATTTAATCATCATATAACAGTTATGTCAATACTTCACTAAAAAATTACCGAAGTATTGTTATGGTGGACTGTCGGCTGAAAAAAGGCTCTCCGGCTAATTACTTTATAATTGAGGCGGTACAGTGTTGGATGAATAAAGAGGGCAAGACAGAAACGCTGTCTTTGCTGCGAGGCATGTCTATATTTTATTATGATGCATGGATATATGGAAGTTCTTTGGAATTGCGTAAGCGGAATGTGCATCATGACCGTATTTATGATATTTGCCCGGCGGTTATCTATCCGAGAATGAAAGTGATACCCGAACTTACGAGGAATGGATTTAAGGGTGCCTTTTATGATATTTGTCCGAGTTCCTTCTTTATGACATTATTAACTGATAATCGGATGGAGATATTATATAAGGCAGGGCAAATGAATTTGTTCTTGAGATTTTTAGAGAGAAAATACGGTATGGATAAGTATTGGACATATATAAAAATCTGTTTAAGGCATAACTATGTGATACATGATGCGGACTTGTGGCTGGACTATGTGGATATGCTGATAGAAAATAAATTAGATGCAAGAAATCCTCATTATTTGTGTCCGTTAAATGTAGAAGAAGCGCATGATTGGGTGATGGGGAAATGTAAGAAAAAATATTCTGAAAAGGATGAAAAAGACTATATTGCTGCCAAATCACGTTTCTTTAATCTTTCGTTTGCGGATGGAAATATTATGGTTCGGGTATTGGAAAGCCTTTCGGACTTTTATAAAGAGGGAAAGTTGCTGCATCATTGTGTATTCAGCAACGCCTATTATAAGAGAGAAGATTCGTTGATAATGTCGGCAATGGTGGATGGAAGGCGCATGGAAACGGTGGAGTTTTCACTTAGCAGGATGGAGGTGTGCCAGTGCCGTGGAAAGTCTAACCAATTATCAGCCTATCATGATCGGATTCTGAATTTGGTACGGGATAATATACCGTTGATAAGAGAAAGGATGGTAGTGTAATGAATAGCCCACACATTTAAATGTGTGGGAGTTCTTTTTGGGAATACGCCCCAAAAAGAACCCAAAAAACGTTGTCGCTACAACACATCGTTACGCTCGGATTATTTGCTTGCCGGCTTTAGTTTTCCGATACATTTTTCCATGTCGGGGGACAATAGGAAAGAAGCCGTCTTTTTCTGCTGCACCCCTGAGTGTGGCTGGATGATGGCATACCTGCATTTTAATATCTTGCCGATAACTTCCGTACTGTCACGGTGCAGGTAGTTGGCTTTCATGGCATCCGTTGCTTTCAGGCTTTTTTCGGCTTCCATATAGGCGGAAAAGGACGGTTTGAATAGGGCACGGGGACTTTCCGCTTTCTGTATGACAGCGGATAATTGTGCGCTTTTGTTGTTCAGATAGCGCAGGCTGTCCGATACGGTGACATCTTCTGTTTCCAGCACTTCCAGTAGTTCGAACTTTAAATCCGTCCAGGTACCGTGAGAATCTGTCTGAATCCATTCTGCAATGGCTTTCTCATAGCCGGGTTTGCTGCATGAGGAAAAGGCAATGAGCAGCATATAAAAAAATAAGTGCTTGATATTCATATTGACCTGATTTTATTGGTTGTTGTATTTATGTGATTGAGCAAATCTATGAGGTTACTGGCCGCCATCCGTGGAGGTATAGATGCCACACGAGACTTTCAAATCATCGTTCCAATCCTTGTTTTCCGAAAGTTCGACGTTCTTCAGTTCCTGTACCTTGTTGCGGAGTTCATCGTTGCTCAGGCTTTCGACATCAGTCGTATCGCCATGAAAGTAACGATGCAGCCATAGGGTGTATTTGTGTCCTTGCTTGTCGTTGTCAAAGATGCTCCGAAGCTCCTTTACCTGGTTTTTGTCAAGAATCAGGCGTAATAGCCTCATTTGTCCTTCCGTGAATGTCCCTTCCGTAGATACATATACGAGATTGAGGTCGCTTCCGGAATGGCATAGCTGATAGTGGGAGATACAGTCGATAAATGACTCCCCGATGTATAGAATGTCTATCGGGCGGCTTTTGTCATGGTTGCTGGTCGCCAGACAGTCGAACTTGCCACCGAGAATACCCTTGAACGCCTCATTCCGCTGTGAAATGGCTTGTACACCGTTTTCATTGTACATCTTGATACACACGTTTTGGTAAATACTCCCTTTGTTCTTTACTTCACGGATAAAGAAAGTGTCTTTGAAGAACCGGCTTTCGATGCTTTCTTTCAAGATACCTCTTTTTGAGAGATAGTTTCCTTTGTAAGTTTGCAGTTGGCGTAGGTAGAAATGCAGTTCGTCCGTTCCCATGCTTGTGTTACCGACTTCATACCGGCTTTTTTCGGGTGTCGTGATACGGTTGGTGTTGATGTAGTTCTGAAGGATCTCCCCCACCTCGCGCAAGGTCGGCATTTTTCCGGTTGTTTCAAATAGATGTTCCTGCATCAGATCCATGATGCTTCGGCCACGCACGCTGTCGCTATGCACGTCCCAATAGGTATATTGGTTCTGTGAGTTCCGCTTGATGACGATGGTATGCGTTCCGTTGCTCATTTTGGGACAAGAGTTGGAAGAGCCTTCCACGATTTTCCATCCCAGCTCCAGCAGGAAATCGGGCAGAGAAATGGTTGTTTTTATCTGATTGAAATCGACTTTCATACGATTGACTGGATTAGTTGAATCTCATTTTATCTGAGTTTAGATTATAAATGAGAAAGATTATCTTTCATAAAGATAATAAATATCATCTAAATACGAAAGAGAAAATATATGTTTTTTTGATTTTATTTTACGGTACTGTAAACCAAATCTACCGTGTTGTCTATACTGGGAACGGCCTCTAGCTGTTTACTCTGGTTGAACACGCTTTCACCGTCTTTCTTTACTTGCAGGGTGATGGTTGCGTTCTCTTTGGAATAGAGGATGCCTTGCACGGTAATTTGGCTGACCGGCTTTTCCGTACTGTATTCCACTTTATCGGTGAAGGTCTCATCTACGGAAAATGCGGAGGTGCCGGTGCGTTTGTTCCTGAATTTCACGCCGTCAAGATTGTATATATGTACACTGCCTTTGGGTGAGGTGCCGGTTACGGCTACGGTGATGTGATACATACCGGCTTTGTCTGTTTCCGGTTGGATTTCCTCTCTGTTGCATGAAGCCGCCAATAAGCAGGCTGCCACTAATAATGAATGGATTTTTCTCATGGTAGGATTCTTTTGTTGAATGTTATCGGATGATTTTTTTGTTCTGTCTTATGTGTCCCGGCTGCCGGAACTGCTGACTTTTCTTTTAATTTATCCTCTATCTTTTTAAGGATAGCGTTGACATCCTCAATGATTTTGATGTAGTTCTGCTGGATAATCTCTTCCAAGATTTCCAGTTCCATCTCTTCTTTGCCGTTGCCTAGTTTGACCGGTAAGGAAAAACGGGGTATCTCCTTCTCTTCAAAACGGCACATATCCATCTGCACGTTGAAGAATGGAGGCTTGCCTCCGGCAATCTTGCCGATGAAGTGCCCGGCTGCTTGCCCGGCAATGTCCCTTGCCTTTAAGACCTTTTTCCTTTTGCAGGCTCTCCGTGACACTGTTACTGCCACCCGGTTTGGTGCGAGTAAGATTCTTGTGCCTCTTTCTTCTCCCCAAGCAAATTCTCGATGCCCTTGGCGGTCTTCTCGTTTCCGGTCATGCCGTAAGCCTGCGTTCCGCAGGAGGCTTTCAGTATGTTGGCACGTTTTTTCTCCATAATCCCTGACCGCTTGGTTGAAGTCCTGCACGGCGAGAATGGTGGCGACATTGTGTTTCCGGGCGGTACCTATGAAAGTGTCTATGCCTTGTAGCAGGATGGTCGGAAACTCATCTACCATGAATACGCTGGTTGCTTTGCCGGGATTGTTCATCTGTGACATCAAGACACTGCCTATACAGGAAATGGCAGGGGAAACGGCTTCCTTGATGGTCGGCGCATTCCCTACACATAGAAGGGTTGGATGTTCTTTGTTGGTAATATCCAATGAAAACTCTTCTTCGGGAAGTGGCGACAACACCCAGAAGATATATTTGTTATTCAGAAGTACTAACGGAGTCTGTGCGGATGATACGGCACCGGCTGTCTGTTGCTGCGCGCCCAGCTTCCAGGCGGTCAGCATTGAAGACATGTTCAATGCGATTTCAGGATCTTCCGACAGCCAGTGGAATACCAGGTTGCTGTCTGAAAGGGCAAGGGCTATCACATGGGGCAGCGTACAGATTCCTGACTCTCTCTCCTTGAAACATTTGTAGGCGATTGAATAGACGTAGTTAATGGCATTGTTGGCCCAAAAGTCTGTTTTTTCTTTCCAACTGGCTTCCAGATTTTTCATCAGCGTGATGATGATGTTACGGATGAATAGCGATTCGTTGCCCTTTGACATATATTTCGGAGAGAGTACGTTTACCCTGACCGTGCGTGACATATCCACGAAATTGATATAGGCGAAACGGGGTGTCTCCACTCCTTTAGCCCGGAAGTATTCAATGCTTCCGTAGGCGATACGTGAGAGGATGGGTGACTTGTCCTTGGTGGGATCACCCTCCCAGTCGTACACGAATCCGGCATAGTTGCGCTCGGCGCACTGGTAGATGATTCCCTTGATCCAGCTTTCCGATTTACCGCTTCCCGGACCGCCGTCAATATAGACATTCTGCTGCGGCTTATGGATGACCAACGGCCCGGAGGCGGTCTCAAAGCGGAAGTAGAAAGCTGATTCTTCCCGGCTTAACCCGAAAATGCTGTCATCGGATTGGGCATGGCGCCGGATGAAATAAGGCAGAGTCTTGATGACAAGCAACGTGTACGCCACAAACACAGTAGGAAACACAAATAGGTTATACCACGCTGATAACCGGCTGAATCCGATAACCAGCATGGATGCCGAAACCAATGTCATACTGGTGTAAACCCATTTCTTGTTTTCGTCTTTCACCTTGCCTACCGGGAAGAGAAAAGCAAGACCGCCGATCAGGATGACGTAGAGAAACCGGAATAGGGCATCCTTTTCCATCAGCCTTTCCCACATGGCCGGATTACGTAGTGGAGCGTATAATCCCGTAACGATAGCCCACTGAAACATTACGGCTGTCCCGATGAGCGTGGATAGCAGGATCAGGATGAATGACAGGTCTTTCTTCTCTCTTTCCATGGCCGTTGCAGTTATTGGGGTTGTCCGGTTGCCGTTCCGTCACCGTTCTCTTTTTTCTCAGCCTTTCCCAGTAGCTCAATGCGTGAAACGGTCAGGCTGACGGATGGGATGTGGCTACCGTCATCCTTCTGGAATACATCGGCATACACATCGCCGCAGACATATACCTGTGTTCCTTTTTTCAGATACTCAAAGACCTTACTCTCGTAATTTACGAAGCAGCATACCCATAGGGTCTGTTCCTCGTTGTTCACGTTCTTGTACTTGGTGGATACATGGAAGTTGAATCCTTTTCCGTTCTTGTTCTGCCGGGCATCCGCACCGACATAACCGATAATTTGTCCTGTAAACATAATGATGGTTTTTAAAAGTTTATAATCCGAGCTGTGGCTCATTCGTATTTTTCATGGCCGGTTCCGCTTCCATGACAGGCAGCGAAATGCCGAAAGTGCCGTATAGTGTTTCAAGGTTGCTTGCCGTGGGATGGTTGGCGGCGAGGCTTTCCAATTGTCGGGATGAAGGAATAAAACCTTCATTCTTCATCTGCTCCAATACCGGACGGTTGTCTTGCAGGACGGCCAGCGTAAACCGTTCCTCCGGTGTGAGGTACTGTTCCATCCGTGAGGCGTGTTCCTGAATCATATTACTGGCTTTGCCTACATCGGCAAGGATGTTATAGATGAATTTGGGATCTTCTTTCAAGGCTCCCAGCCAGTTCTTTAGATACATGGCATTCTCTTCCCGGATATAGGTGGATATTCCCAGGCTTTGCCCGACGGTAGCGGAGGTGAGTTCGGCAACCAGTTCCTCTTTGGCATATTGCTTGTCTCCGAAAATCACACCTTTTTCCCGGTTCAGATGCTCAGGCTCCCCAGTCGAGTGCGCCATCTCATGAAGTAGTGTGGAGTAGAAATTCTCTCCGTCCTTAAACTGCCCCTTCAGGGGTACGACGATATGGTTATCTTCTCCCCTTGCATGGTAAGCACTATTTCCTTCCTTGGAATAAATGGGGCAGATCCATTGCTGTTCCCGTACCATCGCATCAATCAGAGGCACGGTGAGCATCCCTTGCTCGTCCTTGATGGCCGGTATCTTGAATTGCTCCTTCAATGCTTCCCATTTCTCCGGTTTCGTTTCCTGAAGATTGGTCTGCTGTACGTTGAACACATTGTATGTCTTCAGAAACGGCGTGACCTTATATTCCTGCTGCTCGTTTTTATCCAGGTTCTTATATACGTCGAAAGGTATTTTCTTTCCGTTCTTGTCTCTTACTGAGAAATTCCAGTAAATGACCGGGAATGACTTTTCTCCTTTCAGTATGTTAAGGCCGTTGTCTTTGGCTTGCATGAAGGTCATATAGACCGGCAGGCTGTACTGCTCTTTTTCCGAAAGTAGAAACAACATGAAGGAATTTACTCCGTTGTAGGTTCTTCCCTCGATATTTTGCGGAAGTCCCCCACCCTTTATCCCGAACCAAGGCTTCTGCCAGTTGTCTTCCACCTGCTTTATCTTTTCGATCATTTATGTCTGACATAGAATTATGTTGGGCATTAGTCTAAACAATTAATAATCAATCGTTCTTTGACATTTTGCACAACATAATTCTATCTTTGGAGGAATTAGAGGCTATCTAAGAATGTAATTAACTCCTTATCCTCAGACCATTTTCGTGATGGTGTATCGGAAACGGACTGCTCACATTTTTTGAGAACTTCTAATTTCCTTTCCATGCTAATTTCGGCGTAGATGTTTGTTGTATCAATCGAGCTATGTCCCATCCAATTTCTAACCATATCAATATCCGCTCCAGAATTAAGTAGATGAGTGGCGGTTGTATGGCGTATAACGTGAGGAGATGGGCGTTTATTAGCAAGAGAGGGATGATTTAAGATTACATCTTGTGAGTATTTCTTTATCATTTCATAAATACAGAATCGGCTCATAGGCTGATTGTATCGGTTAAGGAAAAGGTAATCGTCAGGCAACTTGTTGTCTATAAATTGTTTGAGTAAATCCCAGAAATCCTCCCATAAAGGACATATTCTCTCTTTACGCCCCTTGCCATGTAATGTCACCATTGGCATTCCACGTTTTGAAGGCATCGCAACATCCTTCACTTTAACACCAATAACTTCAGACACTCGGGCGCCAGTATTATACATGAATAGGATAATGACATGATCTCGACTTCTTATCCCTTGATATTTGCATGTTTTCAATGGTGCATCAGCCAAGGCTTCGATCTCAGATTTGTCCATATAGGTTATCATGCGTTTTTCCGTTTTCTTTGAAGGGATAAGAGTGACATGGTGACACCAATCTATATGTTCAGGAGATTTCCACGCCAGAAACTTTGCGAAAGCCTTTATTGCAGCTAAACGATTGTTTCTTGAAGATACGGAAACTTTTCTCTCAATTTCCAGATAATCAAGAAATTTCGTAATAACGTCAGTCGTAATATCCGAGATTTTGAGATTGTCTATTGCAATACTTATTAATGTAGAGACATACGATACCAACATACGGAATGTATCACGATAACTCATCTGAGTGTTACGACTAAGGTTTCGAGTGACAATTAAGTACTCTATGAGGAATGGTCTTAGCCAATAGCCAAGATATTCTGTTTCAGTAATTCTTCTGTTCTTCATTGTTCGTGTTTTTATAAGCATAAAACAATTTGTTTGCTTCCTGCAACAAAGTTGGCGTCTTTGTTAGATAGACGGAAGTGAAGGACACGTTAAGATGTCCCAAATAGATAGACAACTTCGGCAGTAAATCCTGTACGTTCTTTCCTGATTTATACCAGTTAGTAAGGACGTCGACCGCAAAAGTATGGCGAAGATCATGTATTCTAGGCTGATGACGTCCTCTATCAGGGAAATAAAGACCTGCATTCTTACGAATGGTCGCAAATATCTGATGTAAAGATACAAAATTAACAGGTTTCCCCTTCTGATTAATGAAAACATATGCATCCTCTACCATTGGGGACATTTGAGTACTTCGCCATTGTAATATCTCTTGCATCAATTTTGATATTTGTTCGTTGAAAGTAACCAAGCGAGACTTGTAGAACTTACTACAATGTATATGCACGTACATATTATCCATATCAATATCCTTTATTTTTAAGGATAAGGTCTCACTTATTCTGAGTCCAAGCATATACGTGATCATCAAGATATATCGTATACATATTGGCTCATTAACAAATGATCTATATTTGCGATATGTAAGCGCACAATCAAACAGTCTCTTCAGTTCGTCATCCGTATATATGTAAGCGGGATAATACTCTGGAGCTTTAGGCAGAAAAACGGGAATAGGTATGTTTTGAATGAGTCCTCTAGAAAAAGCCCACTCAAAAAGTTTTTTCAGAATGCAGTGCTGAGAATGCCAATATCTGGTGATGACATTTCCTTTTCTGTAAAGGAAGGCATTACAATCGCTTTCCGTTATTGAAGTTAATTCTGTTGTTTCTCCAATGAACTTAGCAAATAATCTCAAAGAGTAAGTTGTACTCTGATCCTTACGACCAATAGACCTACGAAACTTGATAAATGACTCAACAGTTTCTTTTATACTCATAGAAGCTCCCCCCAGTTAATATTTGAAACATCTCTAAGTGAATTGAGATCCACTTTTGCATATATTCTTGTCGCTTCCATACTTTTGTGACCCAGTAAATCACCGACATCCTTTAAGGTTTGTCCTTCGTTTATCAAGAAAGTTGCATGGCTATGGCGTAAACAATGGGGACCTTTGTGCCTAACGTCCATTTCGCTGGATTTCAAATACCTATATACGACGGAAGCTATGGCTGTACAAGATATAGGACGTATCGGGGCTGGTGTACAAAAGAACAAGCTATCGCTTCCTATGTCATTTGGCCTTCCCTGTTTTAGGTAAGCGATAATAGCTTCTCCTACATTATGTAGAAGTGGTAACACTTGTGGTCGACAATTCTTCGCACGCTTAATATAGACTTGTTCTTTACGCCAATCGATGTCGCTAATCTTCAAGTTTGCCACCTCACTACAACGTAAACCGTACATAGCAAGTAACATAAAAATAGCATAGTCGCGCGATGCGGATTTACCAGTTTGTTCTTTGACTGTTTGTAACAGTTTTTGAACTTTATTCCACGGCAAGAAAGAAGGGAGATTTTCTTCACTATATACTTTGGGAGTGATTAACGCCTTATCTAGGTCGGTAATACACCACCCCTTTTCGACTGCATAACGAAGATATACACGAATACAACACAGGTACTCTTTCAGCGTGTTACGTTGAACCTTGTTAATCGTGTAGTATTCAATGTATTTATCTATATCTTCCAATGTTAAAGGGTGTTCCTGGTTCTCCTTTTCTATTATCTTGTAAAAGTAGGTGAGTATATATCTCCTTCCCTTAATATAGGCATGAGAATATCTCCTGTATGCCAAGTGATTAAGGTATTCATTTATGCGTATATCTGATATTGAAGGAGATCCTGATTCTGGTAGCATATGTAGCTCTTTAAGCCACATATTTGCAAAATAGATGAAGAAACTATAATTAGACTTGGTGCCTTTCTTCTTGTGAGAACCTTTGTCTTCCAGGTTTTGCCATTTTTTTGCTGCATTTGAGATTTCCTCATTGGTAACAATACGGAAGTTCTTTAAATCAAGATACTCTATTAGATGAAGTTGATACTGTGCATAAAGCTGAAGTGTCTGTCTTTTAAAACCTTTTGATTTGCAATCCATCAAGAAAGACATTCTCTCTTTATAAAAGGGAGCGGCAATCAGTCTGACTCTGTGCCATTTGCGCTCTGCGAGATAATTGATGATGTCGTCTTGGTAACGAGAATCTAAAAGACCTACGTATAGTAAGAATTCAACAGCCATCTCAATGAATTTGATTCTTGAGGAAGGGCAATCATGACGTTTCCGAGAATGATAATGATCAGGAATGGGTGAAGACCATTGACGTGCAGCTTCAACGACATCATCAAGTGACACAATTCTCTTTTCGCCATCATGAAGATCGAAATATTGGATAAACTTGAGCGAATACCCAGCCCACCCCAATAGTGTTAGCCGGGACAATCCTTCCTTACTTTTCATAGTTAGAAAGTATTCTCGCTCCTTTAATAATGGTGCAGCCAAATGTTTTTTAAGGAATGACTTGCGGATAATGATTTGTTCTAACATGCTCTTATAATTATATGAGTAATACTATATAATATAAACGAGCATCCAAAATTATGTTGTACAAAATTCGATAAGAACTCTAATTATCAAATAAATATGAAAGAAACTGACATAAACAAATGGGCAACATTAATGATTTTATGTTGACCTCAACATAAAATCATCAGTTCGGCGAAACGCTGTAATGCTTTGTCACTTGCTGTATCCATGATTTATTGGTATAGATTTCTGTTCTCGTAATCAAGCAGCCATTCTCTGGCCGTTTGGTTGTTTGTCTCTTGTTGCTTGGCAGCCATCTCTTCTTGATAGGCTTGTGCAAGCTCTTCCTGTGCAAGTAGAAACTCTAAGTCACTGATTTCTCCTGCAATGTTTTTCTGTACTAATTCATCGTAATCCATAATTCCTGATTTTTTAGGTTATAAGTCATTGAAAGCCCGGTTGATGGTGCTGGCTATCGGACGGGCCATTTCCTTGCTGTTGTCGGGTTTGGGTGTGCTGGCCAGTTTGACATCTCCCAGTGTCTTTGTGCTGCCTTCCATCCCGAAAATCTTTTGTACGGCTATCAGCGTGTTGGCTTGCACACCCGTTTCACGCATCTGGGTAAGGTCTTCTTGGGCGAGCCGGTACCCTTCTTTCTGTATCTCTTGGATGACATGAAAGTTGTCGGTCTGTGCGGCATCCAACAGACGTGCGGCCTGCCTTTCATGTTCGCCCTGTTCTTCCGGCTTGGTGCCGAACAGCTGGATGACTTCATGGGTTTGCCTTTCATCCAGACCGTGTTCCTTACCGATTCCTTTGATAAACTCTTCACTGGGTTTATATCCTTCCTCTTTGAGCTTCCCGATTTTTTCAAAGTCATGTTTGCCCACCGCTTCCTTAAACTCGGCTTCCATATTGCGCCCCTCTTCGTGTTTTTGCTCTTTTGCAGCTTCTATGTTGGCCGCATGGGCTTCCAGTTTGGGGGTCATGGCCTTGATCAGCTCTTGTGCCTTGCCGGGAGTGATACTCTGTATGTTCTGTATCATGACTCCTTTCCTGTCATCCGTCAGTTGGATGTCGGCAATGAAGTAGCCTTCCGGACTGTGCAGCAGCTTGTTCTCCAGTGCATGGCCGTTGGCGAGCAGGTATTTGTCGGCTTTGGTTAACTTGTAGCCGCCATATTCGCTGGTCTGCCCGATGATGTCGGGAATCTTGATTTCCTGGTTGGTGCGCAGGATGACGGAGTTCAGATCCCGGTCAACTTGCAGCAGGATGTCCTTCTTATTTACGGTGATGGGTACGATGTCACCGGCAAGCAGCTGTTCTTTCTCTTTCTTGCCCAACTTCTTTCCCAGCACCTTGTCCGGGATAACCAACGCCTCTTTGCGGTAGAATACGGAGATTCCGTCATCGTTGAAACGGAGCTTCCCCGGTTTGCCGTGTATCTCCATCAAATCAGACATGACACCCTTTTCCAGCTTGGTGCCTTTCCCGTCGAGGATGTTCCCTTGCTTGTAGGCGTATTCATAGAGCGACTGTCCGGTGTAGCATACCTTCAGGCGATGGTCGATGACGGTAAAGCCGTCCTTGTCATGTCCCTTCAGGTTCTCCCACCGCTTGATGCTGATGCCATCCTTCTCCAGTTCGGCGACATATTTAGGATCATTGGCACGTTCCTTGTCAAAAAGGGCGGATACACGTTCTTTTGATTGGTCACGAAGGCTTTCATCGTACTTTGCTCCGGCTTTTTCCCTGATTTCGCTTACGCTCATGCTTTGCTCTTCCCCGTCTTTGCGGAATCGGAAATATCCGTTCCGGTATTCGGTCTGATAGCCCAGTGATTCGGCGATGCCGCCGAACTGTCCCACGTTGTCGAACATATAGGTGTCTAATGCTTCTCTCAGTTTCATGGCTGTAGCTTGTATAAGGGTTCTGCGGAAAGGATGTATTCGTTCAACACGGCCAGCTTGATGTGCCGCCCGCCGTTTCGCTCGTAAATCTCGATCTCGAATACCTTATCATCGGGTATCGTGAATTTGTCGAAACCAAGTATCAGCCGGTTCCGGCTCTTGCCTTTGATTTTCGTATCAAAATCTTTCTGATAGATAGGTTCGATGGTCGTTTCTTGCTGGATGGCGTTCTTGCTCTTCTTTTGGTTACGCTGGAAACATTTGACAAACTCGATGTCGTAGTCGATGTATGATTTGTTTTTCAGGTCAAAGATGAAAAACATGAAGTCCTCATGCACATACAGATTGGCCATTGACAACTCAAACTTGTTCTCGATGACCCCCAGGCTGTAGATGTTGCGCTTCTTGGTGCGCAGCTCTTGGATGCATCTTTCCATTTCCTCGCTGTTCACATCCACATGGGCGGTATATTTGCGCTGGTCATCAAAATTGTAGGTGAATACGGAGGTATTGCCCCGTTTGATGGTGATGTGGTAAGTGTTCATGGCCTTATCCACCACAAACAGGTTGGAATATGCCACGGCATCTTTGGCGGTTGATACTTTCAACTGGTTGTTGTAGGCGGCCAGAGCGAAGGACACCTCGTTGCCGGGCGTTCCGTAAGCGATGTCCTCCGGAAAGAAGAACTCGGCCAGATGGAGGTCGCTGACTTCTGCCTGATAGTCATGGTGCTGCCATTTCCCGTTGTCCTCGTAAATGTTCGGGTGCGAATCCGTGCCGCCTTCGGGAAGGTAGCGGATGTGATAGGTGTAAACGCTTCCGTCGATGCAGACTACGGTCAGGTTGGTCTCTTCGGTGAATCCTTCCGCTTGCGCCGAGAGCCTGACGATATGGGGCGCCTCTTCTACCCGGCTGGCCATGACAAGCTCCTGTTCGCCGATGGCGATATCAGATACTTGCACAGGGAATACCAGGTGTTTCACACAGTCGAAAGAGATAAAGATGTCTTTTTGGCTGATGGCTTGTTGCCGGGAGTGCCGTTTCCCTGAGCGAAGAGCGGCAGGCTGCACACAAGGCAGTAAAACAGTAGATAAATATATTTCTTCATGTTGTCGATATGTTAAACGGTTCTTGAAAAAAAAGGGCGGTGAAATACGGTAATGCCCCATAGAAGAAGCTAGGGTAATGCCGAAAGAAACGGTCAGCGGACGGATTTCTTTAAAGGCTCGTCCGTTCCGGCGTGATACGTAGATCCGATAGCCGAAAAATGACCGCTGACAGCGCAAGCAGGTAATTGAGAATGTCTATCATAATTTGTCTATCAATGTTTGAAGGGGATGATTTTTCTTGTTCGTTTTCTCTTGTTCCATTTGCTCATAGAGCTTCTGTAACTCCGCTTGCACGGCTTGCCTGCGCAACTTCGATTCCTGACTCTCTTCCTGGATATACATTTCGTAGTTGGACTTGAGATGTACCTTCACTTGTGAGAGGCTCATGTTCAAGATTTGCTTGGCTACCTGGGTGGTGGCGTTGACTACGCTGGTCACTTCGCTGGCCATCGTGCCGATGGAAGAGAGCGGCATGTCAATGTTCTGTACAAGACCTTGTTCCATACGCTTGGCTGCACTGGCTTTCAGGTTATTGGGCAGGTTCAAACCTTCCATGGCATCATTGTCGAAGACAACCACCGATACGGGATTGAGGTTGTCTCCTACCTTCAGGTTGCTGACTACCACATCGAGGCGGTTGGCTCCCAAAGTGGCGATACCGTAAAACAGCGTGTTGACCGGTATCTTCATGCCGGATAGGGTTACGTCCTGAAGCAACCGCATCCGTACCGTACTGCCCGTGACTACGGTCTGGTCGCCGTGGATGCAAGCCCTGAAGAGGTTGCTGTTTCCCGGTGTGGAGGTCGGTTGGCGGCGTACCCGCTTGCCGTTTTCGGCACGGTAGATCGGGCCTTTTTGCATCAGGCTGTCGGCGGATGGATGGCCGGAAGGGTTGGCAGCGGCTTTCTCCGTTTTTCCCTCTTGGTCATAATTGACAATCCGTTCATACATGCGCTTGCGGTATTTGTCGGATTCTTCCAGTTCCTTGCGGATGCGTGAGTTCTTCTTGGCTTCCCGGATAATCTCGTTGAGTGCCTGCTCGTCCTCCAGTCCGTCCAGTTGGCTTTCCAGCTGATGAGAGAAGCGTCCGTTCCGGCCACCTCCGTATTCTGCCATGACTTCGCTGTACGGATCGTTCTGCATACGGCGGATGCGCTCCAGTGTGGCACGGTCATACCGTTCCTGCTGGTTTTGCAGCTCGAAGTAAAAATCAGATCCTTTGACCTGAGACTCTTTCAGGATGCGTGCCTTCTCCTGCTCTTCCAGTTTGTCCTGCTTATAGGCTTCCATCTTGTCGTTCACCTTGTCGGCCATTTCCGACTGTGGTTCCAGAAAGGCTTGCGAGGCGGCCTGTCTGTCACTCCCTGACGGCACGTTCCCGTCCTCACGGATGAAGAATACATAAAGGAAGAGGATGCCCAGGATTACCGGGATGGCCATCAACAGCTTGTTCTTGTCTTTGATAAGTTTATTCGGTTCCATGGTCGGTTGGTTTAGAGGTTTCTGACTGGTTTTCATTCTTGCCCGGAGAAGCTGCCTGCGATGTGTTGGCGCCGTTGCTTTCCACGGGTTCGGAATAGCGGACAATCCAATCTTCTATCTTGGCTCCGTGCGCATTTTCCTCGCTGCGGGACAGCATATCATAGATGGTGAACTCCGCTTCGATATTACGTGAGATGCTTCCCCGTGCCCGGTACCCGGTCTGCGTGAAGATTATCTTTCCGGAAACGGGTATCGTTTGGGTGTTAATCTCTACATCCTTGATGCGTACCCCGTAACGGATATTCTTTTGTATGAGTGAGTTCAGCATATTCACATCGTTGTACTCGTTCAACAACTCCTTCCCCTTGTTACCTATGAGGTTGAGCGCAAGCGAAATGTTCTTCTCGTAGCTGCTCTCGTCAAAGGCATACCAGTGGGTTACGAAGGTCTTTACATGGTTCATGTATTCGTATTGCCGCATATCGCTGGCAGACAGGCTGCTTGCCTCATAGACTTCTCCCTGCCTGTCGATGACGAGAGCCTGGCCGTATGCTTTTTCTATTTTGTTGATAAGGAAGATGATACTGCTGGCAAAAGCGATAGTCAGGATGATGCAGTACCCGGCTGAAAGCCGGATAGTCAGCTTGACCGCATCATCAGCTCCTTTGAATTTCATCAGATTCATAGTTCTATTTTTTATTGTTGTCGTTTATGAAACTTGCCCCGATAGAGGCGGCACCGCCTACGTTGGTCAGCTTGCCGCCTGCCGCTGCGCCTCCCATCAGGGCGATGGTGGCCGCCGTGGTGACGATTGACACGGTTTTCGAAATGATTTTCCCTGCATCGCTGTGTCCTACGATTTTGGAGGATAGCCAGAAACAGCTGCAATAAGCACCGATTAAGGCGAGATCCATTCCTAAATATTGTATCTGCTGCGTAGCTGCGTCCACCATGTCGGCACTTTCCGTATAGATGGCCTTGAAGGTCTGCCACATGATTTGGTTCAGAATATTGATGACGGTGAATACCATACAGGCGGAGCAGAGCGTACCGAACCAGATACTCAACTGTTTCTGAAAGACCGGCAGCATGCTTACGGCAAAGACAAACGGGCCGAGAATGACCAGTAGCTTGACAATGACCACGCCGATACCCAAGATGACTACTTGTATGATTCCTACCAATAGGGCGGAAATGCCATGAAGTACAAGGGTGGCGAGGTTGGCGGGATTGAGCAGCTGCACAATCTTCTCCACGCTGGAGCGTACACCGGTCATTTCGTCCTCTTCCATCTTTTTATCCAGTTCGTGCTGCATGGCGCCGGTGTTGTCTTCTCCGGATGCTACCTCCGACTGGAGGCTGTGTTTGTCGTATTCGGCAATCATCTCTCCTTGTTCGGTGGCTGATTGTGCCATGAACTGGGCAAATTCCTGCGCACGCTCGGAGGTCAGCGAGGTGGCTTCGTTGATTACTTCCATCGTGCCTACGATGGTTTGGGCGATGGGGGTGTACATGCTCAGGCAGAAGAACAGTACCAGGCAACGGGCGATTTCCATCATGTCGGGAAATTTGTCCTCATTCGGGCTTAACAGCTGGCTGGCTCCGTGATAGAGATAGTTGTATGCCAGGTTGCAGATAAAGCAGATGACACCAACACCGAAGGCGATGACCGTCATTTGCGAAACGAGTTCCATGGTCAGGCCGTCCGTGATCTGGAGTCCCCAGAGAAAATTGTCTTGATTCATAACGCTTTAATTGGTGTGTCGTGTGAAAGCGGCCAGCCGTCCCTGATAGTAGGTCTTCCGGTTATGCCCTTTCATGGATTTGTAAATGACCGTGGAACGCACGGATTCGTTAAACTCTCGCATTTCTTCAGCTGCCTTCTCTACCGATTCCTTCACTTGCTCGATGAATGACATGCGTCCTTCCGAGTTCATCGAGAAATAACTGGTCACGGTGGCTACCTTGAACAGCAAATCGGTACTCAGGCTCAGGTTGACGGTTACACGCTGAAAATTAAGAAATTTCAAACAGTGGTAATTTGAACCTATATTCAGGTAAAAACTGTAGTCGCTGCTCAGGCAGGCTACATCGTCAAGTAAATCGGCCAGTTCTTTTAGTGACTTGAGTTCCTTCAGCTGGTCGATTTTTTGCAGGCCAAGCCTCAGTTCCTGAGCGTCTATCATTTCATTGATTTGTGCGACCCATTTCTTGACATTGGCGATCCATTCCGTTGAGTTCAGCAGGGTGTGTCCGGGATCATGCACGACAAACTGGGCATGAACGCTGCCGGTTCCCGTCAGCCCCATCGAGACGGCAAGTCCGAGTATGAGAATGATTCTTTTCATGACGGTTATTTGTTGATGATGAATAATAGGGTGAATATGACACATACCAGCCAGGCTATCAGATAGCTTTTGGCATTTTCCTTTTTCGTGGCGAGTGCCCATACCACGAAAATGAGCGCAACGCCCAAAAGTGCGGCGGCAATGCTTCCGGCAAGATTGTATGCGCTGCCGTTGAAGTCGGTTGACCAGCTTAGAAGGGAGGTCAGCCCTTGGGTGGCGTCATCCATACTTTTTCCTCCTTTCCTCCAGATAGCGGTTGATGGCCGTATAGGTCGAGCCGCTTTCGTTGAACAACTGCTTCAGCCGTACTACCGTCGCTTGGCGCGAATCGAAGGCTACGGCGGCGAAGTCGGACACCTCATTGCGGAAGATGAAGGCATCGTTCGACATCTTGATGAAAAACTCTCTCCAGCGTTCCGTGCGTTGCAACGACTCAATCATATAGGCCTCTTCGTCCGTGATGGAAAGCACGGCTTTCACTTCCGGCAGGTTCTGCCGGTGTTCCGAATGGTCGAGGATAATCTTGGTCGCGCAGTTGATGATGATGGAGTCCTTGATACTGGACGGCATGTTTTTCAAAAACAGGATGTTCTGTGCAGCCAGCGTGATGCTTCCTTCCTTTTTACGGAAGGTACGGTACAGGTAGGCGATGAAGTCTCCGAATTTCTCGTCTTGCAGGAAGTCGAGCGCTTCGTCGATGATCAGTTCTTTGGCAAATCCCTGGCGTTTCTTGATTTTATCCACGATCATTTGCAGGGTGATGATGGCAACGAGTGGAAAGTACTCTTTCTTAGAGGCATCTTCCATATCGAAGGCTATCAGCCGGTCATGCACGATATCCACGTTCTCGGTGGCGTTCAGCAGGAATGACAGCTCTCCGTCCGTATAGGGTTCCAGCAAAAGTAACAGTTCCTCTATCTCGAATTTCTGTTTCTCAAACTCAGTCATCCGTTTGCTGAACACTTCCTTCAGATAAGCCCGGTAAGTTATCAGCGTCGGGAAGATACGCTCATGCTTCTCTCCTATTGAAGAGTTGTTCACATAGTCGTAAAATCCGATGACGGATTTCCTGAGAATGGCGTTCTCGGCAGGCAGCATGGGTTCACGTACCTTCCAAATGTAGCTGATAATGGCGACGATGGTCTTTATCTGGTCATCGGCAGACTCGGCATCCGTGGTGTCGATGTACAGGTATTTGCCGTTCTTATCACGGTCACACAAGAAGGGGTTGAACGCAAATTTCTTCTGCTCGGTAGAGTCGAAGTATTTGCCCCGGTTCAAGGCTATCGTCGAGCGGTAAGAGCCGCCGATGTCGATGATCATCACATCCCGGCCCAGCTCATAGCTTTGCAGGATGTAATTGTTCAGCCAGAAAGATTTACCGGAACCGGACGGGCCGATAACGATGCGGTTCTTGTTGTTCAGCGCCGGATAATCCCAGAGGTTTATCTTGGCTGGAGTACCGAAACGGTCATGGTAGATATGTCCTTTCTCGTCCGAAAGGTACATCCCCTCTTTTTGCAGATAACAGATGGCCTGCTTGGTCGTGTTGACGAAGCCCCGGTAATTGGCCCTGGCATTGCCGGGTATGTTGCAGAAGAACAGGTTGCACAGCTCGGCGTTCTCCACATAACACGAACTTTGGTTCATAAAGCTGAAGCCTTGCTGTACCAGTGCGGTTTTCTGCATGAGCGAGGTACGGTCTGTATCGTTCAGCACGACATTGAAAGCGGTATAGGCGGTCTGGTAGTCGAACTGGGTAATCTCATCGCAGAAGGCTGCCTGCTCGCGTTGCTTCTCCGCTGCGGGCGGATAAAAGTTGGTGATGTAGTTCAGCGCGTCTTTCTCCGCACCGATGGCCGTTACGGTGGCATCGGGATCGGTTATCTCTATCACGATGTTTACGATGTGGTTGAACGGCAGGCCAAGTCCTACGGGGTACAGCATCGAGCATTTGCTCCGTATGCTGTCCGGTATCTCTATGTTTCCCCCGTATGCCTTCGACTTGCCGGTGTGCGGCACGGCCAGTTCCTGAAGATGCTCGCCTTCATTGGTCAGCGAAAGGATGGAAACGTGCTGCTGCCCTATTTTCATGCTTCCGCTTTCACTGACGGCCATAGGGTTGACGCTCTTCTGCGTGGCATCGTTTTCCGGTGTCTCGTAAGAGAGGTTGACGTAGTCGTAGATGGCGTTGTTCAGTTCCGTATCATCCATCTTGCGTATCTCAAACTGCTGGATGGACGACAAGCCGTTCTCAAAGTTCATCAGAAAGGCTTCCATTTCTGTCAGCCGTTGCTGATATTCTTTATAAGGTTGCTTGAACGGGTAGTGCAGCTTTCGCATCAGCGAGGTGCCCGATGCGCTTTTGCGTATCTTACCGTTTCGGCTGCCGTTCGTGAACGTCACATACAGGTTGGTGTAGCTGTTCAGTATCTCCTTGCCGTTGAAATGACGGTTGTTCTCCGCTATCAGGGCATTGGAAGAGTATTCTGCATGATGGTATCGCCCCGTATAGTAGAAATTCTGCTGATGGATGACCGTGCCTGCCGGAAGCATCTTCAAAAGAGCCTCCAACCGCTCATGGATGTATTGCGCCTCGCTTTCCGACAAGGTGAACACTTCGGGCAGAAGCAGCCGGTAGCCGACGGTGATGTCACCGTTCCCGTTGATGACGGCGTTCTCCGTGATGGTCTGGATAGGCAAGACACTTTCCAGATCCACGGATTTGTCCTTCACCTCTATCTCTGTCTGCCGGATATACAGCAGAGCAATCAGCAGGCTCAGCGCACAGATTAGCAGTGATATGAGTATGATGATTCCTATCATGGTTGCTGTTTTAGGATGAATTTGAAAATCTGCCGTTTGTCCGTTATCTGCCGGGGGGTGGCGTTCTTGATCCGGAGGCCGGTCAGGTAGTCCGGGTTACCGGCCTTGTGTTCCTTTTTCAAGGTTTGGAACAGCAGACCGGATAGAAACAGAATGGCGGAAATGATTCCGATGATGAGTATCGGGTGCAGCTGCTTGAATATGC
>ENA-OQDC01000740-OQDC01000740.1-human-gut-metagenome-genome-assembly--contig:-NODE-740-length-20870-cov-6.479535_pt1 | contig 20870 bp, 24 predicted proteins | sample MGYA00242770_ERZ504601 | MGnify/ENA primary metagenome ERZ504601 (study PRJEB26092, sample SAMD00036305) | human gut metagenome | host: Homo sapiens | study: EMG produced TPA metagenomics assembly of...
GTGGATGTCTTTTTTATTTATACGTGCAACCAGCCGGAGCTGTGCTTTATAATTCTACAAAGCCAAAACTGTTGATCAGTCCTGTCAGTTTCTGTCCTTCTTTACAGAGTTCACACTCATGAGAATTATAAACCTGATAATCCGGAAGATCCGCACTTGTAAAGATCGTCTTCACCTCCATGCCTGCCACCTTCGAGATTGAACTGAACACTGCACAGATGCCGCTGACTCTTCCTCCGTAATAAAGTACAGACTCAATTGCCTGTCTTACAAGAGAACCTGTAGACATGGAATCCGTCAGTACAAGTACCTGCTTACCTTCGATCATACGCTGGTTATTATCTCTGAAAAGGATCTGTCCTGCCGGATCAAATTCAGGAGTTACAACGGAAATATTATTCCCCGCACTGACCGATGCATTTCCGCTTCCTGACAGATATTCTGCCATAAACGCTCCGATCACTTCCGTATTTTTCAGGCATACGATTGTTTCTACCGGTGTATTTGTCATATATTCTTCTGCAAGTGTCTTCGCAGTCTCGCGTGCATTATTATGACGCGTCTTAACTGTTGACATATCAATATAAGTATTCACATGTGAATTTTTCGTTGCAAAATGCCCCTTCAGAATCTTAATACGTGCCTTTCCGTTCTTTCCTGACCTCAGGTCCACAAATCTCTTGTCCATAGCTTTGTTGCTCCCTTCTGCTGTTGTTCATTTATCTGGCTTCAAGATAGTTTTATTTTAGCACAACAAAAAAGAAATTACAGCATTTTTTACAAAAAACTTACTGCAATTTCTTTTTTATTAACTATTTTTACTATCTCGTATCTGGATTAGTTGTTGATCAACTTATCCTCATCGCTCCAACTGTAAAGCTTTCTGATCTCAGCTCCGACTTTCTCTGACTGATGCTCAGCAGCAAGCTTTCTCATAGCCTTGAAGTGAACCTGACCGCCTGCTTCAGACATATCAAGCAGGAAATCTTTTGCAAATGTACCATCCTGAATATCTTTCAGTACCTGTTTCATAGCTTTCTTTGTCTCTGCTGTTACAATCTTAGATCCTGTGATGTAATCACCATACTCTGCTGTATTGGAGATAGAATATCTCATTCCGGCGAATCCTGACTGGTAGATCAGGTCAACGATCAGTTTCATCTCGTGGATACACTCGAAATAAGCATTTCTCGGATCATATCCAGCCTCAACCAAAGTCTCAAATCCAGCCTGCATTAATGCACATACACCACCGCAAAGTACGGCCTGCTCTCCAAAGAGGTCTGTCTCTGTCTCTGTTCTGAATGTTGTCTCAAGGACACCGGCTCTTGCTCCACCGATTCCAAGACCATAAGCAAGTGCTCTGTCAAGAGCCTTTCCTGTATAATCCTGCTCTACAGCTACGAGGCAAGGAGTTCCCTTTCCAGCCTGATATTCACTTCTTACTGTATGTCCTGGTGCTTTCGGTGCGATCATTGTAACATCGACATTCTTCGGTGGTACGATTGTTCCGAAATGAATGTTGAATCCATGAGCGAACATAAGCATATTACCTTCTTCAAGGTTTGGCTCGATATCTTCTTTGTAAAGTTTTGCCTGCTTCTCATCATTGATCAGAATCATGATGATATCTGCCTGCTTTGCTGCTTCTGCTGCTGTATATACTTTAAATCCCTGTTCTTCCGCTTTCTTCCATGAACGGCTTCCCTCATACAGACCGATGATAACATCACATCCGGACTCTTTTAAGTTCAGGGCATGTGCATGTCCCTGGCTGCCGTATCCGATGATTGCGATCTTCTGTCCTTCCAGAAGAGAAAGGTTACAGTCTTCCTGATAATAAATTTTGCTGCCATTTTAAATTCCTCCTAAATACATAAAATAATATTCGTAGAAATCTTCCGGTCTCTGCCGGAGGTATCTATGTATAGTGAAAGGTCCATGCCTCTTACTAACGAATGAAATAAATCCTGTAGATTTTTCTTTTATATTTTAGAAAAATGCTACATCTTTACTGCCTCTGGATAATCCTGTGATTCCGGTTCTCGCAAGTTCCAGTATCTCGTAATCCTTCAGCAGATTTAAAAACGCTTCCAGTTTGCTCTTGGTTCCTGTCAGCTCGATCATCAGACAATCTTCTTCGACATCAACGATCTTCGCCCTGAAGATATCCGCCACAGAAATAATCTCACCACGCTGTGAAGCATCCGCTCTTAACTTCACCATGATCAGTTCTCTGCAGACCGACTCATTTTCTTTCAGCATCTTGATGTCCACTACATCTTCCAGCTTGCGGAGCTGCTTTTCAATCTGAGATAAGATCAGCTCATCTCCTGATGAGACAACTGTGATTCTTGTAAATCTTGGATCTGCTGTCATACCGGCTGTGATACTGTCAATACTGTAACCACGGCGGCTGAACAGTCCTGCGATTCTGCTAAGGACACCTGGATTGTTGTCCACGAGCAGTGAATAAACCTGACTTCTCATGCGTATCCTCTCTTTCCAGTTTGAATCTGCAAAAACAGAGTGCGTTCTGTTTTCCTTAATATTAACAACTTAACGCGGCTTTGTCAAGAGTATTTTTGAATATTTTAGAGCGGATTCTGTTTTTTATTTTTTCTGTTGTCTCACAGTCCCATCTGTTCTGCAAGCTCATTTAAATACATCCACCGTTCCTCTTTTTCTTCCAGTTCTGTCGCACAATTTTCCTGCTTTTCCATCAGCTCCCGGAGTTTCACTGAATTAGTGGCATTGGCAGTGATCTGCCGTTCGATTGATGCCAGCTTTTCCTCCAGCTTTGCAATATCTTCATCGATGGTCTCATACTCCCGCTGTTCTTTATAAGTAAATTTCACTTTTTCCTGACGGTTCTGCTTCCAGGTCTTTTTAGAAGCCTTCTCTTCCTTATTTTCTTCTGTCGCGGTTTCTTCTCCTTTTTTATTTTCTCCCTTCCCTGTGGAACTTCCAGTTTTTATTTTAGAAACCATTGCCGCAGATTCCTCCTGCTGTCTTTTTGCATTCAGATAATCGCTGTACCCGCCTTCATACTGACGGATCCCGCCTTTTCCATCCAGTTCAAAAATACGGTCTACGACATTATCCAGAAAATAGCGGTCATGGGATACCGTGATCACAATCCCGGTAAAAGAATTCAGGTAGTCTTCCAAAATAGTCAGTGTCGGAATATCCAGATTATTTCCTGCCTCATCAAACAAAAGTACGTTTGCATTTTCAGCCAGGACACCCAGAAGATACAGCCGTCTTTTTTCTCCTCCCGAAAGCTTTCCGATCGGTGCGTACTGCATATCCGGCGTGAAAAGAAAACGTTCCAGAAGCTGTGTTGCACTGATCCTGCCATCCTTCGTCGTGATATACTCTGCAATATCTTTTACATAATCGATCACTCTCTGGCTGTCATCCATATGCTTCTCTTCCTGTGCAAAATATCCGATCTTTACGGTTTCTCCAATCTCGATGGTTCCACTGTCCGGCTGTACGATCCCTGCGATCATTTTTAAAAGCGTGGATTTGCCGCATCCGTTCGATCCAATAATCCCAAGTCTCTGATTTTTCAGCACAATATAATCAAAATCATTTAAAATCTTCTTTTCTCCAAATGCTTTGCTTACATGATGCAGTTCCACCGTCTTTTTCCCCATTCTTGTCTCAACTGAATCCAGTTCCACCGTCTGATCCTTCACCGGTGCTTTTCCATTCTTCAATTCTTCGAGACGTTCCAGTCTTGCTTTCTGCTTTGTAGTCCTTGCCCGGCAGCCACGTTTCGCCCATTCCAGTTCCATCCGCAGTACACTCTGCCGCTTCCGTTCTGTCGCAAGTTCCCTTTCCTCTCTTGCCGCCTTTAATTCCAGAAATCCGGTATAGTCCGCATCATATCCATACATCTTTCCGTGACTCAGTTCCAGGATCCGATTTGTCACACGATCCAGGAAATACCGGTCATGCGTTACCATCAAAACAGTTCCTCTGTAGGAACGCAGATACTCTTCCAGCCAGGTGATCATTTCCTGGTCCAGATGATTTGTCGGCTCATCCAGCAACAGTACATCAAAATGACCGGCAAGGATCTTTGCAAGTACAACTCTTCTTTTCTGTCCACCCGAAAGCTGCTCAATTTTCTGATCAAAATCTGTGATTCCAAGTTCTGTCAGATTACTCTCTACCTGCCAGCTCTCATCTGTCCCACTTTCCAGTGCATAAGAACGGATATCCGCTCCGTCCGGGAAAACCGGGTTCTGCGGTACAAATGCAAGCTTCAGTCCATTCTGCCGTATTACCTGTCCACTGTCCGGCACTTCTTCACCGGCGATTACTTTCAGTAAAGTCGATTTTCCTGTCCCGTTGATTCCGACAATCCCGATTTTATCTCTCTCCTGTATTCCAAAAGAAGCATCCTCAAAAATCACTTTCTCCCCGTAGATTTTATTGATATGTTCCAGATTGATTATATTCATTTCTACTGACTCCTCTGCTTTTTCTATAGAAACTCTGAATTTTATTTTAAAGATTTCAAAATTTGCTTGTTAAATCTCAACAGACATTATATCATGATAAAGTTATTTCTTAACAGTCTTTAATTAAAAATCTACAGATTAAATCTGTGGATCAATAGAAAGCGAGGGATTTCTTATGAGTCAGAAAAAAGAGTTTGATGATATTTTTGATGATGATTTTGAAGTTACATATGAAGAAGATCCAGTCTATGATGAGGATGATTTTGATAACGGCAAATTTTATGAAACCGACGATTCTGATGAGGATGATTCTGAGGAAAATTATTTTGAAGAGGAATATCCCGGCGATGAATACCCTGACGAAGGTGCAGAAAATGAATATGACGATGCTATCTACAGCCCTTCCGACAGAAAGCGTAAGAAGCGGCATCCTTCCGAAGAAGAACCGGAATATGAAACCGGAAAAAGAAGTGATCCACGCTCCCGGAAAAGAAGTGGAGTTCCTCTTGCAGCTCCGATAAAAAAGGGTGGGAAAGCTCTTTCCAGGCTGACCGGTTTCCTGCTCCAGCAGCTCTCAGTCCTTTTGATCCTTGCTACAACTATTTTTGTATTATATAATTTCTGGCGTGCAAGCACCCCTTATGGCGACATACAGGAATCGATCCGGAAGAAAAGTATTTCTCAGACACTGGCTGCCTACCTGTGTATTGCAGCGATCTTCCTTTTCTTTGAATTTATCTCCCTGATCTGGACAATGACCCGGGTACGCGTGAGAGAGAACGAACGAACCATAAAAGAAGATACTGGAAGAGGTCTTTTTTCCTTTCTTCTGGTATTTATCACGTCCTACCTCTGCTTTTTATTCAGTCATTTTCTTCCCGACAGTCCGGAGATCATCTATGGCATCAAAGGTGCTTTCGATGTATACGGTTCTCTCCATAACGCATTGCTGGGACTTTGTGCCGCCGGAGTCATTTCCTGCCTGATCCGGCGGCATATGAGCTAATTTTCACACAGCGAAATACATTGTGTAAAGATCTCAGCTCATCGTCGCAGTTGTCAGTCTTTCATGCAGGTACGGACTTCAGTCCGTCGCCTGCATCCATTAAAAAAATCAGCAGATCCACGGAACCAGAAAGTTCTTCTGACACGCTCCCGCATTTTTGGATCTGCTGTCTTTTCTTTTAATCCCTTTATTTCCTAATTAATCAAAAATGATCAGTGCCATAAATACAAGATCTGTATCTCCTGTATTCTTCAGTCCATGCCCTTTTCCGTCAGGAGTAAAGGTAACATCTCCTGCTTTTACCGGACGAACTGTACCGTTGTCGTTATAATCTCCCTCTCCACGCAGGATATAGTATGTCTCGCTCTCATTATGATGCTCATGATATCCAAGAGAACATCCTGGCTCGATCGTCACTTCTGCATATAATCCGCATTTTCCATTTAACTCTTTTTCACCAAGAATATGCTTGATCAGGACATGTCCTTCTCCACCACACATATTTTCTTTTCTTTCGACTTTCAGTTCACTCATCATTATCTCCTCCTGCCATAATATTTTATCACGAAACAGGACACCCGTTCTGTATCCCTGCCTCTATTTTTACAGTATAAGCTTGTTGATATTTTTTCGCAACATTTATCAAAAATTTTAACGGAAGATTTTTTCTTTCCTTATCTGAACGCACGCTTTGGAATATGCTACTGTCATGACCAGATACATTCCTGCAACAACAATAATTGCAAGGATTCCTGTATTAAAAAAGAGGTTCAAAATTAATGTCAGAAGAAGTAACAGTGGAATTACTTTGTTCATACACATATATGCTTTATATGCACTCTGAAATACAATCTCTTTTTCTGCTTCATCACAACTTGCAAGCCATTCTTTCTGAAATTTTGAAGAGGAGGGATCTCCTTTCTTTTCCGGATGGACTTTCTGAACAAGTTTAACATACCGTACCTGCATGATCCCATCATAAAAGAAACAGCTCAAAAACAAAATACACGCCCACAGGAACGTGATTGAAGTACTACCGCCACTTCCAATATAATCCAATGAATAACCGAAAGCCAGAATCAGAATACATAAGACCTGTGATAAGACATTCACACCCGTCAGCCATGCACCGTATTTTTCTTCTTCATATTCCAGTCTGTCACACTCTTCATCATCAGCTTTCAACAGAGCATTGCAGTTCTTTTTCAAACAATGACAGATCCATTCTTCCGCTATCACAGACAATGCAAGTACCACAGCCATTCCAGGAAGGATCAGTTGTTCTATCCCACTGATATGCAGCGTGATCGTTCCAATCTCCTTCCAGTCTGAGGCACGCTCTATAAAATACATTCCTGTTCCGCCCAGAACCATACCGATTATAGCACCCGCAGACATTTTAAGTATAAACCTTTTATAACTATTTTTCTTTTTCATTCTACATCCTCCTCATACTCAAACAGATCTTCTACTTTTACTCCACAGATTTTTGCCAGCTTTAATGCCAGTGTCACTGAGGGAGAATAATCCCCCCTCTCGATCAGACTGATCGTCTGTCTCGATACACTGGCAAGCTTTCCGAGTTCCGTCTGATTGATCCCCAGTTCGGAACGGTATTCCTTTACATGGTTCAGTAATGCCAAATGATTCTCTCCTCCCTTTTCCAAGTTATTATTGACAACTTTTCTTGTCATTCACAGCTTATCATTGACAACTTTCCTTGTCAATCCTTTTTGACAATTTTCTTTGTCATTTTTTAACATTGACTCCTGTTCTGAAAGGGACTATACTTTTGTGTAACCTTAATAATAGAATAAATTCTAGGAGATAATTGAATGAACGAAGAACAAAAAGTGGTTCCTTTTACTATAGAAGATTGCTATCATGTCTGCCGTCTTCTCTATCCCGACAGATCTGAAAAGAAAAAATTAAAGCTTGCCCAGAGGCTGCACCGGAAATGGCAAAGGAGACCTCCTCTTGAATATAAGATCAACGAGGATTCACTGACCGTATCAGACAAGATTATGCTGACTAAAAAGAATCTCCGGAAATGTGCCGTCAGTGGAGATTTTTATTTCTTTCAGGTCAAAGACCGGCTGTCACTTGTCCTTTTCAAACCAGCCACTGAAGAACACCACCAGGCAATGGAAGACTTCCTGAGGATCAACGAAATTGAGACGCTCCGGGAACTTCCGGCAGAAGCATCTACTCTTCCGTGGAATGAAGTTTACAAAATGCGTGTCGGTTCTCTGTTAAAAAGAGACTTTAAAAAGGGACGGTTTTTTATAATCCATGCCCTTCTGATCCTTCTTCTGACATTTGGCTGCCTTATATGGAATGCTAAGGATTACGTTAATTATATTCTCGAAGATGCCGGACTTTCTTCCGCAATCTCCGAACGTATGATGGATACTGTATTTGACTCTCTTCCATCAGATGATATTGAAATTCTGGGGCAGATCCAGGATAAACTGCAAAATTCTCCTGCTGTAGATGCTCTTGCTGAAAAATATGCCCAGGCTATGATTCAGGGAATTGCAAACGGCAAAGAATTTGATGAGATCCATGTTGATATCAGCAACGAACTGGTTCAGATTGCTTCCACTGCATTGACCGAAATAAAAAAGCAGATCCCGCTATCCGATGGAATGGAAAAGCTGATCACCGCTTCTCTTTTATCCGATTCAGCATCTGCCCAGTCGGCGATCAATACTTATGCAGAGGGAATTTATGATGGTTTCAGCAACCGCCTCGGAGGATTTGTCAATCTGTACCGGATCCTGACCTCACAGTTTATGATCCTTTTTATTGCAGTTCTGTATATTGGTATGGTCATTGCCTGCATAGCCACAACTCCCCTGACCGTTGTGAGATTCAGCTATCCCGCAACTTTTGTACTATTTGGTATTCTCTATTACTTTTTAGTAAATGTCGTCGGAAATACGCTCGTTGCAAGGCTCAGCAACCGCTTTTTAGGCAGAACAGTATTCCTTGACCCGTCTATGGGATATGCAATGCTTATTGTTGCCATACTGGGGGCAGCCTTTCTCTTCCTTTGCCTGACCATCAGGATAAAAAGAGAAGAGAAAAAGCTGACTCAGCTCTGAGATAATGCAGGTTTTTAGAAGAATACACTGAAAGTATATCACCTTTCCTCCCTGTACATAAGGTCAAAATAACTCTATTGTATTGGAAAGGTGATTTTTATAAACACACAATAATTAGTTAAAAATGATATATGATGCCAGGGTCAAAAGGTCTAAGCCCACATGAGCTTGCTCATAGGTGGGTGAAAGACCTTAGAACCCGCCCCGATATGAGCATAAAAGTGGGATGATAATCCCACGATATGCGAATATTGGGCAGGATTGTGGGAGTGCGTAGCACGGAGCAATCCGTAGGCATCAAAGTCGGGGGCTTTTGACCCCGACATCATATAATTATACATAATTTCTGCTGTTATTGAAATCTTCTCTTGCTGTCTCCTGCTTTCCGGGAGTATAATCTACTGTAAGCTCGTTGGAATCTGTATTGTTCCGGCAATTGTATTACATGATGTTTCATACGAAAGCGTAACTGTATCTGCTTTTTTCATCTTCTTTTCATAGATATTCCTTTCTTCTAATCTTTTTGCTTCTTAAATCTTACGCTTGTAATATTTAAAAGTCAAGTCTATTTTCAGGAATTGTATACTCCATATTCACCATCTTTATGTGCGATATATCCTATTTTATTACCATCCTCTATATCTTCTCCATTTTTGTTACCCTGTCATTTTAAAGAACATCCTTACTTACACTGTTACATATTTTTCCGCTTCTTCTTTGCACTTCAACGTATTTCCATGCCCAATTACATATTCCGGGAGTTGGTGCTTCTGCCCTCACCGGTGGCGGTTTATTCACACCCATTTTAATGCTGATCAATGCATTTGCCATGCTTGCCGGTGCGGGAGGTGCTCCGCGTGCCGCGATTTCCATGGGGAAAAAGGATAACAGGACTGCAGAAAAGATCCTTGGGAACTGCTTTTCTCTTCTTATTATCATGGCAGTTATACTGACCTTTATTTTCTTTATTTTTGCCCCACAGATGCTGACCCTTTTCGGTGCAAGTGGTAAGACACTTCCTTATGCCGTTGCCTATTCCCGCATCTACATCCTTGGAAGTATTTTTGTACTGATCGTTATGGGAATGAACCCGTTCATTACAACACAGGGATTTGCAAAGATCAGTATGCTCACCACCGTTATTGGTGCAGTGATCAATATTATCCTTGATCCAATCTTCATTTTTGTACTGGATCTCGGTGTAAGAGGTGCGGCACTTGCCACCGTTTTAAGTCAGGCTGTCGGAGCTGTATGGATCCTCCGTTTCCTGACCTGAAAGAAAACCATTCTCCATCTCCGGAAAGAAAATTTCCGGTTACGCAGAGACATTATCCTGCCCTGCCTGGCACTTGGTATTTCCACTTTCGTCATGCTCTCCACGGAAAGTATCCTCTCCATCAGTTTCACCTCCAGCCTTTCAAGGTACGGTGGCGACCTGGCAGTTGGAGCAATGACCATCATTACCAGTGTCAGCCAGCTTGTTACAATGCCTGTGCAGGGGATCTGCCAGGGAGGTCAGCTGATCACAAGTTACAACTTCGGTACCAATAATAAAAAGCGGGTAAAAGAAGCCTTTTTACCAAGTTTAAAGCCTGCGTCTTTTTTACGACCCTGTGCTGGGCTGTTCTGCTTCTTGCATGCCTGCGAAAACTGATCCTACTGATCCCTCTCATCTTTATCCTGCCGCTCTTTTTATCTAATAAGGTATTTGCAGTTTTCCTTGCAGAACCAGTCAGTGATATCCTGGCGGCTGCCATTACAACCATAACCTTCTTAAGCCGCTTTAATGGAATATTGAACCCGAAAGACCTCTCCTCACCGGATATCCGGTAAAGAGAGGCCTCTCTTTTTCATTGATCTTCCATAATTTTTCTTTCAGAATTTTCCCTTTTTCTGTGATTTTTCCTTCTTCCAGGATCTTTCCTGAATCCTCCGGTAACAGATCACCGGTTTCTCCGGTAGCCCTGCTCATCCTGATATTCAGGATGTTCCATTGCACAGGGATTCTGATCACCACAGATTGTATAATCGCACCGGCATCCATTAGAACAGATAGTTTTACGGATCAATTTAGCATGAATCAGTTCCATCCCCGTAAAATCCGGGTTGCACATTGCCGGCATAACTTCCAGCAGATCATACTTTTTTGCAAATTTGTATAGGCGTGGTTCTATCTGTTTTTATATGTGTTCCACTGTCCTAAGTACACAGACTGTACTGAACGGTGTTATCAATTTGTTATCAAATATCTGTTATCAATCAAAGATTCTCGTAATATCCTGATACCGGTTGATTACACGATAAATTTCTACATACTCATTATCTACTTTGTAGATAATCACATAATCTTCCCATATCGCATACTTATAGTCTGTCCAAAAGCTGACTCGTTTTGAAAGATCCGAACCCATTCCAGGAAACATCTGAAGATTTTCGAATTTGCCATAAATCTCCTTTATGGTCTTTGCCGCATTCTCCTCGTTATCTTCAGCAATGTAATCCCGAATGCTTTTTAAATCCTTTGCAACAATCGGGTTAATCCTCAATTTTAACATCCTATTCCCCCACGAGTGCTTTCAATTCATCCAAATCAAGCCATCCTTCGCCGTCTTTCACTGCTTCTTCTGCTTCTTGCAGCTTCATCAAGAGCTTCTTTTCTGCCCGATCACGTTCATAATCCTCAAAGTCCATAACTACAAAACGACCTCTGCCATTCTTTGTAAGATACACTGGCTCGCCTTTATGACAATTTTTTAGGACTTCATTATAATTTCTCAAATCAGATACTGGTAAAATACTTGCCATATTCTTTCAGCTCCTTCCTTGATTTCATATTTTTCTGCTACTTACATTATACACAAAAATGCTGTAAAATTCAACGCAAAGTTTTACAGCTTTTTAATTTAAAATCATTTTTTCATTTTCTTCCATATTCTCTATTACTTCTGTTCTCTGCAGATTTGCTGGAAGTCGAACAGTATAATGAAAATGTTGTCTTTCAGGGAATCATCGACTGTGCCAAAGCCGCTTTGGAACATGATATTCCGGTGGTTCTCGGAAACGATGTCGGCTGTCCCTGGATCATCCAATGCCCCAAAAAAGAAAAGCAGTCGAAAAATGAACTCGACCGCTTTCTCTGATCTTTCAGAACTATCATTTTTCTTCAGCTATCTGCCTATTTTGAGCAGGTGGCTTTTTCATTTTTCCCACCATAATCAAATTTTCCGTCATTTTTTTCTTCCAGTGCTTTGATCATATGATACGTATACTCATTATACGGAACTGCAATCCCCAGTTCCTTTCCCATACGCATCAATGCTCCTGAGAACATATCGATCTCAGTATGTCTTCCCGCATCTAAATCCTGCAAGGTAGAATATCTCGCAGTTGGCGGAACTTCACTTCCACGACTGGATGAATCATCCGCTGCCTTCAGATCGATCCCCTTTGCCTTCGCCACGGCTTCTAATTCTCTGCGGAGTCCATTACTGATCTCCTTCATGTGGATACTGTCTCTGTAGCATCCCACACCTGCACCAAGGATTGCCTGTGGAAGGTTATTACATACGTTCAGACGGAACTTGCTCCATATTTCTGCCTGAATCTGTTCTGTGGAACGATAATGGATTCCCGTATCTTTCAATAATTCTTCGATCGCCTGCACCCGTTCGCTCTGATACGGTGCTTCACCCTCGCCGAAAATGATACCAATCGTTGTCTCAGGATCAAAATGATATCCATCCTCTTCCTGATGGGATGCCACCTTGATCAGGGAAGGCAATACCGGTGCAGCCCCGATCTCTGCAGCGATCAGTTCTTCACTGTCCACTCCGTTCATCAGACTCATTACCGTCGTATTTTCTCCCACTGCCGTACGGATGCTGCCCATTGCTTCCGGTAAAGCACCATACTTCAGACATACAACCAGCAGATCCACCCCCTGTGCCTCCTGCGGTGTCCATACTTCGGGATTATACGTGACTCCATTAATCCTGCATCCCTTTTTCAGACGTTCTGCCCTTTCACCTTCTGCGATCACACCCAGCCGGATCTCTTTTTTCTGGGAGAGTCCCCAGATCACATAGGAGCCGACTGCTCCTGCTCCGAGAACTGCTACTTTTTCTATCTTCATTTTAGTATCTCCTTTCAAACGTGATCTGATCCAGTGCTTTTACTGATGTTCCCGGAAATGTTCTAACACCGACTCTCCTCTGCGATCTCTCTTGCCACAAAAACTCCACTTGCAGATGCATGAGACAGAGAATGGGTCACTCCACTTCCGTCTCCGATCACATACAACCCCTTATGCAGCGTCTCAAGATGTTCATCCAACTGTACTTCCATATTGTAGAATTTCACTTCCACTCCGTAAAGCAGTGTATCATCATTTGCAGTTCCCGGTGCGATCTTGTCCAGTGCATAGATCATCTCAATAATTCCGTCAAGGATACGCTTTGGAAGAACGAGACTTAAATCTCCCGGCTCTGCAGACAGGGTCGGTGTCATAAAGTTCTCGGCGATCCGCTCCGGTGTACTTCTTCTTCCACGGATCAGATCTCCGAAACGCTGTACCAGGACTCCTCCCCCAAGCATATTGGAAAGCCGTGCAATACTTTCACCGTATCCGTTGCTGTCCTTAAACGGTTCTGAGAAATGCTTTTCTACAAGCAATGCAAAGTTTGTATTTTCCGTCTGCTTTGCAGGATCTTCATAACTATGTCCATTAACCGTTACAATTCCGTTTGTATTTTCATTTACTACGATTCCATTCGGATTCATACAGAAAGTTCTGACTTTATCTTCAAATTTTTCCGTACGGTATACGATCTTACTCTCATAAAGCTCATCGGTAAGATGGGAGAAGATCACGGCAGGAAGTTCTACACGCACTCCGATATCCACACGGTTGGATTTCGTCGGGATCTTCAGATCCTTACATACCTGCTCCATCCATTTACTTCCGCTTCTTCCCACGGAAACAATACATTTCTCACATTCATCTTCTCCGTCCTTAGTAACCACACAGTATCCGTCTTCTTTCATCTCAAGACGGTCTACATGACAGTTAAACCGGAACTCCACTTTTTCTTTTTAATTTTGCATACAGATTTTTCAAGTACCACATAATTGATATCTGTTCCAAGATGACGTACAGATGCATCCAGAAGATTCAGCTTATTCTGCATACACAGCTTTTTAATGTGTGTACCGGAAGTGGAGTACATTTTTGTTCCTGCCCCGCCAAATTCTACATTGATATCATCTACATATTCCATCAGTCTGATGGCTTCTCTTTTCCGATATACTCATAAAGTGTACCACCGAAGCTGTTCGTAATATTATATTTTCCCGTCAGAGAACGCTCCTGCTCCGCCAAATTCCGCTCATGATCGCACAGGTCTTACAGTTGATACAGCTTTTCACCTTTTTGCCATCAATCGGACATTTTCTTTTTTCCTAGCGGATTTCCCGCTTCAAAAACTGCCACTTTCAGTTCAGGGGCTTTCTGCATCAGCTCATACGCTGCAAAAATCCCTCCCGGTCCTGCTCCGATAATAATTACGTCATATTTACTCTTCTCACAATCCATCTTCTTTTTTCTTTCTCTTCTATTCTTATTTATTTTCCTGTACTTTCCGTTCCTTTTTTCTGCTCTTCAGTCAATTCTTCCTTTTTTGTCTGCTGTTCTGCTTTCACAAGCTGCTCTTTTTCTGTCTGCTGCTCCTGCCGCAATCCCAGGATTCCCCTGGTCAGAATCTTTACATCATCAAAAATATAATCAAATGCTCCTGCCTGGCACATATTAATGATTACCATTCCGACCGGCACTGCAAGGATCATCCAGATCACTCCGCCAACCCGGTATCCGATATATAAAAGTAATAATGTAACCAGTGGATTCAGTCCCACACTGTCACCGACCAGCTTGGGCTGGATCAACTGCCGTACTGCCTGCGTTACCACATAAATGATCAGCAATGCTGCCGCCACCTTATATTCTCCCATAAAAACTTCGTACACCGCCCATGGGATCATAGCGGTTCCCGTTCCAAAAAATGGAAGGAAATCAAGAAATGCAATCAGAAAAGCGATCAGGACAAAATAATGGATTTTCAAAAATCCAAGTCCTGCCAGCAGAATCAGGAACACAATCCCCATGATCTTAAATTGGGCTTTAAAATAACCGCCCACTGCATATTTCAGATTGTCCATCACCATAGTCATTCTTTTTGTCACAGCCTCCGGTGCGATCCCTTTCATCCAGTGAATGACATCTTCTCTCTGCACAATGAAAAAATAAGCCGACATGATCATCACAATAAACGATACCAGCATATAAGGAACCTTTTTCGCTGCATTTCCTGCTGCCGTAACTGTCGGTTCACTGACCTTACTCATCAGATTGCCCATATAATCGTCCAGATTTTCAACCAGTGATGTCCATCCGTTCTGAATCCCTTCCGGGAGACGCACAAAGACGCCCGACAGTGTCTGACCGATTTTTTCCAACCCTGCTTCTGTCTGCTCATACAGATCCGGGAAATCCCGGATCAGCCCCGTCACTTCCGTCACCAGACGGCTGACCGCAAAATAGCTGACCAGAATGATTGCCGCCAGTACCAGGATCACGATCAGTGCCGACCCCAGCTTTTTGACAATCTTCATTCTCTTCTCCAACCAGTTTACAAGTGGTGTCGCAATACTGGCAACGATCCATCCGATCACGAACGGCATCAGAAATCCGATCAGTCTGATCCCGATTACAATAAACGCTGCCGTGGCAAGGATACTGAATAAAAGGCTGACTGCGACCTGCCAGTATGGGCGTCTGTTTTCCATGCTTATGCCTCCTCAGATTGATTCAGATATTCTGTCTCGATCAGATCCCATATCTCATCCCTTCCCTGCTTTGTCTGGGAAGAAAATGGAATCACTTTTGTTCCCGGAACAAGTTCCAGTCCTTCTTTTAGGATCTTGATACATTTCTGTACCTGGCTTCTTTTGATCTTGTCTAATTTTGTGGCAATGATGATCGGCTGATATCCCTGCTCTACGATCCAATGATACATCATCTTATCATTTGCAGACGGTGCATGACGGATATCGATCAGAAGGAAAACCGCCCGAAGCTGACCGGATGTATGCAGATAACGTTCGATCAGCTTTCCCCACTGAGCTTTTTCCTGCTCGGATACTTTCGCATAACCATATCCGGGAAGATCTACCAGATACATTTCATCATTAATATTATAAAAGTTGATCGTCTGCGTTTTTCCCGGTGTTGCCGAAATCCTTGCATAGGATTTCCGGTTCATCAGTGCATTGATCAATGAAGATTTACCAACATTTGACTTCCCTGCAAATGCGATCTCCGGCTTGTCATTTTCCGGCAGAACACTTGTAATTCCACAGACAGTTTCCAAATTAATATTTTTAATTACCATAAGATCCTCCTTTATCTTACAAGTGCCGTTTTCAGCACCTCATTCATGCTCTCTACCGGAATGATCTCCAGTCCTTTCGTAATCTCCACTGACAGTTCTTCTACATCTGCCAGATTTTCTTTCGGCACAAGTACCGTATGTATTCCTGCATTTTTCGCAGCAAGCAGTTTTTCTTTCAGGCCTCCGATCGGAAGAACCCTTCCGCGAAGTGTGATCTCACCTGTCATTGCAAGATCTGCACGTACTTTCTTTCCTGTCACTGCGGAGAGGATGGCTGTTGCCATTGTAATTCCTGCTGACGGTCCGTCTTTCGGTACCGCTCCTTCAGGAATATGCACATGAATATCATGCTTTTCAAAGAAATCTTCCTGAATCGCATACTTTTTACTTACAGAACGGATATAACTGATTCCCGTTCTTGCCGATTCTTTCATGACATCTCCCAGCTTTCCGGTCAGCATGATCTCACCTTTTCCCGGCATAACATTGACTTCAATCTGCAAGGTATCGCCTCCTACACTTGTCCATGCAAGTCCACGCACAATTCCGACCTCCGGTGCTGCATTTGCCATCTGATACGTATACTTTTCTTTTCCAAGAAATCTGGACAGATTCCGGTCTGTTACTGCGATCTTCTCTTTTTCTGTCATCAGCAGCTCTTTTGCCGCTTTCCTGCAGACAGCACCGATCTTACGTTCCAGTTGTCTGACTCCTGCCTCTTTCGTATAATTATGTGCCATTTTCCAGATTGCTTTTTTACTGAAAGATAGCTGCTGTTCTGTCAGTCCTGTCTTTTCCAATTGCTTCGGAACTAGATGTTCCTGGGCAATATGCAGCTTTTCATTTTCTGTATAACTACTGATTTCAATGATCTCCATGCGGTCCAGCAGCGGACGCGGGATTGTCTGAAGACTGTTGGCAGTCGTAATGAACATTACTTCGGAAAGATCCAGCGGTACTTCCAGATAATGATCCCTGAACCGGCTGTTCTGTTCTGAATCCAGAACTTCCAGCAAAGCAGAAAATGTATCTCCCTTGTAGTCTGTGCTTACTTTGTCAATTTCATCCAGAAGAAGTACCGGATTTTTGACTCCCGCACTGCGGATTCCGTTTGCAATCCTTCCCGGCATTGCACCCACATACGTCTTTCTATGCCCACGGATCTCCGCTTCATCCCGGACTCCTCCCAGGGAAATCCTCACATAAGGCCGATTCGTCGCCCTTGCCAGCGACCTTGCAATGGAAGTCTTACCTGTTCCCGGGGGACCTACCAGGCAGAGGATCGGACTTTCTTCTCTCCGGGTCAGCGTTCTGACTGCCAGTGACTCCAGAATCCTCTCTTTCACGGTCTCCATTCCGTAATGATCTTCATCCAGCACTTTCCGGGCATACTGAATGTCATTATTTTCTTCGGAACGCTTTTCCCACGGCATTTCAAGAAGTGTCTCAATATAGGTACGGATCACTCCATTTTCAGCCTGTGATCCGATCGTATTTTTGAATCTGCTGATCTCACGTTTCAGCTTTTCCTTTACCTCTTCCGGTGCTTCAAGCTTTGCTGCCGCCTCTTCAAACTCTTCTGCATCAGAAATACCTGAATCCTCCCCCAGCTCCTGTCGGATAACTTTGAGTTCTTCCCGCAGGATATATTCTCTCTGATGCCGGTCCACCAGTTCTTTGACCTTTTTCTGAATCTCTTTTTTAACATCTATGATCTGAATTTCATCTGTCAGTTCCGAGCAAAGTTTCTCATATCTTTTTTTAATATCCAGTTCTTCCAGAAGTTTCTGCTGTTCCGTATATGAAAATGGTACACTGCAGGCAATCTCATTGGTCAGCTTCTTCAGATCTTCGATCGAAATCAGTTCTTTCACTGCCTCCTTGGACATTTTTCCACTTTTGTCCGCATATTCCGTAAGAACCTCTCTCAGGTTTCGTGCCATCGCTTCCTTTTGTATCTCATCCTCTATGCCAAAATCTGTCTCTTCCAAAAGTTCAACTTCCGCTTTGAGATACGGTTCTTTTTCACTGATCCCGGTCAATCTTCCTCTCTGTTCTCCTGAGACAAGAACCCGCACAATTTTCTTCGGCAATTTAATGACCTGCCGGACTGTGGCAACTGTTCCGATACTGTATACATCTTCCTGTCCCGGATCTTCTGTCTCTATGGATTTCTGGGCAACCAGAAAAATCTTCTGATCTTCCATCATTGCCTGCTGTACCGCAGTGATCGAGCGTTCTCTGCTCACATCAAAATGTACGACCATCTCCGGCATGATCGTCAGTCCTCTCAGAGCGACCATCGGAAGGCTTTTCATTACGCTGTCCATTTCTTTTCCTCCGTTCTTATTTTTATGTCCTTCTATTTGAATCTATTCTTCTCCTCTTACAGACTACCATGCGTAAAAAAAGCGGGTGGATGGGATTCGCCATCACGCCCGCCTTTTTTATGCACTCTCTGATGTCAGGAACGACTTTCTTTCTTCGCCGTCACGCGTATATCTTGGCGGTTCTGTTCCGAGAACTGCTTCTTTCGTGATCCGGCATTCTTTAATTGTCTCATCAGATGGGACTGTAAACATCGTATCCATCATGATATTTTCCATGATTGCACGAAGACCACGGGCTCCTGTCTTACGCTTCAGAGTCGTATCGGCAATCTCCAGCAGTGCATCCTTATCAAACTCAAGCTTCACTCCGTCCAGCTCAAGCAGCTTCTGATACTGCTTTACGATCGCACTCTTTGGTTCTGTCAGAATACGGATCAGTGCATCCCGATCCAGAAGATCCAGTGACACTGTCACAGGAAGTCGTCCCACCAGTTCCGGGATCAGACCAAATTTCACAAGATCCTGAGGAAGTGCCTCCTGAAGCAGCACATCCATATCGTATTCATGCTTTGTTGCAATCTCTGCATTAAATCCGATCGACTTTCTGTCGATCCGGGTCTCTATAATCTTATCAATTCCTTCAAAAGCTCCACCACAGATAAATAAGATATTCGTCGTATCAATCTGAATCAGTTCCTGATGCGGATGCTTTCTTCCTCCCTGCGGTGGAACAGATGCAACCGTTCCCTCGATGATTTTCAGAAGTGCCTGCTGAACACCTTCTCCCGAAACATCTCTCGTAATGGATGGATTCTCCGATTTTCTCGTAATCTTGTCGATCTCATCAATATAGATGATTCCATGCTCAGCACGCTCAATGTCTCCGTCCGCTGCCTGAATCACTTTCAGAAGAATATTTTCAACATCTTCTCCCACATATCCTGCCTCTGTCAGTGCAGTTGCATCAGCGATCGCAAACGGAACATTCAGAATTTTTGCCAGGGTCTGTGCCAGAAGCGTCTTTCCACATCCGGTCGGTCCCAGCATCAGAATATTACTTTTCTGAAGCTCCACTCCAAGATCCTGTTCTGCAAGAATTCTTTTGTAATGGTTATATACCGCAACGGAAAGCACCTTTTTGGCTTCATCCTGACCAATCACATACTGATCAAGGAATGCTTTCATTTCTTCCGGAGTCAGCAGATTGATATCGTCCAGTGCTCCTCTGTCGTTATAATCCAGCTCTTCTTCAATGATCTCTGAACAAATCCCCACACACTGGTCACAGATATATGTCCCGTTCGGACCTGCGATCAGCTTGCGTACCTGAGCCTGCGTCTTGTTACAGAATGAACATCTTACAATCTCTTCTGTCATTTTTCCTGCCATATTCTTGTCACCTCATACTGCAATCTATTAGTGGCTTGCTATTACTTCGTCAATCAGACCGTATTCTTTTGCCTCAGCCGCAGACATAAAGTTATCACGCTCTGTATCTGCCTGGATCACTTCCAGCGGCTTTCCTGTATTTGCTGCCAGAATACTGTTCAAAGTCTTTCTGGTACGGAGGATATGCTCTGCTGCGATCTGAATCTCTGTCGCCTGTCCCTGTGCTCCGCCAAGTGGCTGATGGATCATGATCTCAGCATTCGGAAGGGCAAATCTCTTGCCTTTTGCTCCACCTGAAAGCAGAAATGCTCCCATACTTGCTGCCATACCAATGCAAACTGTAGATACATCGCACTTGATATACTGCATTGTATCATAAATTGCCATTCCCGCTGTCACAGATCCCCCCGGACTGTTGATATACAACTGGATATCCTTATCCGGATCATCTGCCTCCAGGAAAAGTAACTGTGCTACAATCACACTTGCGGAAACATCATTCACTTCCTCTCCGAGAAAAATAATCCTTTCTTTCAGAAGTCTTGAATAAATATCATAAGAACGTTCTCCGCGACTTGTCTGCTCAATGACGTAAGGTACTAAACTCATATTCTTTCCTTCTCCCTGTCTGAATCTTTGTCTGTAAATTACCGGGCTGTCACTCCATCTGGAATTGCCTGCCCACCACTAAAAAAGGGTACACCCATTACAGGTGCACCCCCTACAGAATCTCTGCTTATTCTTCTACAGCCGCCTCTGTGATCAGAGTAACTGCATCCTGCACTGCGATATCTTCTTTCATCTGCTTCTTCTCATTCTCACCCATGAACTCTTTGAGCTTTTCAACTTCCATCTGGTAAGAATCAGCCATCTTCTGAAGCTCTTCATCAAGACGCTCATCCGATACTTCGATATTCTCTGCAGCTACGATTGCTTTCGAGAACCAGTCTTTGTTCTGATTCGCTTCTCAGCCTGTGGCTTCAGTTCTTCCATCATCTTCTCCTCATTGAGTCCTGTGAACTGGAAGTACTGCTCCACGCTCATACCCTTGCTGCATGATGCGACGTGCAAAAATCATCTGCCATCTGCTTAGCCTGAAGATCTACCATCGGTGCAGG
>ENA-OQDC01000745-OQDC01000745.1-human-gut-metagenome-genome-assembly--contig:-NODE-745-length-20599-cov-1.822098_pt1 | contig 20599 bp, 30 predicted proteins | sample MGYA00242770_ERZ504601 | MGnify/ENA primary metagenome ERZ504601 (study PRJEB26092, sample SAMD00036305) | human gut metagenome | host: Homo sapiens | study: EMG produced TPA metagenomics assembly of...
CTTTCCTGATTACGGAAGCAATGCGCGGCTACGGTGGCGTACTCCGTACTATGGACGGCAAGGAATTCATGCAGAAATACGACTCGCGTCTCTCGCTTGCCCCCGCGCGACATCGTGGCACGTGCCATTGACAACGAGATGAAGAATCGCGGAGACGATCATGTTTATTTGGACGTCACCCACAAAGATCCGGAAGAAACAAAGAAACATTTCCCCAATATCTACGAGAAATGCCTGAGTCTGGGCATCGACATCACTAAAGATTATATCCCGGTAGCTCCGGCCGCCCATTATCTCTGCGGCGGTATCCTGGTAGACCTGAACGGACAGTCTTCTATCGAGCGTCTATACGCAGTAGGAGAGTGTTCTTGCACAGGACTGCACGGCGGTAACCGCCTGGCTTCCAACTCTTTGATTGAAGCCGTGGTATATGCCGATGCAGCTGCCAAGCACAGTCTGCAAGTCATCGACCAATATTCCTACAACGAGAACATCCCCGAATGGAACGATGAAGGTACCCGCTCACCGGAAGAAATGGTACTCATCACACAGAGCATGAAGGAAGTGAATCAGATTATGAGTACGTATGTAGGTATTGTCCGCAGCGACCTTCGCTTGAAACGTGCCTGGGACAGACTGGACATTATCTACGAAGAGACTGAAAGCCTGTTCAAACGTAGTGTCGCTTCCAGAGAAATCTGTGAATTGCGCAATATGGTGAATGTCGGCTATCTGATTATGCGCCAGGCAATGGAACGCAAGGAAAGCCGCGGATTGCATTACACGATAGATTATCCGCACGCAAAGAAATAATTATGAAAACATTAGCTCAACTCTTTATTTCTTTGTTCTGTATGATAGGATTAGCTTCCTGTTATACAGGCATCCCGCTAAAAAGTGGGAAATCCGAGAACAACAGAACCTACGAAGTAAGTTATCTGTTTGAGCACGAGGGAATAAAAGTCTACCGTTTTTTTGATATGGGAAACTATGTATATTTCACCACACGGGGAGATGTAACTAGTATCAAGAATGATTCGACAGGAGAACGGACAATTACCATTTACAAAGACAGTATCCGAAATAAATAGAAAATGAGGCTGATTAACAAGTCAGCCTCATTTTTCTTTATCCAATTAACCCGGTAGACGCAGATTAATAGTTTTCTTTCTTCACTTCGAAATATGCTTGCGGATGCAGGCAAGCCGGACAAACTTCAGGAGCTTCCTTACCTACAGTGATGTAACCGCAGTTACGGCATTGCCATACCACTTCGCCTTCTTTAGCGAATACAGTCATATTTTCGATATTGTTCACGAAAGCCAGATATCTTTCTTCGTGACCTTTTTCAGCGATAGAGATGTTGCGGTACATAGCAGCAATCATCGGGAAACCTTCCTGTTCTGCTACATCTGCGAAGTTGGGGATAATCCAGTGACCATTCTTCATGCTCGCCGGCAGCGGCAGCGCGAAGATTTTCGAGTGTAGTACCGATTACACCGGCCGGATAGCTGGCAGTAATTTCAACCATACCACCTTCCAGAAACTTAAACATACGTTTTGTCAGTTCTTTTTCCTGACAGCCGTTTCAGTGAAGATAGCAGAAATCTGTTCGTAACCTTCCTTTTTAGCCACACTTGCGAAATAAGTGTAACGCATTCTTGCTTGTGATTCTCCTGCAAATGAAGTCAACAGATTCTTCTCTGTCTGAGTTCCTTTAATACTTTTAGCCATAATTCTAATCTATATTTTAAATTGGTAATTACCAAACGTAACTTGTCGTACTATTTATAACGCAAATATAAGCGATTTGTTCGTAATAAGCTACCCTTTTCTTAATGAATAAAAACTATCGATTCATAGATAAAACCTATTCAACAATCAAATAGCATGTTGCTAAACATACTTATCTCGATTAATTTTGCGTAATTTTGCAACCTCTACTTTGCAAAAGAGCAAATTATATATAATAATTCACAGAAATGAAGTTATTTGAATTTAAACCCAAATTGGTTTCTTGTTTAAAGAATTATTCGAAAGAACGTTTATGGCGGACCTGATGGCAGGCGTCATTGTCGGTATCGTAGCACTTCCACTGGCCATCGCCTTCGGTATTGCTTCGGGAGTATCGCCCGAGAAAGGTATTATCACCGCTATTATTGCCGGATTCATCATCTCTCTGCTGGGAGGAAGCAAAGTCCAGATCGGCGGACCGACAGGAGCTTTCATTGTGATCATCTACGGCATCATCCAGCAATATGGCGAAGCCGGACTGATTGTGGCGACGCTTATGGCAGGTGTTCTCCTTATATTATTAGGAGTGTTCAAGCTCGGAGCCGTTATCAAGTTTATTCCGTATCCCATTATCGTCGGTTTCACCAGCGGTATTGCCGTTACCATTTTTACTACGCAGATTGCCGATATCTTCGGACTGAACTTCGGAGGAGAAAAAGTACCGGGAGACTTCATAGGTAAATGGATGATGTATTTCCGTCATTTGATACTGTTAATTGGTGGAACGCCATTGTCAGCATAGTCAGCGTCCTGATTATCGCACTGACTCCCGGTTCTCAAAAAGGATTCCAGGTTCACTGATTGCCATCATTGTAGTAACCATTGCCGTGTACCTGATGAAACATATGGCGGAATCACTTGTATCGACACCATTGGCGACCGTTTTACCATTCAGTCACAGCTGCCGGATGCAGTAGTGCCCGAATTAAATTGGGAAGCTATCAAGAATTTATTTCCGGTTGCCATCACCATTGCTGTACTGGGAGCCATAGAATCTCTGTTGTCTGCTGCCGTAGCCGATGGTGTCATTGGTGACCGCCACGATTCAAACACGGAACTGATAGCCCAGGGCGCAGCCAATATTATCGCTCCGCTGTTTGGCGGTATTCCTGCTACAGGAGCCATCGCACGTACCATGACCAATATCAACAACGGTGGAAAATCACCTGTTGCAGGTATCATTCATGCAGTCATTCTGTTGCTGATTCTCTTGTTCCTGATGCCTCTGGCACAATATATCCCGATGGCCTGTCTGGCAGGTGTATTGGTGATTGTTTCCTATAACATGAGCGGCTGGCGTACTTTCAAAGCGTTGCTGAAGAATCCGAAATCAGACGTCACCGTATTGTTGATCACTTTCTTCTTGACTGTTATCTTCGATTTGACCGTAGCTATTGAAGTGGGTTTGCTCATTGCCTGTGTATTGTTCATGAACGTGTCATGGAAACAACAGAAATATCGGTTATCAAAATTGAAATCGACCCCAATAATGAATCCGATCTGGAAGTGCACGAAGAACATCTCATGGTTCCCAAAGGTGTGGAAGTATATGAATCAACGGTCCCTACTTCTTTGGTATCGCTACCAAGTTTGAGGAAATCATGTCCGAACTGGGCGACCGTCCCAAGTACGGATCGTACGTATGCGTAAAGTACCATTCATTGATTCTACCGGTATTCACAACCTGACTAATCTATGCGAAATGTCTAAGAAAGAAAATATTCAGATTGTGCTTTCGGGAGTGAATGAAAAAGTGCATCAAATTCTTGAAAAATCAGGATTTAATGAACTGCTGGGAAAAGAAAATATCTGTCCTAATATCAATGTGGCTTTGGAGAAAGCAAAGGCTATTATAGAAAAATAAAATAAGAAAGGAGAGCATTATGGACTAAAATAAATGCTCTCCTTTTTGATTCTATTCTGCTAATGAGGGACAGGAATAGAAAGCCAATATCCTTTTTTTCAGTAAATAAGTGTAAAATGCCCCCATACTCCTCACTGGTGTTTTAAAATCTTGAAATCAGATTTATCATTAAAAGACCTTATCCGCATCCCTAAGCCCTTCCTGCCATATAGCCAAGTGCTTTCTTCGTGTTTGTTGTATTTCCATAGCTTATGGAAATAGATAAATGAATATTCAATGCCTCCAACAGCATATTTCCTAAAAGGCTGTTACCTCCCCCATTATACCGCATATCAACAACCAGCAAAGAAACTCCCCTTTGATTCATATCCTGAATCATGTGTTCCAAAAAATGGAGTATAAATAAAAATTCCCGTTAAAATAGCGGACAGAAAATGGATATAGCGACAACGGTTCTATATTCACAAAAGTATGGGCATCCTGCAAAAGAACTAACAATTCATTAATTCTCAGCTGGAAATCGGCTAAAGTGATGTTATTTATTCATATCACAAAGCTCATCGCAAGCGGACAGGACAAACTGACGGCATTAAGGCTTTCAATGACTTGTCAAGAATAAAAGCTGGATGTACCTTGGTCAGAAAGATGAAAAAGTTCATCAGTTCGTTCTGATAAAGATTAAAGCTTCCATCATTATAATCAGGGATAGAAGTATATTCCATTATTATTCAAATCCATTCAATTGCAAGTATGTGAAACAACGTATCTCCAGTCTTTGAAAAATATCCAGGAATAAATTATATGTTTTAATAGTGACCTGAAAAAGTAAGATATGTTCATGAGCAAAGTAAGTTCACTTCATCGGCAAAGTAAGTCAACTTACTTGCCCTTTGAAGTCAACTTACTTTTTTCTCAATACGAGACCGATACCGGAATGCCGGAATCCTTTATCAATTTTCCTATTCTGTCCAATTCCTCATGAGTAGCCTTTTCCAAATCATGATCGGGCGTTTCACGGTCGATGGTGTAAATCATCACCTGACGGGGAGCAATCTCTTTCACCGTTTCCAGCCAGGGCAGCACATACCGATCTGAAGTATTATCCACATCCTGCCCTTGATATTTACCTTTCATGAACATGGTCTGAATAATCAGATTACCTTTGAAAGCTTTCATCCCTTTTATAATTTTCCGCACATCATAGTGCCCGGTCGGGCGGTCTGTCAATCGAATATAATCCGTATCAATAGTATCCAGCTTCAATATATTATTATCTATCTTATTCAATGCATCAAATACCTCCGGTTTGTGAATAAAAGTAGAATTACTCAATACACTCACTTTTGCCTGAGGAAAATATATATCACGCAATGCCAAAGTATCCTCTATAATTCCTGCAAAGTGAGGATGAGCCGTCGGTTCGCCATTACCGGCAAAAGTCAGCACATCCGGTTTAGGACCATTTTGCTGCATATCAATCAAACGGGCTTCCAAAGCCTCACGAACCTGCTCGCGAGTAGGCAGTTTCTTTTGGGGACGATGATCTTCATTAAAACCACATTCGCAATAAATGCAATCGAAGGTACAAAATTTACCATCTTCAGGAAGAAGATTGATTCCTAAAGACACTCCCAAACGACGACTATGTACCGGACCGAAGATGGGAGAAGGATAAATGACTGTTGACATAGTTCTTTTTTCAGTTGATAACAGTACAAAAATACAGAATGTTTTTCAAAATTTCAGTCTCAACTGCAAATAAAGGTCACTCTTTGTACTGCCGTCAATTTCCTCCAAAGCGGAACTTATCTTATCCCGATTGAAATAATGGGTAGTTCCGTACTTGGCCTGCAAGATAATGTGTTTATTCAATTCATAACGGGCGTTCACTGCCACACGCATACCTTTATAATAGAATGAAGGCATGGAAAAAGCATAGAGCACACTCTTTTCATAGATAGTAAGACGGGAATTATAGTCATCCGTATTAAACCATGCGGCACTCAAATCAAGCTGAAGAGGAAGCAAATGAAATGTATAAGCAGCACTTTGAGAAACCAGAAAACCATTGGAAGCAGATTGCCCACGAAAGTTGATGCGTACATAATCCGCTATGGTTTTCAATGTCAGTTTATCTTTCACGCTATAATTCAATTGGTATCGGCATTTCTGCTGAATAGATGGAATAGTTTGCTTGGTTTTATCCGCAGCAGTGAAGTCCTTTTCCTTCTTTTTATAACGATATCTTATAAACATTTCCAGTTCATAAGTAGGTGAATAACTTAATTGGAGTAATCCATCCAATCCTTTGGTTCCTGCTTTGCTTACTAAATATTTCTTCCAAGGGAAATAGAAAAAATCACCATAACAGGTCATTTTGATATACTTTAAAATACTGGTTTCCAATCCTATATAAAATCCACTCTCATTTTGTACCGTACTTCCCTCTCCTATAGAACGAGCATAAACCGATTGATATTTGGCATCATAATACCTGTTCATAACTATTAACTGTGTTCCTCCTTTCGATGAATAACGTAACATATTCATGGTTGCCCAAGTACCACATTTGTCTATAGCCGTTTCACCCAATAAAGAGAAGCGTTTCCAAAAGAATTTATAATCTCCTCCCACATTATAAAAGTCCTTTCCACGGGGATAATAAATATTATAGTACTTCTTCTCAGGATTCAACGGCTTGTTGAAAACATTATAAACAGCTGTTAATCCTAACTCACAGTACTTTCCATTATAATTTAAATTACTGCCAACCAACTGATTAGTTAATGTATTTTTCTTCTCAAACTCACGACACAACCGGTGATATCCATCTTTTTTCAACGATCTTATAAACTGGTTATCAACAATACCATCCATCTTCCGATAAGAATAGAAACCATCCAATGTCCATCTTTTCGCCAACTTATAGCTGACTGCCATTCCTTGAAAATAGTTATATTCATCGGTAGAAGAATGCTTGCGTATGCCCCGGCTCTTATTTCCCAAAGTAGAGAGTGTAGCTGTTTTTCCCATCCCGAAATCAGTGTTGATAACTAGTCCATAACCATAGCTGACACGGTAATTACCAAGAGCTAAAGTATTGATATGACCTATATTACGAATTAACAAGTATAGTGAATAAAAATCATAACCTTTTTTATTTTGTCCGGTAAAGAAAGGTTCTCCTGCATCCTTTTCAGCAGTAATTCCTGCATAAATCTGATCCCGATAATGAAAACTATATCGCAGATTATGATAATATCCATATCCCAAATACTGTTTGTTCGGATTCTTTTTTAAAGTTTCTGCCGGGTACTGTTGATACCCGGCCTTCGTATAAAAGGAATATCAACACGTGTTGATAACTCTTGTTTACCGTATTTCAATATCCGCTTTATATTTGGTTTATATTGCTCTTTTTCAGGAGTTTCAAAGTAAATAAAGGGTAGTAAATAGTGAATAGTCTGCCTGTCAATATCTTCAATCATCCATAACTCATTGCGGGTAAGCATAGGACCATATTTGTACAGATAATACAATATATTCTCTACCAGTTGGTCAGAGAGAAATGGAAAACGTTCCAGTTGCTCTTTAGTTGCTGTATTGATATTGATGGGATTTTCACGTAATTCGGAAAGCTCCTCAAAGTGAGTATCCCATTGAAACGAACTGTTTTCATCTTCATCCATCAATTGCTCTGCCAGTTCTTCCCATACTTCCTGCGCACACAGGTTATGCACCGATAAAAGTATTGTAATACAGATAATTAACATTACTCTTAACAACCTGTTCATTTTGTAATTCATTGGCGTGTTTTAAGTTAAATAGTTTTATCCACTATACAGAGTAATCATATTTCTTGCTACTTTTGCACCAAGATGAAAAGGAAACTCTTTATAGCATTGTTTTTTTCCTTTATAGCCGCTGCTGCTTATTCCCAGCAACAAACGACTACTATAAACGGATACATGGTACCTGTATGTGTATACAAAGGAGATACTATTCCAGCTGTACAGTTACCTAATGTATACATTTTCAGACCATTAAAATTCAAAAACGAAAAAGAAAGACGGGAATACTACCGCCTGGTAAGGAATGTGAAGAAAACCCTGCCATTAGCCCGTGAAATTAACCGTGCTGTGATAGAAACTTACGAATATATAGAAACACTGCCTGACAAAAAAGCCAGGGAAAAGCACCTGAAACTCGTAGAGAAGGGACTAAAAGAGCAATATACACCGATTATGAAGAAATTAACCTTTTCACAGGGTAAACTGTTGATAAAGTTAGTAAACCGTCAGACGGATTCTTCCTCTTATGAATTGGTAAAAGCTTTTATGGGACCCTTTAAAGCCGGATTCTATCAAACTTTTGCAGCACTTTTTGGTGCCAGCCTGAAGAAAGAATATCATCCGGAGGGAGAGGATCGACTGACCGAACGGGTGGTATTGTTAGTTGAAAACGGACAAATCTAACTGATTCCTACTGTTTGAATTTTACTCTTATTATCTGAATTTCATTAATTTATTGGCAAACTCCCATACAATAATCCCTGTCGTTACTGATACATTTAACGAATGTTTTGTACCATACTGGGGAATCTCGATGCATCCGTCACAGGCATTGACTACTTCCTGTTGTACCCCTTTCACTTCATTTCCCATTACGATGGCATATTTCTTATCGGCATCCAGTTCCAGTTTATCCAGCAAAGTACTGCCTTCCACCTGTTCGATAGCCAATACGGTAAACCCTTGATCATGAAGTTCCTGAACGGCATCAAGCGTATTCTTTTTATATCTCCACTCCACCGAATTCTCAGCTCCTAAAGCTGTTTTATGCATTTCGGGATGGGGAGGAGTGGCTGTAATACCACATAAATAAATGCAATCTACCAAAAATGCATCCGATGTGCGAAACACTGATCCTATGTTGTGTAAACTGCGTACTTCATCCAGCACCACTGCTAAAGGCAACTTATCGGCTTTCTTGAATTCGTCTACAGTAAGCCGGTTCAGTTCTGTTATTTTGAGTTTCCTCATACTCTATTTTCTACTTTATTATTAACGGTTACAAACTTACATAAAAATCTATGATCTTTACGCCTATATAATGAAAAAGAAGTCTCCCCTACTCTCTTTTTATTTTTACTTCAGTCCCAAATCCATCTGTTTTACAATTGGATTTCTTTATACAAAAAAAGATAATAACTAATTCACATCCCCCTGTTGATAACGGTTGAAAACATGTAAAAAGGATGAGGATATCATTTCAAAAGTATTTCTTGCATATTTCAAATAATGGTATAACATACACTTAAAATCAACAATCCAAAAATTAATCACATAACTTAAACAATCAATATCAACACAATTTAATCACTATTATAGGCATTCATAACCATAAAGTTTTTAACTTTGCATATTATCAATACCCATATTTCTTTTTTTGAAAGAAGGAGAAAAAATATAGATATAATGAATAAAGAGGAATGGTTGAAAAAAGGGTATGTTACCGAACTGGTAGACAAAACTCTGGATTTGAAAACTGAAATTGATAAGTTGCGTAAGGAAAAGAATGCGCTTATCCTAGGTCACTATTACCAGTCGGGCGAAATACAAGATATTGCCGACTTTGTAGGTGACAGCTTGGCACTGGCACAATGGGCGGCAAAAATCGGATGCGGATATCATTGTGATGTGTGGTGTTCACTTTATGGGTGAAACAGCTAAGATTCTTTGTCCTGATAAAAAATGTGCTGGTACCGGATTTGAATGCAGGCTGTTCATTGGCCGACAGTTGTCCTGCTGATGAGTTTGCTAAATTTGTTCAAGAGCATCCGGATTATACAGTGATTCGTATGTTAACATCTACAGCGGCTGTTAAAGCGGTGACCGATGTGGTGGTCACTTCTACTAATGCCAAGCAGATCGTAGAAAGTTTTCCGGCAGATGAAAAGATTATTTTCGGTCCGGATAGAAATTTGGGTAATTATATCAATTCGATTACAGGACGCAATATGTTGCTTTGGGATGGTGCCTGCCATGTGCACGAAACAGTTCTCTGTGGAGAAAATACTGGAGTTGAAAAAACAGTATCCTGACGCTGCTGTTCTGGTTCATCCCGAATGTAAAGGAGCCGTTTCCAAACTGGCCGACAAGGTTGCTTCTACGGCAGGATTGTTGAAATATGCCATTGCCAGTGACAAAAAAGACTTTATTGTGGCTACGGAAAGCGGTATTTTGCACGAGATGCGTAAGAAATGTCCTGAGAAGAACTTTATTCCCGCTCCTCCCGAAGACAGTACCTGCGCTTGCAATGAATGTAATTTCATGCGTCTGAATACGCTGGAGAAGCTGTACAATACGTTAAAGTATGAATGGCCGGAAGTGACAGTGGATGAAGCGGTAGCTGAGGAGGCAGTGAAACCTATCAAGAAGATGCTGGAAATTTCGGAGAAGCTGGGATTATGACTTTTGTAAAAGATAACAAGATGTGGTTAATAAAAGACGTTTCTGTTATTCTTAAAAGTAAAGGGGAATTCTTCTGGAAAGGATTTATCATCGGAATAGGAGTGACATTTCTGTTTCATTAAAGATTTGTTTTGACGGAATAATGGTTCTCATGGAAATCATTATTCCGTCAAAATTGTTTTCAAAGGAAAACAGAATACTTGTTTTTATGAGGCTCAATAGAGGTAAACAAATGATATAACTAATTTATATAGTTACGCCTTCAGAAACCGGCAAAGTTTCTCTACGGCCAGCGCACGGTGACTGATTTTGTTTTTCGTCTCATTGCCTAGTTCGGCAAAAGTTTTAGTATATCCTTCGGGCACAAAGATAGGGTCGTATCCGAAACCTGACGAACCTCGTTTTTCTTTGATAATCTCACCTTTTACAATTCCTTCGAACAAATGCTTCTTTCCATCCAGAATCAGGCAGATAGCTGTGCGGAATTGTGCTTTTCTATTTTGCACTCCCTGCATATTCTGCAATAATTTTTGCATATTGGCTTCCGCATTGTGTCCTTCGCCTCCGGCATAACGGGCGGAATAAACACCCGGAGCACCATTCAAAGCTTCCACTTCCAGGCCTGTATCGTCGGCAAAACAGTCTAAACCGTAGTTTTTATAAATATACTCCGCTTTCAGCATCGCATTGCCTTCCAACGTATCAGCAGTTTCGGGATATCAACATGGCAATGGATATCTTTCAAACTCAATAATTCAACTTTTTCTCCTAGAATGGAGGATATTTCATCCAGTTTATGAGCATTGTTTGTAGCAAATACTAATTTCTTTTTCATTTTATATCATATTAATTGAATGCAAAGATACTGAGAATGAACCAAAGTAAGATAATTCCTGACAGAATAATATAGGTGAAAAGGTAAATAGTAATTTGTTTGCTATGTGTATTTTCAATTTTTGATTATTTTTGTTGGTATCATTTGATACTTGATAGTATGGTATATATAGAAACTCCTCATTTGTTGTTACGGGACTGGGAGGAAGAAGATATTCTTCCGTTTGTCCGTATGAACAGTGATAAAGAAGTAATGGAATTCTTTCTCACTACTTTGACAGAGGAAGAGACGATGGCTTTTTATTGTCGTATCCGGAAAGAATTTGAAGAATATGGTTATGGTTTGTATGCTGTAGAATGTAAAGAAACTCAGAATTTTCTAGGCTATGTGGGTTTTCATAATATTGCTTTCGAGTCGGATTTTACTCCCGGAGTGGAAATAGGCTGGCGATTGTGCCGGGATGCATGGGGAAAGGGATATGCCACAGAAGCCGCTTCTGCCTGTCTGGATTATGCGAGTGATAATTTACCTTTTAAAACGGTATATTCGTTCACTGCCATACCCAATAAACGCTCTGAACGGGTCATGCAGAAAATAGGAATGCATTTTGAAAAAGAGTTCGATCATCCTTTGGTGGAACAAGGGCATTGGTTATGCAGACATATATTGTATAAAATAGAAATTTGAGAAAATAGATTAACCGATATGTAGTAATCTTATCATTGCTTCATCGTTCTGTTTTTCAATGCAGAAACAGTGAAGCAATGGAAGAGATTATTTTTTAGTTACTTTATTTTTAGTTTGTCGAATCCTTCGCCATACACTCCTACCACATTTACTTTGTGATATAAATGCATTGGGATCAATATCTTTCACCAATCGGAATATATCCAGTGACTGGCTTTTCTTTGCCAGTACCACTACGACCTTGATTCCTTGTTTGCTATACCATCCTGTACCATCCAATAAGGTAACTCCACGATCTATTTGTTTGGTGATTCCTTCGGCTATTTCATCATGTTTACGCGAGAAAATAAGGAACTGTACGGATTGGCGTGAACTGTTTATAACATAATCAATCACAATGCTCATAATAAACAATACACAGAAACCAAACAACACCCGTTTCCAGTCATGGAATATGAAATAACAGGAGGATATGATGACAATATCACAATACATCATCATGCGGCCAAGGGTTACATCTTTATATTTATTGATAATCCAGGCAATGATATCCGTTCCGCCGGTACTTCCATTATTGCAGAAAACAATGCCGATACCAAATCCCAGCAAGCCGGCACCTACTACACAAGCCATGAATTCTTGTCCCGGTCCTAACAATTGCGGCAGTGTTACCATCCGGGTTCTTCAATAATGCTTGAAAGAGCCATAATAGGAATGTTAGCATAAAGATGGCATAAATGGTTTTTAAGGCTGAATTTAGGTCCTAGTATCTTTAATGCGAAACCTAAGGAAAACAGCGTTTGATAATAAAAATAAGAAACCTGGATTTTCAATGCCTGTAACATAATATATAATGGCTGAAATACCGGTTACTCCGCCTGTAGTTATTTGATAAGGCAGTAAGAAAGCCGCCCATCCCAGTGCATAGCAAATCAGTCCGAAGGTAATGGATAAATAGTCTTTTACCTCTCTGCCTAGTTTGATTTTTAATATTTGGTCCATGGTAATGAGGATTGTTTTTAATGTAAGTAGAAAGGTGTGTCAAAAGTTACTGCTTTTGACACACCTCAAGGATAGTATCGATTATAATACGATGTTTACAATTTTTTTGGGAACGATGATTACCTTTTTCGGGGTTTTTCCTTCAATCCATTTCTGGGCTTGTTCATCTGCCATAACTGTTGTCTGAATGGTATTGTTATCAGCATCAGCGGCGAAATCCATGGTGAAACGTGCTTTGCCATTGAAAGAGATAGTGTATTTTACAGTGTCTTCTTTCAGGTAATCTTCATTGAATGCAGGCCATTGTGCATCGCATACGCTGGTGGTATTTCCCAGAGCTTCCCAAAGTTCTTCTGCATAATGTGGAGCGAACGGAGCTAACAGGATGATGAGATTGCTCAATACCTCTTTATTGCGACATTTCAATGAAGTAAGTTCGTTTACACAAATCATGAATGCACTGATAGAAGTGTTGTAAGAGAAAGTTTCAATATCTCGGTTACCTTTTTAATCAGCTTATGAATTGCTTTCAACTCTTCTTTAGTCGGTTCACCCTCTACAGGCAAGAATTCGTCTGTGCGGCTATAGAACAGATTCCACAGTTTCTTCAAGAAAACGGTGAACACCGTCAATACCATTGGTATCCCAAGGTTTGGACTGTTCTACCGGACCGAGGAACATTTCGTACATACGCAAGGTGTCGGCACCGTATTTTTTCGACAATCAGTCGGGATTGACTACATTGTACATTGATTTACTCATTTTCTCTACTGCCCAGCCGCAGATGTATTTTCCATCCTCAAGGATGAATTCGGCATTGTTGTATTCGGGACGCCATGCCTTGAATGCTTCGGTATCCAATACATCGTTTGAAACAATGTTCACATCCACATGCAGCGGAGTAGTTTCATACTGGTCTTTCAGGTTCAATGATACAAAGGTGTTGGTATCTTTGATACGATATACAAAGTTGCTTCGTCCCTGAATCATTCCCTGGTTGACCAGCTTCTGGAACGGTTCTTCCTTGATGCTGACGCCGAGGTCGAACAGGAACTTGTTCCAGAAACGGGAATAGATCAGGTGACCGGTAGCATGCTCGGTTCCACCTACATACAGGTCGACATTCTGCCAATAGCGGTCAGCCTTTTCAGAAACCAGTGCCTGATTGTTGTGCGGATCCATATAACGCAGATAATATGCACTTGATCCGGCAAAGCCCGGCATGGTGTTCAGTTCGAGCGGGAAAACGGTTACATTGTCGATCAGGGTATTTTCCACTACTTCTCCCTTTTCTACATCCCACGCCCAACGGGTTGCATGTCCCAACGGCGGCTCGCCGCTTTCTGTCGGCAGGAACTTGTCTACTTCGGGAAGTTCCAGCGGAAGCTTGCTTTCGTCAATCATGTAAGGCATGCCGTCCTTGTAATATACCGGGAACGGTTCGCCCCAGTAGCGCTGACGGGAGAAGATGGCATCACGCAAACGGAAGTTCACCTTCACGCGTCCCAGGTTGTGTTCCTTCACATATTTCTTGGTAGCAGCAATAGCCTCCTTGATGGTCAGTCCGTTCAGACTCAAGTCGCAATAAGGAGTTACACCGGCTTTCGGAGAGTTGCAGACAATTCCTTCCTTCGCATCGAAGCTTTCTTCGCTGACATCACATCCTTCTACCAGCGGCACGATGGGCAGATTGAAATGCTTGGCAAAAGCATAGTCACGACTATCGTGAGCAGGCACGGCCATGATCGCTCCCGTACCATATCCGGCCAGTACATAATCGCTGATCCATACCGGAACAGATTCTCCGGTAAACGGATTCACGGCATACGAACCGCTGAATACACCTGTCACACGGCGGTCGGAAATACGTTCACGTTCGGTACGTTTCTTGGTACGTTCCAGGTAAGCTTCCACCTCTGCACGCTGTGCATCAGTTGTCAGCTGCGGAACCAGTTCACTTTCCGGTGCAAGTACCATGAAGGTCACACCGAACATCGTATCGGCACGTGTAGTAAAGATGGTAAATTCCAGATCGCTGTCTTTCACCTTGAAAGCGGACTTCAGTACCTTCTGAACGGCCGATCCAGTTGCGCTGGGTTTCTTTCAGAGAATCTGTCCAGTCCACTGTTTCCAGTCCGTCAGCAGACGCTGTGCGTATGCCGATACACGCAGACACCACTGGCGCATCTTTTTCTGTACAACCGGATGTCCTCCGCGCTCTGACACACCGTCCACAACCTCATCATTGGCCAGTACGGTACCTAGTGCCGGACACCAGTTTACCATCGTTTCGCCCAGATAGGCAATCCGGTAGTTCATCAGGATTTCCTGCTGTTCCTTTTCTGACTTGGACTTCCATTCTTCAGCAGTAAAATGAAGTTCTTCACTGCAAGCCACATCCAGACCTTCTGTACCGGATGCTTCGAAATGAGCAACCAGTTTGCTGATTGGCTGTGCCTTCTGGCAGGAATTGCAATAGAAGCTGTTGAACATCTTCTGGAAAGCCCACTGTGTCCAGTGATAATAGCCCGGTTCGCAGGTACGCACTTCCCGATCCCAGTCGAATGAGAAGCCGATCTTGTCCAGCTGCTCACGATAACGTGCAATGTTGGCAGCCGTAGTTACGGCAGGATGCTGTCCGGTCTGGATGGCATACTGCTCGGCGGGCAGTCCGTATGCATCATATCCCATCGGATTCAGAACGTTGAATCCCTGCAGACGTTTGTAGCGGGCATAAATGTCGCTCGCAATATATCCCAGCGGATGGCCTACATGAAGGCCGGCTCCCGACGGATAAGGGAACATGTTCAACACATAGAATTTCTGCTTTGATTCGTCTTCGACAACCTTGTAGGTCTTGTTGTCAACCCACTTCTGCTGCCATTTCTTTTCAATCTCTCTGAAATTATACTCCATAGCGGCTTAATAATATATTTATTTGATTTCTATTGTCTTTACAAAACATTCGCAAAGATAGCAAGAGTTCGGGAATAAAACCTCAGAGAAACAGCTTAATTTCCGCAACAAGACTATTAAAGTAACAGGATTGTCCGAAAGGATGAAGCCTTTTCCTCAGGTCATTCAGGCTGCAACGTCAGGAGAAAAGAGACGTTTCATCCGGTAAAAACAAAAGATCCACCTGGTGAAAACAAGAGTTCCACTTAGTGAAAATAAAAGTTCCACCAGCAGAAAACAAAAGTTTCTTCTAGACGAAAACAAGAGTTTCATCAGCAAGAAACAAAAGTTTCTCCAGGATAAAACAAAAAAATTCCACGAGGGGAAACACTTGTTTCGTCAGCCCAAAACAGCTGATTTTCTCTCGTGGTAATCAGACAAAACGGACCGGTCTTCCCCGCCAGACGACCGGACAAAGGAAAAAAGGACACCATGGCTCTTCCGGACAAGAGATAAAGCCGTCTAACTTTTCATTATTAAAAGATTATCCTTATATTTGTGAAAAATATATCATTAACCTCAATACTTATCAGATGAAAATTAACCGACTAGCTTGCCTTTTCATGCTTTCCATGCTGCTCCCCGCCGCAGGAAACGCACAACAGCGACAAGAAATGTTACTGGAAAAAGGATGGAAATTCACCCGTGAAGACAACAAAGGTTTCAGTCAGTCTCAATGGGATGATAAAAAATGGCAGAATGTGACCGTACCTCACGACTGGGCGATTTACGGACCGTTCAGCATTGAAAATGACAAACAGCACACAGCCATTGCTCAGGACGGACAGACAGCAGCCATGGAACATGCCGGACGAACCGGAGGACTTCCGTTTGTAGGTGTAGGATGGTATCGTACAACCTTCAGCACGCCTCAGATGACGAAAGGCGGTAAATGTATCCTGCTTTTCGACGGAGCCATGAGTCATGCACGCGTTTATGTCAACGGAAAAGAAGCAGGTTACTGGCCCTACGGTTACAATGCTTTCCAGATTGACGCAACGCCTTACCTGAATGCGGACGGAAAGAATGTACTGGCCGTACGCCTTGAAAACGAAACAGAATCCTCACGCTGGTATCCGGGTGCGGGACTTTACCGCAACGTACGTGTCATCGTGACCGGAGATGCTTATGTTCCCGTATGGGGAACTCACCTGACAACTCCCGTTGTCAAGAAGGAATATGCAAAAGTATGTCTGGCAACCAGCCTGGAAATGCCGGAAAGGAAAAGAAGCTGACTGACTATACCATCGTTACCGAACTGAAGGATGCCGACGGCAAAGTGGTGGCTCAGGGAAAACAGCAGGGCACAGCTTTCACCGGAAAACAGTTTGAACAGGAATTCATCATCGAGCATCCGTCTCTCTGGACTCCGGATACTCCCGCACTCTATACTGCCGAATCCAAAATCTACGAAGGCGAAACACTGAAAGATACTTATACAACCCGTTTCGGTGTCCGTTCCGTGGAAATCATTGCCGGAAAAGGCTTCTTCCTGAATGGAGAACCGCTGAAGTTCCGCGGAGTATGTAACCATCACGACCTCGGACCGTTGGGAGGTGTTTCCAACGAGGCAGGCATACGCCGCCAGATCCGCATGCTGAAAGACATGGGATGTAACGCCATCCGTACGTCGCACAACATGCCGTCCAACGAACTGATCGCTGCCTGCGACGAAATGGGTATGATGGTAATGGCTGAATCATTCGACGAATGGAAATCAGCAAAAGTGGAAAACGGTTACCACAAAGTGTTCGACGAATGGGTGGAACGTGACCTGACAAACCTGCTCCGTCACTTCCGCAACAACCCGAGTATCGTCATGTGGTGCATCGGTAACGAGGTACCCGACCAGTGGAACGGCAACCGCGGCCCGAAACTGACACGCATGCTTCAGGACATCTGCCACCGCGAAGACCCGACACGTCCGGTCACACAGGGTATGGATGTACCCGACGCTGTAGTCAACAACAACATGGCTGCCGTACTCGATGTACCGGGATTCAACTATCGTCCGCACAAATATCTGGAAAATTATAAGAAACTTCCGCAGGAAATCATTCTGGGAAGCGAAACTGCATCTACCCTCAGCTCACGCGGTGTGTACAAGTTCCCCGTAGAAAGACGTTCGATGGCTAAGTATGACGACCATCAGGCTTCTTCTTATGACGTGGAACACTGCAGCTGGTCAAACCTGCCCGAAGACGACTTCATCCAGCATGACGACCTTCCTTATTGCATCGGTGAATTCGTATGGACCGGATTCGATTATCTGGGTGAACCGACTCCTTACTATTCAGACTGGCCCAGCCATTCTTCTCTCTTCGGTATCATTGACCTGGCAGGACTCCCGAAAGACCGCTACTACCTCTACCGCAGCCACTGGAACAAGAATGCAGAAACCCTGCATATCCTGCCCCACTGGAACTGGGAAGGACGCGAAGGAGAAGTTACTCCGGTCTTTGTCTATACCAACTATCCTTCGGCAGAGCTGTTCATCAACGGCAAGAGCCAGGGAAAACGTACGAAAGATCTCTCGGTTACCATCGAAAACAGTGCTGACTCTGCTTCCATGGCCAGCCTTAAACGCCAGAAACGTTACCGCCTGATGTGGATGGATACCAAGTATGAACCGGGAACCGTGAAGGTTGTAGCTTACGACAAGAATGGCAAGGCAGTGGCTGAAAAAGAAATCCATACAGCCGGCAAGCCTCATCACATTGAACTCGTTGCCGACCGCAGCACAATCAAGGCTGACGGAAAAGACCTTTCATTCGTAACCGTAAAGGTTGTGGATAAAGACGGCAACCTCTGCCCGCATGCAGACAATCAGATCTCGTTCCGGGTAAAAGGAAAGGGTACTTACCGTGCCGGAGCAAACGGAGACCCGACTTCTCTGGAATCATTCCAGACGCCACGCATGAAAGTATTCAACGGAATGATGACGGCTATCGTCCAGTCAACGGAAGAAGCAGGAACCATTACGCTGGAAGCTACGGCTAAAGGCCTGAAGAAACAGACACTGACCATTACTACAGAGCAAGAGAAATAATCCTCTCTCTCAAGTGAAAAATAAAGCCCTGCGTTTCAAGGAAACCAAATCCGGAAACGCAGGGCTTGTTTATTTTACGGAATATCTTTACCGGTGAAAGTCTGCCCAGTCAGTCAGACGCATATCGCCTTTTTCAAGGAATACCTGGTGCATGCCCAGCGCAGCCGACAGGCAATGGCTGGTCTGTCCCTTGGTGGAAATCTTCAGATAATCCCACAACAATTGCTTATAGTCAGGATGTGCGCAGTTTTCAATGACTGCCTGTGCGCGTTCCATCGGGCTCTTTCCACGCAAATCTGCAATACCCTGTTCGGTAATGATGACGTTCACGGAATGTTCGCTGTGATCCAGATGGGAAACCATCGGCACGATAGAGCTGATGCATCCTCCCTTCGCTGTCGACGGACAAGAGAAGATAGAGATATAAGCACTGCGGGTAAAGTCTCCCGAACCGCCGATACCGTTCATCATCTTTGTTCCGCAAATGTGAGTGGAGTTCACATTTCCATAGATATCGGCTTCAATGGCTGTATTCATGGTAATAACTCCCAGACGACGCACGACTTCAGGACAGTTGGATATCTCCGACGGACGGAGTACCAGCTTGTGACGGAAGAAATCCATGTGATCATAGATATCCTGCAGGCAATCGTTTGTTACACTCAGCGAACAGGTACTTCCAAACTTGATGCGTCCTTCCTTGATCAGCTTGATCACGGAATTCTGAATCACCTCCGTATACATTTTCCAAACGGCGGAATACTGGAGTCCTTTTCCCAGCGCACTCAACACTGCATTGGCAATATTTCCCACTCCGGACTTGCAAGGGAAGGAAGGTAGAAGGAATGATTCCTTTCTTCAGATCCGATGCCAGGAATTCGGCAACATTCTGGCCGATACGGTCTGTAATCGGGTCCGGACATGGAAACCGCGGGCCTCATCGGGAATGTTTACTTCCACAACACCAACAATCTTCGAAGGATCAACCTGAATGTAAGCAGCCCGATCCGGTCACTTGGATGTACAATGGGAACCGGACGGCGGAAAGGCGGGCGTTCCATCTCATACAGGTCATGCATACCGATCAGCGCTTTGTTGTGAGCCGCATTCAATTCTACAATAACCTTGTCTGCCAGCCGGGCAATGGTCGGGGTAATACCAACTCCCGCCGTCAGGTAAATACGTCCGTCTTCCGTAATTTCACATGCCTCGACAATGGCTGTAGTTACATGTCCCAGGAAACCGGAACGCAAACGCTGGGCAACCTGAGACAGGTGAATATCCGTATAATTTATTTCTCCACTATTAACTGCTTTACGAAAGTCAGTATTGGTTGTATAAGGAGCACGAAACTTCAATGCATGAGCACGGGTCAGGACACCGTCACAGGAATCTCCCGTTGAAGCACCGGTAATCACTCCAACCTGAAACTGTTCTCCGCGAGCGTGCTTTTCTTCTGCGATCTTCGCCAGTTCGGCGGTAACTGCTTTCGGACTGCCTGCCGGTGTAAAACCGCTCAGGCCGATAATCTCTCCATCTTTGATCAGACTGGCAGCTTCAGCTGCTGTAATAAAATTGAAACTCATGGTATTTAAGGTATTAGTATTTGGTTAATTTCAGTAGTTGCATTCAATATTTCCGACGGAATATCTCCGAATAGAGGAAAGCCTTCCGGGCATCTGCCGGTGTTTTCAGGCGAATCTCCGTATCTTCAGGCTCAGCCTTCCGGGAAGCTGACGGAACTGCTTCCGGTTCATGAAAGGCCGGACGGGTATTTCTTTTCTTTTTATGAGACGGCATCGGTTCACTGTTTCTCAACAGGTTCCTCTCAGCAGGTCTCTGCATGACAGGCCGTTTTCCTGTCCCGGCAGTATACGGCACGTTTCCCGAAGCAGGCTTGCCTGCCCTTCTTTGTATCGCCGTCCAAGCCACCAGGGCTA
>ENA-OQDC01000747-OQDC01000747.1-human-gut-metagenome-genome-assembly--contig:-NODE-747-length-20559-cov-13.535239_pt1 | contig 20559 bp, 13 predicted proteins | sample MGYA00242770_ERZ504601 | MGnify/ENA primary metagenome ERZ504601 (study PRJEB26092, sample SAMD00036305) | human gut metagenome | host: Homo sapiens | study: EMG produced TPA metagenomics assembly of...
GTTTATTTGTATTAATAGAAACATTGTGGAATGTAAAGATCCAGAGCAGTTGACCATTCTTTCTTCATTTCCGTATTAATAGAAACATCGTGGAATGTAAAGTGCGAATGTATTTCCTTTTTCTATCTGATACACAGTATTAATAGAAATATCGTGGAATGTAAAGTTCTGAAAGTCTACACCACTTACATCCGGATTCTCCGTATTAATAGAAACATTGTGGAATGTAAAGCTCATAAACAGCACTTCACAGTCTATTTCTGTATCGTAATAATAGAAATATTGTGGAATGTAAAGTATGTAAAATAATAAGAAGAATTCACTTCTGGATTTTTGTATTAATAGAAACATTGTGGAATGTAAAGAAATTTTGATAGACGAATTCAATAACAATATGTTACACTTTATGAAAGTTAGAGTTTAATATATCAAATATAAAGGGACGTGTGTCTATTGAAACAAATTAAAAGAAACTTCCAATAGGAATAGAAAATTTCGCAAAGCTTCAGGCGGAAGATTTCTACTATGTAGATAAAACGATGCTTATCAAAGAACTTCTGGATAATTGGGCGGAGGTGAATCTGTTTACACGTCCGAGAAGATTTGGTAAAACATTGAATATGAGTATGCTGAAAGCATTCTTTGAATTAAACGGTGATAAGAACTGCTTTAAAGGAACAAGAATTTCCAGAGAAGTTTATCTTTGCGAACAATACATGGGAAAGTTTCCTGTGATTTTTATTTCCCTGAAGAGTATCAGTGCGCAAACTTATGAAAAAGCCTGTGATATGGCAATACAGATTGTAAATGGTGAGGCGCGTAGATTCCAGTATTTATTGGACAGTGAACATTTAACGGAATATGATAAGGATGCGTTCAAATCATTGCTTCTGCCGGATATGAAGGAATCTGTTCTGTGCAGCAGTCTGAGGATTCTGTCAGAACTTCTGGAGAAACATCATGGTCAGAAAGTTATCTTATTGATTGATGAATATGATGTGCCTCTGGCGAAAGCATTTGAATTGGGATATTACAATTCAATGACTCTGCTGATCCGTAACTTGTTTGAAAATGCATTAAAAACAAATGACAGTCTGAAGTTTGCTGTGCTTACAGGCTGCATGCGTATCTCAAAGGAGAGTATTTTTACAGGATTAAATAATCTGAAAGTTTTGTCAGTGGCGGATGTACAGTTTGATGAATATTTTGGATTTACGGACAGAGATGTAAAGAATATATTGGAATATTATGAACTTTCTGAGCATTATGATGAAATAAAAATGTGGTATGACGGATATCGGTTTGGAAATGTAGAGGTTTACTGTCCCTGGGATGTGATAAATTATTGTGATGAATTGCGTATAAACAATATGGCGCAGCCACAGAATTACTGGTCTAATACTAGCAGTAATGAAGCGGTGAAACGCTTTATTCAGGAGACTGATAAGGGAACGGTCAGAAAGGAAATTGAGAAACTGATAGCAGGAGAAACAATTGTAAAGGAGATTCATCAGGAACTGACATATCAGGATATGTATGCTTCGATTGAAAACCTATGGAGTGTTCTTTTTACTACGGGATATCTCACACAGACTGGAAGAAAAGATGCAAATACGTTCATGCTTACCATTCCTAATATGGAAATACGTAATATTTTTCTGACACAGATTATGGAATATTTTAACAACCGTAGCAAGAATTCCCTCACCTCTATAGGGACGCCACTGAAAAAGTGGTCGTAAAATCATATATCTGATATAATTAAGGTATCATAATTGTCGGAGGTTGAAATGTTATCATCCCAACTTAAACTTAGCCTTAGTTATTATTCAGATTTATATGACATGATTGTTCCAAAAGATCATATTCTAAGAAAAATCAGGGAATTGGTCGATTTTTCTTTTATATATGATGAATTAAAAAATAAATATTGCCTTGATAATGGACGTAATGCAAAAAAACCTATACTGCTATTTAAATATCTGCTTTTAAAATATCTTTATAACCTTTCTGATAATGGTGTTGTTGAAAGATCACGATATGATATGTCTTTTAAATATTTTCTGGAATTAACGCCAGAAGAAGAGGTTATCCATCCTAGTCTTTTAACCAAATTCAGAAAGCAGCGTTTAAAAGATGAAAATATACTTGATCTGCTCATAAATAAAAGTGTAGAACTTGCCATAAATCAAGGTGTTTTAAAAAGCAATACTATAATTGTTGACTCAACTCATACAGAAGCCCGTTATCATAAAACTACTCAGAGAGAAATGTTGCAAAAAGCCTCTACTTCTTTAAAAGCAGCTTTAAAAGATTCTGATAAAGACATTTATCTGCCAGGTGAACCTGAAAAACGAGCTTCTTTAGATGAGTATAATGAATACTGTCATGAATTATTAAACACAGTTCAGGAAAGTCCGTATTCAGAACTGCCAACGATTAAAGAAGAATCTTCTATGTTATCCGAAATTTTGGATAATCAGATTGATTGTTATGATCAATCCATTGACCCGGATGCCCGGATTGGCCATAAAACGGTCAATTCTTCTTTTTACGGATACAAAACTCATTTGGCCATGACAGATGAACGGATTATCACAGCAGCAACAATCACATCCGGCGAAGCATTTGATGGTCAGGAACTTCCAGTACTGGTTCAAAAAAGTAAAGCAGCAGGTGCAACCGTTAATGAAGTAATAGCAGATACCGCATATTCCACACTGGAAAATTTAAAAGATGCACAAAGCAATGACTATAAATTAATTTCAAAGCTTAACCCGAGCATCATAAAAGGGACTCGTTCAGAGGACGGCTTTATCTTTAATAAAGATGCGGATACCATGCAGTGCCTAGCGGGGCATTTGGCTATAAAATATCGAATTGACAAACGTAGTAATCAGAAAAAGAATACACGTATCAAATATTTTTTCGATATTAATAAATGCCATGTCTGTCCTTATCGTAATGGCAGCTATAAAGAAAATGCAAAAACCAAAACGTATAGTATCACTATTAAATCGGATTATCATAAAAATCAAGAAGCGTTTCAAAAAACACAATATTTCAAGGAACGTTTCAAAACCCGCTATATGATAGAGGCAAAAAATAGTGAATTAAAAAATATACACGGATATAGTCGTTGTGATGCTGCTGGACTATCAAACATGCAATTTCAAGGAGCAGTATCAATATTTGCAGTCAATTTAAAACGAATTTTAAAACTAAAGGGAGAAGTCTGCCCAAATGAGGAAAAATAGGAAAATTCATCTCTCAAAAGGGTAGATTTTGCATCCCTCAAAACACTATTTTAGCAATATTTTATTATCAAGGAACATTTTTGCACATATTTGACGCCCTGTGATACTAAACTTACCACTTTTTCAGTGGCGTCCCTATAGAGGTGAGGGAATTCTTGCTACGGTTGTTAAACTCTAACTTTCATAAAGTGTAACATATTGTTATTGAATTCGTCTATCAAAATTTCTTTACATTCCACAATGTTTCTATTAATACCAAAGTCGATTCCTGCAAACCCGTAGTTCTTCATTGGAGCAAAAATAGAGATTGCCAGTTATTTAACCACTGACAATCTCTTTTTTTATTTTATCAATCAAATTCCTCTGAAATCTCAACAATTATTCATATAACAGAATGTCACTCTTTAGCAATTTAACAAGAGAAATCCGTCATCCAATCGGCTCGAAATCTACAGCTCCATGTTTACACAGTGGGCAGATATAATCTTCCGGAAGTTCATCGCCTTCGTAGATATATCCGCAGACTTTACATACAAATCCTTTCTTACCTTCTGTTTCCGGTTTTGGTTTTACATTTTTCTGATAGTAGGTGTAGCTCATTGTCTCCTGGTCACTTACCACACGTGCTTCTGTCACACTGCAGATGAACATTCCGTGAGTTCCCAGGTCTACATACTGCTCTACTTTCAAAGACATAAATGCGTTGATATATTTATCCAGGAATATCAGTCCGTTATCAGAACGGTTTACTTTCTGTCCTGCAAATTTATCCACGCTTCTTCCACTCTGGAAGCCAAACTGTTCAAATACAGAGAACGGAGCTTCTACAGAGAGACAGTTTACATTCATCACACCTGTCTGTTTGATAACATGGTGAGAATAATTTGTTTTATTAATATTAACTGCCACACGGAACGGAGAATCTGTCAGCTGGGTAACTGTATTAACGATCAGTCCGTTATCCTTCTTTCCGTCATTTGATGTCACTACATAGAGACCATAACCAATACGGAATAATGCTGTCATGTCATTTTTATTTGCCAGTTCATCATTCTTTGCAATATATTCCTTACAAAGCTCGGAAGCCATTGCTTCCATCTGATCTCTGTTTTCCTGATTTACTGCGGACATAATCTTCACTGTAGTGTCCAGCCAGTTGATCTTCTTACATTCAGAAAGCATATTTTTCATTACTTTTGCTGCCAGAGGTGCCCAGGAACCATTTTCAATAAGACCTACCGTACGGTTCTGGAAATTATGCTCCACCAGACGGGTAATAAAGTCATTCATAAACGGATAGATTCCCGCATTATAAGTAGTAGTTGCCAGTACCAGCTTACTGTAACGGAATGCATCACTGAGTGCCTGAGACATATCGTCTCTTGCCAGATCATAAACAACTACCTTCGGACATCCCTTGCTCTTTAATTTCTCAACAAACTGATTAACTGCTTCTTTGGTATGTCCGTATACAGAAGTATATGCAACTACGATTCCTTCTTCTTCTGGTGTGTAAGAGGACCAGGTATCATAAAGACTGATATAATGTCCCAGACTTTCAGTAAGTACCGGACCATGTAACGGACAGATGATCTGGATATCCAGCGTAGCTGCTACTTTCAGAAGTCTCTGTACCTGTGCACCATATTTACCAACAATACCGATAAAGTATCTTCTTGCTTCATCATCCCAGTCTTCTTCCACATCCAGAGCGCCGAACTTACCAAATCCATCTGCTGAAAAAAGAACTTTATCTGTGCTGTCATAAGTCACCATAACCTCTGGCCAGTGTACCATTGGCGCAAATACAAAAGTAAGATTGTGATTTCCCAGACTCAGTGTAGAACCATTCTCTACTTCCAGTTTCTGCCCTTCCAGATCCAGTCCGAAGAAATTTTTGATCATTACAAATGTCTTCGCATTGGCTACTACTGTAGTGCCGGGATATACTTCCAGAAAGTTCGCTACATTTGCTGCATGGTCAGGCTCCATATGCTGAACGATCAGATAGTCCGGCTTACGTCCGCCCAGTGCCTGTTCAAGATTATCCAGCCATTCATGTTTGAAATTGGCATCTACAGTATCCATAACTGCAACCTTGTCATCCAGAATCACATAGGAATTATATGCCATTCCGTTTGGCACTGCATACTGTCCCTCAAACAAATCTACCTGATGGTCATTAACTCCGACATATTTAATGGTATCTGTAATCTTCATATTTCTGCCCTCAATTCTTTCTTTATAGTATATCGTCTGTCCGTTACTATTCAGCAATCTGCTGTCACTCAACGTTAATAAGTTATAGTTGCTATGCATCCTTAATTTGTTTATGTTTTTATATTATACTATTTTAATCTAATTTTCAAGTCCTTTTGGTAATTTTTTTCATAATGTAGTTATAATCTTATACAATGTCTCCACGCTGTACGGCAGTATCCTCTCATCTAATTGAAATTTCGGATGATGCAGAGGATGATTTTCTCCTGGTATTCCCGCAAGAAATACTGTGAAAAGTCCTCTGGTTTCTCTAAAATATCTGTATGCGTTGTCACCGGAAAGAAACAACTCATCTTCTCCTTCCAGAACAAATTTATCTCCGAATACTTCAGCACCCACTACCTTTGCTGTCTCTGTAAGTTCCTCATCATTGGCAAACGCATATACCGGATCTTTTGGAAATTCCATACGGATCTGCGTGCCAGTCTGCTTTTCAATTTCCTGCAGATTTCTCTCCAGCTCGTGCTCAAGTGCCATGTAAGTTTCTTCATGAACTGCGCGTATATTTCCGTTTAATACCACATGGTCTGCAATAATATTCGTATATTCACCGCCATGGATCGTACCCGTACCCACAATATATTTTCCTGCATCCGGATGCTGTTTTCCAAAACTTTCATTCAAATCATGAATGGCACTTATCACTTGAGCAGCTGCATAAATTGCATCAATCCCCTTATCCGCTTCACACCAGTGACTGGATTTTCCATGAACATGAATCTGCATACTGTTGATCATGGAAGATGCCTGTCCCTGATGCACTGCCATTCCAAATGTCATGTCCGCTGCGTAATGAAACATCAGAAATGCATCTGCTTTCGGATTCTCTAATGCTCCGGCCTGAAGCATTCTTTTTGCACCTTCACCAATCTCCTCTGCAGGTTCAAAAAGGAACCGGAGCCTGACCGGAAAATTTTCCTGCATTCTTTGCTCTTCTGCCACAATTTTTGCAAGGATCAGTGCTGCTGCCAGGATCATATCGTGACCGCAGGCATGCATACATCCCTGATTTACTGATGCATATGGTAGATTTGTCTGCTCCTGTATGGGCAATGCATCCATCTCCGCCCTGAGTACAACCAGTTTCTCCCTGTTTCTCAGAGATGAAAGTTCCGCGATCAATCCTGTAGGTTCTATCGGCACAATCTCATATCCCAGTTTCTCCAGATATTTCCGGATATATGCAGACGTCTCCACTTCCTGAAGTGCCAGCTCCGGATGTTGATGAAAGTAATGTCTCAATGTGATTAATTCTTCCGTATATTTTTCTATATTCATCTGTTTTCCAACCTTTGTTCTCAGGGATTACCATTTTCATCTTCCGACATACTCAAAACCGCATTCGGACGTTCCAGGCAGAACTTCTGTATCTCTTCCAGAAATCTCTGACCGTATTTCTTTAACTTATTCTCGCCCACACCGGAAACCTCCAGCATTTCTTCTTCATTTGATGGACATTTGATGCACATATCTATCAGCGTCTTATCACTGAACACGATATATGGAGGCATGGCTTCCTCTTTTGCAATTTCCAGACGAAGTTTCCGCAGGGCTTCAAATAAATCGTAACCTGCTGCCGTAAGCGCATCTGTACTGCGTTTTCTGACAGATTTCTGGGGCTTTTTCTTTTTATCCGGTTCTTTTTCCTCGTAAGTACGCATGATCACGTGAGTATTTTCATCTCTTAGCGGAGAAATATCGCCCAGTTTCAGCACACTGTAACGTTCCTGTGTCTGATAGAGATATCCCATCTCAGTCATCTGGCTGATCAGTGCCCTGAGTTCTGCCTCACTGTGATCATTCAATGCTCCATAAGATTTATACTTATCTGCTCCAAGCTCCCTCAACCGGGCTCTCTTAGCCCCCAGCAGAGTACCAAGCACAATTGTCAGTCCATACCTTCCTCTCGTCTCAGCCACACAGTTCACTACCCACTTCGCCTCTCTGGTCATATCTGTCTCATGGTATTCTCTGTGACAATTTCCACAATTATCACAGGGACCGAAGGTCTTTTCACCGAAATACTCCAGAATATAATTTCTCAGACATCCTGTTGTTTTACAATATCCTTCCATGATCTGAAGCCTTCGTATATCCCTCTGTCGAATAAGAAATTCATCCTCTTCATCCACATCGGAAAAATCTTTGTTATCCAGAAGCATTCGGTCGATCATAACATCCTGTGCGGAAAACAATAGAATGCACTGGGAATTCTCTCCGTCACGCCCTGCACGTCCTGCCTCCTGATAATAATTCTCCATACTCTGCGGCATATTGTAATGGATCACATACCTCACATTGGATTTATCAATCCCCATTCCAAATGCATTCGTTGCAATAATAACAGGGGTTCTGTCATAAATGAAATCCTCCTGATTCTTTTTTCTGGTTTCATTATTCAGTCCTGCATGATATCTGGTAACAGCAACTCCTTTTTGGAAAAGCAGTTCAAAAAGATTGTCCACATTTTTTCTTGTAGAGCAGTAAATAATCCCGCTCTCTGTTGGATGTCTGTCTATGTAATCCATCACAAAATCGTCTTTTCGCCGGATATTTTCCACGCTGTAATATAAATTCTTTCTGTCAAACCCGGTGATCACTACTTTCGGATCTTCCAGATTTAAAGTACAGAGAATGTCGTTCTTTACTTCCTCTGTTGCAGTTGCGGTAAAAGCACTGACGATCGGACGACCGGGAAGATTTTTTACAAAGTCTACGATTTTGACATAGCTTGGTCTGAAATCCTGGCCCCACTGTGAAATACAATGTGCCTCATCCACTGTCACCATGGAAATCTCCACCTGTCTGGCGAATTCCAGAAACTCATAATTTTCCAGACGTTCCGGTGCAACATAAATAATTTTGTATCTTCCTCCTGCTGTCAGGTACAACGCCTTGCTAATCTGACTTTCCGACAGTGAAGAATTGATAAATGCGGCATGTGTTCCCGCTTCATTCAAAGCCTTTACCTGATCCTGCATCAGTGAGATCAGAGGAGAAATTACAATCGTAATTCCTGACAGCATCAGTGCCGGTACCTGATAACAGATGGATTTTCCGGCTCCTGTCGGCATGATTGCAAGCACATCCCGGTGTTCCAGAATGGACTCCACAACACTCTCCTGCCCTTCTCTGAATGTATCATATCCAAAATAAGTCTTTAAGGTTTGTACTGCCTGTCTGTTCACCTGAAGCCTCCCTCTGCATTTTAATCTATTTTAATCTCTTTTTCAGCTCCTGAATCAGTTCGGAATAGTCTCTGTGCTGCATCTTCGGAAATGCCTTGATGATACGCCCCTGACCGACAACGGTATGATTGGTAATAGAACTGGACAGTTCCTCAAACTGAGCCTGAAGCTCCGCTCTTTTTATACGAAGCATTTCGATAGATTTTTCTCGCTGTGCGGCAGTTGCATCACGCAGTTCTGCTGCTGCAAGAGTTGCCTGAACCTTTCCTTCTCCCACTTTCTGTGCTGTGCCAATCGTAGTCGTAGCCAGTGTATCACTCAGTTTATCACTTACAATTCTCAGATCTGAGCGAACCTTATCCAGTCTGGTAAGCTTTTTATTCAGTCCCTGGATCACTGCTACCGTCACAATAAAATCTGTCAGATACACAGCATACAAAACTGCTATCACAATCCATTCCCAGGTTGCAGGTGTATGTAACGCATGTGCCTCTACATATTTCTGGAAAACTTTTACTACCATAACGATAGCCAGTCCCCAGATCAGAGAAAACTCCAGGCAAATGTAGCCATGAAAATTGAAGGGTTTATCTGAATAATCCCACCATCTTGCGTGGAAACACACATCCAGCAGCCAGCCTGCAACCAGTTCCACCGCAGTTGCCAGAACAATTCCAAACACAAAAATCATTCCATCACTCATCTGACGCCCGCTGCCCTGAATTGTATTGAGCAAAGCAAAAACAGAAAGCACCCCAAATCCATATACCGGGCAAACCGGTCCATTCAGGAAACCTCTGTTTATAACTTTTCCCAGAGCTACTGCATGAAAAATAACTTCAACAACCCAGCCGCCAAAAGAATAAATAAGAAAATACAGACATATCTGAAAATACGTCATTCCACAAATCATTCGTTGCTCCTCCTTACTTTCATCAAACCACTTTTCATATCCCATTATCACAGTTCAAACAAAAAACTTACCTGATTCAGTTAAACTTACCCTAGAGTGTGTCTGAAAAATCATTCCCGCAATCTGCACGCCCCACTTTGCGGGATATTTCACCCAAATTCAGTTGCCGTAGCCCGCTACGGCGCCCTCATCCGGGCAAAATATCCCACAAATTGTGACGCACATCTTGCAGAAAGCCTTTTTCAGACACGCTCTAGACTGTTTTGTAATGTACTGATCAGTTCCTCTATAACAATTGGTTTGGATAGAAATCCATCCATACCACATGCCAGTGCTTTCTTTCTGTCTTCGTCAAAAGCATTGGCAGTCATGGCAAGGATCGTAATTCCCGCCAGTGCCGGATCATCCAGTGAACGGATCTGCTCAGTAGCCTCATATCCGTTCATTACAGGCATCTGCACATCCATAAGCACCAGATCATAATCACCTGGTCTTGAATTCTTAACCTTCTCCACAGCCTCTGCTCCATCTTCCGCTGTATCAACCTGAAAACCATATTCACTAAGGAGCGCTACTGCAATTTCACTGTTCAGTTCATTATCTTCCACAAGCAGTATGCGCCTGTCTCTGAAATCTGAATCTGCTGCCGGAAGAATATTATCATCTGCCCCGGCCTGCTTCTGGCCGATAGCAGCCATCAGAGTCTCTCTGATATCTGACATAAACATAGGTTTGGCACAGAACGCAGTCACCCCTGCTGCCCTGGCTTCCACTTCAATATCTGACCAGTCGTAAGCAGTCAGGATAATGATCGGCGTATCATCACCAAGACTGCGGATCTGACGGGTAACTTCAATGCCATTCATATCAGGCAGACGCCAGTCAATGATATAAGCGTGGAATGCATCCCCCATTTCCATAGACTGTCGTGCGCGGAGAACAGCCTCCTTGCCGGAAAGTGTCCATTCCGAACGCATTCCAACCTTCACAAGCATCTTAGTCACACTGTCACAGGTATTGAAATCATCGTCTACTACCAATGCCTTCAGACCTTCCAGTTCTGCGATTTTCTCTATACGGTGATTCTCAGGCTGGATCCGCAATGGCAGACGGATAATAAATTCAGTACCTTTGCCCTGTTCTGTCTGAACCTCAATGGTTCCGCCCATCATATCTACGATGTTCTTGGTGATAGCCATACCCAGTCCTGTACCCTGAGTCCTGCTTACAGTGGAAGTCCGCTCTCTCTCAAAAGGAGAAAAGATCTTCTGTACAAATTTCTGACTCATGCCGATTCCGTTATCCTTTACCCGGATTTCGTACAGTTCACAGCTTCTCTGTGTACCCGGATACTCTCTCAGCCGGACAGAAACGGTTCCGCCTGCAGGAGTAAACTTGATCGCATTGGACAAAAGATTCAGCAGCACCTGATTCAGCCTGGTCTTGTCGCAATAAACATCCTCATTGGTAACATCCATGACATCCATGTAAAGCTCTAACTGTTTCGCATGGATCTGTCCGCTGATAATGGTTTTCAGATCATGAAGAACCTCTGACAGACTGACTTCCGTCTCTTCCAGATGGATTTTCCCGCTCTCAATACGGCTCATATCCAGGATATCATTGATCAGTGAGAGCAGATGATTACTGGAGGAAAGAATCTTACCCAGATAATCCCGAACCCTTTCTTTATCATCAATGTTGCTTACAGCCAGTGTGGTAAAACCAATGATCGCATTCATTGGTGTACGGATATCGTGAGACATATTGGAAAGGAAGGTGCTCTTTGCCTTGTTTGCAGTCTCCGCAGCGCGGACCGCCTCAGAAAGGGCCTGATTCATTTTTCTATCAGAGGTACGATCTGACAGAACCAGGATATATTTCTTTTTTCCGTTTACCTCGCTGCCCATTGCAACGTTATGAAACCAGCGGTGTTCTCCTGTTTTCTGATGAACATATTCAAGATCCCATTCCTGCTGCTCATGAACCTGGATTTCTTCCAGATACTTCTTCTCCGGATCTTCAACGTCCCCGGGATGCAGTTTCCCAAGGACACAAATATCTTTACGAATCTGTTCTACTGTAATTCCCAGCAGTTTTTCCACATTGGGACTGACGTAATCTGCCTGATATGTTTTTGCATCCAGCATCAGGAAAACGTCATCTACATTCATTGACAGCTTTTGAAACAATTCGTCCCTGTACAGAATCTCCGTATCCTTTCTCTTCAGGTTTACCCTGTTTTTCCGGAGAATAATTCCAATAAAAAGGCCGGCAATACACACCGCTACTGCACTTACAAGCAGCACAGTGCTACGCTGCAGAACATTCATACTTGCATTGACGATATCAGCCTGGACAAGTCCCAGAAAGATCCAGTCCTGAGGTTTGGATTTCTCATAGACCAGATAGTAATCCTCTCCATCCAGATTTATCAGCATTGCATCTGTATGTCCTTCCTTAAACTCTTCTGAGAGTTTAAGAATCTCTTTTTCAGACATATTGGAATGTTCTCTCAGAATCCCAAAGAAATTATACACCTCTCCCCATGACTCAGAAGAATGATCCACAACAACACGGCCATCCGGATGAACCACATAACTCTGGGCATTTCCATTGAAAGCAGAAATATTCAGCACATTTACGATATCAGAGTTTTCATAGGCAATGGCAATAGCATCATATTCAAAGCCCTGATAACTTCCATGAGGCCTGGGAGTAGCAAAAACAAGGAGCTGGGATTTTCCGGGAACCGTTGCATTGGTTATCACATCATTTCCCTGCCGGATCTCATCTTCAATATTTTCCTGCAATCCCAGATACCCGGTTTCACCTGTTGCCATCTTATAGTTCCCGTCCGCTGACAGGAAATAAAAATCTAAAAAGCCTGCATCTTCCTGTGCTTTCTCTATATACTCACGAATTTCACTTTCATCGGAAGTGTTCTGCAAATATTCCCCCCATATATGGAGATAAGTCAGATTCTTATTTGTCAGCTCACTTAGCATATTATCAGACTGATGAAAAATTTCTGTCAGGTGAGAAACACTTTCCTCATAAACAGTCTTCGATACAAACCCCAAATATTGGAAAACAGTCAAAAGGATTCCAACAAATAGGGCAATAAGAACTGCTGCATTCCATCGTTTTCTCACAACCCGTTTCTTTCTGTTTGTATTATGATTCTTAACATCCATTCTTCTCACCTCAGAGTAATGTAGTCTTCAGGCTCTGCAAGAATGGCATTACCATCTGAAACATATGTTATCCAGGTATCTTCCACAGAGGTATCCCCTCCATCAAATACAATATTTTCCTCTGCCGGATAAGCTTCCATATATTGTGGTGCTGCAAGGCAGGTCACAGTAAAAGTATCCTTGTCCTGAATCTGTTTTCCATTCTTTGTAACTTTACTCAATGTATAACCATTATCCGTTTCCCTGATTTCTACAGAAATACCGCTGAACACAGGCAGAGAGCCGCGGTTAAAGGGGATAAAGCCTCCCTGGTAGCCTTCTACGAAGTTTCTGACCGTTTCCTCAGTTCTGCCCCGCTCATCTCACTGCTGTAAGCGGAAAGCTCGTTTGGCATAATCATGTTGCCTGCCATTTTTTCTGTATAACCGGCCTTCAGTACATTTCCTGTAAAGCTGTTTCCTGTTGCAATCAGCACATCCGTCCCATAAATACCGCGCAAAGTGTTTGCCATAACAGAATAGGCTTCATTGCCTCCGCTGGTATGGAAACGATTGGAATAAGTTTTCTTTGAATCCAACACAATATCCTCAGAAGTGGATTTTTCTTCAAGAAGCTGGGAATTAAATGACTGATAAGCCTGCTCTGCATTATATTCTCCTGAGATCATCTTAGACACCACATCCCTGGAAATGGAAAAAAAGTCATTTGACGCAATACGGATATACATATGGTTTTCTTCGATCACAGGTTTCACATCCTTCAGATATTCCGTAAGCCGGAAATCCACATCCTGGCTATAGCTTAACAGATCCTGCCCATCATAAATGATCCGGTTCTGCGCATCCTCTGAAAGCATTGTGTTCAGTACCTTCATTGCTTTCTGCCGACGTGTTTCATCCTTTGTCAGGTCACGGTTTAAAGCTATCTGGAAATATGGTGTAGTCATCAGCCACTTTTCGCCGTTCTGCTGAAAGAATGGCAGGAATGTTGTGTTAATGCCCTGATCCTGGAACATTTTTACACCGGCAGAACTGCCGAAATACATGGCAAGCTTACCACTTTTGTACATCTCAACCACATCATCATAATTCATATCCAGATCATCCTGGCTCAGCCCTGTATCCTGAATAAACTGCTCCATACGTTCAAAAGCCTCCGGCCAGACGGTACTGTCCAGACCTTCTCTCTTTGTATTGTCCGGGTCACTGTAGATGGTACGCCACTTACGTCCATCCCCAGAAGACAGCTCTGATGCAGACAGACCCTGCAGTGTTTCCATACAGGTATAATCATAGTAATAGTCTGCAGTAAACCCACGGATACCCACCTCATCAAATGCCTGGCAGGCAGAAACGAAGCTTTCATAATCCGTTGGAAGAGGAATATCATACTTTTCAAAAAGATCTTTGTTCACTACAAAGCCATGGGCATCTGCACACACAGGAAGCCAGTTTACGCTGCCATCCTGATTTTTGAAATTGTTAAGGTAGGTATCATAGACAGCACCTGCAGCATTGGTTGTGGAAAGATCCATCAGACTGTCCTTCAGGGGGCTTGCATCATGGAGGGAAAACCTGCAGCAGGTTATAATATCCGGCAATCCGCCGTTTTCATTCAGAAAACGATAGAAATCCAGATCATTATTGCCTACTACAAATTCAACGTTGATATCCGGAAGCTGTTCCTGGATGTATGGCGCATATTTTTCATACAGCTTTGTGCTCCATAAATACACTGTGATGGTTTCTGCATCTTCTTTTTCCGCACTTTTCCCGCCGCAGCCAGACAGAAGTGATACGGCTGTCACCATCGCCAAAAGCACAGAAACTAACTTGTTCCATTTTTTCTTTTTCATTATAACTTCTCCCTCTGATCGCATTTTACTAACTCATTGATCACTTTTACTAATAATTTCCCATCAACAGGCTTGGCAATATGTTCATCCATTCCTGCTTCCTTTGCTCTCATTTTGTCCTCAGTGAACGCGTTTGCTGTCATGGCAATGATCGGTATCACTTTTGCATCCTCTCTGTCCAGAGAGCGGATCATCTTTGCTGCTTCATATCCATTCATGACAGGCATCATAATATCCATAAGAATAGCATCAAATTCTCCAGGTCTGCTTTTTCTGAATATGTCAACAGCCTTCTGTCCATTCCATGCTTTTGTCACCACAGCGCCTTCATTCTGAAGCACAAATTCTGCAATCTCCATATTCAGCTCATTATCCTCTGTCAGAAGAACATGGAGCCCCTGGATAGAAGTTTCTGTTTTTTCTTCCGTTTCAGTCCTATCCTTCATATCTGCATCAATCTGGAATGGAATCCGGATCACAAATGTAGTCCCTGTACCTTCTTTACTTTCAAAGGAAATGGTTCCGCCCATTTTCTCCACCAGTTTTTTTGTAATTGGCATTCCCAGTCCTGTTCCGGCGAATTTTGTGCGGCTTCCTGCATGTTCCTGTGCAAATGGTTCAAAAATGCGTTTCTGGAATGCCTCTGTCATTCCAATTCCGGTGTCTCTGCAGACAAATTCCAATGTGGTCATTGCTGTCTGTTTCGATGGGATTTCCCGACAGCCGATATAGACATATCCGTTTTCTTTGTTATATTTCACCGCATTAGACAAAATATTCATCAGAATCCGTTTCACATGCACCGGACTTCCAATAAGATTCCAGTGTGTAACTTCTTTCTCTTCCCAAATGATCCGGATATTCTGCTCCGCAGCCATATGTTCGATCACACCCAGTATTTCCTCAAAAATACTGTTCAGATTAAATGGGATGTCTTCCAGAACCACTTCATCTGACTCCAGCTTGCTCATGTCCAGAACCTCGTTTATCAGTTCCAGCAGCAGATGGGATGTCTTTTTGATCTTTGCCCTGCATTCCGTCTGTTTCTCCATATTGTCTGCATAATGGTCTGCCACATTGATCATGCCGCAGATTCCATTGATCGGTGTCCGGATATCATGGCTCATTCTCTGCAGAAACTCAGTTTTTGCCTCATTGGCTGCTTCTGCTTTTTTTGCTGCTCTTAGAAGTTCTGCTTTATATTTTTCATCTTTTTCCTGTTCCTGTTTCCGATGTGCCAGATCCGCTCTGTAACCCCAGAAGCAGAATATACCGAATATGAGTAAATAAAGAAAAACGACAGCTGTTACACTTAGTGGCAGGTTACGGAATACTTCCGTATCCGGAAGATAGGTATAAATATAATAATCCCGCTGCTTCAGCATGATTCCGTAACCTCCGGTTCCTTCATTTTTTAAATGAAAAATATGCTGACTGTCTGTATGCTCTTTCATTGCCTGGACAACCTGGTTGCCGGCAGTATCCTGTCCCAGCAGGCTTTCATCGTTGCTGGCAACAATGGTTCCCTTGTCTGCAACAATAATCGTTCCATCCTTCTGAGTGCTATAGCCATTTAAAAGGTTCTGTATTGTCAGGGTATAATTTCTGACAAATTCCGAAGATGTATAATAATAAATTGCAACCATACCTGGTGCATCTTTTCTGGCACAGGCTGCAATGTCGATACGTGATCCGTCTTCTCGGTCAATCCGTTCCGAATAAGATCTTTCTTCATATCCGGTAAAATCCATGATAATGTCTTTTTGCAGATAATCTGTGATCCCATTGGTCAGAGCCTCATCCATGCTGTATTTGCAGACTGTCTTTCCCTCTGCATCCAGCACAAGGATACCATCCACCCAGAGGGTCTGCAGATTTTCTTTCAGAAACTCCTGGCTTAGCCGGCCGCCGTTTTCTGTTTCCATGTCGATATTCGTACTCATCTGTCTGGCACTTTCAATGGCGCGGAGGAGACTTTTAGATTCCGAAGCTTCATTATAATGGGTGTAGGTGGAACACTGCACTTTGACATAGTTTACAGTTTTCACCATCCTGTTCTCTGCTTCCTTTTTCTCTGCCTGAAAAAAGTAATACAGGGAAGTTGCAGTCACACAGATTCCAAGCAGAATGCCGAATATCCAGAATCGTTTTACTTTTATTCTTCTCCTAATATCCAAGATCATCCACCTCCAGATACTTCTGGGGATCATCCAGATATTTTTTAATGATTTTCAGGGATGTGCCATCCTGACGCATTTCTTCCAGCGTCTGATCCATCTGCTCACAGATTCCTCTGTCATCCTCTTTTGCAAAAGCAACACCTATCCCGACCACCATCAGCGGATCTTCCAGAATACGGAAGCTTGCATCATAATCCTTCATGTACTGGACAATGGATTCCTCATGTGCAGCAACTGCATCTACATATCCTTTTCCCAGAAAGGTATAGATCAGTTCCCTGTGCCCAAGACTGATCAGATTGCCCAGTTTGGGGATCCTTTCATCCGTCCGGTTCAGAAAGATGCCTTCCGGTTTGGTTGTGGACTGGACGGCAAGGTTCTTTCCCTCCAGATCACTTAGTTTATAGATATCACTGCTCTCATTTACAGCAACTACCTGGCGGCTTGCTATGTAGGGTCCTGCCCAGCGGTAATCGTCAAGGCGTCCTTCCATGGAAAAACAGCCCATAATACAGTCAATCTCTCCGCTTTCTACCAGTTCTTTTTTCTTCTCCCAGTTGATCTGGACAACATCCACCTGATAACCCATTCTTTTAAAAGCTTCTGTAGCCAGTTCCACATCAATTCCTGTGGGAATCCCATCTTCATTCAGATAATTGTATGGCGGATAACTGTCACTGCCCAGGGTGATAACGGGCTTTTCTCTTTCTTTTTTGGTGATATTTGTGTTTTTGCACCCTGCCAGGGCAGTTGCTAAAATTCCCACAAGCAGAATGCCTGCAATCACTCTTTTTCCTTTCATCTTTTCTCCATTCCTGCTGTTCTTCTCTATTTTCCCTCAAATTTAACCGAATCAGGTAAGTCCCCTGCGGAGGTTGCGAATATCCGCTTGAAGACACAAAAAAGTTCCTTGTAAAAAATTTTACAGGAACTTTTTCCATAATGCCCATTTAACATTTACCTTTTTATTACTGAGGCATGATGCAACCGGCTGGCATGGCCAGATTTCAATCTGACTTTAGCTCCTTCTGGCTTTGCGCTCCGGCTTTTCAACCGGTTTTCCAATAAATGCCATAAAAAATTTTTTTTATTATAGCACTCATACTATATCATGTCTATAAGAAAATATGTTACTGTTCACAGCAACACGCTTCGCGGGATATTGCCAGTGAACAGTAACGAAAATATACCTCTTAACATACAAATCCAGCTTCCCATCAAAACTTAAGAGAAATTTACCGGAATGAAACTCCTTCATCAACCGGCCATGATTTTCTAAGTGCCCCATAGGAGATCAGAAAATTCGCAAGCCATCCGGCCGGTACAGCAAGCCAGACAAATGCAATTCCATAACGCGGTGCAAAAATCAAGGCAACTGACAGCCGAATGGCAAGGTTTACCATATTGGCAATGAGAAACGGCCGCATAATTCCAAGTCCACGAAGAACTCCATCTGTTGCCATCTTAATACCCATAAAAATAAAGAAATATCCCAGCCATTTCATATAATCCCCGGACACCTGATATGCCAAAGCGGTTCCATCTTTTCCAAGGAATAAGGAAGAAATTGGGGTGTGCAGTGTTTCAATGACTATGAAAGCAAGGACTGCGAAACACAGGTCCAACACCAGTGCAGCATGGTATCCTTTTTTGATACGTTCAATTTTCTTTGCTCCAAGATTCTGGGAAACATAGGGCGAAACCGCATTTCCAATGGATACAAACATCAGTGAAAAAACATTCTCTACTCTCATGGTTGCCGCATAACCTGCCAGCGCCTGTGTACCGAAGGGATTTACAACCGCCTGTACGATCATCATACCAATTGACACTGTGGATTGCTGAAGAACCGATGGTACTGCAATACGAAGCATGGAATGTAACTCCTGCCTGTCAAACCAGTTAAAGCGGCTTTTATATCGACACATCCGGTTAAAGAAAATCAAAAGCGAAAACACTGCGGAAATCCCCTGCGCAATGAGAGTTGCAAGGGCGGCACCGAACACACCCAGCCCTAAACCTGCCACCATCCAAAGATCCATAACAATATTCAAAACAGAAGAAAATATCAAAAGGCCCAACGGAATCTTCGATTCACCGATGGAATTGAACATCGTTGAAAGGATATTGTACATAAACAGAAAGGGAAATCCCACAAAATAAACACGCAGATACAGTACCGCTTCATCCAGTATGTCAGCAGGTGTTTGTAATAAACTCATCATAAAATGAGAAAAAACAAAGCCAAAAACCCCCAGAAGTATACTCAGAATCAGAAAACTGATCAACGATGTTGACACAATTGTTTTCATTTTGCTATAATTCTGAGCTCCAAAATAGCGGCTCACAAGTACACCTGCTCCTACACCGGCTCCCAATGCTACACAGATGAAAACATTGGTCAAAGCGGCACAGGCTCCAACTGCCGCAAGCGCAGAGGATCCCACAAACTGACCGACGATAATGGAATCAGCCATATTATATACTTGTTGAAAGAAGCTGCCCAGAATCATAGGCATTGCAAAAACAGTCAGTGCTTTAAGAGGGGCATCTGTGATTAAATATTCATCTTTTGACATTCTCATTTTCCTCCATCAATTCCTGCTTTTTATCCGAAATCACGATTGTATTTTCAAAATGTAAGTTTAAGATTTCGTTACGCAACAATTATATGTAGTTACAGCAAATAAGTCAAGCTGCTGTTTACTTTTAGTAATATAAATGATATGATATTTGATATTGAAAAAAGCTGCTATCAGATGGATATTATTTTATATTATTTTACAGGAGGGAACTTATGTACCTGAACGGTTTAGATGAGCTGGATCAGAAGATTATCCGGCTGCTTATAGAAAACGCACGTATCTCTTACTCTGATATCGGTGAAGAAACCGGTATTTCCAGAGTGGCAGTAAAAGCCCGTATCCAGGCTTTGGAAAAAAGAGGCGTAATCGAAGAATATACAACAATTATTAATCCGCAAAAAATCAGTGGGGCTGTATCATGCTATTTTGAAATTGAAACAAAACCGGAGTACCTGGCGCAGGTGACAGATATATTGTACAAAAATGATACAGTCACACAGATTTACCGTGTCACAGGAAGAGACAGGCTTCATGTACATGCCGTTGCTTCATCTGGTGATGAAATGGAATACTTCCTGCACAATGTCATTGATACACTGCCTGGCATTATCAGCTGCAGTTGCAATATGATCTTATCACGCATTAAAGATATTAAAGGATTACGGCTATAAAAGTCAAAAGCTGCAACCAACCTTGATCCATACAGTCATGTCACCCTGCCAAAGTGAATTAAATATAACGCTCCCAGCCACTTTTTGACTTCAACAGTTTGCTCTTCCTGAAACGCCTCGCAACTTTTCAAAATAACAATAAAATGCCCATTTTTCGTACACGGGAACATATCCTAAAACGCCACTATACTATTGAAGAGTAGTCAAAGCAGTACCTGATGAACACCACTACTTTGAAATCCGTTTTCAAAGCAGTCTATGGAATGCCCATCGCTTCTTACATGAAAGAATACCGTATGAAGTTGGCATCGAATATGCTGTTGCAGGAAGATAAATCTATTTCGGAAATTGCCGCCGCTGTGGGATATAAAAGCCAAAGTAAATTTACATCGGCTTTCCGAGATATATTTCAGATATTACCTACTGCATATCA
>ENA-OQDC01000749-OQDC01000749.1-human-gut-metagenome-genome-assembly--contig:-NODE-749-length-20505-cov-7.258858_pt1 | contig 20505 bp, 24 predicted proteins | sample MGYA00242770_ERZ504601 | MGnify/ENA primary metagenome ERZ504601 (study PRJEB26092, sample SAMD00036305) | human gut metagenome | host: Homo sapiens | study: EMG produced TPA metagenomics assembly of...
GCTGTGGTTGGAGCCTCCGCAAAACCGTTTGACGGTAGGTGATAAAGACCAATCCACAGCACCCTATAATTATTGTAGCATCCCGCTGGAGAGCGGTCTATAAATACTACTCTTTTATAATACGAGGTGATGAAAATTTCAAAGAAAGCAACCACAATTGCCATCGTCAACCAGAAAGGCGGCACCGGCAAGACCACCACCTGTGAAAATCTGGGCATCGGGCTGGCGATGGAGGGCAAGAAGGTCCTGTTGGTGGACGCTGACCCGCAGGGCAGCTTGACCATCAGCATGGGCTGGCAGCAGCCCGATGAACTGCCCACCACTCTTTCCACCCTGATGGCAAAAGCCATGAACGACCAGAGCATTCAACCCGGCGAGGGTGTTCTGCACCATGCAGAAGGTGTTGACCTGATTCCGGCAAACATCGAACTGGCAGGGATGGAAGTGTCTCTCGTTAACTGCATGAACCGGGAGAAGATGCTCAAACAGGTGCTGGAAGGCGCAAAGCGCGACTACGATTTCATTCTGCTGGATTGCACCCCTTCCCTTGGGATGCTGACCGTAAATGCACTGGCGGCGGCAGACACCACCCTGATTCCGGTGCAGGCGCAGTACCTGTCTGCAAAGGGTCTGGAGCAGCTTTTGCAGACTGTGCAGAAAGTCCGGCGGCAGATCAACCCCAAGCTGAAAATTGAGGGCATCCTGCTGACTATGACCGACAGCCGCACCAACTACGGGCAGCAGATTGACAACCTGATTCGAGGTGCCTATGGCAGCAAGATCAAGGTGTTCGACCAGACCATTCCCCGGTCTGTCCGTGCTGCGGAAATCAGTGCCGTGGGTAAGAGTATTTTCCAGCACGACCCCAAAGGCAAGGTGACAGAAGCCTACCGCTCTCTGACAAAGGAGGTGATGGCGAATGCCGAAAAACAGCTTAAACGTGTCGCTGAAAGGGGCAGATGACATCTTCTCCACCGAAGAATCCCGACAGGAACAGCAGCGGGAACAGGTTCAGCAAATTCCCATCGGGGAGCTGTTCCCTTTCAAGAACCACCCCTTTAAGGTCTTGGATGATGAGTCCATGCAGCGCACGGTGGAAAGCGTAGAACAGTACGGCGTGCTTTCTCCGCTGATTGCACGTCCACGCCCGGAAGGTGGCTACGAGATCATCTCTGGGCACCGCCGTCAGCACGCTGCACAGCTTGCTGGGCTGGATGCCCTGCCTGTCATCGTCCGTCAGATGGATGATGATGCCGCAGTTTTGCTCATGGTGGACAGCAATCTCCAACGTGAAAACATCTTGCCCAGTGAAAGAGCTTTCGCCTACAAAATGAAGCTGGAAGCAATAAAAAATCAAGGTGCTAGGTCGGATTTAACTTCTGGACAAATTGTCCAGAAGTCGAAGTTGTCCATTGAACGGGTTGCGGAAGATGCTGGCGAGGGATATAAAACCGTCCAGCGTTTTATCCGCCTGACCAACCTTATTCCCGAATTGCTGGACATGGTAGACGAAAAGAAAATTGCCTTCAATCCCGCTGTGGAGTTGTCCTATCTGGACGAAAGCCAACAGCGGGATTTTTTAGAAGCGATGAACGACACCCAGAATGCGCCGTCCCTTTCCCAAGCGCAGCGGCTTAAAAAGCTGGCGCAGGAAGGGCACTTCTCGTATGACGTTGCCTTTGCGGTCATGGGAGAAGAGAAAAAGGACGAGCTGGACAAAGTGGTCATCAAAAACGACACCCTGCGGAAGTATTTCCCGCGCAGCTACACCCCGAAACAGATGGAGGACACTATCATCAAGCTGCTGGAACAGTGGCAGCGCAAACAACAGCGGCAGAATGAACGCTAACATACATTTTGAATGTAAGACCCAACCGGGTCTTTCTTTTTTGCAAAAATTAGGAGAAAAAGCACTATGAACACTACCATTGATCTCAAGACCGCAAAGACCATCGAAGCCATGAACCAGAAGATCAACCACATGGACAATGCTGTGACCGACTTCTTCAATAAGATGAGCGATGTGCTGGAGCGGCAGTTCGGTGATGATGAAGTTTACGCCGCCGTGATTGCCCCGGAGATCGAACTGACTATCACTCCGCTGGCGAACGTTCGCAGTTACCTGCCTTGCTTCGATGAAGCAGATTCCTGCTACAGCATCAGCGAAGATGTGCCGCTGGCTCTCTGTTACGACCCTCGTCAGGTCATCACACTGGCTGGTAAGCGGTATCTGTCCGGTGCCGTTGTCTTTGTTCGCTACGATACCAATGGCAGCTTTGTTGCCCTTACCACCAGTGACCTGTATCTGATCCAGTGCTATCTGGCCGAGAACAGCGTCCCTCTTATGGCTGGCCGCGAGAAGATGGTCTGCATCTGCATTGACTGAGAGGTGCAGTATGGATACTGAAATGACCTGCTATGAGAGTTTCGCAGAAGTCACGGAGGACTTTTACTGTTCCGCCGTTGATGTTTTGAAGATTCTGGTTCTCCGTCTGCACGACTACCATGCTCGTTGCTTCCATTCTCTGCGGGATGCTCTGTACGACTATTTTTCTACCGATGCCGCACCGCATACTCATGCCAATGTTTCCACTAAGCATACCGTCACCGCGTCTTGCGCTCCCCGTCCTCCCTGAGAGGATTCTTCTCACAGTTCAGTCAATGCAGGAGGTTCGCTATGAATTATATTTATTCGTTTATCATTTTTGAAGCTGGTGCCTTTTTCGGCTTCTTTGTGGTAGCTCTGTTGAACGCCGCCCGTGCTGGGCAGGAAATCACTATCAAATTCGAGGAGGAAGATAATGGAACAGACCGAGAACACCTTGTCGGTGCTGAAAATTGCGCCGGGGCAGTATCCGCAGCAGGTCGAGATCGATAACGACCTGAAAACATTGCAGCAGGCTGTCGGCGGCTCCATCGGCGCAAGCTACCCTTTTGAAGATCCGGTTGCCATCGTCTATAACGATGACGGCAAGCTCATGGGACTGCCGTTGAACCGTGCCTTATGGGACGAGGACGGGCTGATGTACGATGTTATTGCCGGAACCTTTTTGGTGGTAGGTCTGGGTGAGGAGGATTTTGTATCGCTCTCCCCGGAGCTGGCGCAGAAGTATGAAGAAGAATTTCATCAACCCGAAGCCTTTCTTCCTCTGGGGCGTCGCCTGATGGTCATTCCGGTTCCGGATGAATCGGTTCAGAATGACGCAGAGAAGGCCGTAAACAAGCCCCCGGTGGAACATGACCGCTAAGACGATTTTCTGCACAGGAGGTGGTAACGATGCAGGAAGAAATCGAGCATAAGACGGTCAACCTTGCCATCTCGACCACAAAACTGTCCGCCCGCACCCTGCTGCGCGGGATGCAGTTTCTGTTGCGGCAGTACGACAAGCACGCTTCGCAGGGCAAGCAGTCCATGAAGCGGTTGGTACGGCAGAACCGTGGCGTGACCAATGTGGAGATTCAGAAAACCGGTATCAAGGATTTTGACCGCTATGCCAAGCGGTATCACATCGACTACTCCATCCAGAAAGACCTGTCCTGCAAGCCGCCCCGGTATCTAATCTACTTCAAGGCACAGGACACGGATGCCTTGAATGCAGCTTTCAAGGAATATTCGGCATCGGTGCTGGATAAAACCAAGCGTCCTTCCGTGCTGGCAAAGCTGCATGATCTGGCGCAGTCCGTTGCAAATCTGCCAGACAAAGTGCGGCACAAGCAGGAGGAGCGCGGCCTATGAGCAAAAAGAAGCTTTCCAAGCTGCTGGCGCTCTATCTGCCCTATGTGGTAATTGGCTTGCTAGCCACTAATCTGGGCGAGGCGTGGCGGCTGGCCGTGGGCAAGGAACTGGGCGATAAAATCGTATCGCTGATGGGAACTATCCCGGCAGCGTTTGCCAATCCGCTGCCCAGCCTGCATCCGCTGGATCTGCTGGTGGGTTTATGCTGCGGTGCCGCGATGCGGCTGGCGGTGTATCTGAAAGGCAAAAACGCCAAGAAGTACCGTCATGGCTTGGAGTACGGCTCCGCCCGGTGGAGTGCATAATCTTAAGTGTAAAGAACTCTACATGGACGCACAGGAGGATATGCACATGAATGATTACAACAAAATCACAGCCCTTTACTCCCGCCTTTCCGTAGGGGACGAGGACAGGGACGGCGGCGAGAGCAACAGCATACAGAACCAGAAAATCTTTTTGGAGAACTACGCCAGAGGGCAGCGGTTGACGAATATCCGGCACTACATCGACGACGATGAAAGCGGCAGATTTTTTGACCGTTCTGCCTACTCCCGCATGATGGACGATGTAGAGAACGGGAAAATCGGCGTTTGCATTATGAAAGACCTAACCCGCTGGGGGCGCGACTATCTCCAAGTCGGCAACGCTATGGAGATATTCAGACGGAACAACGTGCGCTTTATTGCAGTGAACAACGGCATTGACAGCGAGAAGCCCGACACATTGGAGTTTGCGCCCTTTATCAACATCATGTCGGAGTGGTACGCAAAGGACATCAGCAAGAAAGTGAAAACGGGCATTAAGACCAAAGGCATGAACGGAAAGCCGATTGCCACCGAAGCTCCCTACGGCTATGTCAAAGACCCGGACAACAAGGATTTTTGGATAATCGACGAGGAAGCCGCCGAGGTTGTGCGCCTTATTTTCCGTCTGTTTATCGGCGGGAAGAACCGCAACCAAATCGCCGTATATCTGAAAAACGAGCAAATCCCTACCCCCACTTTCTACATGAAAGACCGGGGACGGGGAACGTGTAAAAACAAGGCGCTCAATGAGGATAACCGCTACAAGTGGAACAAAGCCACTTTGACCCATATCCTTACGCGGCAGGAGTATTGCGGCGATGTAGTCAACTTCAAGACCACGAAGCATTTCCGCGATAAGCGGAACCACTATGTAGACAGGAGCCAATGGCAGATAACCGAAAATGTGCATGAGCCGATTATTGACCGCGCCGACTTTGAAACCGCACAGCGGATTTTGGAAAACGCGCCCGTCAGACGCCCCAACGGGGACGGGGAAATTCACCCTTTGTCGGGCTTGCTTTTCTGTAAGGATTGCGGCGCAAAAATGCACATCCGCATAGATTACAGAAACGGCGGCAAGCGGCACGTTGCCTATTGCAGCGAGTACCACAAGGGGAAAGCCAAAAAAACCAAGTGCCATTCCCCACACATCATTGACGCTGACTTGCTCATGCAGACCGTTGCGGAAGTGTTGAAGAAAATCGAGGACTACTCTATCAGCAACCGGGCGGAGTTTGAAGCCTTAGTGAAAAAGAGCCTTGCCATGCAGCAGACCGACCAGACCAAGAAGCAGCAGAAACGTATCCCGCAAATCACGACACGCCTTGAACAGATTGACAAGGTGCTGAATAAGCTCTATGAGGACAACGCCCTTGGCGCTATCCCACAAGACCGCTATGAGCAAATGTCGCAGAAGTATTCGGAAGAATACTACACACTGAAAACGGAGCTTGCGGGGCTGCAAGAGCAGCTATCCGCTTTCGAGAACGCGGGAGGACGGGCGCAGAAGTTTTTGAAACTGACGGAACGCCATGCAGCTTTTACCGACCTCACCCCCGCCATTCTCAACGAGTTTATCAGCAGGATTGAAGTGCATGAGCGCGACCAGAAAAGGGCGAGATACGCAATCCAACACATCAGCATATATTTCAACTATATCGGCAGGTTTGAGAACGAAGTAACGCAGCTTGCAGAGCCGACCGAGCAGGAAATCCGGCAAATGCGGGAGGAAATCGAAGAAGCCAAAAAGGAAAAGAGCCGCGCCTACCACCGGCAGTATTCAAGGGAGTACCGGGCGCGAAACCTTGAAAAGCAGCGGGAGTATGACCGTATCAAGGCGCGGGAATACCGGGCAAGGAGAAAGGCGCAGACCGCCGCCGCACAGCCCGCACAGTAAAACAGAATAACCGACAACCAAGAGGGATTTTCCGGCTACGGGAAGTCCCTCTTTTGCGCCTGGAGAAAGGAGCCGCCTATGGCAGAACAGACCCCTGACAGTATCATCACGACGCAGAGGAACGGGCAGACCATTGTTGCGGAGTTATTTTTCAATCACAGCAGCACAGAAACATTCCGCGACAAGCTGCTCAAGACGATACTTGCCGACAGTTCGCGTTTATCCGCGTCTGACGGTCAAGAGCCGGAAAAATCGGAAATCTTGCGATAACAGCCGCCCCGACGATACATTCCCCGTCCGGGCGGTTTTTATCGTCAAAAACGCCGTTTTCTCCAAGTCAAGAGCCGGAGAAAACACCCGAAAAATGCCCCTATTGCGTGACAGGGGCGCAGAAAGGAGCTTGCATGAGAACAGGGCTTACCAAACAGGAAAAGACCACCGATATTTGGTTTGACGAGAAAGACCCACTTATCCATATCCGCACCCACAACACCGCCTTGAAAAAGCGTCTGCTTGCATACAGCCGCCGTTATCCGGCGATCTGCCAGCAGACCGACGCAGACCCGGAAACGGGCTGCATGGAGTTTGACATTGAGAAAGGCCGCTTGTCTTTCCGTCTGACCGCCCCATATAGTGAGGAGCGGCGGGAAGCAGCGCGGCGATATGCCAGAGAGAACAACGCCGCTGACAGGCTGAATTGATGTAGATTTGTTCACAGCCTTATGGTATAATTTCTTTATACAATAGCGTGACAAATCAGTATTGACAAAGGAGTGCGATGATATGAAAAAAATGATAGGTTTGATAGCCTTGCTGATTTTAATGATGGGGCTTGTCGGCTGCAACGGAGAAACGGTCAATATCGACTTTCCTTTTGAAGTTGGAGATGTTGAAAATATTGAAATGTACCACTATGCGGGAGTACCTGTATCAGCGGAAAAGAAAGTAATCGTTGAAGAAAGTGATATAACGGCCTTGTATGATATGTTTGAGGACTTATCATTGGAAGACAAACAAGTTGAGGAAACCACAGGAGCAAGTGTGACCAGTTTTCGATTTAACCTTTCAGATGGGACAAACTACGAACTGGTGTATGTCTGTGATGGCGTCAAGAACGGAAAGTTGAAATCGTCCACGGGCAATTTCGAATACTTTACAAGTTCAGATATTGGCTCTTATTGGTCTAATATTGACCTCGAAGCAGTTCCAGTTGAAGAAAGCGAATTGCCGAAGTAGTCCGATCAATTCATATTTATCGAGGAGTTTGCCGCCCGCTTAAACAACTAAATACATCCACTAAGAGCAGTTATTTTCGCACAGAAAACGGCTGCTCTTTTCTTTTGCCCATGAGCAGAAAGGAGCGACCACCCATGACGAAACCGAGAGAGAAAACCCGCGAGGAATTGACCGCCGAGATTGAGGAAGACAAGAAGAAAATCCGGCAGTATGAGAACCGGGAGAAAATCATCAAGCAGAAGCTATCCGTTGAGGAACGCAAGGCGAGAAACCACAGGCTTTGCAAGCGCGGCGGCTTCATGGAAAGCGTTGTGCCGGAGCTGATTGCCATGCCGGACGAGGAAGCGAAAGCCTTTTTACAGCTTGCCTTGACGAGCGAGCCAGCACAGGAGTTTTTGAAAAAACGAGCCGGGGACGGGAACGCGGAATAATCCCTTTGGAACAAAGGGCGCACTTATACACCCTTGCGGGCGTGTGCGCTCTGCCGAGGGCTTATCTCCGCACAGGGAACTTTCCCCGCACTCCGATATGGCGGCTTTGCCGCAACAAGGGGCTGCACCCCTTGCGCCGCTTACGCGGCTATCCCTGCACACCCACAAAAACAGTACATCCGCTTGCGCGTCTATACTATTTTTGCGGGTTTTATTATCCTGTCCGGGAGGTGATACCCATAGCCATTTACCATTGTAACATCGGCATTGTGAGCCGAGGAAAAGGCAAGTCAGCCGTTGCCGCAGCCGCCTACCGAAGCGGCGAGAAAATCACAAACGAGTGGGACGGAATGCCCCATGACTACACCCGCAAGCGCGGCGTTGTCCATACGGAAATCCTACTGCCGCCCCATGCCCCGCCCTCTTTCTCTGACCGCGCTACCCTATGGAACAGTGTGGAGCTTTACGAGAAAGCCGGGAACGCCCAGCTTGCCAGAGAGATTGACGCAGCACTCCCCATAGAATTATCCAGAGAGGAACAGATCCGGCTTGTCCGGGAATACTGTTCCTCTCAATTTGTTTCCAGAGGAATGTGCGTTGATTTTGCCATTCACGACACCGACAGCGGCAACCCCCATTGTCATATCATGCTTACCATGCGCCCCCTTGACGAGCGCGGCGCATGGGCGGCGAAGTCCAAAAAGGAATATGACCTTGACGAAAACGGCGAGCGCATACGCTTACCAAGCGGCAGATACAAGACACACAAAGTTGACCTCACAGGCTGGAACGACAAGGGCAACGCGCTTTTGTGGCGCAAGGCATGGGCAGATACTTCAAACGCCTACCTTGAACGAGCCGGAAGCCCGGAGCGTATCGACCACCGCAGCAACGCCGAGCGCGGCATTGACGAGCTGCCCACCGTCCACATGGGCGTGGCGGCCTGCCAGATGGAGAAGAAAGGCATAGCCACCGAGAAAGGCGAGCTGAACCGGAATATCCAAAAGGCAAACCGCCTTATCCGGGAAATCCGGGCGCAGATTGGAAAGCTCAAAGAATGGATTGGCGAACTGTTCAAGGCGCGGGAAACCGCCCCGGAGCATCCACCGCAATCCCCCGGCCTTGCAAATCTGCTGATGAAGTATTTAAGCGTTCAGAGAGAAAAGAGCCGGAAGTATTCGCAGAGTTGGCAAAGGCAGCACGCAGCCGATGAACTGAAAACCGTATCAAAGGCGGTCAGCTATCTTTCCGAGCATGGCATTTCCACCCTTGCGGAGCTGGACGCTGCCCTTTCCTCTGTCAGCGACCAAGCCGACTCTATCCGGGAGGGCATGAAAACCGCCGAGAAGCGCATGAAAGAATTGCAGAAACTGATTGAATACGGGAAGAACTACACCGAGTACAAGCCCATTCACGACGAGTTGAAAAAGCTGAAAAATGGCTGGACGAGCAAGCGCGACAAGTACGAGGAAGCCCACCGCGCCGAGCTTACGCTATGGAACGCAGCGAGCCGCTATCTTCATGCAAATCTGCCGAAAGGGACAAAGACCTTGCCTATCTCTGAATGGGAAAAAGAGTACGCCACTCTCAGCGGGCAGAGAACAGCGGAATATACCAAGCTGAAAGAAACCCGCGCCGAGGTTGCCGAGCTGCACAATATCCGCAAGTGCGTTGATATTGCACTGAAAGCCGACCAGCCGGAGCAGACCCGCGCCAAGCGGCACGACTTAGAACGATGAAAGGAGTTGAGATTTTTGTACTACACCCAAGAACAGATAGACCGGGCGAACCAAGCCGACCTTGTTTCTTTCCTGCAATCACAGGGCGAGCAGCTTACCCGCGCCGGGAATGAATACCGCTGGAAACGGCATGACAGCTTGACCGTCCGGGGAAACAAATGGTACAGGCACAGCCAGAGCAAGGGCGGCGGCCCCGTTGATTTTATCATGGAGTTTTTCGGCAAGAGCTTCACCGAAGCCGTGGAACTTCTCACAGGAGAAAAGGGAGCCGCACCGCCGCCGGACAGACCTTGCCCCGCGTCCCTATCCGACTTCCGGCTACCGCCCCCAAACAGCGACAACCGAACAGCGAGGAACTACCTCACAGCAGCCCGCCGCATTGATGAAGATGTGACGGGCTTTTTCTTTGCCCGCGGCGATATTTACGAGGACGCAGCCCACCACAACGCCGTATTTGTGGGGCGGGACGAGGACGGAATACCGCGCTACGCCCACAGCAAGGGAACGGCGGGAAACTTCCGGCTTGATGTGAAAGGCAGCGACAAAGCCTTTAATTTCTGCTACCGGGGCGAGGGCGACAGGCTTTTTGTCTTTGAAGCCCCTGTTGACCTGCTCTCTTTCCTCTGCCTGTTCAAAAAGGCATGGCAGAAGCAGAGCTATTTGTCATTGGGCGGCGTGGGAGAAAAAGCCTTATTGCGTTTCCTCTCTGACCGCCCGAACATCAAGACCGTTTACCTCTGCCTTGACAGCGACCAAGCCGGAAACGACGCTTGCAGCCGCCTTGCGGAGCTTGTGCCGGAGGGCTTGACCGTCCACCGCCTTGTGCCGCTTTACAAGGACTGGAACGAAGTATTGCAGCACCGGGCAGAAATCACAGACGGGAAGTATATCCGGGAAGCGGTTTACGGATTGAAAGAGCCGCCGCAGGAAGAAACCGTCGAGATTATCCGCATGAGCGAGGTTGACACACAGACCGTTGAATGGCTATGGGAGCCGTATATCCCTTTTGGGAAAGTAACCATTGTGCAAGGCAACCCCGGCGAGGGCAAGACCACCTTTGCCCTACGCCTTGCCGCCGCCTGCACCACCGGGGGAACGCTGCCGGGAATGAAGCCCTTGCCGCCATTCCAAGTGATTTACCAAACCGCCGAGGACGGGCTGGGCGATACCGTCAAGCCACGCTTGATAGAAGCCGAAGCCGACCTTGACCGCGTGCTTGTGATTGATGAAGCCAAGCGGGAGCTTACCCTTTCCGACGAGCGCATAGAAAAGGCAATCACGCAGAATGGGGCGCGGCTGATTATCCTTGACCCCATACAGGCGTACATGGGCGAGAAAACCGACATGAACAGGGCAAACGAAGTGCGCCCCATGTTCCGCCGCCTTGCCGATGTTGCCGAGCGTACCGGGTGCGCCGTTATCCTTATCGGACACTTGAACAAAGCTGCCGGAGGGCAGAGCGCATACCGGGGCTTAGGTTCTATCGACTTCCGCGCCGCAGCAAGGAGCGTCCTGCTGATCGGGCGCGTGAAGCGGGAGCCGAATGTGCGTGTTATCGTCCATGACAAATCTTCCCTTGCGCCGGAGGGCAAGCCCGTTGCCTTTTGCCTTGACCCGGAAACAGGCTTTTCATGGATAGGCGAATACGATATAACCGCCGACGAGCTGCTGTCCGGCGCGGGCGGGAACACCGCCACCAAGACCGAACAGGCCGAGAAGCTGATACTTGACTTACTCGCAAACGGGAAAGAGCTTGCCAGCGAGGACATTGTAAAAGCCGCAGCCGAAGCCGGAATATCCGAGAGGACGGTACAAAACGCCAAGCGCAACATGGGCGGCATTTTAGGCGCAAGGCGTGTCGGCGGTCAATGGTACAACTTCATCAAGAAGAAGCAGCCGCCCGAACCCGCAAGCTGAAAGTGCAAAACGCAGACCCTTTGCACTTTGCACTTTCGCACTTTCACAAGAATTTGCGTCAATAACTCAAAAAAGCACTTGACAAAACGCTTCATGGGGTACTCCGAAAGATATAGAGCCATTTATGGCTCCAAAGTTCGAGGACAATATCATCCTGACCAAAACAGAACGCCTGATGATGTCCAACCGCCCGCCGGACCCCAAGAATGCCCGAAACAAAAATGTGCTGGTAGTCGGCGGCTCCGGCAGCGGTAAGACAAGGTTCTTTATCAAGCCGAATCTGCTGCAATGTGATTCCAAGAATTTTCCGGTATCATTCGTAGTTACAGATCCGAAAGGTAGTATCGGCGTGGAATGTGGAGAAGCCCTGTTAAAGCACGGCTACAAGCTAAAATTCTTCAACACCATCAACTTTTCCAAGAGTATGCGCTATAACCCCATGGCGTACATCCACAGTGAAAAGGATGTTCTGAAACTTGTGACCGCACTGATGACCAACACCAAAGGTGAAGGTCAGGGCGGCGACCCATTCTGGGACAAAGCGGAACGGCTTCTGCTCGTTTCGCTGATCGCATACCTCCACTACGAAGCCCCTGTCGAGGAGCAAAACTTCGCAACATTGCTGGAAATGCTAAACACTATGCAGGTTTCGGAAGATGATGAAACTTATCAGAATCCGGTAGACCTGTTGTTTGAGGATCTGGGTAAGAAAAAACCAAAATCCTTTGCAGTGCGGCAGTACAAACTTTATAAGCTGGCTGCCGGCAAAACGGCCAAGTCGATTCTTATTTCCTGCGGTGCCCGGCTCGCACCCTTCGATATTCAGGAAGTCCGGGATGCCACCATGTACGATGAGCTGGAACTGGACAAGCTGGGTGACCGGAAAACGGCGCTGTTCCTTATCATGAGCGATACGGACAGTACATTTAACTTCCTGATCTCCATGATCTACACACAGCTTTTCAATCTGCTCTGTGATAAGGCAGATGACCAATACGGCGGCAAACTGCCAGTCCATGTGCGGTGCCTGATCGATGAGTGTGCTAACATCGGTCAGATTCCGCAGCTGGAAAAGCTGGTGGCTACCATCCGCAGCCGTGAGATCTCGGCGTGTCTGGTCTTGCAGACCCGCAGCCAGCTGAAAGCCATCTACAAAGATAATGCGGATACCATCGTGGGCAACATGGACAGTCAGATATTTTTGGGCGGCAGTGAGCCTACCACCCTGAAAGATCTTGCCGAAGCACTCGGCAAGGAAACCATCGACAGCTACAACAATTCCGATACCCGTGGCAATAGCCCAAGCTATGGCACCAACTATCAAAAACTCGGTCACGAACTTATGAGCCGGGATGAACTGGCGGTGCTGGATGGCGGCAAGTGCATCCTGCAGCTTCGTGGTGTGCGCCCGTTTTTGAGCGACAAGTACGACCTGACCCAGCACCCGAACTACAAGTACACCTCGGACTATGACCCCAAGAACGCACTCGATATCGAGAAGTTCTTGAACCGAAAAGAAAAAATCCACCCGGATGATACCTTCATCATGGTGGATGCTGATTCGCTTCCGTCTGCCTGACCCGGTAGGCGGTTTTGTTTTGGACCGGAGAGGTACACCAGCAAGCCCACTTCCGCCGCAGTTTACGGCTTAACAACAACGGCTTCAGGTGTGTACGGACGGTCTACAACTTTCATTTATAAAGGAGAAACGACTATGGAATTCTTTAACTCTGCTATCGAAGTTCTTCAGACTCTGGTTGTGGCTCTGGGTGCCGGTCTCGGCGTGTGGGGTGCTGTCAACCTGCTGGAAGGTTACGGCGGCGATAACCCCTCTGCCAAGAGTCAGGGCATGAAGCAGCTCATGGCTGGCGGCGGTGTTGCCCTGATTGGCATCACCCTGATCCCCCTGCTGAGCGGTCTGTTCGGCTAAGCTTTTCAGGGCGGCGATTGCCGCCCTGTACATATTTACTTGCAAGCATTTCCAGCCCCTCCGTGGCAAACGGATTCTTATTATAAAGAGGAAACGCATTGCAAATCGAATATTCACCTTTATTTTGAAAGGATGGTGCTATTATGCAGATTCTGACTCACCTTATTTTTCTGCTCAACCTGCTCAAGACCCTTATCAACCATTTTTCTTGATGGGTGGTGGCGCTGAGTGGAAACTGTTCTCAAAGCAATCTCCGATTGGATCAAGTCACTGCTGACAGCGGCGATCATGTCCAATCTCTCCGGCTTGTTTGATGACGTCAACACCCAAGTGGGCAACATCGCACAGCAGGTCGGAACCAAACCATCCAATTTTGAACCGCGCGTTTTCGCTATGATCGAGGCGTTGTCCCGGAACGTAGTGCTTCCCATTGCAGGCGTGATTCTGACCTTCATCGCCTGTTATGAGTTGATCGAGATGATCACACAGCACAACAACATGGCACAATTTGAGCCTGCGCTGCTGATGAAATGGATCTTCAAAACTGCCATTTCGGTCTGGATGATTTCCAACACTTTCGATATCATCATGGCGGTGTTCGACGTGACGCAGCAGGTGGTGGCAAATTCCAGCGGCATCATCAGCGGCAACACAAGGGTCAACGATATCGGCTTGTCGATGCTGCAATCCAGCATGATGCAGATGGACGTAGGACCCCTGTTCGGGCTGTTCTTGCAGTCCTTCTTCATCGGTATCACCATGCGCATCCTGTCCATCGTGATTTTCGTCATCGTCTACGGAAGAATGATTGAGATCTACATGATGGTCAGTCTGGCTCCGGTGCCCATGGCAACATGGGGCAACCATGAGCAATCCCATGTTGGACAGAACTATCTTCGTTCTCTGTTCGCGCTGGGATTTCAAGGTTTCCTGATCCTGATCTGCGTGGCGATCTACGCTGTTCTGCTCCAGAATGTTGCAATATCCGGGGATGCCATCAACTCGATCTGGAGCATCGTGGGGTATACCGTGCTGCTCTGCTTCTCGCTGTTCAAGACCAGCTCTGTCGCCAAAACTCTGCTGGGTGCCCATTGATTCGGAGGTGAAATTTTGGCAGCTTATATTTCCGTGCCGCGCGATTTCAGCAAGGTGAAGTCCAAAGTAGCCTTCAACCTGACCGCCCGGCAGCTCGTCTGTTTTGGTGCAGCGGCAGTCGTAGGCGTGCCGCTGTTCTTTGTTCTGCGGGACACCGCTGGCAATTCCGGTGCTACCCTCGGCATGATGTCGGTGATGCTGCCCATGTTTTTTCTGGCCATGTACCAGAAGAACGGTCAGCCCGCCGAAAAGATCCTGCGGTACTACCTTCAGGCGCGTTTTATTCGTCCGAAGGTGCGTCCGTACCAGACCCGCAATTACTATGCACTGCTTATGAAGGGAGATGACACCCATGATTCCGTTTCTGAAAAAGAATAAAGACGGCAAAAAGCCGCCCAAGCCCACAGTGCCCCGCACGGCACAGGAGAGCATTCCGTTCCAGCGGATGTTTGAGGACGGCACCTGCCGTGTCCGTCCCGGCTACTACACCCGCACCATCCAGTATCAGGATATCAACTATCAGTTGGCGCAGCAGGAGGACAAGACCGCCATCTTTGAGGAATGGTGCTCTTTTCTCAACTTTTTCGACAGCTCTATCCACTTTGAACTGTCTTTCGTGAATACCGCCACCGATTCGGCAGACTTCGAGAAGTCCATCCGCATCCCGTACCAGCAGGATGGCTTTGATGATGTGCGAGCCGAGTACAGCCAGATGTTGCGGCAGCAGCTTTCCAAGGGAAACAACGGCCTGACGAAAACGAAGTTTCTGACCTACGGCATCGAGGGCGACAGCATGGCGCAGGTCAAACCTCGGTTGGAGCACATCCAGAACGACCTGATGAACAACTTTCACAGGTTGGGCGTTCTGGCAAAGCCGTTGGACGGTACGGAGCGTCTGCGGCTGATGCACGGGATGCTGAACATGGATGGAGCCAACAAGTTCCACTTCAACTGGAAAGACCTTGTGCCCAGTGGTCTGTCCGTAAAGGATGCCATTGCCCCCACTGCGCTGGCGTTTAAGAACAGCCGCACCTTTCAGATGGGCGGCATCTTCGGGGCGGTCAGCTTTCTGAATATTACGGCTTCTGACCTGAGCGACCAGTTGCTGAAGGATTTCCTTGATATGGATTCCAGCCAGATCGTTACCATGCACATCCAGTCCGTTGACCAGAACAAGGCCATCAAAACCATCAAGCACACCATCACGGAACTGGACCGCAGCAAAATCGAAGAGCAGAAAAAAGCCGTCCGCGCAGGATACGACATGGACGTGCTGCCGTCTGATTTGGCGACTTACGGCAGGGATGCCAAGGCACTTTTGAAGGAGCTGCAGAGCCAGAATGAGAGAATGTTTTTGGTGACGTTCCTCGTGTTGAACACCGGAAAAACCGAGCAGGAACTGGAAACCAACGTGTTTCAGGCGGTCAGCATTGCGCAGAAGCACAACTGCGAATTATGCCGCCTTGATTTTCAGCAGGAGCAGGGGCTGATGAGCAGCCTGCCACTGGCAGACTGCCAGATTGAAATCCAGCGCGGTCTGACCACCAGCAGCACAGCGATTTTTGTGCCGTTTACCACACAGGAGCTGTTCGACAACGGCAAGGAAAGCCTGTATTATGGCTTGAACGCCCTGTCCAACAACCTGATTATGGTTGACCGCAAAAAGCTGAAGAACCCCAACGGTCTGATTTTGGGCACTCCCGGTTCCGGTAAATCCTTCAGCGCAAAGCGTGAGATCTGTAATGCGTTCCTCGTGACGGACGATGATATCATCATCTGTGACCCGGAATGTGAGTACGCTCCGCTGGTGGAGCGTCTGCATGGGCAGGTCATCCACATCAGCCCTGCCAGTACCCAGTATATCAACCCGATGGACATCAACAGCAACTATTCGGAAGAGGATAACCCGCTGGCTTTGAAAGCCGACTTTGTACTGTCCCTGTGCGAACTGGTGGTGGGCGGCAAGGAGGGCTTGCAGCCAGTGGAAAAGACGGTCATTGACCGCTGCGTCCATGTGATCTATCGCAAGTATTTCGAGAATCCCACCCCAGAAAATATGCCGCTGTTGGAAGATCTGTACAACGCCCTGCTGACGCAAGATGAACCGGAAGCCCGCCATGTGGCGGCTGCGCTGGAAATCTACGTCAAGGGCAGTTTGAACATTTTTAACCACCACACCAACGTGGATATCAATAACCGCATTGTCTGTTTTGACATCAAGCAGCTTGGCAAGCAGTTGAAGAAACTCGGTATGCTTATCGTGCAGGATGCCGTGTGGGGGCGTGTGACCGCCAACCGCAGTGCCGGAAAATCCACCCGGTACTATGCAGACGAATTCCACCTTTTGCTGAAAGAGGAGCAGACTGCCGCTTATTCTGTGGAGATTTGGAAGCGTTTCCGTAAGTGGGGCGGCATCCCGACAGCCCTGACGCAGAACGTCAAAGATTTGCTGGCAAGCCCTGAAGTATCGAATATTTTTGAGAACTCGGACTTTGTGTATATGCTCAATCAGGCCAACGGAGACCGGCAGATTCTCGCAAAGCAGCTCAACATCTCGCCCCATCAGCTTTCCTATGTGACCCACTCCGGCGAAGGTGAGGGGCTGCTGTTTTTCGGTAACGTGATCCTGCCCTTTGTTGACCACTTCCCGAAAGACCTTGAACTCTACCGCATCCTTACGACCCGCCTTTCCGAAGTTGCGGAGGCGCAAAAGCATGAGTGAGAAACAGCCAAGGCTGAAATTTGAGGAAGACAAGGAGCGCATGGCCACGCGCTCTCCTCCGAAAAAGTCTAAAGTGGAACAGTCTAAGCCCAAAAAGCAGAAACTGAAGCAGGATGCAGACAAGGCAGCGGAAAAGGCGCAGCACCTGCGTTTTGGCAAAGCCGATATCACCCCGGATGAAGCATCCCGCATGACAAAGCAGCAGAAACGTGCTATGTATGCCGCTGCTGCCGCCCGGTCTGCGGTGCATCGGGAGGTTGACCAGTACGAGGACGATAATGTGGGTACGCAGGCTTTAAGCGAGGGCGAAAAGACAGCAGGAAATGTCCGGGATATTTCCAAGAGCATCTATGCCCGGAAGCTGAAAAAGAAAGCCAAGATGCAGGGCAAGAAGGGTGCCAAAACCGCAAAATCTTCCCCGCAGAAGCCGACTGCGGCACAAGATGCAGGCGAATCCTGCACCGGCGAGGGCTGCTCCAACTGGCTCTCCCGATGGCGGCAGAAACAGGACATCCGGCAGAGTTACTATGCCGCCGCCCATTCGGGCACAGCGGCGCAGACCGCAGGCGGCAAAGCGGCATCCAATGGCACCAATGCTGCAAAGTCCGGCATGGAGCAGGTCATCGACAAAGGAAGATCGGTGGTCAGCACCGCAGTCAACGGCATTGCCAATTTTGCAAAGAGCAACGCGCACGTTCTTTTGATCGTGGGCGTTTTTCTTTTGCTCTTGCTGCTGGTCATGTCGGCTTTTTCGTCCTGTTCCATTCTGTTTTCCGGCACCACGCAGGTATCCGGGCAGACCATTTACACCGCAGAGGACCGGGACATCCGGGGAGCCGAAACCGACTACAAGAAGCTGGAAAAGGAACTGGATAAAAAGATCAAGCGTACCCCCACCGACCACCCCGGCTATGACGAATACCGATACCATCTGGATGCTATTGAGCACGATCCTTGGCAGCTCACTTCGTTCTTGACTACTCTCTACGACGACTACACCCGCAGCGAGGTGCAGGCAAAACTCAAGGAGACGTTTGCCAAGCAATACAAGCTGACCACATGGGTGGAAGTCCAGACCCGGTACCGCACGGTAGTGATGATCGACATTTTTACTGGCATCCCCTACACCGTGCAAGTCCCCTATGAGTATCGAATTTTTCACACAAAGCTGGTGAATAAAGGGCTGGAGGTCGTTATCCGGGAGGAACTGGACAACGACCAGTGGAAACGCTATGAGATCTTTCAGGATACGTTGGGTGGTCGGCCATATCTGTTCAAAGGTGGACTGCCGCCCGGTGGCTCCGATGGCTCTGGCGCACCGGGCATTGATTATCAGGTTCCGGCAGAAGCCCTGACCAACAGCGAGTTTGCGGTCATCTACAAGGAAGCTCAAAAGTATGTGGGCACGCCCTATGTGTGGGGCGGCTCCACCCCGGAAACCGGGTTCGATTGCAGCGGCTACGTCTGCTGGGTGTACAACCAGAACGGCTACAATGTAGGGCGCACCACCGCCAACGGTCTGTGGAACAAGAGCCAGCATATTTCTGAAGCCGAAGCAAAGCCCGGAGACCTTGTTTTCTTCGAGGGAACGTATGATACGCCGGGGAAAAGTCATGTGGGCATCTACCTTGGAAACGGCATGATGGTGTCCGCCGGCGACCCCATAAAGTATGCCAATATTCATTCGTCCTACTGGCAGAAATATTTGTCCGGTTTTGGGCGGCTCTCAAAATGATTGGAGGAAGAAATGAGCGAAAAACTCGATAAGCTGCGCGCTTCTCTGGAAAAGGAAAGGGAGCGTCGCATTAAGATCAACACTCGCATTGAAAGCCTTGAACGGCGGATTCAGGAAGCAGAAGCTGCCGAGGTCAACGAGATGGTGCGCACCGCCAAGGTCACGCCGGAACAGCTTGCCGCCCTGCTGCGCCAGTCTGCAACTTCCACCCCGACCCCGGCTGCGTTGTCCGCAGTCGGTGCTACGTTCAACAAGGAGGAATCTGATAATGAAGATGATGAATAAGTTCTGCGCCCTGATGCTGTCGGTGGCACTGTGCGCTGGCATGGCGGCTCCTGCTTTTGCCTATGGCGGTGAGCCTGTGGAGGAAGCGGAGCAGCCTGTCCTGACTTCTACCACCGATGAAGAAGATGTAGTCACCGTGACCGATGAGGAAACCGGTGCCCTGACCCCGGAGGGCAACCTGACGCTGGTGGACGACTACCACACCAACTATTCTGATGGCAGCGGTCAGCAGTTTATCACGCTGGTGTCGAAGTCGGGTGCGACTTTCTATCTGGTGATAGACCGCAACGCCAAAGGGCAGCAGACCGTCCACTTTATGAATCTGGTGGACGAAGCGGACCTTTTGACACTGATGGAAGAGGATGCCGCCGATGCCTACACCGCTGAAAAAGAAGCAGCGGCGCAGGCGGAACAGGATAAGCTGAAAGCCGAGGAAGAAGCGAAAAAAGCCGCCGAAGAAGCGGCAGCATCCGGCGAGGAACAGCCCAAGGAAAACAAGGTCACAAGTATCGCATCCGGCTTTCTGGGTGTGATCGTGCTGATTGCGCTGGCGGCAGGCGGCGGCTTCTACGCTTTCACAAAGCAGAAGCAGAAAAAGCAGGCCGAAAAAGAAGCCCTTGACCCCGATGCAAACTACACCGAGGACAAGGGCGATTTTGAGATTCCCACCGAGGACGAGCCGGAGGACACCGGCGAGGAAGATACCGAACCCATCTGATTTTAAGGCGGCATTTGCCGCCGTACATAACTATCATTTGTGTATTTTTCGGAAGCGCAATCATTGTGGCCGAATGCTATATATCGTATCAAATTGGTATGGATCTGATTGTAAAACTTTTCCATTTGAAATCACGATAATTGTTTCGCCTTCTTTAATTTGCGATAGTTGAACTTGCCCTTTCAAATAATCTGATGCTCCATGAATTATGTATTCATCATCGGCATCATACAACTGGTTTTTTGCTATTGCATAGATACAGTTCTCTTGCAAATCCACATTTGTGACTGTGAGCTTCGATTCTTTTCTATCTAAAAAATTCACTTTGAAAAAACCAAAGGAAAAAACTACTATCATTGCAGTGCAAATGCTGAAAACCACTTTCTTTGTCATTTTATTCGCCTCTATAAGAAAGAAATAGCGTATATAACGACTGCGTTATTCGCAAAGCGCCTGTATAAGAAGTTGGATATTGTGAGCCATCCACTGTGCTTCCATCTTTATGAATTCCAATAGCCACATATCCAGATCCGGAAATGTATTCCACAAGTGGGCCGCCACTAAATCCACCTGTCAGATTCCAATCGCCTTTGAGATATTTAGACGTTTGACTTTTTATATGGCCGGAGGATTTACACATTTTTATGGTACGAACTGTGTACCATACCGGGATTTCATTATAGGAACAAGTTTTTACAGCGCACCGTCAGAACGGATATTGTCATAGTTCAGCACACCCGCGAAGAACGCAAGCGCCAA
>ENA-OQDC01000751-OQDC01000751.1-human-gut-metagenome-genome-assembly--contig:-NODE-751-length-20483-cov-3.390499_pt1 | contig 20483 bp, 24 predicted proteins | sample MGYA00242770_ERZ504601 | MGnify/ENA primary metagenome ERZ504601 (study PRJEB26092, sample SAMD00036305) | human gut metagenome | host: Homo sapiens | study: EMG produced TPA metagenomics assembly of...
CCATAATCGCCGCCGGCACCGCCGTCGCCATCGACACGGCACAGGAACCGGAACCGGAACGCCGGCCACCGGCCGAACCCGAACCCGAGCCCGGGCCCGGGCTGGAGCCGGATGCGCGATGCGTGGACGACGCCGGAAGCGAAGACCGGGCGAACACGGCCGTCGATCCGTGGGAGATCGGCCCGCTGCCATCGGCCTCGAATCCGGTGGGGAATGATATCCCGGCCGATGCCCCGGCATCGGAACCGCAGCACGTCGGCGGTGCCGTGGAGCCGGCCGATCTCGCCGACACGATCGACCTCACGCCGGTCGGCGACCGGGATGCCGCCATGCCCGTGCGCGAATGGAGGCGCATAGCCACGACCGCGGGCGGCATCCTGCTCGCGGCCTGCGTCACGGTCGCCGGCATGTCCGCGTGGAGATCGCATGAATCCGCCACGGCCGCACGCGAGCTGGAACAGGCGACGGCGGACTGCGCCACCGCCCACGCTGCGGCGAAGAAAGCCGAACGGAAGCTGGCCGAATATCTCGACGGCGACCGGCTCGCACAGGCGAAAGCGGTCACGGCCGACAAGCTCGCCGACCCGGAAACCCTGAAAACCCTCGACAAGCTGGCCGAACAATATTCCGAGGGCGAGCGAATCCCCGCATGTGCCGCCACGGACACGGAAACGGCCAACGCCACCACATCCAAGCTGCAAGCCATCGAAAAGAAGCACACGGGAAATCTCTCGCGGCTGAAGAAGGCGGCGGGCGCGGTGTTCTCCTCACGGCTGGCCCATACCGTCGAACAGGGCGAACGATTGTATTCCTCCTCCGAAGGCAAGGTGCAGGACGAATATTCTCGCGCCCTGCTGCGCGCCTCCATCGACAAGCGCGACGAGAAGGCCATCACCGACGCCATGGACAAGGTGAACGCCTCCATCGACGCGAAGACCAAGGCCGACGAGGAAAGGAAAGCGCAGGAGGAGGCCGCAGCGGCTGCGGCGGCGCAGGCGCAGAGCACGCCGGCACCGCAACAGTACTCGTACACGCCCTCCGGCTCCGCTTCGGGCTCGGGTTCCGGCCCGACGGGCGGCGGATACCATTCCTCCGGCGGTTCCGCCGGCTCGACCGGTGGTTCCGCGTCTCCGGGCTGGTCGGTGCCCGCGAACCCGGACCCCTCGCAACTGCCCGGCACCGACCCGAGCCTATGAAAGGACCAACACCATGCCACAACTGACCACGTTGATCCCGTCGTTCGCGGCACCCGTCACCGACCGCGTGTGGCTGGTGGGCGCGCACGGCGGTGCCGGATGCACCACGATCCGCCATTCGGACCCCGACCGGTTCGCCGACGCCGGCCGCGCGCTGCCGGTGAGCCAGGATCCCTCCATGCCCTCGCGCATCATCCTGTGCGCCATGGGCACGGGGCGCGGCCTCGAATCGTTGCGCGCGCTGCTCGCCGACCAGTCGGCCGGACTGTTCGGCGCATCGATCCTGTTGGGCGCGGCCATCACCGACCCCGTGCCCCGTATGCCCCGGCCTTTGGTGGCGGCGCGCATCCAACTGTCATCCGCCGTCCGCGTGTGGCGGCTGCCCCATATCAAAGGGCTTGAACTCGACGGGTTTCCCCGGCGTTATCCGGCCGCGTACTCACGGCTCGTGAAGGACGTAGACGCCATGCCCCGCGCGACCGCCCGTATGGGCTGATGATCGGAGCCATGCCCGCCGGACGGCGCGGCACCGATCATCCAAGGGAAGGAAGGACGCATCATGCTGATGGAACCCGATGAATACACGTCCCAGGAACGGGCCCTGACCGACAAGGCGAAGGAGCTGATCGAGCAGCACGAGCTCGACTGGGGCAACGGGGAATGCTTCATCCAACGCGACGCCGGCCACAGCGAACTGTACATGACGCTGGAGGCCCCCAACCACGCCACGGTCACGGTCACGGTGCCGGCCGAGGCGGACGAGAAGGGGCTGAGGCGCGCCATGGCGGACGGGCTCCTCGACTTCGACCCCGACGAGGAGTTCGACGAATGCTGGTCCCGCGAGTTCGCGGCACGCAACGGGTTCACGCCCTCCGGCTTCCTGTCCGGCCTCCAGGAAGACAAAGCGTATTTCGGTCTCCGATCTGAGGCGTTGCTTCATCCCGGTCAAAGCAACGCCGGGCAAGGCAACGAAACGATTGCGGAGATCCGCTGGACGGAGGAGGACCTTCGGCACTGGCTGAAAGACCATGACTGGCCCGACAACAACGAGAACATGGACGCGATGCGCGACATGATCTCGGCCAGGGAATTGCGGGACCGCAGCATCGAGGAGGGATGGGAGATCATCGACGCGATGGTGGACGACGGCCGGCTCGCCCGCAAAGACGAAGGCGAGAAGGCCGAAACGTCCGAAACCTACGATCCCGCGAACCCGGCCGACCCGTTGAGCATTGCCGATACGTCTGCCTCGGCCGCAGCCACACGATAAAAGACCCGAGCGAAGGAGCATCATCATGGCCGGATTGAAGGACTACCAGATCAGCGTGTACGTCGCCAACCTGGGCAAATACGTGGAGGGCGTGTTGCAGGGCGCGTGGATCACGCTGCCCATGCCCGCCGAACGCTTGCAGGACACCCTGAAGACCGAGGTGGGATTGGGCGGCCGTACGAGGAGTACGCGATCCACGACTACGAGGGCGGGGAAGGACTGCTCGCCACCGTGGCGAATCCCGGCGAATACGAGTCGCTGACGGACCTGAACCTCATGTGCCGCGCGTTCGAGGCGCGCGAGGACGACGACCCGGACGTGTACGAGAAGGTGCAGACGGTCCGCGACGATCTTGACGCGGTCCCGCGCACCCCGTTGCAGTACGCGAACCTCGCGTTGAACTCGGACGAGATCCCCTATCACTCTTATGATGCGCCGTCCTCGGCCGAATCGAAGGAGGCGAAGTATGCCTGGACCGCCGTGAACCAGGGGTGGGCATCGGATGCCGTGTGGTCCATGTTCGATACGGGGCTCGGCTATCTGATCGATATGGAGATGTACGGCCGGGACCTCACGCTCGACGGCGATGTGTCGCTTGGCGACAACGGCTATCTGGAGGACGCGGACTGGCCGAGCGATATCGACGGCCGGTACTCGCGCGAGGAGATCGCCGAGGAGGTCGAATGGCTGGATGATTTCGACGCGAAGACCGGTTCGCCGGCCGCGTTCGACCTCGCCTCGCTCGTCCAGCCGGGCGAACGCATCGCGGACTACACGATTTCCGGCACCGGCACGAACTGGGGAGCCCCCTCATACCAGTGCATCGTGGAGGAGGGTTCCACCGATATCCATGCCGCGCTTGAGGACACGATGCACCGGATCATCGACGCGCGCGCCGCTACTGGCGACGCCGTGGACGTGCTGCGCGAGACCATGGGCGCAATGCCCGCAGCGTCCGTCGGCGAAGACGACGGCGTGAGCCCGATCGACCTTGATCTGGGATATGTGCTGCCCGGTGCCGTCACCTCGTTCGCGGAACGCGCGCAGGCGTGCGACCCCTCGGACCCGCTGAATATGACCGATACGGCCGGTTCCGGCCTTTCCAAGTGAGAAAGGGCGAGCGAGATGGCCTTGACGCCTTTTGACATGGAGGGTGTGAACCGCGACCTGCTCGCGGCCGGGAATCCCGCCAAGCCCGACATGCAATCCATCCTGCGCAGGAACGCGCGCGATCTCGTGCTGGGGAACGCGATTCTGGTCTCTTCCGTCGATGCCAAGGAATTGGAGTTCGGCGTCCACATGGCGTATTCCGACGCGGACGGCGGCTTCGACACCGATCCGAGCGAGGACGTGTGGTTCGAGGCGTCCTCGCTCCCGATTCCCAATGAACGCCCTGATCTGCCTCCCGACAACGCGCTCAGGATCAGGGTCACGGACGTGCTGACCGAATACGGGTTCACGGACATTGACGTGAAAGCCCCGGACAGGACGCCGGAAGGCATCTGGATCGGTTTCGAGGCCATGCAGCCAGTCAGGCTCGACGTGACCTCGGCCCAGGAAGGGCGTTCCGTTTCCCTCACCCTGACAGCAGCCGAAGCCAACGATTGGCGTTCCGGCCGTCTCGACGCGCACGGCCTCTCACGCATGGCCGTCGAACGGGTTCTCGCCAGACCGGGCGACACCGTGACCCTCGCATACGGGGATCCGTGGTATCGGCCGGCGGTGATGCTGCGACGGTTCGGGAAAACCGCCCGAGCATCGCGTCAAGGCCGGTATCGGGCACGATTCGTCATCGGCCGTGAAAGGCGAGGCGGTCATGCCCGAGATACTGCGGATCGACCGCACTGTTGACCCACGAGACCCGCTCGTGATCGAAAAGGCGTTCGGAAAGGAGAACGACATGGAGAACGGGAATGTCCCCGAATACTGGAAAGGCCTGATGGACGAGGCCGATCTGCCGTTGGCGGGCATCGTGCGCGAGCACGGCGGCGGGTTGATGGACTTCCACCGCATGAAGGGCATCGAACGCCTGACCGGTTCGAGTGACTGGGATTTCTACTCCTGGACGGTGGAAAATTACGACGATGACCTGCTCGACGTGTGCGAACGGGAGAACGCCGCCGACGTGCTCGCCGACTTGCAGGCATGGTGGAAAACGAGCCAGCCCGACATGCGGCAACACGTGGACGAGATGATGGCGGGCATCGACGCGGCCATGGAACCGCTCGACAAGCGCCTGTACGCCGCCGCCGAAAAGGAGTTCAAGGAGCGCGCGTTGGACCCGGACGGGGAATGCTACCAATTGGACGGCGGCACGTTCATCTCCCAGGAATCATTCGACGGCATCTGCGGCGACCAACGCGACCGCTACATGGCATGGAAGAACCAGGCCGAACCCGCCAGACTCGTGAGCGCATGGGACGACCCCGCACGCCTGGACCGGCTCGTGGGAGACGCGATCGACGCGGACGATGGCGGCGGATGCTTCTACACCGACGCGCAGCCCATCGACTACACGCAGGGCATGGATTACAGCCCACAGCAGCTGGCCGCAGACAGCGGGCTGGGAGATACGGTCCCGCTGGCGTGTGAGTCCAACGCTTCCTACAGCCTCGCGCACCACCCCGATATCAAATTCACCGCCACCGGGTCTCCCGACGGCAGAAAGGCGCTGGAGGTCTCGGCTCCCGGTTCCGCCCGTCATGCGCTAATCACGGCCAAACCCGGAACGTTCGACGTGAGCCTGCATGACGAGCGCGGCATCGTGTCCGGCGAATCCTTCCCTTACGAGGCAAACGATTCCTGGACGTACCGGCTTTCCGGCCAGGCGTTGCGCGGCGCGCTGGACCTCGCCGTCGGCTGGGCCGACCCACAGGAAACGTCTCCTGAGACCGCAGGGCTCGACCTCGCGTTGGATGACGGCATGGAAACGACACACGGCCACTGACGCCGTACGGCAACGACGAACAGAACCAAGGAGCACACGATGGACATGAATTGGATCGACGAGATTCGGGATCCCGAACCCCGCAAACGGTACATCTACAACGCTGACGACTACGACCCGCAATACGGGGACCCGTATTACCGTGAACACAGCACCCGCGCCGACAGCCTGTGGCGGCTGTACGAGGAGAGCGGCACGTCGATCACGTTCGATGCCTTCGCGGACGAATCCCGTCAAACCGATTACAGGATGGAGACCGGCGCTCTGCGTGATTTCTTCAATGGATCCCAGTCGGCGCTCTCCTCGTACAGGAACCCGATGGGAGGCAACCCGCTGATCGCGTTCGGAAGCATAGGCCGATGGGACGGCGAACGCACGGGCATATCCTCGTTCGAGACCTTCGATGATCTGATGAACGGCGATGATTCCCCGTTCAAGGACTGCGAGATCGACCACATCTGGGACGAGAACGGAATCCTGAAGATGCGCGGCCACCACCACGACGGCAGTGTGGAGGTGGAGATACGCCAGCTCACCGACCAGGGATGCGAGGCATTGGAATCCTACGAGCAGTCATGGGCTGGCGAACCGTTCGACGCCGCAGGCCGCCACTACGACGGCGGCAAGGAATCCGTGGACCGCTTCTGGAACGACCTGAAAACCGATCGGGGCCTGGCCGTGGAGCCCCGGTACGTGGAACTCGCGTTCGGATGCCCGCCCATCGAATGGGACATCGATGCCAGGGTGAGGGACTTCGCCGAACGCATGGGCGACGAATATACGAGCCTGTACGAGCAGGACACGACCAGCATCAAGGGCGGTGATTTCGAACGTTTCGGCGCGTTCGCGGACAATCACCTCGACTTCATACGCGCCCTGACGAAGGCCAGGGGCATGGACCCCATCAGCAGCGACCGCGAGATAGGCGCGTTCCTCAACACGTTCGACAAGCTCGCCGCGATGCCCGAACCGACACCGGCGAAACAAGAAAAAGACGAGCTTTCCGCCGGCGCATGCGATCCGGCCGACCCGTTGAACCTCGAACAGTCATCGTCATACGGCATGACCCGGTGAACGTAAGAAACGACACGGATAAGGGCCATGGAATCATCGGACGACAACGATGATTCCACGGCCTTTTTCCAGGACTTTCTCGAAGGCAAGAAAATCGTCGGACTGTCCATGTGACGCGCCTGCGCTTGTAGACTTATGGAAGCATCGATTAAGGAGCCGATATGCCGAATCTAGCGCTGACTGAGAAAATCCGAAACCTTCCTCCTCTCTTGGACTCTCTGGAGCGGGACGCGGAGGTGTCCGACTTGCTTCGTCGTTCCGATGCCGCCCGAGAACGGTTCAGGCAGATGTTTCCTTTGGATGGGGTGGAGCAGTCAGCGCTTGAGGATTACCGTAAGGAATGGATGGCCCGCTATGTCTACAACTCCAACGCGATCGAGGGATCCACGCTGACGCTTGAGGACACCGAACTGGTGTTGGAGGGCGAGTTCGTGCCGACCGACTCGCCGGCAAGATACATCTTCGCTGCCCGTGGCGTTGCGGATGGCATGGCCTATGCGGAACGATTCGCTGAAGAGGAGCGGACGCTGAGTGTCGAGATGATCCAAAAGCTGCATGAAGTCACCGCATTGGACATGCAGCCCGCGCTCAGGGGTCGGTTCCGCCCCTACGGCTACCAGGCAAGGATCACCGCCACCCGAGTGAAGACCGCCGACCCACTTGAAATCTACGAGGACATGGAAGCGCTCGTGGACGCGGTGAACGGTTCCAAAGACCACCCGATCCTCAAAGCTGCCGGATTCCACGCGATGTTCGAGAACATCCATCCATTCACGGACGGCAACGGACGAACCGGGCGACAGATTCTGAATCTCATGCTCATGGCTGCCGGCTACCGGCCCGTAGCAATCAAACATGATGCCGGCCGCAGCTATGGGAAAAGTCTGGAAGCATGGCAGGTTGACGGCGATCCCAAGCCGTTCATTTCCCAGCTTGTCCAATGCGTTGATCAGGAAGAGCGCGCCGTAGCGGAAATCGTCGGCAGATTAAGAGAGAACCCTTTCTCGGAAAACGCCATCGACGGGATTGGTCTCGAAGACGGTCCGGCACGAGGGCGTTCCCTCTGATTGGAACGCTTCAGGATTGTGATAGGTGTACATGAATATGCGTTTTTACATATATTCATGTACACTTATATGCATGAAGAGGAGCGAGGCGATTGATCAGCTGCGCGAGATGGATGCCAAGTACTCGTGCTACGTGTATTGCAAGAACGAACTGGCCGTCGTGCTGGGTGAGCAGGGGCAGAAACTGAACCGAACCCTGTCCAGCCTGGTATCGGCGAAGGCGTTGGTCCGTGCCGCCCGTGGCGTCTACGTGTTCGCGTATTCCTCCCATCTCGGCGAGGGGACACTTCATCAGGTCGCAAAGCGGTTGCGTTCCGGCGAGCTGGTGTGGGAAAGCCTCGAAAGCGCTCTGTCGCGCTGGAACGTGATCAGCCAGATTCCGGTGGATAGGGTCACGTTCATGACCACGGGCCGTGAGGGCGAGTTCCGCACCGCGTACGGGGTGATCGAGTTCACGCACTGCAAGCTCAGCTGGAGTCGCATCCTGCCGAACCTGATCGCCCGCGATGACGGACTGACGCCGCTCGCGTCGAAACAGTGGGCGTATCGTGACCTGAAGGCCGTCGGACGCAACCTCGATCTGGTGGACATGGACGAATTGGAGGACGATGATGACTGGAGCTGACGGCACCTATGACTACAAGGCTATGGCGGCCGGGATCGTCTTGGCCGGGGGCGAGGGCATGGGCAATCTGCTTCCCGTGGTCGAGAAGGAACTTCTGCATTATCGAATCCTGGATGCATGATGCGCGAGGGTTTCTTCTCCTCGCTGGTGTTCCCAGGGCGGACGAGTCTGCGCCTGTGCCACGGGTCCCCAAGGTACAGCGAGGACCTTGATTTTGCCGGCGGCACCTCGTTCGACATGGACACCCGTTAAAGGGCTTGGCTCCTGCATCTCCGATTCGCTCTCGGGGATGGGCGATGATGTGACGGTCCGGGTCAAGGAGCCGAGACCCGACGCCGATGGGCTGACGCGCAGATGGCGTATAGCGATTCGCACGGCCGGTCAGCGCAAGGATCTGCCGAGCCAGACAATCAAGCTGGAGGTGGCATCGATTCCCGCGTACGAGCCGCAGCATCGTCCCGCCTTGGTCAACTATCCGATGTTCCCGGCCTTGTCGGGTCAGATCATCCTCGATGTGGAAAGCCCCACCGAGATTCTTGCCGACAAGCTGCTCTCCTATGCCTGCGCATCGCACCTGCGGCGACGCGACCTGTGGGACATGTGCTGGTTGGCGTCGAGAGGCGACGTCGATTCCCGACGGGCGATGGAGCTTGCGGAATTGAAATCATCTGATTACGGCGAAGAAGGACTTTGGGCAGACCGTGCTGATCGCGTGGCGGGGGTCGCCGATGTGATCGGCTCGGATGCCTTCGCCGACGAGATGCGCCGGTTCCTCCCCGCCGGCCTGATGACATCCACGGTCGAATCCCCACGTTGGAGCGCATGGGCGATCGAACAGATCGGGACGTTGTACGGCACTCCAGGCACTCCATCGTCGGCCGATGCGGTTCCCGGATTCCCTATTTTCGGTGCGTCGAACGACTCCAGTCCAACCCGCTGAACGCTAAGGAGGTCTGCGATGTCGAATCTGGACTATAACTTGCCTGAGCCGACAAAGGCGCAATTGGAGTACGCGCGTTACCTCAGCCGTTTCCAAGCGCCGCGTGAACGCCGGACTCTTTTCGCCCGCACCGAATCGGATATCGCAGCCGCCTTCCGTGAAGAGACCGCCGAACCATTCCTGGAACGCCGAGCGACCTTGCCTCCAGGCCGGTATCGATCCCCGGTTTGCCGATGCTCTGCTCCAGCGGGGCGAAGCCCCGATTGAAGCGGTGTTCTCCGCAGCCGATGCGCTGGGGATAGACATAGCCGCGTTGCCGCTTTCCAGTCTCGGGAACACTCGGTGAGCGGTGTTGGTATACGCCAATATGCGCAAAGAAGCATGTTGGCGTATACCGTTTGTTCATCCGATCCTCGCGGTGCTAAGGGAATAGGTGGCGACGCTGCCGGCTGTTCCGACGACCTGGTTCATGGGCATGGTCAGTCTCATGTCGGTGCGGGTGGTGGATTCCACGGCGTTGCGCATTTCGTCCTGCACGAGGCCGATGTAACGCATGGTGGTGGCGATGTTGGCGTGCCCCAGCATACGGCTGACAAGCACGATGTTGCAGCCGTTCCTGTAGTAGACGCATGTGGCGAACCTACGGCGCAGGCTGTGCGACGGGTATCCGGTTACCGTCTTGATCCTCTTCGCCACGTAATCGACGCCGCAGTGTCCCTGCACGTCTCCGGGGAACAGCCATACGCCGGTGCGTTTCCGCAATGCCGAAGCGAGCTTTGCCGGCACGGGAAGCATCCGCTCCTTGTTGCCCTTGCCGTGGACGTGGAGCACCATGCCCTCGGCGTTCTCCTCCAGATCGGTCTTCAGGTTGATTCTGGTCATTTCGATGCGGCGCAGGCCGCAGAACGCGCCCAGCATGACGGCCAGCCGCGCGTTCTCGTCGGGTGATGCGAGTCCTTGTTCGATGTTCTCCTCGGGACAGATGCAGCCGGACGGAAGGGTCATGGGCACGGTGGGCACTTCGTCCGCCGGATTGCGGCGGGCGAGCCCTCGCTTCATGCTCCATTGGTAGAAGACCTTGACGCAGCTGCGTACTCCGCGTCTGCCTTCGGTTCCCATGCCGGCTAGGTAGAATATGAGGTCGTCTTCGGTCACGTCGGTGATGCTTTTATCGACGGCTTTGGAGAATCGAACGATCTGGTACCAGCGGGTGCGCAGGGTGTCGTTCGTGCGTCCGATGGCGTCCATCCAGTCGATCCATTTCTCAATGGATTCTTTCCAATCCTCCCGTGGCTCGACGTGTTCGCAGCTCTTCCTGTTGTCGTTCCAATACCTCATGGGGCTCCTTAAGCGCATAGAAAAGGGAAGTGACTTCTTCATCACTTCCCAAGGAATACTATTGCGCGTTTCTGGCCGATGCTCTTCGGAAAACCAGCTGCAAGGCGAACATGCGCGATGACACGCCGATTTGAAGGAACAGCAAGGCTGGTGTATTGTCTACTCCTGTTGCAAAAAGCCCTACGGCTGCGAGCCAGAACCGTATATCGGACGGTCACTGGTTCAAGCCCAGTCGCAGGAGCTCACCTGAACGGGTAACTCCGGCCGGGATGAAAATTGAATATTCCTGCGTAGCTCAGTTGGCAGAGCATCCGACTGTTAATCGGACGGTCACTGGTTCAAGCCCAGTCGCAGGAGCCATCGAAAGCCTCGGTTCTCCGAGGCTTTTTTATTTTCATCGTATTGGTGGCCAGACACGACACCCCATCATCAACCGGGAAATCCATGGCGAAGACCTCACCACTACTCACATCAGGCAGACAGGTCACTGTCAATTCACCGATGAGAGGCACGGTATTCCCAGTATCAGTTTGGGAATACCGCGCAAATCTTACATCGAGACCTTGGTCAGGGGCATGGCGGAGTCAATCGGGAAGTCGGGGGCGCTGGGGGCCACGCCGGCTTCGACCAGGTTCACGCCGAGCATGGCGACCATGGCACCGTTGTCGGTGCAGAGCTTGATTTGCGGGATACGGACGTCGACGCCGTAGTTCTCGCCGAATTCGAGCAGTTTGGCGCGCAGCTGCGAGTTGGCGGAGAAGCCGCCGCCCACGATCAGCGTGTTGGAATCGTACTGCCGGCAGCCGCGCATGGCCTTACGGGCCAGCACGGTGGCCACGGAATCGGCCAGGGATGCGCACACGTCGTCCACCGGAATCTCATGGCCGGCGGCCTGCTCGCTTTCCACCCAACGGGCCACGGCGGTCTTGACACCGGAGAACTGAAATCATACGGTGCGCGGCACCGGCCTTGCCTTGGGTCAGACCCATCGGCACCTTGATGGCGTGCGGGTCGCCGTTCTGGCCGTGGCGGTCGATGTGCGGGCCGCCCGGATACGGGAAGCCGAGCAGGCGGGCGACCTTGTCGAAGCACTCCCCCGCCGCGTCATCCAGCGTGGTGCCCACCACATCGATTTTGCGCGGCATGTCTTCCACGTGCAGCAGCGAGGTGTGGCCGCCGGAGACGATCAGAGCCAGCGTGTCCTTGGGGAACGGGCCGAACTGCAGCTGAGTGACGGCGATGTGCCCGATCACATGGTTGATGCCGTAAATCGGCTTGTTCGCAGCCCAGGCCAGCGCCTTGGCGCCGGACACGCCCACGGCCAGGCAACCGGCCAGTCCGGGACCGGCGGACACGGCGATGGCGTCCACATCCGCCAACGTCATGTTCGCGTCGACGAGCGCCTTGGACACGCATGGCACGAAGGCCTCGGCGTGCGCGCGGGAGGCGATTTCGGGGATCACGCCGCCGTATCGCGCGTGTTCCTCCATGGATGAGGCCACGACGTTGGAGAGCAGTTCGCGGCCGCGTACGATGGCGGCTGCGGTTTCGTCGCAGGTGGATTCAATACCCAGTACAACCGGTTCGCTCATCGTGCTTCTCCGTTCTTCTCCGTTTGCTTGCTGGTGATGTCTTCAATGTCCGCCGATGCCGTCTGCGGGGCGGCAAAGCCCACGACCCTAGGTTTCAGGTCCAAGCTCATGGTGTATGCGTCGATGCCTTCTGGCTGGTAGTAGCGTTTGCGCAATCCCATGCGTTCGAATCCGAACCGCTGATACAGGGCCAGCGCAGGGTCGTTATCCACACGCACTTCGAGCAGCATGCGCGAGGCGCCCTGACGTTTCGCCTCGTCGACCAGTACCTGAAGCAACGCAGCGGCGATGCCTTGCCGCTGGTATGCCTTGCCCACGCCGATGGTCATGAGCTCGGCGTCCTCGCCGTCGTACCAGAAGCCGGCGTAGCCGCGGACAACAGCCTGTTCCGCCTCTCCCAGCACATCCAGCAGATACGTGCGGGCCGGTGCGTCCAGTTCCTCTCGCACCATGTTCGCATTCCATGCGCCGCGGCCGAACAGTTCGCCTTCCAACTGTGCGATGGAACGAACCGCAAGATCACGACTTACGGCAGTGATGTCAACAATCATCGGACCACAACCCACTTCACGCCTTATCGGCACCGGCATGGCCGAGCACGTGCTTCAGTGGGTTCGGTACTTCGGCGTCCGGCCGGCGCAGGTACAACGGTTCGATCGGCACGACCTGGTCGCCGCGCAGTTCGCGGCTCAACGCGGTGGTCGCAAAGACGGCGAGCCCGGCTTTCCCGGCATCCAATACCGATCCGTCCACCACGGAGCCCAGCGCACGCAGTCCCTGCCAGACGGATGCGTATTTGGCCGCGCCGTGGCCGGTCACATCCACCACATAGCTGACGCCGTCGCGTTCGCCGTGTTCCGCGAGCGCCGCGTTCACCCGTTCGACGATATGCTCCGGGTAGTCGATATCCATCTCGATCCAGCGTCGTTCGGCGGCGTCCTCGTCCGGCAGGCTGATGCTGCCGTGGTTGAGCGAGAAGTACAGCTGCTTGCGGCGCGCATCGTTGACGCACAGCGTGACGTGGCGGTCGAGTTCGTGTTCCTTGGCCTCGGCGTCCGGGACGTCACCATCCGATTGGCGCGAACTCAAGCGCGGCACGTCGGCCAGGAAATCGATGCCGTCGAACATGGCGCTGTCACCCAGCACGAAGTTCATCATCTCGCCTTGCGGGTCGAGTACGTTCTGTCCGACGAGCTTGGCCCCGGGTGGCGAAAGGGCCCAAACGCCTTGGCGGTCACGATGCCGGCGCGCAGGCCGGTGAATGGCGCCGGGCCGATGCCCACGACGATCTCCTCGATATCGGCAGGAGTCAGGCCGGCCTCCTCGACCGCGCGCGCGATATTGACCTGCAGTTTCTCCACATGGGTGCGCGAATCGGTCTCTACAATGGGCTCGCGCCCCACAATGCCGACCGTCGAGCCGAATGAGGTGTCAATCACCAACGTGCAACCCATGAATCCTCCTAGTCGTAAAGCCTCTAGAGAGTGTACATCGAGGAGTCTATGGGCGCATGGCTTATTGCAGGTCGAACGCGGCCCATCGCTTGCCGACTGGGACGAATGCGACGGTACGAGTGCCGTTGCTGGTGAGTTCGCCGTCTGATCCAGCGGATGCGACATCGGAGGAATCGAGAGGTCGATCGATATGGATTTCAAGTCGTTCTGGTGCCAAGGCGGTGGCCATTTGTTCGCCCCACTCCATAAGCACCACCGTGTTCTCGCCGGGGTCTTCAAGTTCTTCGTCCAATCCCAGCGATTCCAGCTCGTCCAACAAACGCCCGATGGCGTCCTGCCCCGGCGCATAGGCTGAGCCGCCCAGACGGTAGGCATCCACATGCACCAGATGAGCCGGAGTGCCGTCGGCGAAATGCCCGTCAAGTTCGCGGGCAATGGTGAATGTAGGAGACACGATGGGTTCGGTAATGTCCAGCCCCGCGCCGAAGCCCTGGGCGAATGTGGTTTTGCCGGCACCAAGAGGGCCTGAGAGCAGCAATACATCGCCGCCGTGTACCATTCCGGCCACGCGGCGGCCGAGCTCCTGCATGGCCTCGCTGGTGGGAGCCGCAATAGTGTGTTCGCTCATAAATACCCCTTTATCGACTTTTACCGACCTTATGACTGATGTCTTCAATGCAGCGTTCCAGCGCATATACCGGGTCGCCGCCGTTCGTTTTGCTTTGCTCATCCGCCCAGGCGAGCATACGGATGCAATGCGCGAGTCCTGCCGAAGTCCAGCCGCCAAGTTGGCGCATCGCATTCTTCAGCACCCACGGATTGGTTTTCGCTTCGGCCTGTGAAATCGTGCCGGCCCGGACCGCCGAGGCTTTGGCAATGGTACGGAGCTTCATGGCCAACGCGCCGATCAGCGCGATGGGATCGGTCCCTTGTTCCACAGCTGCACGCATCATGACGATGGCTTCTGCGGTTTTGCCTTCCACGGCCTTGTCTGCCACGGCAAAACCGGTGACCTGCGGATTGGCGGTCAAATACTGGTTGACACGGTCGAGCCCCATCGGATTATCGTCAAAGTCGAAACACAATTGCTCGCACATGGCGGCGAGTTCGCCGGTTTTGCCGCCGAGCACGGATACCAGCTGCTGCGCGGCCATCGGTTCGACTCTACGACCGCGTTTCTCGAATTCTCCGAGTACGAAATTGAGTTGGGCATCCGGTTTCTTCAAATCCGGCACGTCCTCTTTGCGAGCGCCGGCTTTTCACCAGTTGGTCGATGATCTTGCGCCCTTTGACGCCGCCCTCGTGCTGGCAGATCACCACGCTGGAGCCGTTCGGATCCTTGGCGGCCTGCTTGGTGTACGTCACCAGAGCTTCGGCGAGCTTTTCGTCGGCATTCTGCAGGTTGACGAGTTTGACCACGGCAACGTCGGAAAGCAACGATGGGCTGACGGCTTCATCGAAGGCATATTGGTCGGCCGATGTGGCGTCGAGCTCGATGAGTTCGGCGTCGGGTCGCGCCTTCAACGCTTGTGCGCACAGTGCCTTGGTGCGCGCGTCGTTCAAATACGAGTCGCCTCCGGGCACCACGGTTACCGGTACGTTCGCTGCTGTTTTCGCCATGCCCCCATCTCGCCACACAGGTTGGACAATGACCTGCCGGCATAACGGCCCGGCAGCACTCCGCGATTAGGCGTATGCCTCATCCAACAGGGCGTCGATATCCGCGAAACGCTTGGGAGCGGGACGCCATACCGGGTGACCGGCCGCGATGACCAGTGCCGGGTGTTCCAACGCGCGCAGGTCGTCCAGCGGATTGGCATTCAGCACAAGCAAATCAGCGGATTTGCCGACTTCCAAAGAACCGGTCTCGGCATCGACGCCGAGAATGGAGGCGTTGACGGCAGTGACTGCGTGCAGGGCCTCGGCCGGGCTGAAACCGGCGTATGCGACCAGCAGCTCCAGCTCACGCCATGTGGCGTACTGCGGCACGAATGTCATGCCTGTATCGGTGCCGACGCCTATCATCAATCCGGCCTCGTGCGCTTGACGGGCACCTGAAACCATGCCGCCGACCACATTCTTGGAATTCTCCAATTGGATGTCGGTGATGCCGGTCGCGTCCTGTCCAAGCAAGGTCAGGGGAAGGCCGGCGGAAAGTGTCGGAACCAGCGCCGAGTATCCGCGCAACGCATTCGGATTGTGCCGGAACATGCCGATCAATTCGTCGTCGAGCACGCTGCCGTGTTCGATGGTATCGACGCCGGCCAGCAGCGAACGCCGCACGCCTTCCGGGCTTTGCGCGTGCGCGCCGACAATAACACCGTACTGATGCGCCTCATCGCAAATCGCCCGCATCTGTTCCACGCTCATCTGCGGACTGCCGGCCTCGCCGATTTCCTGTGCATCGGTTACGCCGCCGGTCGCGGCGATTTTGATGGCGTTGACGCCAGCCTTGAGATTCTGCGCGACTGCGGTACGCGCCTCTTCCGGGGTGCCGCTGGTCAGTGCGATAAGCGGGGCGCCATGGCCTTCGGGAATCGCCATCAGCGGTCCGGATGCCAAGATACGCGGTCCGAGGATTTGGCCTGCATCAATCTGATCGCGTAATGTCACGACTTCATATCCCACGTCGCCAAGCGTGCGGATCGTCGTAACGCCGGATTCCAGCAATGTTGTGGCGTTGTGTCTTACGGTTGCGGCCATGTACGGCTTGCCCAATGGCGAATGCGCGAATGTGGCGACCATACGTTGGCCTTTGGGCGTCGCCAGCTTCGGATTGAGCGGCTTGCCTTGGGAGAACAGATGGGTATGCGCATTGATCAGCCCCGGCATCACGATTTTGCCGGTGCCGTCAAGATAGTGGTATTCGGCTGGGATACTGGTTTCGATGCTGGGTGCAACCTGTTCGATACGTCCGTCGGCTCCGACCACGATCGTCATGTTACGCAGTATGGTTCCGGCTTTATCTCCGGTGACGATGGTGGCGTGGGCCAATGCAAATGGTTCGACTATCGGATTATGAGACAACATCATCGCCGGCACTCCTTCATGCAGCTGGTTGAACTGGTCTCAACTGTATCGCAGTTTTACCGGCTGATGGTTTATGCCGCGCGGCCTATCGCATAGGTTCGGCTGGCTATTGCGATGGTTGCTGCACCGAATACCGCATTGGCTATTCGGCTTGCCGCCGCGTAAAGAGACGTCTCGTCTCCTCGCACCAGAGACTGAGGCGGACATGCCAAGCGGAACCGAAGCGCACGCCAGGCATTCCGGCCTCATAACGACGGACATGCTGGAGGCAACGGCTGACGAACACCAGTAGCATGCCGATACCGATTTCCACCGCCACAATCAGCACGGCACCCGTAACGCCATCTTTCCATGGGATGACGGCCATCGTGCTGCCACCCAGCCACAACGCCACCCGTTCCATCACCAGCGTGCCCCATGACGATATCCACGCGAATACGCCGGCCAGCCATGGCTCGCACCATGCGCAGGCCAATGCCATCAATCCCGCCATCGTGGCCAATCCCACAAACGGCGACACCAACAGGTTCGCCGGCACGGACAGCAACGGCAACTCCGGTTCCATCAACACCTGAATCGGCAGGGTGAACAACTGCGCGGCCACGGTCATCGCCATCATTTCGGCGATGCCGTGCGGCATCGCTCGCTCAAAGGCACCGGCCAGCCGCTCCGCAAACAGCACGATACCCAGTACGGCGGCCGAAGACAAGGCGAATCCGTAGCTGGCCGACATATCCGGATTCACCGCCAATACACCGATTACCGTCCAGCACAGGGCGCTCAACGCTTGCGTACGCCGCCCCATCGCATACGTCAACGCACCTATCAATCCCATGATGAACGCGCGGGTGACCGAATCACTGGGGAACATCGCCAATGCCAGCAGCACATATACTCCAGAGACCAGCAACGCCGTCAGCCGCCGATCAAGCAGCATCCACATGCATAACCGGCGCACCAATCCCGCCACCAGTACAAAGTGGCCGCCGGATACGGCCATGAGGTGCATGATGCCGGACTGGCGGAACTGATTCTCCAACGTTTGCGCATACGTGCTGTTGACCGGCATCGGACCGGTCTCGCCGCCGATATAATCCTGGCCAAGCACACCCATCGTCAATCCCGGCACCAACACACGCCCCTGATCGGACAATTGTTCGGTCACGGTGAAAAACGCCTCCTGCACATGCGCAATCGCGGCGAGATGCCACGGCGGAGCCCGCACCTGTGCTACCGGCTGTTTTCCTTCCAAGAGCAGCCATAGTGGTATGCGTCCATATCGCGCTTGCTGCAATACGCCTGTCAGCAGATAGACCGCGCCTCGACGCAACTGCCCACAATACGATTCGTCGGCGTATACACGCACAGCGACCGTGGAACGTACATCCGTACCATCCACAGTGATGCCGCTCAGCCGTATGTCCGTCTGACAATCGTATGTGCGTTGGTCCGAAGCGATCACGGGCGTCGTCACCGTGGCCATGACTTCGTGGTATGAACTGGATTGGCGAGCTTGTGCGGAGGCAGGATCATGCCAAGCAATGGTGTCCGACGCGATTGCCGTCATACTGCCGATGCACGCCACCGCAACGCATACGGTCAATGTTCCCGTCCACCGGATCCGCAGGCGGAAAGACACCACAATCATCGCCGCCACGGCAGCACATGACGCCACTGTTATAGGCAATATTCGTGTGACAGGCCATTCCATGCCGATTATGGTGACGTCAATGCCAGCTCCGGCATCAGCCTTTGCCTGACCGGTGCCGAGTCCATCAGACATCCTCCATGCGAATAATGCGTGCGCTCCCAGACTCGCCGCCCACATCACTATGGCGATCGGCAGCATCCTCCAATCGCGGCTCCCCTGCTCGCGCAGTATCCAATCCCTGCTCATCCGACCGTCACCTGCCCTCGCATGGTCTCCAACGTCTTGGAGCCGATGCCTTTGACATCCAGCAGCTGATCGACTGATGTATACCCGCCAATCGCCGTGCGATGATCAATGATCCGCTGAGCGGTAACCGGCCCAATACCTTTGATGGATTGCAATTCCTCAGCGGTAGCCGTGTTGAGGTTGATAAGACCATGCGTGGAAGCGCCGGCATCGCTGCCGTCCGTCTGCATGTGCGGAGATTGCGTGGTATCCGATTCGGGGTTCGCTGTGGCATCGGAATGCTCCGACTGCTGCGGATCCGTGCGTTTCTCGTCCGTGGTGTTCTGCGATGGCATCGTCTGATCTCCAGCGGAGCCGCCCGTGGTCTGCATGGCGGTCGGTTGAGACAGCATGGCCATATTCATCGACTGTTGGACCAGCAATGCCAAGCTGATGCCAAGGGCGACGATCAGCAGCAATATCACGGCCAAGGCATGCCCAATGGTGAACGACAATCGCGGCTGATCCCGGGTGAGTCTGGCTGATTCGCCGACGGCATCGGCGGAACGTACGCCAATCAGATCCGATAACGCACGTTTGTCACGGGTCGCCTGCCGCAGGCCGCTCTGCGCCCTTTGGGGCGGGTGTCCAGCCGGACGGATCCGTGCATGGCCAGGAGGCGGCGGAGGCGTCGTGGGCCGTTCCACTCGCGGTTGGGGCATGGCTGCGCTCTGCCTGCTGAATGCGCGCAAACGGTTGGCGGCATGGTCTGCGCGATGGTTATGAGAAACGCCCATGCATCCACGCTGATGGATTCATGGGCGTTTGTCCAGCTGAAACGGGGTATGTGGTTCTAGCTTATGAAGTTATCCACAATTGAGGTGGGCGGTTGACGCTCCCCTCAGTCTCGCTACGCGAGCCAGCTCCCTCAAAGAGGGGAGCTGGCTCGCAACAAGTCACTCCGCGGGAACGATGGAGACGATCTTCGGGGCCTTGACGATCACCTTGCGCGGCTCCTTGCCGCCAAGACGGTCGGCGACGGCGGCCAGCGCCTGCTTCTCGAGATCGGCCGGATCGATGTCGACCGGCACTTCGAGCTTGGCGCGCACCTTGCCCTTGATCTGCACCACGGCGGTCACGGTGTCGTGGCCCACGTAGCGTTCGTCGGCCACCGGCCACGGCTCGGCGGACAGGGATTCGGCGTGACCGAGCTTGCTCCACATCTCCTCGCAGATGTGCGGGGCAATCGGCGCGAGCATCAGGATCAGCGGCTCCACGGCGGCACGCGGCACAGCCTTCAGACCGGTCAGGTGGTTGTTGAGCACGATGAGCTTGGCGATGGCGGTGTTCGGGCGCATGCCTTCCATTTCCGCGGTCACTTCGGCAATCGTGTTGTTGAGCAGCTTCAGGGTCTTTTCGTCCGGCGTGTCCTCAGTCACATGGGCCTGGCCGGTGGTCTCATCGACCACATTGCGCCACAGACGCTGCAGGAAGCGCATGCCACCGACCACGTTGCGGGTGTTCCACGGGCGAGACTCGTCCAGCGGGCCCATGCTCATTTCGTACAGGCGGAAGGTGTCGGCACCGTAGTTCTCGTACATGTAGTCCGGGGTCACGATGTTCTTGAGGGACTTGCCCATCTTGCCGAACTCGCGGTTGGCATGTTCGCCGTTCCAGGTGAAGGTCGGCTCGCCGGAGGCGTCGGCCAGGCCTTCCACGACCTCGTCGGCCGGCACGTACTGGCCGCGGTCGTCGGTGTAGGCGTATGCCTGGATCATGCCCTGGTTGAACAGCTTGTGGAACGGTTCGGCCGAGTCCACGTAGCCGAGGTCGAAGAGCACCTTGTGCCAGAAGCGGGAGTAGAGCAGGTGGAGCACAGCGTGTTCGACGCCGCCGATGTACAGGTCCACACCGCCTTCATCACCCGAGTACTTGTTGTGGTTCGGGCCCATCCAGTAGTCGAACTCGTCCTTCTCCACCATGTGCTTGGTGTCGGTCGGGTCGAGGTAACGCATGTAGTACCAGCAGGAGCCGGCCCAGTTCGGCATGGTGTTGGTGTCGCGGTAGTAGGTCT
>ENA-OQDC01000753-OQDC01000753.1-human-gut-metagenome-genome-assembly--contig:-NODE-753-length-20460-cov-6.674470_pt1 | contig 20460 bp, 18 predicted proteins | sample MGYA00242770_ERZ504601 | MGnify/ENA primary metagenome ERZ504601 (study PRJEB26092, sample SAMD00036305) | human gut metagenome | host: Homo sapiens | study: EMG produced TPA metagenomics assembly of...
AACACAAAATTTGCAAAAATTCCACCAAAAGCAACACCTGCCAGCATAAAAAGCGGATTCTGCCATAATTGCACTGATATAAAGCGGTAAAAAGCAGCAAACCAGCCAATAACCAGTACAAAATATCCACTGTACTGTTCCACATTCTGTCGCAGAACAAACGTCTTTTCAGCATATCGGTCAGCCTGTAAACAACAAGCATCCCTACTCCTGTTTCGAAAGCGCGAAAAAAAAGCAGTATTTCCAATCTGATATAACTGCTCATCTTACCGGAACATCCTTTTCAGCAAAGGTTCTTCTTTTTTCTGCGCATTCTTTGTCAGATAAGAAACACTGTTTACTTTTCCTTCAATCTCAGCCTCTCCCTTTTCGAGGTCAAGGCTTTTTACATGAAGCTGCTCTCCTTTGATCTGCACTTTCCCGGCCTCAGTCTGAAGCAATATCTCATTTTCATTAAACGAATGAATATCCTGAACACCTGTCAGTTTTCCATATTTACGCTCTTTTATCGTCAGACCGTGCACCTTGCCTGTCTTTTTTTCTTCCAACCCCACAGCTCCCATCCTGCATTTACTGTTAATCTATGTGAGAGCCCTGTCCAATAGACACAAAAACGATCAAAGATAGCGAAAAAGATTCTCTGCGTCTTCTTTACGAACCGTTTCTTTGATATCCAGCACCTCAACCTTTACGTTTTTGCTTCCAAACTGGATTTCAATCGTATCACCGGCTTTTACCTGTGCTGACGCCTTGGCCGGGCGGTCATTGACCAGCACTCGTCCGGCATCACATGCCTCGTTCGCAACCGTTCTTCTCTTGATCAGACGTGAGATTTTTAAATATTTATCAAGTCTCATATATACCTCCAGAAAAACAAAAGGGGGGAACATATCTGTCCCCCCTAAAAGCACGATTTACTTATTCGTTTACCATATCTTTCAGAGCTTTACCAGCTTTGAATTTCGGAGCTTTAGAAGCTGCGATCTTCATTGTTTCACCAGTCTGAGGATTTCTTCCTTCTCTTGCTGCTCTTTCACTTACTTCAAATGTACCAAAACCAACTAACTGGATTTTTCCACCTTTTTTTAATTCGGATGCTACAACATCAGTGAAAGATTTTAATACAGCCTCTACATCTTTTTTTGGAAAGGTTTGTTTCTTTCGCCATTGCTGCTACTAATTCTGTTTTATTCATGGTGTTCCTCCTCTAAATAACCTCATTCTTATTTATTGCGTAATGCTTCCTTGGCATATGCACGCTATTTACTATATATAAACCTTTTATGTCAAATTGTCAAGGCTTTTCGGCTTTTTCAGGCTCTTCTTCTGTCGCTTTTTCCAATTGTTTCAACTCTTCCCACGAAAGCCCAGCCAGCTGTTTATCCTCCGGTGAAAAGATCTTCGGATGCCGGAATTTCATTTTGGATGAAACGTCTCGGATCACATCCTCAACAGTAAAAAGTCCCTCTTCTTCCGCGATCACACTGTGAAGAGCCACCTGAAACAGCACATCTCCCAGTTCCTCACAAAGATTTGTGCTGTCATTTTCTTTTGAAAGACGGTCAATTCCTTCCAGTACCTCATTGCTTTCTTCCAGCAGATATTTTTTCAGGCTTTCATGCGTCTGCACACTGTCCCACGGACAATTTCGGCGTATTTTCCTGACAATTTCCATAAAATCATCAAATTCCCGCATATGCAAGTTTACATCATGGAGTCAACCATATCCAGAACAGCTTTGCCCATGACTGCTGATTTTTCATCCGCATCTGCCAGAGATGTACCTTTTACTCCGTAGTAGAACTTAACTTTTGGTTCTGTACCAGACGGACGAACACATACCCAGGCATCATTTGTCAGTTCATAATAAAGGACATTGGAATTCGGAAGTCCTGTCGGTGTAACTTCGCCTGTTTCCAGATTTTTGATCGTGTCTGCTTTGTAATCTCTTACAGCAACCACTTTGTGTCCTGCAAATTCTGCCGGCGGATTCTGGCGAAGTGAATTCATGATATCCTGAATCTTCTGCAGGCCTTCAATACCTTTCATAGTTACAGCTTTGATATCGTCTTTGTAATATCCAAACTGTTCATACATCTCGATCATTGCATCCCACAGAGTCTTACCCTGCGTCTTATAATATGCTGCCGCTTCGCAAAGTGCCATTGTTGCAACGATTGCATCCTTATCTCGTGCATATGTACCGATCAGGCAGCCATAGCTCTCTTCAAATCCAAAGAGATAAGATCCTTTTCCGCTCTTTTCAAATCCAAGGATCTGCTGTCCGATAAACTTAAATCCTGTAAGGACCTCGATCAATTTTACACCATAACCCTTGGCGATTGCATCTGCAAGATTGGTTGTAACAATTGTCTTGATCAGTGCACCGTCCTCCGGAAGGCTTCCGTTTACGGCTTTGCGCTGGCTGATCTCATAGTTTGCAAGAAGGCATCCGGACATGTTTCCTGTCAGGTCATGATATTCTCCGTTTTTGTCTTTGACACGAACGCCAAGACGGTCTGCATCCGGATCTGTCGCAAGAACAAGATCTGCGTCTACTTCTTTTGCAAGTTTCAGACCAAGTTCAAAAGCTTCTGCTGCTTCCGGATTCGGATAACTTACTGTTGGGAAATCTCCATCCGGAAGTTCCTGTTCTTTGACAACATAAACGTTCTCAAATCCAAGTTCTTTGAGGATTCTTCTTGCAGGAATGTTACCAGTTCCATGAAGTGGTGTGTACACGATCTTCAGATTCTTTCCTTCTGCCTGAATAGCATCCATATGAATAACCTGTTTCTTCAGTTCTGCCATGTATGCATCGTCCACTTCTTTGCCGATCACCTCGAAAAGGCCTGCTTTTTCGGCTTCAGCCTTGTCCATAGTCTTAACAGTATTCCAATCGGAAATTGCCTTAACTTCTCCCATGATTCCGCTGTCATGTGGCGGTGTGATCTGTGCACCGTCCTCCCAGTATACTTTGTATCCATTGTATTCCGGTGGGTTATGGCTTGCAGTTACATTGATACCGGCAACACATCCCAGATGACGTACCGCGAAAGAAAGCTCCGGTGTAGGTCTTAATGTCTCAAAGATATACGCTTTAATTCCGTTTGCTGCAAGACAAAGAGCTGCTTCCTGTGCAAATTCCGGTGACATATGGCGGGAATCATATGCGATTGCAACACCCTGGGATTTCTTGTCTACTTTTGCGATATAATTTGCAAGCCCCTGTGTTGCTCTTCTAACAACATAGATGTTCATACGATTGGTTCCGGCTCCAATGATTCCACGAAGACCAGCTGTACCAAACTCCAGATCCATATAAAAACGTTCTTTTATCTCATTTTCATCCTCTGCAATACTTTTCAATTCCTCTTTTGTTGCTTCGTCGAAGTATGGGTTTGCAATCCACTGCTCATAAACCTCTTTGTAATCCATACTAAAATACCTCCCTGTACAATGTATTTCCGACAGTTTCACTACTGTCTTTGATAGTTCTATATTATACACCTCTTCAGAAGAAAAAGGAAGCACAATATCGTTTCCACGCCTCCCGCTGTCGTATCAGATTTTGTAGTTTTTCTGTATTTTTCACAGAAATCCAGGTTTTGCGATGCGTATAATAATAATTTGCAAGTTTCCAGTATTTTTCAGGATAACTGAATCGAATCTTAAGATTTTTCCATTCTTCTTTGCTCACGGGTTTTATCTCATGATATGCTTTCAGCATTTCTTTTCCAAAGCGGACATCCCAGTTATATTTCTCGAGAATTTTTCTCATAAAGCGATACAGATCAGCCATCTGCGTATCAAATCCCCAATGTTCAAAGTTTGTAACTGCAGTTCCACTTTTTAAGATCAAAACATTATGCTGGTTATATTCTCCGTGGCAGACTTCACCCTCCGTTTCTGCTTTCTGGCGCAGCTCCTGATAACCGGACTCTCTTAATGCCGCATACGCCTCTTCTCCGTCTCTCAGGAAATCTTCTACTGTTGCCAGATATATTTTTTCAAAAGGACTGGATGCTCCCCGTTTTCTGATAAAACTGCGGATTTTTTTTAATTCCTGATTATGCCGCAGATATCCATTTTCCAATGACGGTTCTATATAATATTCTACAGTCGGTATATGCATGCGCTGATGCAGTTCTGCCATGGTGCGAATACTTTTGAAAATGTCTTCTTTGGAACGTGTATCGCATTCTCTGCCCTCATACCAGTGCTGCATTGTATATGGAATGCCGTCACGGTCGCGGCTGACCAGGTTTTCTTCCTGATTTGGAATATAGCAGTCCACCTTGCCGCCCTGACTCTGGATCTGCAGAAGCAATTCCTGTTGTTTCTGTAGTTTTTTTTCTGTTCCTTTGAATTCTTTTACGATGACAAGTCCTTTTTCTGTATGGCACAGAAGTCCGCCACGTGTCCGGGCTGTAGATTCGGCGGTGAGGCCATACTGCTCCAGTGTGCTGAGTCCATAATCATACAAATAAAAATCCCCCTCTTGATTTTGTACCTTCTATCTTATGTAGGGGGAATCCAGAAAATGTATGGTCCATTAATTAATATTCTCTTTCCTTGCAGGAATTTCGACATACAAATGTACTGTCTAAATTTTTAATATTTTTCTTTATTTATAAATTCCATTAACTTCTCTTTTGTATTATCGGAAGGTTCTTCGAGCACATGTTCCAGCATCTCCTTCAACACCTCTCCGAGTTCCGGTCCTGGCTTATATCCGGCCTGGATCAAATCTCTTCCTGTCACGGCAAGTGTCTTTAACGAAACGCATTGTTTCTCCTCTACCACCTTATGATAACACTCTGCCACCCCTTTCAGTCGGGCAGATTTTTCCTCTCGGCGATACTCACTCTGGGCAAGCATATCCGCCTCCTGTACTTCGAGATACATCGGAAACAGATCTTCTCCGATCCGGTTCACCGCACGTCTTACCGAACGCATTTCCGGCATCGGGCGGTCGTCATGATATTTGATCAGTCTGGAGACTTTACTGATCGTATCGTTGTCAAATTTCAGCCGGCGAAGAATGCTTTTTGCCATTTTTTCACCTTCCGGTGCATGCATCTTGAAATGATCACGCCCATTTTCATCGGTCTTTCGCATCACTGGCTTCGCAATATCATGAAGTAGCATCGTCAGCCGAAGGACTTTGTCCGGCCGCACCAGAAGCAGACCGTGAAGAATATGTTCTCCTACTGTATAACAATGATGCGGCGTATTCTGTTCAGTCTCCATACATGCATCAAACTCCGGTAGAAATTCTCTGGTAATTCCGGTTTCATAAGCCACTCGGAGATAATCCGGATGTGGTGACACCAGAAGCTTCACCAGCTCTGTCTGGATTCGCTCTGCACTGACACATTTCAGATTCGGTGCCAGTGCCTGAATACCAGCCTTCGTTTTTTCTTCAATTGTAAATCCCAACTGTGCGGAAAAGCGCACTGCACGCAGAATCCGAAGTGCATCTTCATGAAAACGCTCCATCGGATCACCGACACAGCGTACGATTTTATGCTCCATATCTTCCATTCCATGAAAAAGATCTACAAGACCTCTTTCCGGATGATATGCCATTGCATTGATCGTAAAATCTCTTCGTTTCAGATCTTCTTCCAGACTCGAAGTAAACATGACCTGCTTTGGATGGCGTCCATCTTCGTAATCTCCATCCACACGATACGTCGTTACTTCATAGCCTTCTTTATCCATTAATACGGTCACTGTTCCATGCTGCAATCCGGTATCCACCGTGCGCTGGAACAGTTCCTTCACCTGCTGCGGAGAAGCAGATGTGGTGATATCCCAGTCGTTGGGGTTGCGTCCCAGAATAGAATCTCTGACGCATCCACCGACAACATAAGCCTCATAACCGTTTTCCTCTAAAATGTGCAGTATTTTTTCCGCATTGGAAGGAATCGTTAATTTCATATTAGTATGCTCTTCCCCAGTAAACCATCTTCTTAGCCGGTTTTCCGCAGCATACGCAGACATCGCTCAAGTGTTCCTGTTCAAACGGCATACATCTGGATGTTGCCTGAACATCTTCTTTGATCTTGTCTTCGCATTCACGGTTTCCGCACCACATAGCTTTTACAAAGCCAGGTTTGTTGTTGATGGTATCTTTGAATTCTTCATAATTCGTTGCAACATATGTGTGTGCATCACGATGTGCACGTGCGCGCTCCAGCATATCTTTCTGCATGGTATCCAGAACTTCCTGTACTTTGGCTGCAAGCTCTTCGAAAGAAACCACATATTTTTCTCTTGTATCACGACGACAGATAACAGCCTGTCCGTTCTCGATATCTTTCGGGCCACATTCGATACGAACCGGAATTCCTCTCATTTCCTGCTCAGCAAATTTGAATCCCGGGCTTCTGTCTGTGTCATCAACTTTAACACGGATGCCAGCTGCCTTGAGTGCTGCAAACAGTTCATCTGCCTTTTCCAGAACACCCTCTTTACGCTGCTGAATCGGAATGATAACAGCCTGTGTCGGAGCAATTCTCGGAGGCAGAACAAGTCCGCTGTTATCACCATGAACCATGATGATCGCACCGATCATACGTGTTGTCATACCCCAGGATGTCTGATGCACATATTTCAGTGTGTTATCTTTGTCTGTGTACTGGATGCCGAATGCTTTTGCAAATCCGTCACCAAAGTTATGGCTGGTACCGGACTGAAGTGCTTTTCCATCGTGCATCAGAGATTCAATTGTGTAAGTTGCTACTGCACCTGCAAATTTTTCTTTGTCTGTTTTCTGACCTTTGATTACCGGAATTGCCAGAACTTCTTCACAGAAATCAGCATACAGATTCAGCATCTGGATCGTTCTTTCTTCTGCTTCTTCTGCTGTTGCGTGAGCAGTATGTCCCTCCTGCCACAGAAATTCTCTGGAACGAAGGAACGGACGGGTTGTCTTTTCCCAACGTACTACAGAACACCACTGATTATAGACCTTCGGCAGATCTCTGTGGGACTGGATGTCTTTCTGATAAAAATCGCAGAACAGAGTCTCAGAAGTCGGACGAACGCAGAGACGCTCCTGCAGTTCATTCAGTCCACCATGTGTTACCCACGCTACTTCCGGTGCAAATCCTTCTACGTGATCTTTTTCTTTCTGCAGAAGAGATTCCGGAATAAACATCGGCATGTACACATTCTGTACACCTGTTTCTTTGAATCTGCGGTCCAGTTCATGCTGGATATTTTCCCAGATCGCATAACCTGCCGGTTTGATTGCCATGCATCCTTTTACACTTGTGTAGCCGCACAGTTCCGCTTTTTTGACAACGTCTGTATACCACTGTGCAAAATCGTCTTCCATGGAAGTGATCGCTTCAACTAATTTCTTTGCCATCGTTCTTTTCTCCTTTTTTAATATGATCTGTTTTTGAAATGATCTTGCGCCGGGCCAAAAGAAAATAAAAAAGCCCTCCTGATCCCGGTAAAGGGACCGAAGGACTTCGGCGGTACCACCCTAATTAACAATCCCATATGGAATCGTTCTCTCTAGATCCTTTAACGCAGGAAACACGCCATGCTTCAATCACATGGAGCTCAGAGGCCGGTTCCATGATTCACGCACAGAATCCTCACACCATATGGATCCCTCTCTGAGATTGCTCCTCATGTACTATTCTCTTCATCGCTCATAAACTTATTAAAATAAGCCGGATAACTCTTAATTCATCCGAACTTATCTTATTTTAAATAAAAATAATCCGAGTGTCAACCCCAAAGTAAACGCCCTGGAATCATTTTTTCACCATTTTTACACAGAAAGTTTGATTTCCCTTCCTGTCCGATTATATTTGTAATATCTTACCCCCGCTGCATCCAGCATCCTTTTGGATGCAATGACAGACGGTGTGTGTTCGTATTTGTCACAGTCATATACAACCGTTTTGATCCCCGCCTGAATGATTGCCTTGGCACATTCATTGCACGGAAAAAGCGAAACATAGAGCTTTGCACCTTCCAGACTTCCACCCCGGTAATTCAGGATTGCATTCAGCTCACTGTGAGTCACATACAGATACTTGGTGTCAAGCGGATCTCCTTCACGTGCCCACGGAAATTCATCATCTGAGCAGCCCTTTGGAAATCCATTATAACCCATGGAAAGAATCTTGTTATCATTGCTGACAATACAGGCACCCACCTGTGAATTCGGATCCTTGGAACGCATTCCGGAGAGCATTGCCACTCCCATAAAATACTCGTCCCAGGAAATATAATCCTCACGTTTTTTGATATGTACAGCCACCGTAAGAACCTCCCCTGTTTTTAGATTTCCGGATAAGCGTCTGTGATATCTGTATCCTCTTCGATCTGTTTGATTCTGCGGATATGACGTTCTTCCTCTGAGAACGGTGTATTCAGGAATGTATCCACGATCTTGACTGCCAGTCCAGGTCCGACTACTCTGCCGCCCATTGCAAGAATATTGGCATTGTTATGAAGTCTTGTTGCCTCTGCACTGAAGCAGTCGGAACAAAGAGCTGCACGAATACCTTTGAATTTATTTGCTGTGATAGAAATACCGATGCCTGTTCCACAGATCAGAATACCTTTTTCACAGTCACCATTCTGAATCGCAATGGCTACTCTTTTGGCATAGATCGGATAATCCGTAGAATCTGTACTGTCACATCCGAAATCTTTATATTCGATATTGTTTTCCTCTAAATATTTAATAATCTCCTGTTTCAGTTCATAACCGCCATGGTCACATCCTAATGCTATCATTTATTTTCCTCCTGTGCATTTATGATTTTATGTCCTGCCGCCTTTAGAAGACGGTTCATAATAGCCTGCCCCATCTTTGGCGTGTAAAACGCTTCTGAATAAATAACATCCACTCTGTCATCATCGAAGTCTCGTAAAACCTCGTACAGATGATGAGCGATCGTTTCCTCTTCTTCTCTGCTGCCGATGCTAAGAACATCCGCATGCGCATAACGCGCCTTCGTTTCATCTGTTGCAATGACACCGACCTTAAGGCCTTTTGCAACTGCTTCGTCCGTCAGGTGATTGATGCATGCAACAACGTCCTCTTCATTTCCTTCTATAATAGAAAGATCTGCTTTAGGCGCATAATGACGATATTTCATTCCCGGTGCTTTCGGATGTACACTGCTGTCTGTGATCAGAAGTCCCTTATCCATCCGTACATCTCCGAGTGTCTCCTGAAGCATTTCCAGTGAAATATAGCCCGGACGCAGAACGACTGGAACCTTCTCCGTGAAGTCAACGATTGTGGATTCCAACCCGATTCCCACCTGTCCACCATCAATGATCATATCAATGGCATCGCCAAGATCTTCTTCCACATGTTCTGCCATCGTCGGACTTGGTCTGCCTGACGTATTGGCACTCGGTGCTGCCACAAAACCACCACCGGCCTTTATCAGTTCCTGTGCGATCCTGTCACTCGGAAAACGAACCGCAACACTGTCCAGACCACCGGTAGTCTCTCGCGGCACGATATCCGCTTTCGGGAGGATCATGGTAAGCGGCCCCGGCCAGTATTTCTCAGCAAGGATCTTTGCTCCCTCAGGTATCTCTGTCGTAATCTTCTCTAACTGCTCCAGCTCTGCGATGTGTACGATCAGCGGATTATCTGACGGTCTTCCTTTCGCTGCGTATATTTTCATGGAAGCCTGCGGATCCAGTGCATTTCCGCCAAGTCCATATACAGTCTCGGTAGGAAACGCGACCAGTCCACCCGCCTTCAAAATATCTCCTGCCTTTTTTATGGCATCCATATCCAGGTTCTCACCCGTCATAGCCACAACTTCAGCTCTCATAATAATAAGTCCTCTCCTTGAATTCTATTGAGTACAATCTCCCACTAATGCTAATATATTATAGAATAATTCCCTGAATTATACAATAGGAAAACTCCCCGGATACCGGAGAGTTCCAACTACAATGTCACTGTTCACTGACGAATATAAATTCCCTGAGATTCAATAAAATCATCCAGTTCCTGGAGACCATCCTGCGCCCAGGTATCTGACATCTGGAATTCTTCCGGGAAGAACATTTCCGTTGCAATCCGGATTCCAGTCTCGGTTTTAAAGATTTTCTTCACACTCTTTTTGATTGATTCTGTCTCCAGGTGATCTTCAAAATAATTCACCAGAAAATCAGTCTCCACAAGAATCTGATAATCCATTCCTTCAATACCCGTGTATGTATGATGGTGTCCAACAAGATAGGATACCCTGTCGATCACATCCTGATCAAACCCAAGGTTCTTCAGCATTTTCTCTGCCTCTGCCGGACCTTCCTGCTCCTGCAGTTTGCCGTCACATCTGCCAAATTTAGCCTCCGCCGGGCGGATTCCAATATCATGTACATAAGCTGCCGCTTCCAGAATATAGAGCAGCTTCTCATCCAGATGCTCTTCCTCCCCGATCAGCTTAGCAAAGCTGTGCACCTTTATAAAGTGCTGGATTCTCGCCGGGTCATCTCTGTAAAACTCAATCATCATGCTGCAAAGATTGTTTAATCTACTCATGAAAATTCCTCCTGTCCGACTGTGATGTCTTCAAATGATTATCCCAATACCACCTTGCAATTCTTTTTGTAACAGGCAATTCCATATTTAATAATATTACGCATGCCATCGTCCCGGAGTCTGGCAGTGTAATCCCTGTCCTCGATCTGCTTCAGTGCTTCCTCGCAGGCGGCATCCATATTTCCGTTCTCGGCATATTTCAGCTCAATCACTATTCCGGTACGGTTATCCGGCACCTCCACCAGAATGTCACTGTATCCAATTCCGGACTCCGCATTGGATTTGATCAGCCAATTAGACTTATAACCAAGAAGCCCCAGAAGAATTCCATTGATAAAAATTCTCATTTTTTTGCGGGAGCTGTATCTCGGATACTGATCGTATTCCAGAGATAATCACCAAACAGTTCTTCAATCTTCTTAGGATTCTGCCTTGGAAAAGCATTACAAAACTCATTCAGAGTCTCTCCGTCACTTTGGGAAGTTTCTCTAAACCACTCCCGAATCTGTTTGATAAACAGCCTGCGGATTTCCAGATTCGGAATAGCCAGTTTAAATGTATCTGTGCCAACCTGTCCTCTCTGCGTCAGATAACCAGTCGTAAAAAGCACACTCCATAGATTCTCAATACTGCTGTCCAGCTCACTGTATGTCAGTTCCTGTCGAATTTCTTTCACGATTTCTTCACCGGAAATCAGCTTCTCGATCTCATTTCTTGTTCGCGTATCCGCTTTGTCAATAAACCTGCGCACCATGGCATTTCCGCTCGTATTTGACCAGTAATCCTGTGGATGCGCCTCGGAATCTGCTTTTAACAGATCACAGTAATTGATCACATCCCACGGACAATATACTTCTACATTTCCAAACCGGTAGCCATCATACCACTCTTTAACTTCTTCATATCGTCCAGACAGATCATAATACGCAAGCATGTCTCTTACTTCTGCATCTGTGAAGCCAAAATATTCATCGAACCTGACATCTGTAAGGGTCAGAACCTTCAAATTATTTAAGCCTGTAAAAATACTTTCTTTAGAAATTCTCAGGCACCCTGTCAAAACAGCGAAATAAAGATCCGGATTTGTCTTCAATGCATTGCCGAAGATACTTCTGATCAAAGACACCATCTCATCATAATATCCATACTGAAAAGCTTTGTCCAAAGGCACATCATATTCATCGATCAAAAGAATAACCTGCCTGCCATAATGCCTGCCCAACAATGATGATAAAATCTTAAGGCTCGAAACAAGCGCTTCCGTAGTCATAACAAACAGACCATTTTCCGATGTTCCAATTTCGATAAGCTGTCTGTAGAGTTTCTTATCCGCATCAGATAAAGCAGAGCTTTCTTCCAAAAACGAAAACCTCAACGCCTCTGTTCCTATAACTGTCTTCAGTGCACCACAGGCCGCCTGAAAGGATAATCCCTCCACACTTTTCAGACTGATAGAAATCACCGGAAACTGCCCCATATACTTTGTACAGATTTCTTTGTTCTCAGAAATCTTCAGACCATCAAACAGGGCAGGATTACTTCCTATTTCAAAGAAGGTCTTCAACATGCTCATATTCAGGGATTTGCCGAAACGCCTTGGGCGAGTAAACAGATTTACTTCACTTCGATTCTGTAGCAGTTCTTCAATCATCCCGGTCTTATCAATATAGTAGAATTCCGATCGATCCAGTTTTTCAAAAATGTCTATTCCGATTGGCAGCTTCTTACGATCTGTCATGCTAGCACCTCCCCAAAGCCTAATAGAAAAAGGTTCCATGAAACCACTAATATGTAAAATTAATGATATCATGAAACCATTTTTCCGTAAAGCAATTGTTTATTCCACCGTCACGCTCTTGGCGAGATTTCGTGGCTTATCTACATCCATGTGAATATTCACAATTAATAATAAAAGTCAGTCCTTCTCGTATTTCTCAATCATACATTGGTGTTCTTTGGTACCCTTATCATAGTTGATACCCACAAGCAAAATGTCACCCGTATAATTCAGGATTGACTCAGGATACTGCTTATCTTTTATTTGCTGCAAAGCGGTTGCAGAATCCTTATTCCACTTCAATTCAACAACCATTGCCGGATAAGATGCGCTATATTCTGGCTTAGGTATGAATACAAAATCAGCAAATCCTCGACCTGTTGGCAATTCCCGAATCGGCTTAAAATAATACTGCATTGCACTCAAGTATGCAAACGTCAATACACTGCTCAGCAAATTTTCATTATGATACTGGATTACCGACACATACTCATTATGGATTTTTCCAATTTGTGCAGCGACTGCCATTCCATCCATGTCCAGTGTTGCATCAAGCAGATGTTCTGAATCTTGCTGGAAGGCCAGCATCTCATTCCATCCTCTACTTTCAACTGCAGCAGTGAGTTCCTGGCGAATCTCTTCATTGGGAACAAAAGCAGTCTTCAATTTTTGATTGTACCCAAAATAACCCAGATGAATCATATAAGTCAACACATCGTCCCTGCTTTTTATATTAAGTGTATCATTCTTGAATGTCGCTGTGTTCACCTTGACTTCTGCACCCGACAGCATCTCGATGATGGCTGTTTTAAGTCCATCAAAATCCATATTAATCAGTGGCACGATTGCATCATAAGAAGCAGTTTCTGACCAATAACTTTTGAATTCTCCTCGGAGCATCACACTGACAACTGCTCTGGGATTATAAACTTGATATTCATTCAGGAGATAGCCGTCATACCACCGCTTCACCTCATCAAAATCTTGCTGATACTCCTTCGCCAGTTTCTGTACCTCATTTTCAGTAAAGCCAATATATGGAGCAAGTCTGCTTGCACTCAGCATTGTAAATTCGTCAAAATTATTCAGTGCAGACTGCGTTTTTTCCTTTTTGATTGGAAGGATGCCAGTCAGATATGCAAGCTGGATATACTTTGTTGGTTCTGTTCCTTTGAACATTCCTCTAAGGAAGTTGATATAGTCTTCCTGCGCCTTTGTATTAGTGGCTTTATCACGAATAAGAACATCCCATTCATCAATAATGACAATAAACTTTTTCCCTGTCAAAGCGTTGATCTGTGATAAAGCTTCTGGCAGGGATTTAGCATCTTCTGAAAGAGCATCTGGATAGTACTCCTTAAGCTCTGCGATCGTTTTCTCAGAAATATACGGAACTACCTGATCTGCTCCCCCCGCTGGTTCCATGCACCATTGAATATCAAGATGAATTACATCAAACTGGTTTAGATACTTCTTGAAATCTGCGCTCTTGCTAATTTCAAGATCAGCAAACAATCCTTCTGAATCGCAACCTCTGCTGTAATAAGCTGTCAGCATATTGGCTGTAACAGACTTCCCAAATCTTCTTGGACGACTATTGCAAATATAGCCTTGCAGCGTATTTAACACCTTATTTGTATAATTAATGAGACCACTTTTATCTATATATATTTCGGAATTCAAAGCAACCTGGAACGCAGAATTGTCTGGATTAACAAACATTCCCATTATGCAGCACGCTCCTTTCTTTGGCGGCATGATGAGTCATGCCTGTTGTGCTTTGATTTTAACATCTAACATCCCAAATAGCAAGTTGATACCCCAGCGCAGAATAACTATTTTTTCTCCCAGATGAAACACTAATATGTGAACTTGAGGCATTTTTTGTTTGTTTATTCCACTGTCACGCTCTTGGCGAGATTTCGCGGCTTATCTACATCCAGTCCTTTTGCCACGCTCACGTAATATCCGAGCAGTTGCAGCGGAACCACTGCCAGGCTTCCGGCAAAGTACTCATCGATTCGCGGCACATACACGGCAAAATCCACGGTCTCTTCAATCTCATATTTTCCATAAGTTGTCAGGCCCAGCAGATATGCTCCACGGCTACGGCACTCAACCATATTGCTCATTGTCTTCTCATACAGCTTACTCTGTGTCAGCACACCGATCACCAATGTTCCCGGCTCGATCAGACTGATCGTTCCATGCTTCAGTTCTCCCGCAGCATATGCCTCTGAATGGATATAGGAGATCTCCTTTAATTTAAGACTGCCCTCCAGGGAAACCGCATAATCAATTCCCCTTCCGACAAAGAACACATCATGCGCACCGGCATATTTAGCCGCAAACCACTGCAGTCTCTCTTTGTCTTCCAGTATCTTATTGATCTTCGGAGCGATCGTGAGCAGCTCTGAAATATAATATGCATACTGCTCTTCTGTGATCTTGCCTCTTACCAAAGCAAACTCCACCGCAATACAGTACATTGCAGCAAGCTGTGCACTGTAGGCTTTTGTTGTTGCAACAGAAATCTCCGGACCTGCAAGCGTGTAGAACACCTTGTCTGCTTCACGTGCAATACTACTTCCGACCACATTGACGATTGCAAGGGTTGTCAGACCCTTTTCCTTCGCAAGACGAAGCGCTGCCAGCGTATCTGCCGTCTCGCCGGACTGGCTGATCACAATAACAAGCGCGTTCTTATTCAATGCCATCGGTCTGTAACGGAATTCCGACGCCAGTTCCACTCTCACCGGAATCCGCGCCATATCCTCCAGGACATATTGTGCAGCCATACCTACATGCCATGCTGATCCACAGGCCACAATATAGATCTGCTCAAAACTCAGGATTTCTTCCTTCGTTAATTCCAGCCCTGAAAAGTCAATGGCTCCATCTTTAATAACAGAATTCAGAGTATCCTGAATAGCCTTAGGCTGCTCATGGATCTCTTTCATCATAAAATGCTCAAAGCCTGCCTTTTCGGCAGCTTCCGCATCCCATTTGATCTGAGTCGTCTGTTTCTCGATCTCTTCACCATTAAGATTGTAGAAATGCGCCTCGCCTGGTGTCAGTCTGGCAAACTCCAGATTTCCAATATAATAAACCTGTCTGGTGTATTTGAGGATTGCCGGCACATCCGAAGCCACATAAGTCTCACCGTCTGCAATACCAATGATCATTGGACTGTCTTTTCGAGCCACCCAGATCTCACCCGGATAATCCCTGAACATCAGCTCCAGCGCATAAGAACCACGGACACGCACCATTGTCTTTGCGATTGCATCCACCGGACCAAGATTATACTTTCTGTAATAATAATCCACCAGCTTAATCACAACTTCCGTATCTGTCTCACTATAAAAAGTATAGCCATGCTTTAACAGCTTATCTTTCAGCTCCGCATAATTCTCAATGATTCCATTATGTATTCCAACCACTTCGGATTCTACCTCACCAGAACCAGAACGCGTACAATTACCTGAAACATGCGGATGTGCATTGATCTGACTTGGCTCACCATGCGTTGCCCAGCGTGTATGCCCAATTCCACAGGTACCACGCAGAGCTCTACCCTCATCCGTTTTTTCAGCCAGATTTCCAAGACGTCCCTTTGCCTTTACAACCTCCGCCAGCTTATCACCATCACGAACAGCGATTCCTGCTGAGTCATATCCTCGGTACTCTAATTTAGACAGACCGCTTAATAAAATAGGTGCTGCCTGCTGTGTTCCAGTAAAACCAACTATTCCACACATAAAAACTGTATTCTCCTTTATTTGAGAATATCTTTATTAATATTCTCCCCTTATTACATTTTTAATCTCTTTTAAAAATATCCCTTGTATATACTTTATCCTGTACATCATCCAAACAACTATCATATCTATTTGCGATAATTGCCTGGCTCTGTTCTTTAAATTTGTCCAGATCATTCACAACCTTGCTTCCAAAGAAAGTGCTTCCATCTTCCAATGTTGGTTCATAAATAATCACAGATGCCCCTTTAGCTTTGATTCTCTTCATAACTCCCTGTATAGAGGACTGGCGGAAATTATCTGAATTTGATTTCATAGTAAGGCGATATACACCAATTACAACCTCTTTTTCCATAGAGGCATCGTATGTATTCTCATCTCCATAAGCGTAATATCCTGCTTTCTGTAAAACACGATCTGCTATGAAATCTTTCCTTGTTCTATTAGACTCAACGATTGCAGACATCATATTCTGAGGAACATCTGCATAATTTGCCAGAAGCTGTTTTGTGTCTTTCGGTAAGCAATATCCACCATATCCAAATGACGGATTGTTATAATGAGAGCCGATTCTAGGATCAAGGCACACACCATTAATAATCTGTTGTGTGTTCAATCCTTTCATTTCTGCATAAGTATCAAGCTCATTAAAATATGAAACTCTGAGAGCCAAATATGTATTAGCAAATAATTTCACTGCTTCTGCTTCTGTAAATCCCATTATCAAGGTATCAATATTTTCTTTAATTGCACCCTCCTGTAACAATCCAGCAAACGTATTCGCAGCTTTTACAAGTCTAGCATTTTCAACATCTGTTCCCACAATAATTCTGGATGGGTACAGATTATCATATAATGCTTTTGACTCTCGTAAAAATTCCGGACTGAAGATAATATTATCACAGTGAAATTTCTCTCTAATGCTTGCAGTATACCCTACCGGAATTGTAGACTTAATTACCATAATTGCATCTGGATTATATTCAATAACCAGTTTAATCACAGCTTCTACTGCTGACGTATCAAAGAAATTTTTCTTGCTGTCATAGTTTGTAGGTGCAGCAATAACTACAAAATCCGCATCTTTATATGCAGATTCAGCATCTAATGTAGCCGTCAGATTTAACTCTTTTTCCTTTAAATATTTTTCAATATACTCATCCTGAATCGGGCTAATCCTTTTATTAATCTTCTCTACCTTTTCCGGAACAATATCTACTGCCATTACCTCATGATTTTGAGATAATAATGTGGCAATAGAAAGTCCTACATATCCTGTTCCTGCTACTGCTATTTTCATTATATTTCCCCCATTTACTGATAATTTTCTTTGGTTTCGCATCTTATTTAAAAAATTACATATTAACTTGAATTGATTGGCGTTTCAGCGTCATGATAATAACCATCATTTAGCACATACAATACATCATCAACAATCGTAATCCCTTCAATTGCATATGAAATCTTTCAATACATATAATGGTTTAACTTTACTTGTTTTTAAGTCAACTGTATAAATATAGCTATCTCCATTGATAGTCTGCACCTGCTGAAAAATATATCAAATCATTTTTTTCGTCTAAAAACAATTGATCTTGTCCTTTTATATGTATTTTAATTGATTTTTGTAGGTGTTCTACTTGCCAGTACCTTTGTTGGAAATGATTGGGAACACCTGCAGATGTTATTAATTTATCAGTGTTGTATATGCGTATTTATTTTATAGGAATGCCGGCATTTTATTTTATATGATTTTGGGGCAGCGATTGCTTCGAGCAGTTGGTGATTACGAAAAATGACCTTTGTATTTTCTAAGCAATTGCAGGATGTGTAAATGTGATTTTTAATTTGTTTTTTGTCATTGTTTTACATATGGGGTTGCAGGTGTTGCTTTGGCTACGATCATAGCACAGGGGATATCTGCTGTTTTGATTATTTTGTGTCTTGTTCGCTCAGAAGGAGTGTTACAGTTATCAAGAAGTGAGATAAAGCTACATAAAGATAAAGTGAAACAAATGTTAAGAATTGGACTTCCTGCAGGATTACAGGGAATTATTTTTAGTATATCAAATGTATTGATACAATCCTCTATAAACTCTTTTGGATCGTTGGTTATGGCAGGAAATACAGCTGCCAGCAACATTGAGGGTTTCGTCTATACTTCTATGAATGCCATTTATCAGACATCTTTAAGTTTTACAAGTCAGAATATGGGTGCTAGACAATATAAACGTGTAGATAGGATTCTTTTTGAATGTGTAGGTATCGTTAGTGTGGTTGGTCTTATACTTGGACTAGGTGCATTTTTACTTGGACATCCGCTGTTAAGTATTTATACATCAAGTGAAGAGGTTATTTCCTATGGTATTGCCAGATTGGGGGTTGTTAGTGCATCATATTTCTTATGTGGAATCATGGATACACTGGTTGGTTCTTTAAGAGGAATCGGTTATTCTTTGATGCCGATGTTTGTATCTTTAACAGGTGCCTGCTTATTTCGTATCATTTGGATTTATACAGTATTTCAAGTTTTCCATACACAGTTCTCACTGTATATTTCCTACCCTATATCCTGGATCTTAACATTGCTTGCCCATTTGATATGTTATGTAATCGTACGTAAAAGAGCTTTTAGAAAAAGGGAAATGCAGGTACAGAATGCATAAAAGTACGAATATGTTCTATGTTAATACATGTGGAATTCTGTTATAATGTTGAAAGTTAGGAGGCATGCTCATGAAAGATGGATATTTAACTTGTGCCTGTGCATCTTTTCCGGTTGCGCTAGCAGATGTAAATCATAATAAAAATGAAATATTGAAAATTATAGAAGAAGTTTCAAAGACAGATACGAGATTGCTGGTGTTTCCAGAACTTTGTTTAAGTGGCTACAGTATTGAAGACTTGTTTCAGCAGCAGCTTGTATTGGATACATGTAAAAGTGCGTTGAAAGAAATTGTTGAAGAGAGTAAAAAATATGATCTTGTAATGGTAATAGGAATGCCTTTGCAGGTAAAAAACAGTCTATATAATGTTGCCGCAGTTGTCCAAAAGGGAAAAGTGCTGGCATTTGTTCCTAAAACTTGTATTCCTACATATCAGGAATTTTATGAAGGACGTCGTTTTATTCCTGCACCAAAAGAAATCAATCGATTGATTTTTATGGAAAAAAAGTACCTTTTGGTACACATTATATTTTCTCTTGCGAAGAAAATTCTTACTTTACTTTTGGAGTTGAGATTTGTGAAGATTTATGGATTCCAAATTCACCAAGTATTTCATTGGCATTGAATGGGGCAAATATTATTTGTAATCCTTCCGCCAGCAATGAAATTACCACAAAAGCAGATTATCGAAAAAATTTAGTTTCCATGCAGTCTGCCAAGTTAATGTGTGCGTATTTATACAGCAGTGCAGGCAATGGAGAAAGTTCTACTGATATTGTATACAGCGGGCATCATATCATATGTGAAAATGGTACGGTATTAAAAGAAAGCAGAAAATATGAACCAGAAATCATATATGCCGATATTGATGTAATGAAACTTTCTTCTGAAAGAAGAAAAATGACGACATTTGAAAGTGCCTATGATTATGAGGTAATCCCATTTCAAAGTACACCTGTTGATATTCACTTAACAAGATTCTATGATCCACATCCTTTTGTGCCAAGTGAAGAAAGTGCACGAGAACAGCGATGTGAAGAGATTTTTGCGATTCAGACACAAGCGTTGATGCAGCGATTACGTGCTACCAATATTCAGAAAGTGACGATTGGAATTTCTGGTGGATTGGATTCTACCTTGGCATTGCTTGTAACGGTACGAGCATTTGAAAAACTGCAACTTCCATTAGAAAATATCTATGCGATTACGATGCCATGTTTTGGAACGACAAGCCGTACAAAAAATAATGCGACAGGACTTATGGAAGAGCTTGGTGTTACAAGCGAAACGATTAATATCAAAGAATCCGTACTTGTACAGTTTAAAGATTTAAACAGGATATTAATAATCATGATGTTACCTATGAAAATGTACAAGGCAAGAACACGTACAGAAATCTTAATGAACAAGGCAAATCAAATTGGAGGTCTTGTCATTGGAACAGGAGATTTATCAGAAGTAGCTCTTGGCTGGTCTACGTATAATGGAGATCATATGTCTATGTATGCTGTTAATGTATCTGTACCAAAAACATTGATACGTTATCTTGTAGAATATGTAGCACATTTGCATGCAGGAACAAGATTAGAAGTAAATCTTGATGGATGTTTTGGATACACCAAGTTTCTCCAGAATTATGCTCCACAGGAAAATGATCAAATCGTACAGAAGGAACGAAGATATTGTAGGTCCATATGAACTAGCATG
>ENA-OQDC01000754-OQDC01000754.1-human-gut-metagenome-genome-assembly--contig:-NODE-754-length-20450-cov-8.247404_pt1 | contig 20450 bp, 19 predicted proteins | sample MGYA00242770_ERZ504601 | MGnify/ENA primary metagenome ERZ504601 (study PRJEB26092, sample SAMD00036305) | human gut metagenome | host: Homo sapiens | study: EMG produced TPA metagenomics assembly of...
CATAACCGTTTTCCTTTCAGCGTATTGATATGAACCACAACCGGCTGACTGCTGGTTTTTTTACTTTCTGAAAATGCCTCCACCAGCGCTTTTGATCGTTTCCCCTGGTTTACATAAAATATAATCAAGCCCCCATCGCTTTTGAACAGGTTACATGGAGCTGTTCCGTTTGTTTCCCGCAGCAGCTTCAAATTCTGATACAATCCTCCATGATTCTCTGCGATGGACATATCATTGTCATTCACTACAATAATTAGATTTCCACCCAATTCTGCGGCGTAGTCAATTCCCTCCAGTGCTTCTCCGCCGCTTAAAGAACCGTCTCCGATCACTGCGATTACATTTCCGTCTTCCCCTTTCAGATCTCTTGCTTTTGCAAGTCCACAGGCAAGACTGACAGAAGTAGATGTATGACCGATTGTAAAGAAATCATGCTCACTCTCATGCGGATTTGTATAACCGGATACATCATCGTAATGCTCTTCATAGAGATATGCATCCTTTCTTCCTGTCAGCATCTTATGCGGATAGGTCTGATGTGATACATCATATACGATCTTGTCTTTTGGTGACTCGAACACGTAATGCAGTGCGATCGTTGCTTCCACCATACCGAAGTTTGGTCCGAAGTGTCCGCCGTGGATGCTGGCTCTCTTTAATAATGCCTTTCTCATCTCACCTGCCATTACGGTCATCTCATCTACGGTTAATTTCTTTACGTCTTCTGGTCCGTTAATCTTTTCTATATACATGAACTATTCTCCTCCCAGTTTAATACTCCTGTCTTTACTGCTTCTTGGTATTTGGAAATTTTGTGATTCAGCCGGTTGACCGCTAGCTCTATCTGCGCTTTCTGCTTTTCTAACTTCTCTCTTTCTTCCGAAAGAAGCTGAAGTCTTGCTTCAAATGTCTCGTCGCCCTCCTGATATAATTTTACATACTCGATCAGTGCCTCCACGGGAAGTCCTGCTTTTCTCATACAGATCACAAGCTCCACCCATCCAAGGTCTGATTCCTGATAGTCTCTGATTCCGCCTGCCGTACGTGTTACTTCCGGTATCATGCCGATGCGTTCATAATAACGCAGGGTATCAGCGGAAATGTCATATGTTTCACTTACTTCTTTTATCGTCAATCCAGACACCACCTTTCCGTTCATTACTATAGCACTTGGAGTTCGCTCCAAGTCAAGATTTTTTTCAAAAATGTACGTTAAATGTAAAAGTAACTTCCTGATTATAAGACTTTATTGACAAAAGCACCCCATGTCTATAATGCCTGCTCAAAAACACAGGCCTGCGTAACGGAAGTATTCGATACTCTCTGTACCTGTCTTGGGATAGAAGTCTTTCGGGAAGTAATTTCAAAAGGAAAACTTGTAGAAATCCCACCGGATCAGGTAACACGGAAGCCGTCAGGGAATGTAATTCTAATTCATACATTAACATTCCCTGACGGCTTTTCTATTTCTATTATTTCTTATTAAATTCTCTTCAAATCAGCTTCCGTCAACCTTATTTCTGACTTCTCAGTCTCTCAACAAATCTTCCAAGTCTTCCGATCGCCTCTTTCAGATCTTCCAGTGAGTACGCATACGATACACGCAGGAATCCTTCCCCGCTCTCACCGAACGCGCTTCCCGGTACGACCGCAACCTTTTCCTCTTCCAGGAAACGCATTGCAAATTCTTCGGAAGTCATACCGAATTCTTTGATACTTGGGAAGATATAGAATGCACCGAATGGCTCGAAGCATTCCAGCTTCATCTTCGCAAATTCATTTACCAGATATCTTCTTCTCTGGTTGTATGCATTTCTCATCTGCTGCACTTCATCTTCGCAGTGACGCAAGCCTTCGATGGCTGCGTACTGGCTGTTGGTCGGCGCACACATGATCGCAAACTGATGGATCTTCAACATCTGTTCTATGATCACAGACGGTCCGCAGATATAACCAAGTCTCCATCCCGTCATGGCAAATCCTTTGGAAAATCCGTTGATTACCAGTGTTCTTTCCTGCATTCCCGGAAGAGATGCAATAGACACATGCTCTGTCTTGTATGTAAGTTCGGAGTAAATCTCATCCGAAAGCACATACAGGTCATGTCTCTTCACAACTTCCGCAATTGGCTCCAGATCTTCTTTTGTCATGATCGATCCTGTCGGGTTGTTCGGGAATGGCATGACTAACATTTTTGTCTTTGGCGTGATTGCTGCCTCCAGTTCTTCTGCCTTCAGTTTGAATTCGTTCTTTTCCTGAAGCGGAATAACAACCGGATTACCGTCTGCCAGAATGGTACACGGTACATACGATACATAGCTCGGCTGCGGAATCAGGACTTCATCTCCCGGATCCAGCATTGCGCGCAGTGCCACATCGATTCCTTCACTTCCTCCGACCGTCACCATGATCTCATGATCCGGGTCATATTCTACATGTATCTTACGTTCCAGATATTTGCTGATCTCGATCTTCAGATCTTTAAGACCTGCATTCGATGTATAGAAAGTCTTGCCCTGTTCCAGGGTGTAGATACCTTCCTCTCTGATTCTCCATGGTGTGTCAAAATCAGGTTCTCCTACACCAAGGGATATTGCGTCAGGCATCTCACTTACCAGATCAAAGAATTTCCGGATTCCAGATGGTTCGATGCCTGTAATTTTCTTAGATAGTGGATTTCTCATCATGGTGTTACAAGCATCCTTTCTGTTTTTTTCTGTCCGAACATGATTGTTCCGTGATCCTTATATTTCTTCAGTACGAACTGTGTACTGGTTCCTGTGACATCTTCAATCGGTGATAATTTACTTGATACGAACTTTGACACTTCCTGCAAAGTCTTGCCTTCGATCAGAACCATCATATCAAAATCGCCGGAGATCAGATATACGGCTGATACTTCCGGATAATTACAGATCCGTTCTGCTGTCTTATCAAATCCTGTGTCACGCTGTGGTGTTACTTTTACTTCGATCAGGGCATTCACATACTCTGTTCCTGTCTTATCCCAGTCGATCAGTGTATGATAGCCACAGATGATCTTTGCTCTTTCCATGGCAGAAATCTCATTTGCTACGGTTACTTCGTCGCTTCCAAGAAGAACTGCCAGTTCTCCGAGGTCCACCCTGCTATGCTTCTCCAGATACAGGAGTATCTGCTTTCTTAATTCTTCCATCATTCATACCTCCGCTATATAGCTTCAAGATCTCATCCGGAGCCGGACGGTCGATATAACGCATCTCTTCTCCATTTCTTAAGATCTTATCGTTGTTGTCTGTTGTATGTCCGATTACTGCTGCTGTAATCCCCTGATTGTTCAGCGCATCTGCCAGTACTTCCCCATTGTCAGTCACAGCCAGAAAACTTCCTGTAGATATCATCTGATATGGATTCAGTCGGAAATGTTCACATACCTCGATCGTTTCCTGTAAAATACTGATTTTCTTCATATCAAGATCCAGTCCCTGTTCTAATTCCAGTGCCAGATTCCACAGTGCTGCCAAGATCCCGCCATCTGCGACCTGACGTACGACAAATGCGCCCCCGGCTTTTGCGGCTTCGATTTCTCTCAAAGCAAAAATGTGCTGCTCATATGACAGTACTTGCTTTAAGAAAACCGGTGCAAAACGGGTCTTAAGCTCCTGTTCTTTTTCCTCTGTGATCCTGAGCATGCCATCCATTCCGGCATACCCCACAAAGACAATATCCTTACAGGCTCGTGCGGTTTCCCTGTTCCAGGTCTCTTCTTTCGGTGCTTTTGCGATTCCCGTAACTGTCACTGCAATTACCTGAACTGCAGGATTCACAGATGCCTGTATCCGGTCAGGATTTATATTGTATTTTTTACATGCCTTTTTCAGAAGCTTTTCAATCTTGTGAATCCTGGATTTGAATATGTATTCCGGACAGGCAATCTGAACAGTAACGCCTGCGGATGTTTCTGTGGTAGTTTCAGGGCAGACAGAAAATACTGCACCCTGTGCCGCCAGTGCGTTCACAGTCTGTGCAAGTGCATGAATACCGATCTGTGGTGATAATCCGTAGACGGTAACTGTTTCACTTATAAGCTGTTCTGTCTGTGTCTCTAACTTCATCCCTATTACGTTCCCCTTTATCTCTTATCTTTTCTTGATACTTTATCTTATATCGTTTCTACATTTCTGCCTTATACAAGATACGGAATAATCATCGTTGCCACCATGGCAATGATGACGATAAGCACAACAATTGATACAATTCTTCTTGTTTTTTTATTGTTGAAATTCATTTTTCTACCTTCTTTGATCATAGTTCTGTTACTCTCCGTAAATATTTTTACCGAACAGCAACGTATTTCTCTACATTTTATACTCTTTACAATATTTTTGCAAGAAACAATCCTCACATTTCGGACTTCTTGCACTGCAGATTGTTCGTCCAAATGTAATGATATGAATATTCCAGAGAATCCAGTGATCTACCGGCAGTTCCTTCATCAAATCCTGTTCAATCTTGTCCGGATCCTGGTTTTTCGTAAGTCCCAGCCGATTGGATATGCGCTTTACATGTGTATCCACGACCACACTCGGCACGTGATAGATATTTCCGCGAATCACATTGGCTGTCTTTCTGCCTACTCCCGCCAGACTTAAAAGGTCTTCAAGTTCTGATGGGACTTCTCCGTTATATTTATCCCGGATATCTTTCATACAGGCTATGATATTCTTCGCTTTATTATGATAGAATCCCGTTGGTTTGATATCCTGTTCTAATTCTTTCAGATCCGTGTCCGCAAATGCTTCGACAGACGGATACTTCTGGAACAGATCTTTTGTCACGATATTGACTCTTGCATCGGTACACTGCGCACTTAACATCGTAGCGATCAGAAGCTGCCACGGAGTTTCATAATTCAGATAGCAGATGAATTCGGTTCCGTACTTCGCATCCAGAAGGCTGAGAATTTCTCCTGTTCTTTTTTTCATAATTCTATTCCTTTTTATATTTCATTCTTTACCGCTGCCCTGTCCCGGCCTTTACCTTGCAGACTCTGGCCTCCTGATTTAGTGGATTTCTGTTCTGATAATCAAACAGAATATAGGTATCTGCCAACTTAAAATATTCCAAATGCGTCATTTTACGCATCTGGTTTCTGTCATATTTTCCATAATCCGGAAGGTAGGTGTGTGTCTCTTCTTCTTTTTCATAAAATGTTCTCGCCACGTCTTTTTCCACCAGATATTCCCCGGCAAATTCCGGACGGCTCTTCGCATTTTCACGAAGATAGTAATCGTATGTGAGCACTTCCCGGAACAGATCTTCTTTTTCTTTATGATGCAGCCGTATATAATTCAGTAAAATCTCATATCTGGCACTCCGCTTGTGTTGAACGGCGTTATAACCATTGTCTTCATAATAAGATGCAAGCCGGTCATACATGGTAAATGCAGAATCGTATTCCTTTTCCAGTTCTTCCATCGTATTCGTAAACTGACGGCTGTTATAGTAGACCTCCACCATCTCCTCAATCCCTTTCAGGCGCAGTACATCTTCATAGGAAATCCACTTTGTATACAGTACTTCATACGGCGGATGTGCTTTATGGACAATGCCATACTCCTCCTGATGTTCCTGCATAAAGGATCCTTTCAACACTTTCAGGAATCCAAGCTGGAGCTGCTCCGGTTTTAATGCATACACATCGTCAAAGGAATGTGCGAAGCTTTCCACATCTTCGTACGGAAGTCCGGCGATCAGATCCAGATGTTCGTGCACATTTCCCTTATCTTGAATTCTCCTCACGATTTTAGATACTTTTTCAAAGTCCATAACTCTGTGGATCTCTTTGATCGTCTTCGGATTTGTTGACTGTACACCGATCTCAAGCTGTACCAGTCCCGGGCGCATCTGTTCCAGAAGTTCCATTTCTTCTTCATTCAGAATATCCGCGGCAATCTCAAAGTGGAAGTTCGTAATGCCATTATCATGCTCCATGATATATTTCCAGATAGCAATGCTGTGGTCGTGTTTGCAGTTGAATGTACGGTCAACAAATTTCACCTGCGGTACTTTGTGGTCAAGGAAAAACTGCAATTCCTTCTTCACCAGTTCTATATTCCTGAAACGCAGACGCTTATCTACCGACGACAGACAGTAACTGCAGGAAAACGGACAGCCTCTGCTTGTCTCATAATAGATAATTTTGTGTTCAAAATCTTCTATGTGATCGTAGACAAACGGAACCTCGCTTAAATCCATAATCGGCCGCCATGGTTTGTCGATGATTTCATTTTCTTCTATCCGGAAAGTAATGCCTGTAACATTTTTTAACCGGTTATCCACACTCTCTGATTTTTTCCAGGAGTTATCCACATTTTTTCCTTTTTTTCGGATTCATTCCGGTATATCTGACAAATTTCTTTAAATGTCTTCTCCCCTTCCCTTTCATCACTCCTTTGACACATGGAAGTCGTCTTAATACTTCTTTTGCATCATAGGAAACCTCCGGCCCGCCAAGCCAGATTGGCATATCCGGACGCAGCTTTCCGATTTCAAGCACAATTTCTTCTATATAGTCCAAATTCCAGATATAGCAGGAAAGGCAGAGAATATCCGGTTGTCTCTTATAGATCTCCATCAGGATATCGTCTTTTTGCTGGTTGATCGTATACTCTCCGATCTCCACCGCCGGATCCCTGGCATAGGCTTTCAGACTATAGACCGCCAGATTGGAATGTATATATTTTGCATTGACTGCTGCCAGTAATATCTTCATTATATTTTCCTCCAGATCAGAATCTCCCCTCCGGTCTTATACCGGATAAGATAAATCCTCATATATCTAGGTATTATAAATTGGTATTGCCTTTTTTACAACATTTCCATTGACTTTTTGCCCGGAACACGTTAAAATGTTGAGCTGTGCAGCCGGGGTGTTAGCGGTACCTTGCACCTGCAATCCGCTATAGCAGGGGTGATATTGCGCAGAGGGCTTGTTTTTGCAGAGCTGCCCTTGGAAAGTGGCGTTGATGTTTGGGTCTTACGCGACGGAACTCCATGAACCATGTCAGGTCAGGAATGAAGCAGCATTAAGTGGAATCTTCCGGGTGCCGTAAGGGTGCCTGGGCTGAGTTAACTACTAAGGTAACGTCTGTGAAGGCTCGTTCGAAGCGCAATGCACATAATAAAATAAACTGATATTAAAAATATCCACTGCAGTTTCCCGCATGTGGATATTTTTTATATTATACCAAATATTACTGCCAGCAATATTACGATCGCATTCGTTACTGCCGGAATTCCAAATCCTGCCCCGATAGAGATAAACACCGGATACATTGCATTGAAGATCTGGAATGGAATAAAGTAAATAATATAGTCTGTACCACCTTAATCCATGTGGACTTTCAGAAATTTTTCCACAATATCCATATTCTTCTCTGTCCAGAATGCCGGATCTCCATGCTTTGTCATCTGCAAGTCCGTGCATCATCAGTACCGGCGGTATCTCGGTCTCTTTGTTTACATAATTCATACAGGTAACTGCATTGGAAAGTTCCGGATATTCATATACATTCTTCTTACCGATCAGCATTCCTACCGTCTTTTCATTCATCTGGTCACCTGTCTCTTATATTTCCTCTGTCTGCTCTTTTTCCAGTTGCTTTTTCTTCTTCCTTGCCTCTCTTAATTCTTTAAAAAATGATTTCATCATCTGGCTGCATTCTTCTTCCATGACTCCTGTCGTCAATTCCACCTGATGGTTAAATTCCGGCATATCCAAAAGATTTAAGATAGATCCCGCACAACCGGCTTTTGGATTCATACAACCGACTACCACCCTTGTCATCCGGGACTGTACGATTGCACCGGAACACATCTGGCAAGGCTCCAGTGTCACATACATCGTACAATCTTCCAGTCTCCAGTCATTCATTTTCCTGCTTGCTTTTCTGATCGCAGCCAGTTCCGCATGTGCCAGGGTATTGTTGTCAATCGTTCTCCGGTTGTACCCTCTTCCTATGATCTTATCCTGATACACAATCACACACCCGATCGGTACTTCTCCGATCGCATAAGCTTTTTTCGCCTGTTTGATTGCTTCTTTCATATATTTTTCATCTGTACTTTGCATTTCCACACTCCATCTGATTATATTTTTCTTTGTATATCTGCGCAGTCTTCCGATCCGCGGACATCTCTGCACCAGTATCCGAATGTCTCTCTGTCATTCGTTTCTTCTTCCGTAAGCGCAAGTCCGGTCTCCTCAAACGGCAGAAATTCCGGAAACCCAAAACTTTCTGCTGCTTTTGCTTCCTGTGGATGATATACTCCAGGTACTCCTAATTTTAACTGACCATCACAGACTGTCAATATCAGGTGATGATAATTATAATATCCATGAACCAGAAAACTATTGTTCGCATGCTTCCATTCACATCTCGGAAGACATACCATATCTTTCCGTTGGATTTTTCTGACTTTGTATCTTTTCCCACATTCCTTTACTTCCTGTTCCTCTGAAGCCTCTGCAATACTCTTTTCTTTTTCATGCGTCTCTTCCTCCGCCATCTCCCACTTTTCCATCTGACAGATATTTACCGCATCGTCATTCCACACTGCAGCATAACAATGCCCGCTTATGTCTTTCAAAATAATTCCGTTGACCAGACCATAATTTTCTTTCTCCCCCATATCTTCCGGTGTATAACACAATTGATAATTCAGTCCGGGAGACGGCGGCTCTGTCACTCCCATATTGATTCCGGTACATTTTTCATCCTGATTCCAGAACAAATATACTTCCAGTCCCTTTGCGTCTTCTTCCATCCGGAATCCTTTTCCGTGTACATGGATCACACACTGTTCCATATCCTGTTCTATTTTTACGAAGCCTACATTCCGCATCTTCTTCTCTTGTTCGTATTCATACAGATATCGAATAAACCGTCTCAAAATACCCACTCCTGTTTACGGCTATTTATCACAATCTATTCTGAAATATTCTCTTTTATGCCATAATCGCATTCAATTCCTGATACAACCTCTTCGCATAGCTGTCGGTCATTCCGCAGATATAGTCCGTAACCAGTAATAATCTCAGATACAACCGGTAAATGTCTGGCTGTCCCTCCGCATGATAGCGGTATGCTTTTTTGTAATTATTGGAAACAAACGAAACCAGCCGTTCTTCTATAGAATTCAGTTTCTGTGCCGGATCATCATATTTAATTATCGCACCTATGAAGCGGTCCATCAGATTGTCAAGCATCACTGCTTCCTTCACTTCCATCCGGTAGATTGTTTCTGACTTAAACACACATTTGCATGCAATCTCTCCAAGTAATTTTACAAGTCCTTCCGCCGGTGTATCTGCGAATAAATCTGTTTTATATACTCCATTCATAATCTCATCGTAATGAGAAGTAAATCCAGATGTTGCATATCCGATCAGAACTCCCTGTGCCTTTACGATCCAGTTTTTCACTGCATAATCTCCGGGGTTATCTACTCCGTTTTTCTTTGCACGTTCATATAATTCCACCAGTTTATCTGCCGGCCGGAATCTATTCCATTCCGCCTGTTCCGGAACTGTCAGCTTCTTTTGCCTGTTTTGAAGCTTCCGCAATTCATCCCGCAGACTGTGATAAGTAATGAACCCTTTCACAAATGCATCTTCGATATCTGCCGTTTTATATGCAATATCATCTGCTGCCTCCTGAATAAATGTCAGAGGATGTCTGCAATTTCCCGCCCCTGTCTCCATCACGATATCTTCGAATAACTCCCGGTCCGCATAATAATATCCCATCTTTTTTTCACGGATATCCCCGGACTTTGGCCGGATCTGTGTAGATGCCACCGGATATTTTATAATTGTGTTTAAAAGCGCATAGGTAAGATTCATTCCATTTTCATCTACCAGGAAATGAAGCTTACTCACCAGCCTGAGCGCCTGTGCATTTCCTTCAAAATGATAAAAATCTTCCCTCATCTGTTCTTCCAGCAATTCTTCTATCGGTGTTCCGTGATATTTTAACGCCGGAAGATTCCGTTCAAACCACTCTCTGATCGCAAACTCCCCATAATGTCCGAACGGAGGATTTCCAATGTCATGAATCAGTCCTGCACACTGAAGAATATTGCAAATATCTTCTTTCATCCCCGGAGTGAAACTAGTATCTTTCTTATGTGCCAGTATGCTTTCGCCGATATTCTGTCCCAGCGATTTTGCCAGCGATGATACCTCCATAGAATGGGTCAGCCTAGTCCGAATAAAATCACTTTTATCTAATGGAAATACCTGTGTCTTGTCCTGAAGTCTCCGAAATGATGCACTTCCGATGATCCTGTGGTAATCCTTTTCAAATTCGCTTCTCAGATCGGTATCGGCGGAACGTACATCCTGATGTCTGCCCGGCCTTTGTCTCTTTGTCGATAAAAGTCTTGTCCACTCCATTTTACATCCTCCTTTTTGTCAAAAAGTGTCCAGCCGGATCTCCGGCTGAACACCTTATTTACAGCATTACTTTCTTAAGTTCATTTTCCATTAATCCAGATAGATCGGCGGCTCATAATCTTTGCCAAGTAACGCTTTCTTACGCTCCTGATATCCGAGAAACGCCCACTCCGTCATATCTGTCCACTGATGAGTTCCACGGTCATATACCTGCACATAGCCGATCCGGTTCGGATGCATTCTTACACTGTTCGATTCATATTCATGTCCGGTATAAGGGTTAAGTTCCCCTTTCTCAAGATCCTCTTCCGTTGATGTAAATAAATCCTCTTCATTCTCCTGTGCATACCTGTTCTGATGTCCTGCATCATAGTTCGTATTTAACTGTTCTGCATTTTCATATGCAGCCGTTTCTGTCTCTGCAGCATATGTCTCTGCTTCCTCAGGTTCATCTGGAAGAAACTCTTCTGCAAGTTCACCTGATTCTCCATCTTCTGAATAATCAAATTCATGATATTGGATTTCCGGTTTTTCTTCCTCTTTTTCTTCTTTTACCGGTTCTTCGTGTTTTTTATGAATTCCGAAAAATGCTCTCCATCCATGTGCTTTCTTCTCCGGCTCAGCCTTCTTCGGTTCCGGTTCTTCTACTTCCGGTTCTTCCTCATACTCCGGCTCTGCTTCTTCATATGCCGGCTCTTCTGCATACTCCGGCTCTGCTTCTTCATATACCGGCTCTTCTGCATACTCCGGCTCTGCTTCTTCATATGCCGGCTCTTCTACTTCCGGCTCTTCCTCATACTCCGGCTCTGCTTCTTCATATACCGGCTCTTCTGCATACTCCGGCTCTGCTTCTTCATATACTGGCTCTTCTGCATACTCCGGCTCTGCTTCTTCATATACCGGCTCTTCTGCATACTCCGGCTCTGCTTCTTCATATACTGGCTCTTCTGCATACTCCGGCTCTGCTTCTTCATATACTGGCTCTGCTTCCACTTCCGGCTCTGCTTCTACTTCCGCCTCTGCTTCCACTTCCGCCTCTGCTTCTACTTCCGGCTCTTCTGCTTTCGCATTCACAAAGAAGTCAAAAATCGTCTCCTGGACATATTCCGGATTCTCTTCTACAACTTTCTTTGCTTTTTTCTTGCTTTTCTTCTTCTCAATCGCATCTAATTCTTTATGAATATCGACCAGTTCTCCAATCGTAATATCCCTTTCTTCCGCTCTTGTAGATGCCTCTTTCTGTTCCGGTTCTGCAGCTTTCTGTTTTTTCACCGGTTTCTCTGTGCGGTCTTCATGTTCTTCTAATATATCTAAATAGAACGGGCATTCCAGAATCTTTGCGATCATACGCATATCCTGCTCCTGGAAATTATCTCTTCCGAGACGTTGTGTCAGGTTCTGGCGCGACATCTTTTTTCCTGTCTGTTTTTCTATCTTTTCTGCAAGTTCTTTGATGGTCATTCCTTTACGGCTCAGAATGATCTTGACCTGTTCTCCAAATGTTAATTCCAACATCGTCTTCCTCCTTAATTATTCTTACACTCCCATACTCTCCTCATGTGTTTTTTTATGGTTTTGTAAACAATTTTCTATCTTGATAAATCTTTATTTTTCCCTTTTATATTCTAACAAATCACCGAAATCACGTCAACTACGCAACTCATCAATTTTCCCTGAATTTCCGGTTAAAAATGAAGTTTTTCGTTCCATTCCCTCACCACATTTTCATCGATTTTTACTATTTTTCTGTCATAAGAAAGAATTCCATTTACCTCTTCTTCTATATCCGATAATTGCGTATAGACCGTCGCACTTAACCCACTGCTGATATTCGGGATAACGAGTTTTTTTATCAATTTTTCATACGCTCTGCGGAGATCTTTTTTTCTTTTAAATATCTTATATCCGTAAATATCTTTTTCATACATACTGTGCTTCGGAATCTGAAGCGAGTATCCCCCGAATTCGGTAAGCGCTGTCACCCGCTTTTCCGGTGTGATATTCAACGGGAAGAAATAATCATGAATACTTTTGATATCCCCACATCCCTGATCAAACCATCCGCTTGCAGAATCAATCAATCTGGTATGATCTTCTGCCAGAGCAATGTCTGTCATCTTCCTCGTCTTAAATTGTCCCCAGCCCTCATTAAATATCACCCATGTCACAACGGACGGATGATTATATAACCGCCGGATCGTTTCTTTCATTTCACTTTCAAACTGTTTCTGTCCGGTCGGATCCTGACGTCCCATCAGATGCAGCCTTGTATCCTTTGCACGGATATGCGTTCCTTCCATAGCTGTTGCCAGCCAGGTAACATACCAGCTCTTATATTCACGTCCTCCATTCACCATATCCTGCCATACCAGCATGCCAATCCGGTCACAATGATAATACCATCTCTGCGGTTCTATCTTGATATGCTTCCGGATCATATTAAACCCCAGATCCTTCATCTTCTGGATATCATAGATCATCGCTTCATCACACGGTGGTGTATACAAGCCGTCCGGCCAGTATCCCTGATCCAGAACTCCTTTTTGAAAATATGGTTTGTTGTTCAAAAAGATTCTCGGGATTCCGTTTTTGTCATTCTTCACTTCTATCTTACGCATGGCAAAATAACTCTCTACCGAATCATTCCCCATCTTTATATGCACATCATATAAAAACGGATCCTCCGGACTCCAGTTTCTCATATGCGGAATTCTCACCATACATGGTCTCCCTGTCCTGCCGGCAGTTTTTAACGGCCACATCGTTCTTGCCGTTACCGTCACATCATAGTCGATATCTTTTCTTCCGGCGGCATCTTCCAGCTGTATCATAACGGAAGACTGATCATAAAGCGGTGTAATCTTCAGATTTTTGATGTGATACTCCGGAACCTTTTCCATCCATACCGTTTGCCAGATTCCACTTTGCGCCGTATAGAACATCCCGCCATTTTCTAATTTCTGTTTTCCCCTGCTGTAATAATATGTATCGGAATAATCTTTTACTTTTATTGTCAGTATATTTCTTTCTTCTTGCAATGCATCCGTAACATCGAATGAAAACGGCAGATATCCGCCCACATGTTTTCCTTGTTTCTTTCCATTTACATAAACAACTGCACACTGATCCACAGCTCCGAAATGAAGCAGCCAGCGGCTTCCTGCTTCTGGTCTTATCTCTTCCGGAAGACTCCTTTTATACCATAAAAACTCATCCGGCTTTAACTGTCTTCCGACTCCCGACAGTGCTGCCTCCGGTGAAAACGGGACCAATATATCTCCGTTCATTTTCTTTGGAAATCCTTTTGTGTCTTTTATTGCATATTTCCACACACCGTTCAGATTCACATAACTTTTTCGGCGCATCAATGGTCTTGGATATTCCCCTAATACATTCTTTTCATTTATATTGTCTGCCCATTTCGTCTTTAACTGTCTCATGTTCATACACCCCTTTTTAAGCAAGTCTGACTTCTTGTAATCTCCCCCCGATTTCATCATCTGTCGTAATCACTGCGGCTCTTGCATCCCCCTGCTTCAGTTCATATTCCCTGCACAGGTAGATCCCGGGATATTCATCCGGCTGCTTTCTCATATATGGTATGCCATCCGGCCTCCAGGCAAATTCATATGTCCGCATATCCAGTCCCATGCCCCTCCTGGTAGCTTTCATAAAGCTTTCTTTTAATACCCAGAAACGGTAGAACCATTCTGCCTGTTCTTTTTCATCCGCACCTGCACGGATGATCTTACATTCTGATGGGCAGAAATAGCGTTCAGCTACTGACATCCTTAATGCTCCCGTCATCTCCACATCACATCCGACCTGCACGCCTTCCCGGTCACTGCAGGCGCACAATACATACTTTCCCGAATGCGACAGATTGAATACAGCATCTTCCGGAAGTCCGGTCATCTCTTGTATCTTCTCCCATAAGATCCATGCACCGACACTCCTTGCACGGTCTGCCACATTCCGCAGCTTATCCGCTTTTTCCTTTCTCCACTTTGGCACCCTGTTATAATATGCACGATATATTTCTTCTATTAATAGTGGTGTAATATCTGCTGCCCATACATTTACCATTTTCCCACTCCCTTTTTACTATACAATTTTAGTCTAACACACTTTTAAAAAAATTGAAAGAATTTATCCAATAAAAGTATTGACAATCAAATTCCATTGCGTTAATATATCATTACGCTTTAAGTATTTAAAGTTTTGCAGTGCGAATATTTTACAGTGCGACCACAACAGATTCACACGAGAAAGAAAATATCACACAGGCACAATGATCATACATATTGGAGGATATTAATTATGATTATCGTATTAAAACCACATACTACAAAAGATGATGTTTCTCGTGTTGAGAACATGGTCAAAAAGAGAGGTCTTGACACACATATTGTACAAGGCAAGGAGATGACAGTGATCGGCTGTATCGGTGACACAGCCAAAGTTGATTCCAAATTATTCGAGATTGATTCTGCAGTTGATAAAGTTATGCATGTACAGGAACCGTACAAATTAGCTAACCGTGCATTCCATCCGGAAGATTCCATTATCAATGTATCCGGCGCAAAAGTCGGCGGAGACAATCTTGCAATGATCGCCGGTCCTTGTTCCGTAGAATCATACGAACAGGTTCTTGAAATTGCCCGGGCAGCAAAAGCTTCCGGAGCCAACTTACTCCGCGGAGGTGCATTCAAGCCAAGAACAAGCCCTTATTCATTCCAGGGACTCGGACTTGAAGGTCTTGATATCTTAACCGCAGTTAAAGAAGAGACCGGTCTTCCGATCGTAACTGAACTGATGTCCGACAAATACCTTGATGTATTTAACGAAAAAGTAGATCTTATCCAGATCGGTGCACGTAATATGCAGAACTTCGACCTGTTAAAAGAATTGGGACAGCTTGATCGTCCAATCCTCTTAAAAAGGGGTCTAAATGCTACTTACGAAGAATGGATCATGTCAGCAGAATACATCATGGCATCCGGTAATGAAAATGTCATCCTCTGCGAACGTGGAATCCGTACTTTCGAAAGCTATACAAGAAATACTTTGGATCTTCAGAGTATACCTGTACTTCGTAAACTGACACATCTTCCGATCATCGTTGACCCAAGTCATGCAGGTGGAAAATGGTGGTTAGTAGATTCCATGGCAATGGCTGCTATAGCCGCCGGAGCAGACGGACTGATGATAGAAGTACACAACAATCCCGAATCTGCACTCTGCGATGGAGCACAGTCATTAAAACCTAAGAAATACGACGAATTACTCAAACAGGTTGCACAGATTGCAAATGTAGTCGGAAAATCCATCTAATATATGCAGCCTCATAGTTTACAGGAGCTTTAAAATGAAACTTACAGTTAATCTGGGAAAAGACAGTTATCCTATTTATATTGAAAATAATATATTGTCCCAGGCAGGGAACTATATCCGTAAGATGTATCACGGCAAACGCATTATGATCATTTCGGACGATAATGTATTTCCTCTATACGGAGATACACTGATCCGTACACTGGATTCAGATTATGAATGCCATCATCTGGTACTCCCTCACGGAGAAGCCACCAAGGATTTCCAGACACTTCCGACAGTCTACAAAGCCATGCTGGAAGCAAAGATTTCCAGAAGTGATCTGGTCATTGCTCTTGGCGGCGGTGTCATCGGTGATCTTGCAGGATTTGCCGCTTCCAGTTATCTAAGAGGTGTAAGACTGGTACAGATCCCAACTTCATTGTTGGCGCAGGTTGATTCTTCTGTCGGTGGAAAAGTCGCAGTAGACCTTCCGGAAGGCAAGAATCTGGTCGGCGCATTCTATCAGCCTTCACTGGTGCTGATCGATCCACTGGTACTTAACACGCTGAAGGAACGATTTATCAACGATGGTATGGGAGAGGTTATCAAATACGGCTGCATCAAAGATGCGGATTTATTTAGTACCTTGGAATCACACAGTTCTTTTGAAGATTTAAAAGAAGAACTGCCTGCCATCATCACACGCTGTGTAGATATCAAACGAATGGTTGTAGAAAATGATCAGTTTGACACAGGTGAGCGTATGTTACTGAATTTCGGACACACACTGGCTCACACCATTGAACAACATTTCCATTATCAGCGGGAAAGTCATGGCGAAGCCGTTGCCATTGGCATGTATCAGATTACCAGGATTGCCGAGGAAAAAGGATTAACACCAGAAGGAACTGCAGACCGTATCCAGCAGGTTTTAAAAACCTACGGACTTCCTCTTGAATGCGGTCTCACTCTTGGGACATTAACCGAAGCGATCGCCTTAGACAAGAAGAATCTGAACGGTAATCTCAACGTCATACTACTTCATGAAATCGGTGACAGCTACATCAAAGCTACAGACATTCAGTTCTTTGCTGAAACAGCAAGGCTTGTATAAATATAATTCTGGAGGATATATATCATGGGTAAATTAGAAGGAAAAATCGCAATTGTAACAGGATCAGGAAAAGGAATCGGACGTGACGCAGCACTTGCTATCGCTGCTGAAGGTGCCACTGTCGTAACAGTAGCAAGAACACAGTCTGATCTTGATGAAACAGTAAAAATGATCGAAGATGCCGGCGGAACAGCAATCTCACTTTCCAGAGACCTTACAGACGGAGAACAGGTTGCCGACATGGTCAAAACTGTTGTTGATAAATACGGAAGAATTGATATTCTCGTTAACAATGCAGGCGGATACCCAAAAGAGATCTACAAAAATATCGAACATCAGGCAATTAAGATCTGGGAATGGTCAGAAGAACAGTGGGATCAGATCATCAAAACAAACTTGAGAATCCCATTCCTTGTAACTAAAAATGTTGTACCTGTAATGATAAAACAAGGAAAAGGAGATATCGTAAATGTATCTTCAAGAATGGGTCGTATTGCATCTCAGATGGGTGCATACGCTGTTGCAAAAGGCGGTATCGTAACCATGACCAAGACAACTGCTATCCAGACCAAAGAATACGGAATCAAATGCAATGCCGTATCTCCTGGAATCGTGGACACACCGGGACAGAGAGTCTACAACCACTCTGTAGGACAGGACGGCTGCCCGATGGGAAGCTCAAAAGATGTTGCAAAAGCAATCATCTACCTTTTGGCAGATTCACCGGCAGTTATGACCGGACAGTCTGTCGACCTGTTCACAACAGTATAAAACCTAATGAATACCAAGACTACAAGAGACACTGTCATCACTGGCAGTGTCTCTTGTAATCCTTTTTTAACACCAATTCATTTATTTCCCTGGCTGTCCATAATAAGCATTTGCTCCATGTTTTCTGAAGTAATGCTTATCCTGTAATTCCTGTGGTGCAGGTTTAACGTCCGGGTTGATCATTTCGCATCTTGCTGCCATCTTGGCAACTTCCTCTAATACTACTGCGTTATGAACTGCTTCGTGAGCATCCTTGCCCCATGTAAATGGTCCATGATTCTTGCAGAGTACTGCAGGTGTTGCAACATAATCCAGATCATCTTCATCGAATCTGTCTGCGATCAGGACACCTGTATTTTTCTCATAAGCTTCGTCAATTTCTTCTTTTGTAAGATTTCTTACACATGGTACTGTTCCGTACAGATAATCTGCATGTGTAGTTCCATAACAAGGAATTCCTCTTCCTGCCTGAGCCCAGCTTGTTGCCCATGGAGAATGTGTATGCACAACGCCGCCAATATTCGGGAATCTGTTGTACAGTTCTACGTGTGTCGCTGTATCAGAAGATGGATTTAAGTCTCCTTCTACTTTGTTTCCCTGAAGATCAACAACAACCATGTCTTCCGGTGTTAATTTATCATAATCTACTCCACTTGGTTTGATGACAAAAAGTCCTTTTTCACGGTCAATCCCGCTTACATTTCCCCATGTAAATGTTACCAGATCATATTTTGGAAGAAGCATGTTTGCTTCATATACTTCTTTTTTCAATTCTTCCAGCATTTTTCTTATCTCCTTTACCTCTTCTATATCATAACAGATACGGGGACATCACCGTGTCCCCTCTACTTTTACACAATATGACAGCTTTTACAGATCAGCACAAGCTCTACGCTCTACGTCAAGTCCCTTCTTATATGTCTCCATAAATGCTTCGTATCCTGCTACGCCTTCCGGATCCGGATCAATTCTGCTTCCGGCATTGCTTCCGAATACTTTATTCTTCAGATAATCTTCCAGTTTCTCACCTTCTGCACGTTTTACCATGTACTCAGCCAGGATAGCCATTCCCCATGGTCCGCCTTCTCCTGCTGTCTCCATAACTACGACCGGTGTGTTGATCGCATCAGCCAAAATCTTCTGTCCGACACCTTTTGTCTTGAAGAGTCCTCCATGACCGAGAACAGTATCGATCTCTACACCTTCGTCTTTTGTTAAGATGTCCATTCCGACTTTGATAACACCAAGTGCTGTGTACAGATGAGACCTCATGAAGTTCGCCAGAGTGAATTTTGTCTCCGGTGTTCTTACTACCATCGGACGTCCTTTTTCTACATTTGTGATAGGCTCTCCTGCATAGTTGCCGTAAGAAAGGATTCCGCCGCAGTCAGCATCGCCTTCCAGTGCTTTATTGTAAAGTGTTCCATACATCTGGTTCATATCCACGTCTGCTCCGATAGAATCTGCGAATTCTTTGAACAGATTTACCCATGCATTCAGGTCTGTGGTTCCGTTATTGGAATGCACCATAGCAACCAGACTTCCGTCAGGTGTTGTAACCATGTCAATCTCTGTATGCAAATCTTTCAGAGGCTTCTCAAGGACAACCATAGAGAAGAATGAAGTACCTGCGGAAATGTTGCTTGTACGCTGTGCTACGCTGTTTGTAGCTACCATACCTGTTCCTGCATCTCCTTCCGGAGGACAAAGTGGAATTCCTGCTTCCAGATTGCCTGTAGGGTCAAGTTTCTTTGCTCCTTCTTCTGTCAGGATACCGGCTGCGTCTCCTGCTACCAGAACTTTAGGAAGGATCTCTTTTACTTTCCATGGATAGTTCTCACCTTCGATGAGTTTATCGAACTTTTGGATCATCTCTTCATCGTAATCTTTTGTATTCATATCAATTGGGAACATTCCGGATGCGTCGCCTACACCAAGAACCTTCTCGCCTGTCATCTGCCAGTGGATATATCCCGCAAGCGTTGTCATAAATGCAATATCTTTTACATGCTCTTCTTTATCCAGGATACACTGATACAGATGCGCAATACTCCATCTCAGTGGTATGTTGTACCGGAACAAATCTACCAGCACTTCAGAAGCCTTTCCTGTATTGCTGTTTCTCCATGTCTGGAATGGTGCAAGAAGCTTTCCTTCTTTGTCAAATGCCATATATCCGTGCATCATGGCACTGAATCCGATCGCTCCGAGTTTTTTAATTGTTACTCTGTACTCTTTCTGTACATTTTCTGCCATGTCACGGTAACTGTCCTGAAGACCTGTCCAGATATCATCCAAAGAGTAAGTCCACAGTCCGTTCTCGTAACGGTTCTCCCATGTGTGGCTTCCGGATGCAATTGGATTGTGCTCCTCATCGATCAGTACCGCTTTGATTCTTGTAGAACCGAATTCGATTCCCAGAAACGCTTTTCCGCTCTCAATGATTTCTTTTATATTACTCATTGTACGCTTCCTCCTAATATTATTTTTCTAAGTTTTCTTTTTATATACTACCCATTATACTATTTTTGCAGGGAAATATCTATTTGATATCCCCTGCAAAATGAAATGTTACTGCTTATGTGATAATTTCAATTATTTACGGAATGCAACACTGTTCCACAGAAGTTCGTTCTTGAACTGTCTGATTGTTGTATCCTTATCAATGTATACAGCTTCGATTCCCATGCTTGCTGCCCAATCACCCATCTGCTCTGCTGTCAAATCATAAGAAAATGCTGTATGATGAAGCTCCACCTGCCAGAATCCATGCTTCTGTTCCAACCTTTAAAGTTCGGCTGTGGTGTCCAG